>Ga0163203_1000006_pt1 | contig 66914 bp, 62 predicted proteins | sample PL_2010_330m_FD_113534 | JGI IMG/M metagenome (GOLD analysis project Ga0163203, IMG submission 113534) | Freshwater microbial communities from Powell Lake, British Columbia, Canada to study Microbial Dark Matter (Phase II) - PL_2010_330m | ecosystem: Environmental > Aquatic > Freshwater > Lake ... | reverse complement strand
GGGTAAAAAGAAGGGGATGACAACACGTCATCCCCAATTCCGGAGAAAAATTAACAGCCTTTTCTGTCAATTCGTCCGGGTGACTAAAACTTTTTTGATATCATTTCGCAAATAACGAACTGCCCTTTGATGACCAAGAGCTTCCACATGGCCACCATGATCATCATCGAATGGAATAATTGCGTGGCAACTGTCTTCTTCATCTTGCCTGCCTCCTTTCCATAGAAGCCATGTGTATTCGCAATGAATTCACATAGATGATCTTGAACGCGGTCAGTCCCTTGATCACATAAAACTCTCCCAGAATTTTGCATAGTATCTTGTTCTCTCCCGTTCTTGAGTTAATGGTTTTTAAAATATGACACTGCTGCGCGGTGTTCTCAGAAACCCGTCTATTCCTCACCCATTGCCTGAGGTTCTTTGATGTCGACGATTGGTGATGCGATTTTACAAAGTACTTGCATGCCCATTTTTTTGTGATGTTCGTCTTATAACGCGCATCTTTTTCTTCGATCGAGACCTCTTTTTTGCGGGGATTGTTCCCATCAATGGTCTTATAGACAAGTTCTTTCATATCAGATCTCCTGATTGTTTATTCTTTTTAAAAGAACTTAATAAGGTCTCTAAAAAAATACCCTTTCTGTACAGCTAACACAACCAATTATACTATTATTTAAGCGGAAAGCAAGGGAGTTTTTCTGACTATTGTATTGTTTACAAGAGCTTTTTTTCCGTGCCTTGGATAAGTCTTTTTATGTTTTCTCTATGTCTGTAAATACCTATAATTGAAAAGATTGCGCAAAATATTAAAAAATACAGATCACTGCCAAATGCAATAGCAAAAATCGGCAAAATAACTGCTACAACAATAGATGCCAGGGAAACATATCTCCATATCGCGAAAACCAACATCCAGACACCCAAACACGCAAAAAGCACGGCCAACGAAAGCCCTGCCACAACACCTGCCATTGTGGCTACGCCCTTGCCTCCTTTGAATCCAAGGAACACGGTCCATATGTGTCCGCATACTGCCGCGGCTCCGAGAAAAATGAGTATGTTGAAATGGTAATATGCGAGTGGCTCGGGAAGAAATTTCGCGAGATAGAACGGTATGAGCGTCACCGCGATAAGCCCCTTCAGAAAATCTATCACAAGGACGATGATGCCCTCCACTTTTCCAACAGTCCGGAAAACATTGGTCGCTCCGACATTCCCGCTTCCGTGCCTGCGGATATCAATACCTTTAAGGACCTTGCCGAAAATATACGCGGTCGGGATAGAACCCAAAAGATATGCCAGTATTATCGCCGGGATAATGTATATCATTACTTCTCCTTCCTTGAACCTCTTATCTTTATTGTGACCGCTATCCCTTTGAGCGGGAGATTGTCCCGCAGCATGTTTTCAATAAAACTCAGATGCGACTGGAGCACTGCCGCGGGATCATTGACGAAAACCGTAAATCTTACCGGACGGTGACCGGTCTGGGTTATATAGAGAAAATTCGGTCTTTTCTTTCTCCTCGGGACCGGCACGCCAGAAGGATCATACTGCTTGAAAAGCTTGTTCAGAAAAGGCGTTGGGACCTTCTGGTCAAGGTTCGCGTCCAGGACTTTTACCATGGAAAGACTTTTAAGCACGTTCTTTCCCGTCAGGGCCGAGACAAAATAGATCGGGTACATCCTGAGCCTGCTGGAAGAGTATACCATGTGTCTGGCATACTCTTCCATCGCAACTCCATTCTCGGCCTCTTGGGACAGGTCCCATTTGTTGACAAGTATCAAACAGGCCTTTCCGCACTCCTCGATAAGATCCAGGATGCCGATGTCATCCCTTGTCGCGCCGTCCGCCGCGTCCACCAGAAGGACCACAACATCAGCTCTCCTGATAGATTGCTTAGAACGCATAACGCTGAAAGTGTCCACTGCGGTCTTTATTTTTCTTTTGTGACGGATGCCGGCGGTATCTATAAGCATATAATTATCACCGTCATAGCTGAAAAACGTATCAATAGAATCTCTCGTGGTGCCCGGGGTGTCATTGACGATCACGCGTTCTGTGTCCAGCAGCTTGTTGACAAAAGAGGATTTTCCTACGTTTGGCCTGCCCACAACAGCGATCTTCAGCCGCTTTTCGTCCTCTTCCTGTCCTTCCAGGAGATCTGTCGCGGCCGCAAGTACGTTCTTTTTAAGGCCGTCCATTCCCCTCCTGTGCAGGCAGGAGACCGGGGTCGGGTCCCCGAACCCCAGCTGGTAAAATTCGACCGCGGCATTCTGCAAGCTGCTATTATCCGCCTTGTTCACTGCCAGCACTACTGGCTTGTTGAATTTTCTCAGGATCTTCGTCACTTCCCTGTCAGCCGGGGACACGCCTTCGATAACGTCCGTCACCATGACCAGAACTGACGCCTCTTCCACCGCGCGGTATATCTGTTCCCTTATCTGCGATGAAAGGACGTTTTTGTCTTCGGCTGAAAAACCGCCTGTATCAACGATCTTGAAACTGTATTTGCCGATCCTTATGACGGCTTCAACCCTGTCGCGGGTGGTCCCTGACTGCTCCACCACGACCGCCCTTCTCTCTCCAAGCAGCCAGTTAAAGAGGGATGACTTGCCTACGTTGGGCCTGCCCACGATACATACAGCCGGAATGCGCTCATAACCTTCCATTTATCTGTCTGCTCCCCAGCCTGAGATAATCCAGCCCGGAAACAACAGTGAACACCACCGTTGTATTCCAGACCAAGTTCGAGTAAACAAAGCGTAAAAGCACGAGAATGATGGTGACCATCTGCAGGAACGTGGTTATTTTACCCAGGATGGTCGGCTTAATGTCTATTGTCCCGGTAAGCAGATATATCATGACCGTGCCCAGCAGTATGAGGACGTCCCTGCTTATGATTATCAGCGGAACATAGATGGGCATTTTAATATAGGCCGGCAGTCCGCTTACCAGACTGAAACACAGGAAAGCGCTCCCGAGGAGCATCTTGTCCGCGAGCGGGTCCATAACCGTGCCAAATCGCGTTTTCTGGTTCCATGTCCTCGCTATATATCCGTCCAGGCCGTCGCTTACCGCCGCGACCAGGAATATCACAAAAGCTATGTTCAGCCGGTGATACAGTATGACCAGTATGAAAACGGGAACGAGGATTATTCTCAAAATAGTCAATCGATTAGCTATGTTCATAATGTAGGGGTCGGATTTATCCGACCCTCAGCCCCCTTCCCGCAGCAACCGGATCCTGCGAATGGGCCAGTGAACGACAAACGCCCTTCCAACAATGTTCGTGTAAGGGACAAACCCCCAGTATCTCGAGTCCATGGAATTCGCGCTGTTATCTCCGAGCGCGAAAAAATGCCCTTCGGGAACGCGCACGGCCCCTCCTGTCCCGCCATACTCGCCGCGGTTATAATAGAAAAAACGGTTCATGGGACTGGAGTCCAGTTTCTTCCCGTTGATGTACACGGTCCCGTCCTTTATCTCTACTTCATCCCCTTCCCCGGCGATATAGCGCTTGACCAGGAACTTTTTCTTTTCTACCGGAGAAAGGAAAACCACGATATCCCCGGTTTTTGGCTCTCTTATTTCAGGCAGCCGGAAATCCGTGAACGGTATCCTCGCTCCGTAAATGAATTTACTTACAAATATCCTGTCCCCGGGCTTCAGTGATGGGAACATGGAACTTGAAGGGATCTTGAACGGCTGTATTATGAAGGTCCTTATGAACAAAGCCAGGATAACGGCGAACAACACCGGCTTTATCCATTCGTCCCACCACCACTTCCATGTGACCGATCTGATCTTTTCCTTTATCTTTTCTTTCAGCTTCATGTCACCCTCATCGCCTTTAAGAACGCCTCTTTTGGTACTTCCACCCTGCCTATCCGCCTCATCTTCTTTTTACCCTCCTTCTGTTTTTCCCAGAGCTTTCTCTTTCTCGTTATATCTCCGCCGTAGCATTTCCCGGTCACGTGTTTTTTCAGCGCCGAAAGATTCTCGCGCGCGAGGATGTTCCCTCCCACGGCGGCCTGCAGTGCGATCTTGAAGAGATGCCTCGGGATTGTCTCCTTGAGCCTCTTTACCAGTTCCGTCCCTTTCTCCCTGGCCTTTTCCCTGTGGACCATCGAGGAAAGCGCGTCACACGGTTCCGTGTTAATCAATATTTCCAACTTTACTATATCGGACTTCCTGTACCCGATAAATTCGTAATCCAGCGAACCATACCCCTGGGTGGAAGATTTTATCTTATCGTAAAAATCCACTACGATCTCCGATAAAGGCAAATTGTACGTGAGCTGGATCTTCGTCGGATCAAGGTATTTTGTGCTGACGAATTCCCCTCTTTTATTCTCGCACAGCTGCATGATGCTGCCTATAGAATCGCTCGGGGCTATTACGTAACATCGAACGAACGGCTCTTCCACGAACTCGATCTTCTCGCTGTCCGGATATTTCGTGGGGTTATCTATCTCCCTCAGGTCCTCACCACGCACCTTTATCCTGTAGTTCACGCTTGGGCTGGTCACGATAAGGTCCAGGCCGAATTCCCTTTCCAGCCGTTCCTGAACGATTTCCAAGTGCAGAAGCCCCAGAAAACCGCACCTGAAACCGAAACCGAGCGCGGCCGAGGTTTCGGGCTCGTAGATAAAAGAAGGATCTGACAGCCGCAGCTTTTCTATGGCGCCTTTCAGATTTTCGTAATCCTCGTTGGAAACGGGATATATGCCGCTGTACACCATGGGTTTTATCTTTTTGTACCCCGGGAGGGATTTTTTCGCGGGTTTTTTCAGATCTGTTATGGTATCACCCACCTGGACCTCGCTGGCGTTCTTGATGTTGCATATAATATACCCGACTTCACCGCAGTCCAGACTGGCCACAACGGTCTCCTCCGGAGCAAATATCCCAACTTCCTTCACCTCGTGTTTTGTCCTCCTATTCATCATCTCGACCTGCATGCCGGCTGCTATCTGCCCGTTCATAACGCGCACATAAATTATAACCCCCCTGTATACATCGTAAGCGGAATCGAATATCAGCGCCTGCAGGGGTTTGTCCGGCTCGCCGGTCGGGTGAGGGATCCTGCCCACTATTGCCTCGAGCACTTCTTCCGTGCCCATCCCCTCCTTGGCGCTTGTCAATATTATCTCGCTTTCATCAGACCCCAACACGTCCAGCATCTGGTGCTTTACCTCTTCAATGCGCGCGCTTTTCAGGTCTATCTTGTTTATGATCGGGATAAGTTTGAGGTCGTGTTCCATGGCCAGATACAGGTTGGCAATTGTCTGGGCTTCAACGCCCTGGACAGCGTCAACAAGAAGAAGCGCGCCCTCGCACGCGGCGATCGTCTTGGACACTTCATAGGAAAAATCAACATGGCCGGGCGTATCTATAAGGTTCAGGTAATAAGTCTTTCCGTCCCTTGCTTTGTATTCGATCTTCACCGCGCTGGACTTTATGGTTATACCTCTTTCCCTTTCAAGATCCATATCGTCGAGGAACTGGTCTCGAAACCCCCTTTTGTCCACGGTATCCGTCACCTGTATCATGCGATCCGCCAGGGTGGATTTGCCATGGTCTATGTGCGCTATAATGCAAAAATTTCTTATCTTCTCGATCTTATCCATTGTTTTGGCTCACTCGTTTCGGCCTCGCCCGGAGGGCTCGGCATTTCCTCGGACATTTCGTCCTCGGTCGCCTCGCCCGGAGGGCTCGGCATTTCCTCGGACATTTCGTCCTCGGTCGTTCGTTCGCTCGGGATAAATTCGCGCTTATGATTTACTCGCACTATCGTGTTCGTAAATCATGCGCTCATTTACATTAATGAGAAAGCGTATTTTCCCCCGAAGTCAATATACTGCTTGGACTTCTTTTTTGAAGATGTCTCGGTGTATATCCTCAGCTTCGGTTCAGTGCCTGACAGCCTGAGAAGCAGCCAGCTCCCGTCGTCACAGATGAACTTATCTCCGTCAGTGTCATTTATCTCAACTACGCGCCTGTTCAATATTTTTGTGAGTGGTTTTTTCTTCATGCCCGTAACGAGCTTTTTTCTCTTGGATGCGGGGAAACTAACGTCTTCCCTTTCATAAACAAAGCTCCCGTATTTTTTGTCCATCCATTTAAGGATATCCTTGAGCGGTTTCTTCATGCTGACCATCATCTCCATTATGAGTAGCGACGTCAGAAAACCGTCCCTTTCGGGTATGTAGTTCTCGAACCCGATACCGCCCGTCTCTTCGCCAGCGATGAGGATATGTTTTTTCACCATCAACGCACAGATGTATTTGAAACCCACGGGCGTCTCATAATGCCTGATGCCGAACTCCTTGCAGATCTTTTTTATAAGGTCGGTCCCGCAAACGGTCTGGACAACGCCACCGCGCCTGTGCCTGTTCATCAAAAGATGCAGGAGAAGCAGCGACATCACCTTGTGCCCCGAAAGTATATTGCCGCCGCTGTCTATGATAGCGACGCGGTCAGCATCGCCGTCCGTAGCTATGCCGAGGTCATACTTTTCCTTTTTCACGCGCTTCATCAGTTCCTGCAGGTTGTATTCGTTCGGTTCAGGCGGCCTGCCCTTAAACCCCGGGTTTATTTCGGCGTTCATGTAGTTCACTTTTATGCTCGTATTCTTCAGGAGCTCCCCGAGATGCGTGCAGCCGGCGCCGTTCATGGAATCAACAAGGACCTTCAGCCTTGCCTTTTTCAGTTTTCTCATATCCGTATATTTTTTTATGAACTTCAGCTGGTCGGATATGATGTCCTTTTTGACTATCATTCCCTTTTTCATGGCCTTTTCCAGCGGCATGCACTTCACCTTACTTCTGTGAAGGCGCTTCTCAATAGCGCCGATGATATCGCCGGCAGCTGAACCGCCGAAGTATCCTTTGTATTTCACACCGTTATACTGGGCCGGGTTATGGCTCGCTGTGATCATGACACCGCCGGTCAGTCTGTTCTTCTTGATATAATAGCTGATTGACGGCGTGGGGCACGGTTCGTCGGACAGGACTGACCTGATCCCGTTCGCCGCGAAGACACACGCGGTTATCTCCGCGTATTTGTCCGAGAGGAACCGCGTGTCATAGCCTATAGCGGTCTTCCGCTTTTTGTAGATCGGCTCCCTCCTGGATTTGATGAAATCCGCCATCGCCTGCGCCACAATGGCAACATTATCAAAGGTGAAATCGTCGCTGATAACAGCTCTCCATCCATCGGTCCCAAAAACAATCTTTGCCATTTCTTTCCCCCTTTTTAACAACTTTGGGCTCGTTAGATCGAACCACTACGATCAACTTCTATGGGTCGGATAAATCAAACCCGAATTAACTTCTTAACTCCGCGATCGCCCGCGAATAATCATCCTCTCCGAAAACAGCCGTCCCGGCGACAAGGATATCGACCCCGGCGTCCACCGCTTTGACAGCCGTGTCCCTGTTTATGCCGCCGTCCACCTGTATCAACCCTTTGAACTTCTTTCTTATATCCCGCACTTTCTCCAGCATATCTTCCATAAAGTCCTGTCCGCCGAATCCCGGCTCCACCGTCATCACCAGGACCATGTCAACATCTTCAAGAACGGGGTCAAGCGCTGATGCTTGAGTGCCCGGCTTTATGGATACGCCCGTTTTTTTTCCTTTGTCCCTTATCGCCCGGATTATGGCCCGGGGATCTTCACAGGCTTCTACATGAAAGGTTATCATGTCGCTACCAGCGTCCGCGAACCGCTCCACGAACCTCAGCGGGTCGGCGATCATCAGGTGTACGTCGAAAAAAAGTTTTGTAAGGGGCCTGATTGCCAACACGACCAATGGCCCTATGGTGATGTTGGGTACAAACAACCCGTCCATCACGTCAATGTGCACCCAGTCCGCTCCGCCCTTTTCTATGGACACTATTTCCTCGTTCAGCCTGCTGAAATCAGCCGATAAAATGCTGGGCGCGATCAGTACTTTTTTCTCTTCCATTATCCTTACCTCTCATCTTTCGCTTATCATCAGATATATCCGGTTTATGTCGTCTATGGTTACCACCCCGACTATCCTGCCCGCTCTTTCCACGGGCATGGCGCTTGTCGCGTATTTCTGCATCAATTTCTGGACGTCATGCAATCTGGCTTTCACTTTTACAGGAGGGATATCCGTCCTCATTATCTCGGAGACTTTCGCTTCTTCCCCACTCGCGTGTATCCCGTGTACCAGACCCTTTCTGGTCAAAAAACCGACTAATCTTTCATTCTCCATCACCGGGTAATCATCCTGGTGAGTGTGGAACACCAGCTCCAGGACCTTTGACAGAGGCATGTCCGGCGATATATGGATGAATTCCCTGGCCAGTATGTTCTGGACGGCATACCTCTTTATTGTCTCGCGGATATTGACCTGCATACCTTCGCTGGAAGCCGACATGTAAAGAAAGATCGCTATAATGATAAGAAAAATATGGCCGTAAACAATGCCTATATACCCGAAAAAAAGCGCGAATATATGCCCCATCCTCACCGCGATAGCAGTGGCCTTCTTATAGCCCATGCGCAATGTCAAAATGGCGCGCAGCACCCGTCCGCCGTCCATTGGAAAGGACGGTATCATGTTGAACACGGCCAGGACAAGGTTCAGCCAGTATATATACGCGAGGACATTGAAGTCCTGGGTGAATTTGACCTTTCCAACGATGGCCAGGAGCGGGAACATCAATATCTCTTTTCCCAGAAGCCAGTAAAGCGGCAAGAAAAAGATCACCAGGACAGCTATGTTGGAAAGCGGCCCTGCCAGAGCTATGATCAGCTCCTGGTAAGGCTTTGACGGTATCTCTTCCATCGATGCCACGCCTCCGATAGGCAGAAGGGTTATCCTTTTGACCTTTATCCCGAAATGCCGGGCCACGAGACTGTGGCTTAGCTCATGCACGGTGACAAAGAAGAACACGCCGATAATAAGGAGGACTCCTTTCGGCCCAAGGATAAAAAAGAACAATAGGAGCAGCAAAAAGAACGTAACGTGTATCTCAATATCTATGCCAAAAACCCTAGTAAGCCTCAATGATCCTTTCATAACTTATCAAGCTCTACCCTTATATTATTTCTGTCTTTATCACTGACGTTGCCGACAATGGACAGGTTGATCAAGGAAGACCTGAAGATCCTTTCACAGGCCTTTTTTACGTCGTCTCCGGTTATGCCATCTATTTCCTTCAGGAGGTCCTGCACTTCGGGTATCTTCTTGTCAACTATGACCCTGTCCCCGAACCACATCATCCGGGCCGAGGTGTTTTCCAGCGCCAGGAGGAAATGCCCTTTAGCGTATTCCCTGGCCCTGGCAAGCTCATCCCCGGTTATTCCCATATCCCTTATCATGCGAAGCTCATCGAGTATGGCACTTACGGATTTCAAGGCTTTGGAGTTGTCAACACCGGCGTGTATCACGAACTCTCCCGTATCGCTGTGCCGCTTGTACACGGAAGATATGTCGTAACACAGGCTGTATTTCTCGCGCAGTTCCTCAAAAAGCCGCGATGACATATTGCCCCCGAGTATGACGCTGAGAAGCTTTGTCGAGAATCTCTCCCGCCTGTTCCTTTGAGGCGCATAAAAACCCATGGCGACATGCGCCTGATTGATGTTCCGGCGGCGATACTTTATCCGGGGCCGGGTCTGGTCCAGCGACGGGGATTTGAACGAGGGTTTCTTCTTCCTCGAACCCTTGAACTCCCTTGCCGCGTAACTGAATATTTTTTCGGCAGCGACATTGCCAGTGGCGATCACGGCCATGTTAGCCGGATGATAACTTTTATCCCTGAAAGCGATCATCTCGTCCCTTTTGAACCCCTTCACGTTCTTAATCGTCCCGGTCAACGGCCGGCCCAGGGAATTATCCGGCCACATGATCCCGCCGAGTATCTCATTTACATATTCCGAGGGCTGGTCCTTGTACATCTTTATCTCTTCGCAGATCACGAATTTTTCTTTCTCGATCTCTTTCTGGTCAAAACGGGCGTTAAAGACCATGTCCGTCAGGATGTCCAGTCCAAGTGTCAGGTGCTGCGTCGGAATCTTCACCATGTAACATGTGGCTTCATCGGCAGTAAAGCCGTTGAACACGCCACCGACTCCCTCTATCGCCTGCTTGAGCTTTTTGGCGCTGCGCCTCTTCGTTCCCTTGAAAAGCATGTGTTCTATAAAGTGGCTGATACCGCTCTCTTTATCCGATTCGTAGCGCCCGCCTATGCCGATCCATATGCCCAGAGATACCGATGACATCTGCGGCATGGGCGAAACAATGATCTTCAAACCGTTATTCAGCTGTTTTTTTTTGTACATAAAATTATTCTCCTTTGACATTTTCGATACTCGATGCTCGTTTTAACTTGTAACGAGAATCCAGCATCGAGAATCCCTGGGTTCTACTTATCTATTCTTTCGTTTTGCGTACGTTCACTATCAAGATAGTTCTGAAGTATTACCTGCGCCGCAAGCTTGTCTATGACCTTCCTGCGTTTTTTTCTGGAAACATCGGCCTTTATCATGATGTCTTCCGCTTCCTTTGTGCTCAGGCGTTCATCCCATAATATGACCGGGATCCCTGTTTCCCTTTCCAAAAGCTCGGCGAATCTCCGGCTGTCCAGCGCCCTCTCCCCGACCGTGCCGTTCATGTGAACGGGAAGACCGACGACTATTCTTTCAACGCCGTATTCACCGGCAATGGATCTTATTTTTCCCACAGCCTGACTGTCACTCTCCCGCCTCACGGTTTCCTTACCCTGCGCGATCGTGCAAGTCTCATCGCTCACAGCCAGGCCGATATTCTTCGTCCCCACATCCAATCCCATTATCCGCATACCCACTTCCACCTCGCAGGTGGAACCCCCTTTACCCACTTCCACCTGCGAGGTGGAAGTGGGTACACTATAACTATGCGCTGTGCACCGCTCTGGCGAGAGACCGGACAAACGCCTCTATCTCTCTGACCATCTTTTTCTTATTGCCCGTGTTCTTCTCGAGCACATTGATAATAGCGCTGCCCACTATCACGCCGTCACCGGCCCTGGCTATCTCCTTTGCCTGGCGCGGCTTTGACACGCCGAAACCGACGCAGATCGGCTTCGAGGTCACCTTTTTCAGTATCCTGACATCCCGCACCAGCCGTTTGGCAAGCACCTTTCTCGCTCCTGTCACTCCGGTCAGGGAAACATAATAAATAAATCCACTGGACCGTTCGGCTATTTTTCTGAACCTTTCTACGGGGGTGGTCGGAGCGGCCAGAAGTATGACCGAAAAATCCATTTTATCCGCGATACTCGCCAGTTCTCCCGATTCTTCCATGGGCAGGTCCGCGACGATTATACCGTCTGCCCCACAGTTTTTCGCGTCCCTTGTGAATCTTTTGATGCCATAATTGAAGACGATGTTATAGTAAGTCATGAAGACCAGCGGTATATCCACGTTCTTTCTCAGTTCCCTGACCATCCTGAATATCTTCCGGGCCGAGCATCCTGCCTCAAGCGAACGATAAACAGCCCTCTGTATCGTGGGCCCGTCCGCCAAAGGGTCTGAAAATGGCATACCCAGTTCTATGATGTCCGAGCCTGCCCTGACCAGGGCCTTGACTATTTTCTTCGTGGTCGCTATGTCGGGATCACCCGCGGTCACGTACGGGATAAAAGCCTTTTTCTTCTGTTTCTTCAGCTTGCAAAATGTCTTATCTATTCTATTCATAGTCCGTGTTCCCTTATTATGTCTATATCCTTGTCGCCCCGGCCTGACAGGCACACCACGATAATGTCTTTCTTCCTTGTCTTCCGGGCAAGTTTTTTAAGATAGTATACGGCGTGCGCGGTCTCCAGCGCCGGGATAATACCCTCTTCCATGGACAGCATTCTCACCCCTTCCAGCGCTTCTTTATCCGTCACCGGAACATACCGGGCGCGCCCTATTCTTTTGTAATAAGAATGCTCAGGGCCAACTCCAGGATAATCAAGACCGGCGGAAACGGAATGCGCGATCTTTATCTGCCCGTCAGCGGTTTCCAGAAGAAAACTTTTACTGCCGTGAAGGACCCCTACTTTTCCCTTTTTAAGGGGCGCGGCATGACGGCCGCTGCTCAGGCCGTATCCCGCGGCTTCCACGCCGATGAACTTCACTCTTTTTTCCTTAAAGAACGCGTGGAACAGGCCTATAGAATTGCTCCCGCCTCCCACGCAGGCCAAGAGATACCCGGGCAAGCGGCCTTCTGTCTTTAATATTTGTTGCCGCGTCTCCCTGCCTATGACGGACTGGAAATTCCTGACCATCATGGGATAGGGATGAGGCCCGACAACAGAGCCTATGACATAATACGTGTCCCCGACATTGGTGACCCAGTCCCTCAAAGCCTCATTCGTAGCATCTTTCAGAGTGCATGAACCGGAGCTGACAGGGATCACCCTTGCCCCGAGCAGCTTCATGCGGAATACGTTCAGGCTCTGCCTGCGAATATCCTCGGTCCCCATGTAAACATCGCATTTAAACCCGAAGAGGGCAGCTACCGTGGCAGTGGCCACTCCGTGCTGGCCGGCCCCGGTTTCCGCTATTATGCGTTTCTTGCCCATTTTCAGCGCGAGTATAGCCTGGCCCAGAGTATTGTTGATCTTATGAGCGCCGGTGTGCAGAAGGTCCTCTCTTTTCAGGTATATTTTCCCCCCGCCCAGTTTTTTGGTCAGTCTCTCGGCGAAATAAAGAGGCGTTGGCCTGCCCGCGTACTCTTTGAGATAATATTTAAACTCTTTTTTGAAATCGCGGGAACTGCATATCTTCTTATACGCGGCTACCAGCTCCCTCAAAGCGGGCATCAGCGTCTCGGGGACGAATTCGCCTCCAAAAGGGCCGAAGTATCCCCTGTTATCTGGAAATTTACGCTTTTTTGGCATTTTGAATAAACTCCTTTAACTTGTTTTCATCTTTTTTCCCCACGGACCCTTCCACCCCGCTGGAGACATCGACTCCGTACGGATGAACTTCCCTGACCGCTTCCGCTACATTCCGCTGGTTGAGCCCGCCCGCAAGAAAAAAAGGCCTGTCTCCTTTAAAATCCCTTATCACGGCCCAGTCAAATTTGATGCCGGTCCCTCCCATCATCTTTTCGTGAAAAGTGTCGAACAAATAGTAAGCCGCGTCAACGTAAGCCCCGGCCGGAAACCCGAGTATCTTATCCTTCACCTTGAACGTCTTGATAATGCCGACGGCCTTTCCATTCTTCCTCAAAGCCTCCTTTAGCTCGGCGCAATACGCGGGACTTTCATCCCCGTGCAGCTGAACATGATCCAGGTCGCAGGAAAGAAAGCATTCCTCCACTTCTTCCAGGGCATCGTCCTTAAAAAGGCCCACTTTTCCCACGCCTTGCGGTACCGCCTCTACTATGTCTTTCACGGTCTCCGGCCCCACAGACCTGGGAGATCCTTCCGCGAAAACAAACCCTACAAGGTCAGCGCCGTATTCACACGCCTTGAGAGCGTCTTCCTTGTTCGTCAAACCGCAGATCTTTACCTTGACCAAATTAAACACTCACTCTCATAATTAAAAGTTAAAAGTGAAATTAGTCGCTGCCCATCAATTCCCTGACCTTCTGGCCAATATCAGGGGCCCTCAATAACGTCTCGCCGATAAGGACCGCGTTCACGCCCAGGCTTTTCAGGAACATGACCTGTTCATAGGTCTCTATCCCGCTTTCCGCGACTATTATCCTGTCTTCGGGAATATGCCTTATGAGCCTCTCTGTGTTGGAAAAATCAACGTTAAAGGTCGTAAGGTCGCGGTTGTTTATGCCTATTATCGCGGCGCGGCTCTTCAACGCGTTTTCCACTTCCTCTTCATTGTGCACCTCGACCAGGCAATCAAGCCCCAATCCCCTGGCAATATCCTGGTAATCGGCCAATTCCTGGGGTGTAAGGAGCCGCGTTATCAGAAGTATGGCGTCCGCGCCGTTCACCGCTGATTCATACACCTGGTATTCGTCTATGATGAAATCTTTTCTCAAAATAGGGATGCTGACCCTGTCTTTTATCATCTTGAGATATTCCAGTTTCCCGTCAAAGAACCGCTCATCGGTCAGGACGCTTATCGCGCTCGCGCCCGCGGCCTGGAATTCCCACGCTATCTGCACAGGGTTAAAATTCCCGCGTATTATGCCTTTTGAGGGCGAACTTTTCTTGAGCTCCGCTATGAGGTTGATATGCCCCTTGCGCGAGATGCTCTTCCTGAACACGCTGCTCGCGCCCATCCGCTGCGCTTTTTCCCTTAATTCGCTCAAGGGGATCTTATCCCGCGCCGCGGTAACCTCTTCCCTTTTCTTTCCCACGATCTTGTTTAAGATCACATCTTATCCTCTCATCACTGATTTGTAATCTTTGCAAGCCGGTCAAGCTTTTCCCCGGCTTTCCCCGAATCTATTGACTCGCGGGCGGCCTTGACCCCTTCCTTGAAATCGCTAACCCTGCCCGCGGCCATAAGAGCGACGCTCGCGTTCATCACCACGATGTCCAGCGCCGGACACTGCTTACCGCTGAGTACCGATTTTATCACCATGGCGTTCTCTTCAACCGACCCTCCCTTGACAGCGTCCCGGTCTGCCTCTTTCACGCCAAAAGTGTCCGGTGTCACAAAATAAGACCTGACCCCTCCTCCTCTCAGCTCGCTCACTTTTGTCCGGCCGCTTATCGTGACCTCGTCAAATCTATCCATGCCGTATACTACATACGCACGGCTGACACCAAGTCTGCCAAGCACCTCCGCCATTTTTTGCGTAAGGCTTTCGTCGAACACACCCATGACCTGGCACGTTGCCGAAGCCGGATTTGACAGTGGTCCGATAAGATTGAATACGGTCCTTATCCCGATCTCTTTGCGCGGTCCCACAGCGTATTTCATTGCCTTATGGAACAAGGGCGCGAAAAGAAACCCGATGTTTATCTCATTGAGACATTTTTCCGTAACTTCCACAGGGACATCGATCCTTACGCCTAATGCCTCAAGCACGTCCGCGCTGCCGCACCTGCTCGATGCCCCGCGGTTCCCGTGCTTGGCAACCTTTACCCCGCACCCAGCGACCACAAAAGCCACGGTAGTCGAGATATTGAACGTCCCCTTTCCTGTTCCTCCTGTCCCGCAGGTATCCAGTATGGGCTCGTCCGGCGGATCTTTCTTCACGTTTATCTTGAGCGCTTTTTCCCTCATCACCATGGCCGCGCCGGTGATCTCCTCAACAGACTCTCCCTTCATCCTGAGCCCGGTCAAAAATGCCCCTATCTGCACGGGCGTGACCTCTCCGCTCATGATATGTTCAAAAATCGCGCGGGTCTCTTCCTCCGTAAGGTTCTCAAGACCGGACACCTTTTTTATAGCGTCCTTTATGTCCATCATATCTCCGATAAAAAGTTCTTAAGAATATTTTTGCCTTCTCCTGTCAGGATCGATTCCGGGTGGAACTGGACCCCCCATATTGGCATATCCTTATGACGCAACCCCATAACTTCGTTCTCTTCGGTCCAGGCAGTAAGTTCAAGCGGCTCTCTTATGGTTTCCGGGACCACGATAAGCGAATGATACCGGGTGGCAACGAACGGGGACGGAATCCCTTTGAAAATCCCCTCACCGTTATGATATATATCGCTTGCCTTGCCGTGCATTATCCGGCTCCCGACAACCACATCAGCGCCGAAGACTTCAGCTATGCTCTGGTGCCCAAGGCATACCCCGAATACAGGCACCTTCCCGCCGAACTCCCTGATGACATCCTTGGATATCCCGGCTTCGTCCGGCCGCCCCGGCCCAGGCGAGATTATTATCCGCCGGGGCGAAAGTTTCCCGATCTGGCCAAGCGTGATCTTGTCGTTACGATAGACCTCCACTTCTTCGCCCAGCTCGCCCACATACTGCACAAGATTGTAGGTAAAAGAATCATAGTTGTCTATTACCAGTACCATTACTGTAATCCGTTCTCCGCGAATTCTATGGCCTTTACCATGGCCCTGGCCTTTTTAAGGGTCTCTTTATATTCATAGACCGGCTCGGAATCAAGGACTATGCCCGCCCCGGCCTGTATATACGCCGTGTCCCCCAGCATCACGATCGTCCTTATCGTGATGCACATGTCCATATTGCCGGAAAAGCTTATGTACCCGACACTGCCGGCATAAGGGCCACGCCTTGTGTTCTCAAATTTATCAATAAGCTCCATGGCCTTGACCTTTGGCGCGCCAGTGACCGTGCCCGCGGGGAAAGTGGCCCTTATGAGGTCATAAATGTCCTTGTCACTGCTCAGGGTCCCAACGACATCGCTGACAATATGCATGACATGCGAATATTTCTCAACGCGCATCATTTCTCTCGGCTCCACACTGGAGTAATCGCATACCCTGCCGATATCGTTTCTGCCCAGGTCAACGAGCATGATGTGCTCAGCCCTTTCCTTTGGATCGGAAAGAAGCTCCCTCTCTTTGGATGCGTCTTCTTCTTCATCCTTTCCGCGGCTGCGTGTCCCGGCTATGGGCCGGACTTCCACAACTCCGTCTTCGCAACGGACCAGTATTTCAGGCGAAGATCCCACGATCCGGCACTCCCCGAACTTCAGGTAATACATATACGGAGAAGGATTGATCGACCTTAAGGCCCTGTATATCGTGAACGCATCCGCCCCGGTCTTCCTCTTCAGCCTCTGGGAAAGGACCACCTGGATAATGTCCCCGCGATTTATGTGCCCCCTGGCTTTTTCAACAATATCACAGAATTCTTCCAGGGTAAAATTTGACTCCTCCTTCAAGGATGCGGATCCGGTTATTTTGACCTCTGGAACTACCGGCGGCCTTTTCAGCTTATCCATTATAATATCGATTTTATGGCAGGCCTCTTCGTAAGCCGAAGCCGGATCGTCGTCTATCATGGCATTGGACACGACCTTGATCTTGCGATCCACGTGGTCAAAAATAAGTATCGTGTCCGTCAGCACGAACTGCATGTCAGGGAGTTCAAGTTCTTCCGGGTTATCATCTGGTACGTTCTCAAAGAACCTTACCATGTCATAGCCCATGTATCCGACAAGCCCGCCGCAAAACCTCGGAAGGCCCTTCACCGGGACGAACTTGAAGGCCTTCATGATCGACTTGATCTCTTCTACCGGATCTTTTTCAGCCGTATAGGAATCAACGGAATCACCCTTTTTTATGGTCATCTTGTTTTTCCTGCTTTCGATCACAAGAGACTGATCGCTCCCCAGGAACGAATACCTTCCCAGGTGCTCGCCCCGTTCAACTGATTCCAAGAGATAGGAAAATCCCCCGTTGCTTATCTTTGAGAAAGCGGAAATAGGAGTGTCAAAGTCCGTGAGCATCTCTCTGTAAACCGGGATGATATTCCCCTGCCGGCTCAATTCGATAAATTCTTCCTTACATGGAAAACACATGAGCACTCATCCTTAGTATATTTCTTCCGGATTAAAAATGCGTTCAACCTCTACAAGCATATTACCGCCGTCATCCAATACCTTGCGGTAAAAACAAGTGAAATATCCCTTGTGGCAGGCGCCCCCCGTCTGATCTACTTTAAAGAGAAGAGAATTCTCAAGGCAGTCCACGTAGATCGCCTTCACTTGCTGGGTGCATCCGGATATCGCACCTTTCATCATGACCTCGCCTTTTGACCTGCGAAAAACATGGACCTTGTTATTCTCCATGGTCTTTTTCAGCGCCTCTTTATCCATGTAGCAAAGCGTCAGGACCTGATTGGTCTTTTGGTCCTGGATGATCGCCGGTATAACGCCTTTTTCATCAAAATTCAGTTTGTCGAAAAGTTCCATCTTGTTCCCTCCTCTTTTACTGCATCTTTCGGGTTCGATAAATCGAACCACTACATTCGCACGGGTATTCCTTTATCTTCAAGATACGCCTTGACTTCCCCTATAGAAAACTCCCTGAAGTGGAAGATCGAGGCAGCCAGAGCGGCATCCGCGTTCCCTTCCACAAAAACATCGATAAAATGTTCCATTTTCCCGCATCCACCGGACGCTATCACCGGGATATTAACGGCTTCCGCGACAGCCCGTGTCAATTCCACGTCATATCCGTCCTTTGTCCCGTCGCGGTCCATGCTGGTAAGAAGTATCTCTCCCGCACCCAGTTCATCGACACGACGGGCCCACTCCAGCACGTCTATTCCCGCGGGTTCGCGGCCGCCTTTCACATACACATCCCAGGATCCATGCCCATCACTCTTCGCGTCTATGGCAACGACAATACACTGTGTTCCGAACCGCTGGCTGGCTTCTTTGATGAAATCAGGTTTTTGCACTGCCGCTGTATTTATTGATATCTTGTCACAACCGGCGTTCAAAAGTTCGCGTATCCCCTCATTGGAGGAGATGCCGCCTCCCACAGTGAACGGCATAAAGACCTCCTCCGCCACTTTCCTAACCATATCGACCATTGTCTTGCGGTTCTCACAGGTAGCTGTTATGTCAAGGAATACAAGCTCGTCCGCGCCTTCATCGTTATAAACCTTGGCGTTCTCTACAGGATCACCCGCGTCCCTGAGGTCCACGAAATTCACCCCTTTTACCACGCGTCCGTCCTTTACGTCAAGACACGGGATTATCCGTTTTGCAAGCATCGACCGCCTCCTTAAGGTCTAATGTTCCATCATAAAGTGCCCGGCCCACAATAACACCGGCAAGCCCCATGTTCTCCAGTTCTTTTAACTGCCTGATATGTTCTATTGTCTTTACCCCGCCCGCGTAGATCAAATTGACATCGGTCTCTGAGATGATACGCTTGAGAAATTTCATGTCAGGGCCTGAAAGCGTCCCGTCCTTTGCTATATCCGTATAAATGATCTCCCTGGCCCCGAACGAAATAAACCTTTTGAACACTTCAAAAATATCAAGGTCAAGCGACTTTTTCCATCCGTGAATACGGATACTGCCTTCCTCGGAATCAACGCTCAGTATCACCCGCTCTTTAAAGAGCCCCAGTATATTCCTGGCAAAATCTATCTCTTCCATGGCCTTTGAACCCACTATGACCCTCCATGCGCCATGGTCCAGGGCTTTCTTTATATCGGTCTCCTTCCTGAACCCGCCTCCGACCTGGACCGGGACATTCACGGCCCTGGTCACTTCCTGCAGAACAGAAAAATTTATGGGATGTCCCTCCCTGGCTCCGTCCAGGTCGATCACATGGAGAAGTTCGGCGCCCATGCTCTCCCACTCCCTGGCGGCATACACGGGATCCCAGTCATAACTCAGCTTGCGGTCATACCTTCCCTTTTCAAGCCTTACGGTCTTTCCTTCAATTATGTCTACAGCAGGTATTACTTTCATAGCTCATAACCTCACAAAATTTTTTAATAGTTTCAATCCGTTCTTCTGAGACCTCTCGGGATGGAACTGTACGGCGTAGATGTTCTCTTTCCATAACGCCGAAGTGTACGTAACGCCATATTCGGTCCTCCCGGCAGTGAGCTCAGATTCCTCATTCTCACAATAATACGAATGAACAAAATAAAAATAACTCGAGTCCTCTATCCCCTCGAACAAAGGACATTTCCCCTCAGCCATTTTGACGGTGTTCCACCCTATCTGTGGGACCTTCAACCCCTCGCCTCCGGGGAAAAGCCTGACATCACCGCGTACCACCTTGAGGCAGTCGCAACCGCCAGCTTCCTCGCTACTGTCAAAAAGCATCTGAAGCCCCAGACAGATTCCGAGAAACAGCCTGCCCTCCTGTATGCGCCTCAAGAGCGGCTCTACAAGGCCCCTCTGGGAAAGCCCGGCAAGCGCGTCCTTTGAGGACCCCACGCCCGGCAGCACTATTTTATCAACAGATCCGAGACAGTCCGGATCGTCACATATCCTGACATCCTCTCCAAGGTAACGAAACGCGTTAAACACGCTCCTCAAGTTACCGGAACCGTAATCGATTATGCCTGTCATGTCGTGTTTTGGGTTTGATAAATCAAACCCCTACAATATCCCCTTGCTCGACGGCACCTCACCCGCCCTGCGCGGGTCAACCGATGTTGCCATGTCCAGCGCTATGCCAAGCGCCTTGAAGACCGCTTCAAGATAATGATGCATATCTCCTTCACCGAATATTTCTATGTGAAGGTTCATGGAGAGCTTCTTGGCGAAACTTTCCAGAAGATCCCTGGCGTAATGCATGGAGTAGCCTTCTTCATCCTTGATCGCGCCAACGGCGCTTCCGCCTTTCTCCGTAAATCTGAACGCGAAACGGTTCGAGAGATCCACCAGGACCTTTGCGCTCGCCATATCCATGGGCGCTTCAGCCGAAGCCATCCTTGTTATGCCTCTTGAGTCCCCGAGCGCCTTCTTGAAAGCCTCGCCGATCGCTATCCCTATATCTTCATTGAGATGATGGATATCCACCTGGGTATCGCCCCTTGCCTTGAGCTTCAGGTCAAAATAACCGTGATAAGCAAAAAGTGTCAGCATGTGGTCCAGAAAACCTATTGACGTGGAGATCTCGGATTCCCCTTTACCGTCAATATTAAGGACCGGTATCTCTATTTCGGTTTCCTTTGATCTTCTTTCGTACGCGGTTTTCCTGCTAACTAAATTTTTGTTTCCGCAAAATATGCCCATCATCTTCCTCCGTTTTCAGCTATCAGCTAATTTTCGCACCGGACGCGCACTGACTCCCAGTGCTCCGCCAGTTTTTCCAGTTCCGCGAGCTCCCTTACCCATTCGGCGGAATCGTTGAGAGCTTTTCGGGAATACGAAATAATATGAGAACTTTTGATGAAACTCCTCAAATTGAGCCCTGAAAAACTCCGGGCCGTCCCGCCGGTAGGCAGGACATGGCTCGGACCAGCCACGTAATCGCCCATGGCCACCGGCGTATACTCCCCGAGAAATATGGCCGCGGCATTGGTTATCTTGTTCAACAGCCTGTTCGGCCGCCGGACCATCAGCTGCAGATGCTCAGGAGCGATCATGTTGGATACCGCCACTGCCTGATCCAGGTTTTTCACTTTCATAATATACCCTCTCAGCGACGGCTCTGTTCGCAGGGCGTTGAATATTTTCTTTGACGGTGTCACCAGCATCGACAACCCCCTGTGATGTTCCGCCTGGGCCATTAGGTCCCTCTTGATGTATTCCGCATTCGCGTGATGATTAGCGATTATCAATACCTCGCTCGGCCCTGCCAGCATATCTATATCGCAGTATCCGAACACCTGCCGCTTCGCCTCTGTCACGTACTCATTCCCGGGCCCCACTATCTTATCCACCTTCGGGATGGTCTTTGTCCCAAAAGCAAGAGCGGCGATGGCCTGTGCACCGCCGACCTTGTAAATTTCATCAACCTTCAAGAGGTTGGCCATGACAAGTATGTGCGGATCTATGCTTTTATACTCATTAGGAGGAGAAAGCATTACGATCTTTTTCACGCCGGCGATCTTTGCCGGCAGCACTGTCATATAAACGCTCGAGACCAGAGGCGCCGTGCCGCTTGGTATGTAAACGCCGACGTTTTCGATCGGCCCGAATTTTTCTCCGAGCTCTATTCCGGACCCGTGCTTGATGGTCCAGGACTTCGGGATCTGCTTCCTGTAAAACTTATCAATATTCCGTATGATCTTTTTCAGCGTGTTCACCAGCTCCGGCTTGATGTCCTGATACGCGCCGCTTATCTCCGCTTCAGTGACCCGAAGCATCTTTCTGGACAATTCCACCTTGTCGAATTTCTTCGTGAACCTTATCAGGGCCTTGTCGCCTTCAGCACGCACTTTCTCAATGATTCCGGCGACCTTTTTCTGCAGCCGCTTCCTTCCCTGATCATGCCTGTTAACCAGGCGCTTGAATGTCTCGCTCCCTATCTTAACGCTTCGCATCACTGTCCCCTTTTCATGTGTCCCTTGCCTTCCTCTAACGCGCGCTCCAGACCGCCGGGATCGCTGCCGCCAGCCTGGGCAAAAGTGTCGCTGCCCCCGCCCTTGCCCTTGATATTGCCAGCCACCTTGTCTATGATATTCCGCGCGCTGATCCCCTTCTCGGCAAGATCCACGGTTACCGCGCATGTTAAGAACGCCTTGCCGTCCTTTTCGCCTCCCAGAAGTATGACTCCGGATCCTGCCTTTTCCCCCGCGTAAGCTAAAGCCTTTCGCAGAACACCCATCTCAGCGCCGCGGAGGACGGAGGAGACGAATTTCACACCTCCGAAGGTGACCCCTTGTCCCAGGACCTGATCCAGAATGGCCTTTGCTTTAGCGAACACCTCCGCGTCTTCCGCTTTCTTGAGCTTCTTTTTCGCCCTGCCAGCGTATTCTTTTGCTTTCAGGAACGCGGGTCTTATAATGTTTTCATAGTCGTGCATGCTTTTAGGATCTATTTTAATATTTCCGATAGTGATCGCTCTGGCCATTTCCATGGCACGCGCCAGCTCCGGTATATTTTGTTCTATGTCAGGCCCATTTGACAGTGCCTGGTATTCACTCAAAAGGTTTCCCAGCGTCTTCTTAAGCCACATTTTCGCATTGCCTCCGGTAAGCGCCTCGATACGCCTTATGCCGCTGGCAACAGAACTTTCGTTAATGATCTTCACGAGTTCTATATCCGAGGTATTCTCCACATGGGTCCCGCCGCAAAGTTCCTTTGATATATCCCCGACAGAGACCATGCGCACTGTATCTTCATACTTCTCTCCGAAAAAAGAGAGTGCGCCCTCCTCCTGGGCCTCTCTGAGAGATTTTATCTCCTTGCACACTGGAACACCCCACTCGACCCATCCGTTGATGACATCCTCCACTTTCATCAATTCCCTGTCAGAGAGCTTTTTCATATGGGTGAAATCAAATCTCAAATGCTCGTCATCGACCAGGGAACCGGACTGCTTTACGTGCCCTCCCAGAACACTGCGCAGCGCTGCCTGGAGAAGATGCGTCGCCGTATGGTTCATGGCGATCCTGTGCTTCCTGTCCCTGTTCAGGTCAAGGGTCACTTTTTCGCCTTTTTTGAAACATCCCCTTTCCACGAATACTTCCATCACCTTCCTGCCGTCCACGTTGTAAGTATTCAGGATCTCCATGAGGCTATCCTGTTTTACAATGGTCCCGGTATCGCCTGCCTGGCCCCCTCCCTCGGTATAAAGCTCCCCGCTCTGCGGTGAAGTTATGACCTCTGCACGCTCGCCATGCAGCACTTCCTCTGAGACCTCTCCCTTTTTAATTATGAATGCCAGCTCGACCTCCAGAGGCATGGTCTCTACGCATTCCGGCTTCGGAGCGTTAATGAACATGTCCGGCTGAAAAATGAATTCACTCGAAAGAACACTGCCTTTACGGGATTCTTCCTTTCTTCCCTCCATGAGATTCTCAAATTCCCTGATGTCCAGAGTAATGCCGCGGGATGCCGCTTCTTCAACGATCACGTCCAGCGGCAGCCCGTAAGTATCGACCAGCTTGAATACCTGGCCGCCGTCAAGTTCCCGTCTGCTTCCTGAAAGCATGCCCTCAAAGACCGGAAGGGATGATACCAGGGTATCGTTGAACCGCTTTTCCTCCTCTTTCACTATGGCGCTGATATGTTCCCGTTTTTCCTCGAGTTCAGGATACACATCTTTCATCACACCAGTTACCGCGGGTACTATGTTGTAGAGAAAGGGGCTTTTCCCCCCGCTCTTTAAATACGCCCTTCTTATAAGCTTACGGACCACATATCCCCTTTTTTCATTGGACGGGGATACTCCGTCAGCTATGGCAAAAACAGCGGCCCTGATATGGTCAGCGATAAGATCGATATCCTCGCGGGCGGCTGTCCCGCCCAGTTCTTTTTTTATATGCTTGATTATCGGCGTAAACAGGTCTGTGTCAAAATTAGTGGGCACACCCTGCATAACAGATGTGATACGCTCAAGCCCCATTCCGGTGTCAATGTTCTTATTGGGCAATGGCGTCAGACTGCCGTCAGGCTTTCTGTCGAATTCGGTAAACACAAGATTCCATACTTCCACGAACCTCCCGCACTCACACGCTGGATCGCATTCCGCCCTGCCGCAGCCCTTTTCCGGACCCCAATCATAAAATATCTCAGAACACGGGCCGCACGGACCGTTAGGCCCTTTTTCAGGCGCGTCCGCCGGCCAGAAATTGCTGTCAGCCCCTAATTTCACTATCCTTTCCGCCGGGATCTTCATTTCATCAAGCCATATGGAATAAGACTCTGCATCATCCTTGTAAACGGATACCCATAGACGTTCCGCCGGAAAACCCATCTCCCCGGTCATGAATCCCCACGCCCATTCAATGGCTTCTTTTTTAAAGTAATTACCGAAAGAAAAATTGCCGAGCATCTCAAAGAAAGTATGATGCCGCGGCGTTTTGCCGACCTTCTCCAGGTCCCCTGTCCTCAAACACTTCTGGCACGAAGCAGCGCGCTTATACACGATGTTCTTTCCCATGAACTGGTCCTTGAACTGGTTCATGCCGGCTCCCGTGAACAAAAGCGTCGGATCGTTCCTCGGGACGAGCAAGTCGCTCGATACAACGGTGTGACCTCTCTTTTCAAAGAACTCAAGATACCTTGTTCTTATCTCACTCGACAGCATGGCCATCTTTTTTGCTTTTACCCTCCCATGATCTCATTGATCACGTTCTCGGCTGTTTCCGCGTCAAATCCCTTTTGGACGACATATTGAAACAACCTTCCCTTTATGTTCTTCTGCGGACCGCTCTCCACTTCTTTGATCTTTTTCTTCACCATTTCCCGCAGGACGGCCTTTTCGTCAAGTTCGGCCGCTTTTTCGTGAAGAACGCGGTCTATCACATCGTCTCCCACGCCTTTCTTTTGCAGTTCTATCCGCAGGAGCTTTACTCCCCTGGGCTTTGACCTGATCCTGGAATCGATCCAGCCCCTGGCGAATCTCAGGTCATCCACAAGCCCGTCCTTTTTCAGAAGGTCCAGGATATCGTTCTGTATCACCTTTCTGAATCCCCTGCTTTCCAGACGGGCCTTTATCTCGTGTTCCGTCCTCGGGCACAGGGAAAGCAGGCGGGAACAATAGTTCCTGGCTTTTCTTAACTCTTTTTCTCGGATGCTGTCTCCAGCCATGTTCAACGGGAGAGCCCCAGGGACTTTTTGATCTCCGACTCTATTTTGTTCAGCAATTTCACGTTTTCATTGAGACTGATCCGCGCGTTCTCTTTTCCCTGCCCGATCTTTTCATCGCCGTAAGAAAGCCAGGTCCCGGTCTTCTTGATAATACCGATCTCCTCCCCGATATCAATAGCGCCTGACGCGCGCGAGATGCCCTCATCGAACATAATATCGAATTCCGCCTGTTTGAAAGGTGGAGCGAGCTTGTTCTTCACCACCTTTGCCCGGACACGGCTACCCACAACATTGTCGCCTTTTTTCAGGGACGCTATTCTCCGGAGATCTATCCTTACGGATGAATAGAACTTAAGAGCCTTACCGCCCGTGGTCGTCTCCGGGTTGCCGAACATGACGCCTATTTTCATCCTTATCTGATTGATAAAGATCACACACGTCTTTGACTTGCTGATAGCTGATGTCAGTTTTCTCAATGCCTGGCTCATGAGCCGGGCCTGTAACCCCATATGAGAATCTCCCATATCGCCCTCTATCTCTTTTCTGGGCGTCAGGGCTGCCACGGAATCTATGACGACCACGTCGATCGCATTGCTGCGCACCAGGGTTTCCGCTATCTCCAGCGCCTGCTCGCCGTTATCAGGCTGGGAGATCAGAAGATTGTCCAGGTTCAGGCCTATTTTCTTCGCGTAGGTAGGATCAAAGGCGTGCTCGGCGTCTATAAAAGCGACCTCGCCGCCGGCTTTCTGCGCGTTCGCCAGGATACTGAGAGTAAGCGTGGTCTTCCCGCTCGCTTCAGGGCCGAATACTTCGATAACCCTTCCTCTGGGCACGCCTTTTATACCCAGGGCCACGTCCAGTTTCAATGAACCGGTCGGGATCACATCCACGGTAATATTGTAACCCTTGCCCATCTTCATTATCGCGCCCTGCCCGAAATCCTTTTCGATCTTGCTGAGGGCCAGTTCCAGCGCCTTAATCTTGGTCGCACCTTTTTCATCTGTCTTCTCTTTACTTATATCAATTTTTGTTTTGGCCTTGTCCCTGTTTGACATGACTCCTCCCTTGTTACATTTATTATAATTATGGTTACTATTTCAAGGATATATTATACAAATATGGATTATGTTTTGCAAAGGCTTTATTTGTTTTTACCTTTCAGCCTTCAGCTATCAGCTATCAGCGTGCCACGAGTATCGAGCATCTCACTCTATAAGACACTGCCTTCGGGCATTTTCTTTCATTTTTTCCGAAAGATCCTTATCCGCTGAAACCCAGGACCGATAAAGGAGTATGTACCGCGCCGGTGCTGGAAAACTCGGACTTAAAAAGGACAACGCGGGAAATATGGATGGGAACCGGATTTACTTCAATAGATGCGGCTATTTCCTTCAATTTTTCTTTGTTCTTCGATGACCTCGCCCTTCCGATCGTGACATGGGGGCTGAAAGAACGCTTTTCTTTGCTGAACCCTTCCTGAAACATGGCCTCTTCCACATGCTCGGCCAGGGCTTTGACACGGCCGCCCCCTTCACCTATGCCGATCCACAGAACCCTGACATACTCCCATTTTGGGAAAACCCCTAAACTTTCCAGTGAAACGTCAAAAGACGCGGTCTCTGAAGCTATTTTCTCTAGCCTGTCGGAAATGGAAGGGATCTGTTCCTCGGGCACATTGCCGAGAAATTTAATGGTCAGGTGCATGGACCCCGGATCGACCCATTTGACATTGGCATCCGCTTTTCTTAGAACTCCTTCTATCCGTGAAAACTCCGCTCTTGCTTCATTCGAAAATTCAAGCGCTATGAAACTTCTTGTGTTAGCCACGTGAACTCCCAACTACGAACTCTCTTATAAGCTCCAGCACCGCCTGTGAAAATCCGAATTTCACGGCCTCCCGGACACCCTTGACAAAAACTTTACGGGTCTTCGCCCCTTTGTTTGACGCGACACAGATGAAAGCAAGCCCAGCGGGCTTTTTGGGCGATCCGCCGCCGGGGCCGGCTATCCCTGTTACACCGGCCGCGATATCAGCCTTGAAAATGCGCCTCGCTCCTTCTGTCATGGCGCGAACAACCTCTCTGCTTACAGCACCGTACTTTTTTATGGTCCCGGACGGAACCTCAAGGAGAGACGTTTTGATCTCGTTCGAATAAGCTATGACACCGCCTTTAAAGTAGACCGAACTTCCGGGCACATTGGTTATCCTGTGAGATACCAGCCCGCCGGTGCAGGATTCCGCCACGGCCAGGGTCCTTTTTTTCTTCCGTAATACCCGTCTAATTTCTGTTTCTAAGATTCTCTTATCCAGTGTTTTCATGTGAAGACTGAAATTGCTTTACAAGCAGGAAACTTGGCTTACACAGATGTTTTGAATGATCCTCGCTGGGGGAATCGGCCGTCCCCGCGAGGATCATTCAAAACATCTTAGAGACCTAAGCTCCTACGGTAACGCCTTCGGGTTCCGGCTGTTCTTTCTCTTCAGAAAACTTCACCGAAACGATCTTTGAAACACCTTTCTCCTGCATGGTAATACCATAGAGTATATCCGCCAGCTGTATGGTCATCCTGTTATGCGTCACTATGATGAACTGGGAAAGCTTCAGGAATTCCCCTAGAACACTGCAGAATCTGACTATGTTCGACTCGTCCAGAGGAGCGTCTATTTCGTCAAGCACACAAAAAGGACTGGGGTTGACCTTGAAGATCGCGAATATCAGCGCGATAGCGGTCATGGCCTTTTCCCCTCCGGAGAGAAGCGTTATATTCTGCAGTTTTTTACCCGGAGGCCTGCCCACTATATCTATGCCGCATTCCAGGATATCATTTTCGTCCTCAAGGACCAGTTCTGCCCTGCCGCCGTTGAACAGCATCTTGAAATACACATTAAATTCCTTTTTTATGGCCTCGAACGTTTCCATGAAGAGCTTACGGGTGGTCCGATTTATTTTGGTGATGGCCTGCATGACATCTTCCCGGCCCTTGACAAGGTCATCCCTGTGCTTTGTAAGAAAACTGCATCTTTCTTCCAGCTCTTTATATTCTTCCACCGCGCCAAGGCTTACCTCTCCCATCTTCTCGATCTTCTCCTTCAGTTCTGTTATCTTGTTCTCCGCCTCTCCACGGTCAAAAGCTTCATCCGGACCCATTTCAAAAGCGGCAAGGTCAACCTTATACGCGTCCGAGATCCTCTGTATAAACGCATTCCGCTTGTATTCCCCCTCTTTCTTTTTTATATCAAGATCCCTTCCGTGGTTCCTGACAGCTTCCAGCTTTTCCTCCTTTTCCTTCCCTTCCTCTTCCATCCGGTCTATACGCCGGGACAGGATGTCTTTTTTCTCCTGTTTCTCCGAGCTTTCAGAGATACTGCCCTCTTTCAGCGAGGCGTATTCCGCGTTCTTCGCGTCCAGAGCCGCTGCCTCCTGCTCCAGCTCCCTGACGCGTTCGCCGTTTTCGGCGATCCTTGCGTGCTTCTCTTCTATTTCCCTGTCGATGCGGGCGTAAGTGTCCCTTTCCCTTTCCAGGTTGTCAGAAATGTGCTCCTCTTCTTTTTTTATCGCTGACAATTCGGCTTTTATGTCAGCTATCCTGTACAGCACCTTTTCCCGCTCTGAAGCGCTTTGCTGGATCACTTCCTGGGATATTTCTATTCTCTGTTCGATGCCGACACCCTTGTTCTCGAGTTCTTCCAGTTTTGAACTTAATCTCGCGGATCCATCCCTCATCTGTCGCATCGTTTCAGCGTCCTCATCAATCTCGGCGTCCAGAAGCAGAAGCTCCTCTTGCAGACTGTCAAACTTTTCCCTTACGACCGATCTTTTTGATGAGATGTCAGCGAACTCTATCTGTTTTTCTCTCAAGGCGTTCTCCAGTCCCCTCTTTCTCCCCTCGGATTCCCTGAACCATTCTTCCAGCTCATTCACTCCGCGTTCTATCAGAAGGAACGCTTCCGCCAGCTCTTTTTCTTCCGCGCGAAACTGCTCCAGCCTTTCGCGGCGTCCGAAAAGCGAGACCACTTCTTTATCCGAATAGTTCCGACTGCGATACATCCCTCTTTGATGGACCTCTCCTTTTTCACAGATAATACGGCCCTGAAAATCATCGCCTTTAATGAACGCCTTGGCTTCCTGCGGGGATGAAGCGACAAATGTGTCCCTTAACATGCCGCGCAATGCCGAAAGATAAGGCTCCTCTGCGGTAATGATGCGAGTAATATCACCCGGCGTGCCATTATTTCCCTGACGGACATCTCTTCCTTCCAAGAGCTCCCTCAACTCGTCAAGTATAATGAAGCTTAAGCTCCCCAGAGACCTTTCCTCCAGAAATCTCGCGACATATTCAGCCACTATCCTGTTTTCGACCACCAAGGCCTCGGACAGGTTCCCCAGCACAGACTCCAGCGACTCGTCGTAGCCCGGACGGACACTTATGACCTCCGAAAGGATCCCGCAAACCCCTGAAAACCCGGGATCTCCGGTCTCGACCAGCTTCATTATCTCTTTGCCGCTTTCACTTATCCCTTCGCGCTCCGAAATCAGCCTTTCAAGAAAGTCCATCCTTGGCCGTATCTCGTTCAGTCGTTTCTCCCTGTTGGACTTCTCGTCCCTAAGGACCGAGAGCCTTTCCTGCCTTGAAATATACTGGTTATTAAAGGTGTCGAATTCCTGTTTGCTGGCCTCGAGTTCCTTTGTTACCCGCCCCACGGTCTCTTCCGCTTCTTTTAATCTCTCACAGGCGTTCTCTCTCTCCATCTCAACATTAGACCTTTCCAGCTTCAAGCGTTTTTCCCGGGCCATTATGTTCCTGATATCCGCATCCGTCTTTATCAGCAGGTTCTTGGTCTGTGTCTGTTCCGCGATGATATCCACGGTCTTTTCACGATTGATCTTAAGTTCATGCTTGTGCTGTTCCATGGCGGACAGGATGTTCCTGACCTTTTCCTCGGCTGACAGGAACTCTTTCTCCTTATCACCCATCTGGCTGCCGATACTCACGCACTTTAGCTCCAGCTCTTCCACGCGTCTTTTAAACGCCTCTTTCCTCTCCGTGGCTTCTTCGATCTGGCGGGTACTCCTCCGGAGATCTCTCTGGAGCTCCTCTATGCGCTCTTTGTTCATCTCTATAGTATGGCTGTTCTTGTCAATATCCGAGGTCAGCTGTATGGCTTCGCTTTGTGACGCCTGCAGGCCTTCCAGTATAGAGCTGAATTCCTTTCTCTGGTCGGCCAGGGAGATGTGCAGCTCATCCAGTTCCCGTTTTAATGTATCGGACACCTCCCTCTGGTTCTCCGCCTCTTTATCCATGCCCGTTCCGTCCGTGTTCAGCTCCCTTAACCGCATGTAAGACAGCCTGACTTCCAGGTCCTTAAGCTCCGAGTAACATGCCCTGTATCTTTCCGCTTTCCGCGCCTGCCGCTCAATGGCCTTGATCTGCCTTTCGACTTCCCGGATTATATCACTTATCCGTGTCAGGTTATCATTGGTGCGCTCCAGCTTGAGCATGGCTTCTCTTTTCTTTGCCTTGTACCGTGTTATCCCGCTGGCTTCCTCAAAGACATACCGCCGCTCTTCGGGTTTAGAGCTGAGCACCATGTCCATCTTGCCCTGCTCTATAACGGAATAGGAACTCGTGCCCAGGCCGGTCCCCCTGATAACGTCCCTGACGTCCATCAGCCTTACGGGCGTCTTGTTCAAAAGGTATTCACTTTCCCCTGAACGAAAAAGCCGCCGTGTAATGATTACTTCATCATAATCCACCGGAAGGATCCGTTCTTCATTGGACAGCACTATCGATACTTCGGCCATGTTAACGGGATCGGACTTCTCCGTGCCGTTAAATATAACATCCTGCATCGAGGAACCTCGCATTGATTTTGGCGACTGCTCCCCGCAGACCCATTTTATGGCATCGACGATATTGCTTTTGCCGCAGCCATTGGGACCGACTATCGCAGTGACGCCCGGTTCGAATTTCAGCGTGGTTTTGTTTAAAAAAGACTTGAACCCTACGATCTCCAGTTTTTTGAAATGCATATCAGCTCCCTATACCTCCTTTTTGCCCTCAAGTATCTTTCTCAGTTCTTCGATCTCCTCTTCATGATATTCTCTATACCCATTGATCGGATTTCTCCGCGACACAGGGAATATCCCTTTCTTCTCATAATTGATGACCGTTCCTCTATATATGCCCAGAATATCGGCGACTTCCTGGACATTGTATCGTTTCTTTTTATTGACCTGCTCGATCATATTATCAACCGGTACTTTAATATGGTTTATGTATCTTTATTGGTGTTTGTTCATTCGTGTCTAAGTATACATAGGTATGGTGTAGTTGTCAACTATTTGGCACCTATTATCCCACCTACGAGGTGGAACTAGTTATTTCCACCTCGTAGGTGGGGCAGAAGGTAAATTCTTTAACAAAGTACTAAGCATTTTTTCGCTAAATCAAATAATCAAACCCCTACGGTTAGTTAAGGATATTCTTGAAATGAGTGGTAAGCGACGGGACTACTTTGAAAAGGTCTGCTACGACCCCGTATGTGGCAACAGAGAATATCGGCGCGTCCGGGTCCTTGTTTATGGCAACGATAATATCGGATGATTTCATCCCTATCAGGTGCTGTATCTGTCCGCTTATGCCGCACGCAATATATATCTTGGGACAGACAGTCTTCCCGGTCTGCCCTACCTGATGTGAATAGGGCATCCATCCGGCATCAACCGCTGCTCTGGAAGCCCCAACAGCTCCCTTAAGCATTAATGCCAGTTCCTTTATTATATCAAAATTCTCCTGACATCCGACGCCGCGGCCACCGGAAACAATTATATCAGCCTCAGCAAGGTTTACTGTCTCTTCTATTTCCTCGACAATATCTATTAAACTGCTCCTGGATGAATATATCTCTTCCGGGAATTCCTCTTTTACTATCTCGCCTTTTCCGCTCCCGGACGGTTCCGCTTCCTTCATCACCTTATGCCGGACAGTGGCCATCTGCGGCCTGTTGTTGGGAGTTATGATTGTTGCCATGATATTGCCGCCAAAGGCCGGTCTGGTCTGGAGCAGAAGTTTTTCTTCCGGATCGATATCCAGACCTGTGCAATCAGCCGTAAGCCCGGCTTCAACGCTTACCGCCACGCGAGAGATCATGCTGCGTCCTATTGTAGTGGCGCCGCACAGGACTATTTCCGGCTTGTGTTTCCGCACCAGGGCCGTTAGTACCTTTGAATACGGATCGTCCTGGTAGTTGCGTAGCTTCGGGGAATCCATGAGATATACCTTGTTCGCTCCACGTGAGATAAGTTCCCGACACTTTTCCTCCATTTTGTCTCCCAGAAGTACGGCGCAAAGATCCACCCCCAGCTTGTCGGCAAGTTCCCTTCCCTTACCCAGAAGTTCAAATGAAACTGACTGGACTTCGCCTTTTTTCTGCTCGCAGAACACCCACACGTCCTTGTAAGCGGAAAAATCGCGCTTTACCCCTTCTTTCTTCCGGATGACAATGGCATTGAACTTGCACGGATCCACACAAGCGCCGCAAAGCGTGCATTTGGTCAGGTCGACAACGGCCTTTCTCTCAACCATTGTTATCGCGCCAAAAGGACACACCTTTACGCACAGCGCGCATCCCACACACTTGTCATCCAGAACTATTATCACGTCTCTGTCAGTCATTTTTCCGCGAAATCTTTTTATCCGATAACCGCATCCCTGAGTAATTCCGCAAGTTCTTTTGACGCCTCATCCGGCTCTCCCGCCAGGATCCGGCCGCCTTCCCGCGGCGGCGGCGTAAACACCTTTATTACTCTCGTGGGAGATCCGTCCAGCCCTATCTTTTCCTCATCACAGGAAAGGTCTTCCGCTGTCCACACTGGTATCTCGGCTTTCTTGGCCCTCATCTTCCCCTTTAATGAGGGAAGCCGGGGTTCATTGATCTCTTTTACAACGGTCAGGACAGCAGGAAGCGGGACCTCAATGATCTCGAACCCTTCTTCGGTCATCCTTTCCACTCTTGCTTTTTCAGCGTTGATCTCTTCTATCTTTTTGACATAAGTCACCTGCGGTATATCCAGGTGTGTGGAAATACCCGGGCCCACCTGCGCGGTATCCCCGTCAGACGCCTGTTTTCCGCAGAAGATCAGCTTGTAATCTCCTGTCTTCCTTATGGCCCGCGAAAGCGTGTAACTCGTGGCCCATGTATCACTGCCCGCGAATTTCCTGTCACTCAAGAGAACAGCTTTGTCGCACCCCATGGAAATGGCTTCCTTCAACGCCTCCATGGCCTGCGGCGGGCCCATACTTATCACGACCACTTCCCCTTCCCCTGATCTTTCCCTTATCCTGATGGCCTCTTCTATGGCATACATGTCAAAGGGGTTGATAATGGACTCGACACCGGCGCGAATAAGAGTATTCGTCTCAGGGTCTATCTTTACATCCGTGGTCTCCGGGACCTGTTTTATGAGCACGAGTATCTTCATTACAACATATCCCCTTAAGTCACATCTCTAATACAAGGTGGTTCGCAGTTCGTAGTCCAGAGAAATAGATTAGTTTTTGTAAACTGCGAATTACGAACAAACGCGCCTTCTCTCGTTTATTTCGAAAGACCTTCCTTTATAAGGGCCGACGCGATAACGCCCCTCTGGATCTGGTTCGTGCCTTCATATATCTGGGTGATCTTCGCGTCTCTCATCAGTTTTTCAACAGGATACTCTTTCATATACCCGTATCCGCCGAAAAGCTGCACCGCGTCCGTGGTGACCTTCATCGCGACATCGGACGCGTACATCTTGCTCATGGCCGATACCTTCGCTATATTCTTGGCCCCTGAATCGATCATGCGCGCCGCTGAATAGACCAGGGCACGTGCCGCTTCCAGCTGGGTGGCCATGTCCGCGAGCATGAACTGCACGCCCTGGAAAGATGAAATACTCTGACCGAACTGTTTCCTCTCATGCGTGTACAGCACTGCCTCGTCCAGGGCCCGCTGCGCTATGCCAAGGGCCTGCGACGCAACGCCCGGCCGGGAACTGTCAAATGTCTTCATGGCCACAATGAACCCCAGGCCTTCTTTTGCCAGGAGATTCTCTCTGGGGACGCGGCAATCGCTTAATATGACCTCCCTGGTGACGGAACCCCTTATTCCCATCTTATCCTCTTTCTTGCCGAAACTCAGCCCCGGAGTGTCTTTTTCCACGATAAAAGCGCTGGCTCCCCTGGCGCCTTTGGCCTTGTTCGTCATGGCGATCACGGTATAGACCCCGGCCTCGCCTCCGTTCGTTATCCACTGCTTGGTCCCGTTAATGATGTAATGATCCCCGTCCTTCCTGGCGGTGGTCTTTATGTTCCCCGCATCCGAACCCGCTTCCGCTTCTGTCAGAGCGAACGCCGCCAGCTTTTTGCCGGAAGCGATCTCCGGAAGGTGTTTGGCTTTCTGTTCCTCGTTACCGTAAAGGAGGAGTGGGAACGTCCCAAGGCCGGTCGCCGCGAACCCGAGCGCAATACCTCCACAACCCCAGGAAAGCTGTTCAGTGGCTATCGCGAGTTCAAACACTCCACCGCCCATGCCGCCGTATTCTTCGGGAATATAGATGCCACAGATATCGGAATCCGCAAATATTTTCATTATATCCCATGAAAATTCGCCGCTTTCATCATGTTCTGCCGCCGCGGGTTTTATCTTTTCTTCCGCGATCTGCCGGCACAGATCCTTTATCATCTGCTGTTCTTCGGTCAAAAGATAATCCATTTTTACGTCTCCTTCTGATTTTTTTATGACAAAAGATCCTCTACGCTATATTTTAATAATTTGTGAAAAAAACTGAATTGAAGATACTATCCGGTAAACTTCCTTACTACTAATGTCACATTATGCCCGCCGAAACCAAGGGAATTGCTTAGAACCACATCTACCTTCGCTTCTCTGGGTTGGTTCGGAACATAATCCAGGTCGCATTCCGGATCCGGAAATTCATAGTTTATGGTTGGCGGTAACACCTGGTTCTCTATCGCCTTGGCACAGGCAATGAGCTCAGCGCCCCCCGTAGCCCCGAGCATATGGCCGGTAACTCCTTTTGTGGAAGAAACGGCAAGTTTTTTCGCGCGGTCCCCGAAACACCGTTTAATGGCGTTGGTCTCCATACTATCGTTAAGAGGCGTCGAAGTCCCGTGAGCATTGATATAATTCACATCTTCCAAGTTCAGCTTCGCGTCATCCAGGGAGGCCCTCATGCACCTTACAGCACCGTCTCCCGATGGTTCCGGAGCTGTCATGTGATAAGCGTCGCTGCTCATTCCGTATCCAATGATCTCGCAGTATATGCGTGCCCCTCTTTTTCTGGCATGCTCCAGTTCTTCCAGCAGAACGACCGCTGAACCTTCGCCCATGACAAAGCCGTCCCTTTCCCTGTCAAAAGGACGTGATGCTTTCTCAGGCTCATCGTTTCGGGTGGAAAGCGCTTTTAACGCGCAAAATCCGCCGAATCCCATAGGCGTGGTGGCCGCTTCCGACCCTCCAGCTATCATTATCTCGGCATCTCCCCTCTGTATGATCTTGAACGCGTCACCTATGGAATGGCTGGCCGTAGCGCAGGCTGTCACGACCGCGGAATTAGGTCCTTTTAACCCCAATTCTATGGAAGCTACACCTGAGGCCATATTGACGATAAGCATGGGGATCAGGAACGGTGAGATCCTTGAAGGCCCTTCTTCTGTTCCGATCTCCATGTATTTTGTATGTTCAGCCTCAATGGTATGTAATCCCCCTATACCGGAACCGATGTAAACGCCCGCTCTTTCGCGGACTATCTTTTCGGGATCAAGGCCGCTGTCTTCAAAAGCCATTTTGGATGCCGCTACAGCGTATTTAACGAACAGGTCAAGCCTCTTGTCCTGCTTTGGGGTCATGTAAAGAGTGGCATTGAAATCCTTTACTTCAGCGGCGATCTGGGAAGTAAAGGGAAGTGGATCAAAGGCAGTGAGCCTTGCGACACCCGTCCTGCCTTTGATAATGGCATCCCATAAATCCGGTATATTATTACCCACGGGAGTAATAGCTCCCAATCCCGTAAGAACTACTCTTCTATCTGGCATTATTTTCTCTGGCGGGTTTTGAAGTTATTTCGGTTATTGCTGGACCTTCCCTTCAATATATTTGACAGCTTCACCAACGGTGGTAAGCTTCTCGGCCTCTTCATCCGGTATCTCAGCCCCGAACTCTTCTTCCAGGGCCATGACAAGTTCCACTGTATCCAAAGAATCGGCTCCCAGGTCGTCGATAAATTTAGCGTTATCCTTCACTTCTTCGATCTTGACGCCCAGCTGTTCTGCTACAATCGATTTGACCTTTTCGGCTACTTCAGACATCAGTCCCTCCTTATTTAGTTACATTTCGATTAAAAATCGTTACGATCTTTTACTTACATGACCATGCCGCCATCGACCTGGACGACCTGACCCGTGATATATATGGCTTCATCACTGGCCAGAAAAAGGGCCAGATTCGCCACGTCCTTCGTAGTCCCCAGCTTACCCAGAGGGATCATCTTCAACATGTTCTCTTTCATCTCATCGGTAAGCTTATCCGTCATATCAGTCTGGATAAATCCGGGCGCGATGGCGTTCACATTTATGTTACGGGAACCCAGTTCCCTGGCCACCGTCTTGGTCAACGCTATGAGGCCCCCCTTACTGGCTGAATAATTGGCCTGCCCCGCGTTCCCCATGATGCCTATGATGGAAGCCATATTTATTATCTTCCCGTTTCGCCGCTTCATCATGGACCGGGTGACCGCCTTTATACAGTTGAAAGCACCCTTCAGATTCACGTCAAGCACGGCATCCCATTCATCTTCAGACATTCTCAAGAGAAGATTATCCCGGGTAATGCCGGCATTGTTCACAAGTATATCTAATTTGCCGAAATTGTCAAGTATTTTATTGACAAAAGTCTCACAGTCTTTAAGCGAGATGACGTCGACTTTCATCGCGAGGAGGTTCCTTCCGGTGGACTCCTCTATCTCCTTCTTGGCCGCCTGCAAAGTGCCCTCATCCACGTCACATATGGCAATATCAGAGCCCTCTCTGGCAAAGGTCATGGCTACCTCTTTCCCTATGCCCCGAGCCCCGCCCGTGATCATGGAAACTTTATTTCCCAGCTTCATGTCTTTCTCCATCGCAAACTAATTGTAGCTATAATGAATAATTTGTCAAGTATATTATATAATAAATATGAGTATTATATAATATGAATGGGGGGGCGGCGGTAATTACTGACAGGTATTGTATCGAGTTCAGTATTTTGAGCGTTCACGGATGAATTCTTTCCGTTTTTCCGCCCATTCTCCCCTGAACTCGAGCTCATGCTTCGTCCTTAACAGAGGAAGAAGGGTATTTGATTCAAACAGATTAGGCATGCCCATATCGGAGATCCTGCTTTCCGCTTCGGGCGTAATAGCTTCGATCAACCTGTATTCAGAAACCCCTTCCATGGGCTGTATCTTTGTTGTGTCTGCCAGATAGTGTTCTTCTAATATCTTTTCCGCGGGCTTGTTCATCGGTGTGAATCGACGGTTAAATTGCCCTCCGCCATAGATGGACGGAGCCCATCTCCACCAGTATACGCCCGCGAGCCAGGCACAATCCCAGATGCTCTCAAAAAAAGCGGAATAACACCTTGCCTGGATCTCCACATCGGGCTCGGCTGACCCGTTCCTCCAGGGTTCGCGCGGGGCATTAAGCGAGCTCGCGTATCCTATCTCAGTGAATACAATGGGTTTGTTAACGTCTGACTGCCAGGATTCGATCTCGCATTTCCACTTTTCCCACCCCTTTTTAATCTCCTCGACAGTGGGGTTGATCTTGTACGTAAGCGGAAAATACGCGTCTATACCGACAAAATCGAGATCATCCCAGAATCCCACGCTTTTATAGTTATCCCAGTTAGCCGCGTATGTCAATTTACCAGGGTAGATCTTTCGGACGGACGAAATAATCTCCCGCCAGTAATCCGGTTTCTGAGTCGTGAACGACAGCTCTGTTCCCAAGCATAATATTTCCACATCATATTTCTCGCCCATCTCAGCGTAATGGGTGATCAGTTTTTCATATTCTTTAAACCATTTTTTCCAGTCTTCCTCTTTATTAAAACCTATGTCAGCCCTCCAATAAGTCCCGTCTTCCTTGCTTATCAGATCGATATGTGGTTTTAACATGACCTTCAACCCGAGTTCATGCGCTTTTTTTATCACGTGTTTGAGGCTTGTGTCTGAAGGCGTGCGTTCAGTGGCTTTGATCTTTGTGGAATTATATTTATCCTGGTACAGGGTTACAACTACCTGGACATATTCTACTCCCATGTCTTTCAGCTTTTCCAGGGCCTGGTCTGAATAAGGTGATTCTAGCCTGTTTTTTTCCCATGTGGTTAAACACATTCCCTTTTGAAAATCAGGAGGCTTTTGCAACTGATTTCTTGCATTTGTACGGCTGGTGTACAGGATTGTTACCAGGTATATAAAAGTAACAAATATGTATAGAAATTTGTTCTTGAAAAGACAGCCAAACATTTTTCCGCCTTTTTAGTCCTTAACATGCTGGGTAAAGGTCAAACTCTTGCCAGATGGAGGTCTAAAAAGTGGTCAAAAAAAATCTGACTGTGCGGGCGCAAATTTCGGTAGTTTGACAACCTTGTCCCGCGGTGGCCTGCGGGATTTAGGCTCAAAACTTTGCGGCCCTATTCTTTCGAATAGTTTGCCTTTATCGATCGCGTTTATTTCTTGAAAAGAACGGTTTAATCCATCACAATAATTTTAATGGTTAAGAAATGGAAAGCAAGGGGATATTACTGGCTGTTTTTTTTTTAACACTAAGGGGTACTACATAGTGGTAATAAAATGGTCGCTGTTGTTCCAGCTCTGGTCTTACTCGTGAACGTTAATTCACCATCATGAGCTTTGATTATGCTTCGGCTTATAGAAAGCCCTAACCCTGTCCCTAAATCCCTTGTACTGAAAAACGGATCAAAAATCCTTTCCAGGTTTTCCTCTGGAATACCTTCACCGGAATCCTTAAAGTCTATCCGCACATCCCCCATCTCTTCTGATGTCGATATAGTGATATCCCCGCCAAGCTGCATCGCGTCAGCCGCGTTAGTCAAAAGATTCATGAACACTTCCTGTATCTGTTTTTCATCTATTTTTGCATGAGGAGACGGTTGCATCAGATCCCTTTTTATTTTGATGTTCTTTAGCAAAAACTGGTATTCGACCAGATCAATGACCTTCTCCAGGGAACCATTTATGTCCACATCCCTGACCTCTCCCTTCCCGGACTGTGAATACGCGTAAACCTTCTGAATAATGTTTTTTGTCCGCTCGCACTGCTCATTGATGATCCGAAGATTTTCTTCCATTTTCTCCTGGTTGGATATCTCCATCATGGAAAGCTGGGCCCTGCCGTATATTATCATCATGGGATTGTTTATCTCATGCGCCATGCCCGACGCCAATCTACCCAATTGCGCAAATCTCTGTGATTCTTCGATCTTTTTGCGTTCGGTAATATCCTTGAAATTCTCCAGCACTCCCACCACTTCTCCATCAGAATCACGGAAGGGAACCGCTGATACAATGCAGGTGAAAGTTGTGCCATCGCCGCGTTTTCTTTCGAATTCTTTTTCATGGGATTCTTCACCAGCGAGCATCTTTGCCATCGTGCATACAGCGGTATCCTTCTCAAGGCACCTGAAAATGTCGTAGCATTTTTTTCTGACAACCCGGTCATGATCCAACTGGAACAGCTTTAAAAAAGCATTATTAACGCGAATAATATTCAAGTGCTTATCGATTATACACATCCCGCTTGCCGCGCTGTCGAATATTTGTCTGAACTCCGTGTACGCGGCATGGAGCAACTCCTCCATCTTCTTGTGACTGGTTATGTCGGTAATGGTCCCGACATAACCTATAACCTCTCCCTTAACGTTTTTCTCCACAGTTGCCTGACCAAGCCCCCAGGTCACCCTTCCATCGGGACGCTGAAAACGATACTCTAATTTAAACGATCTTTTTCCCCGGGCGCACTGATACCATGTATCGAAAACACGCTTCCGGTCGTCCGGATGGACCGCGCTCTCCCAGCCTTTACCGATCGCCTCTTCCATGGTAAGTCCGGCGATCTCACACAAGCGATCGTTAAGGTAAGTGTAACTTCCCTCAGTATCAGCATGAAAAACACCAACTGGAGAAATTCTTGCCAGGGTCTGATATTTCTCCCTGCTTTCCAGCAGTGCATCCTCAGCCAGTTTCCTCTCCACGACACTTCCCAGCCGCTCGGCGACGGCGTCTATCAAGGCCCTTTTCTCGTTCAGAAACGGTCCTTCCCCGCTTTTCGGCATTTCCTCCAGATAGTAAACTTCCACCGCTCCCGCTTTTTCCCCGTTAACCATGATATCCGATGCCTGCTTCCATACGGTCGTCTTGAAACCTTCCGTCCTAAATTCATCATCCTCAAATATCACTCTCGCGCAGGCGGCTTCGGAAAACTGCCAGGCAGGAGGTATCAGGTTCACTGCCCCCCGGAATATCCCTTCCAATGATATGTCGGGCCTGTTAATAAGTTCTGCCAGCCCAAAGAGGCAGTCAAGCTCTTTTACGCGTTCAGCAAGGTCTCTGGTCTTTTCTTTTGACCCCATCTCGGCGAACTTGTCCTGGGTCACATCGCGAAAAATAGTGCGTGCAACAACCGGCCTGCCTTCTTGGAAACGGCAGTTAGCGCTGCCCTCGACCATGATCGTCCTGCCGTCCCTGGCAACGAACCTGGCTTCGATGTTTCTGACGTTCTCTCCCGATAACACGCGCTTGAATATCTCCATGAAGTGCGCGCGACCGTCTGGGTGGATAATATCAACCAGCGATAGTTTAGACGCTTCCTCCCTGCTGTAGCCCAAAGTCCTGAGCCAGGCTTTGTTGACATATTTAAACGAACCGTCCGGCGCCACGCTTTGGACAAGATCATTGATATTCTCCCACAGGTCTCGATATGACTCCTCGCTTTCCTGCAGCTTTCTTTCCGTCTCCCTGCGTTCGGTGATATCTCTAAAAATACCTATCAGACATTTTTTGCCTTCCAAAGTCACTGGAGAGGCGCTAATGTCAGCATAAAAAATGCTGCCGTCCTTTTTTTTCACAGGGATATCCTTGGCCAGCGCGATCTCTCCCCTGGCCTGCTTCTCGAATTGTTCCATGACATAAGGCAGAGATTCTTCGGGGTGTATGTTTGCAATGTTTGAATTTTCGATCTCTTTCAGACTATAACCGAGCATTCGACAGATAGCCTTGTTTCCGATAAGCAACTTTTTGTCATCCACGTCCGCCAAAAGTATTGCATCTATCACGGTATTAAAGACAGCCTTGAATCTCTGCTCGGATTTTTTAAGCGCCCTTTCTGTCTGCTCGCGCCTCATCACGATCCTGGATGCGAGCAGACCGGCTAGAAGAAAACATATAACCATCATCGAACGTCCATAAATGCTGTTGGGGGTTGCGCCAAAGATCATTATTTCCCAGAACGTTCCTCTATATAAGAGAAAAAAATCCCCAAGCGCGTCCACTATCCATACAAACACCGCGCTAAAAAGCGTAATTATTATTATCTTGTGTTCGATCTTCATGGCTAACATCGGCCCTGACGGCGATGTTGGGCATGGCCATGGCTTTTGCCACTGCCGCTCCAATACCAGAACTTGAACCCGTTACTAAAGCCACCTGTCCCTTTAAACTTTGTTTTTCCATGATCCTTCATTATTCAAGAAAACGATTTTATTATATGACAAAAAATCCTGCCAGCATCATTGCCACCTGCGCGGCGGTATGGACGCTTCTTATTACAGTGGATCCGGCCGAGTGCCATGTGCATTTTATGGCGTTCCTTCGATTTCGCTCCCCTTCGACCGCGTAAAACGCGGTCAAGTGTATTATTTCAAGCGTGGCCTCGTTTTTGGCTATTGAGAAGGTTTCTTCATTTTTTTCCGTTTCTTTTCTTTTCGTCCTATCCTTAAAGGCCCAGTATATCCTTCCATCAACACCTATTGTTTTTTCAACATTTTCATTATCGGTCTCTTTTCTCTCCAGTTCTTCCCATAAAGAGTTATAAAGGATCAAAAGTTCATCATCGGTCCATTTATCCAGCTCAACTTTTTCGTATGGCTTCTCCACGACCCCCGAACCCTTGATCACTTTGGACCGACGGGAGTCCAGAGCGATCATAAAGGCCGTTATTGTGATATCTTTAGCGATCTCGTCCACTTGTGTTTGTACTGGTTCATTATAGATACGGTGAAAAAGTATTAGCAATTGCTCATCGTCAAGTTCCTTAAAATGCATATTTTCCACATTGCTGGCCATATGACCAAATTTCGTGGAAGTGGCAGCACATCCGGATACACCGATACAAAGCAGGATTACCGGGAGTATTTTGATCTTTCTCAATACAATGTTTATGGGCATTTCGGTCCCATTATATTTTTTCTATAGGTTATTGTTAGTATACCCTCATTTATCTCCTAGAGCAACCTCTCTGCGCTGCTCTATCTCTTCTGAATATCTGCCTCCGGTCAGGGCGTCGATATAAGCTGTCAATTCCTCTATCCTGAGCCTTTTCTCGAGTGGAGCTCTGCCTCCTATATGTCCAAGTGTTCCAAGCTCTGCCAGGAGCCTTTTTCTTTCAAAATAAAGCCGCGTTACTTCTTCAAGTATATCGTCCCTGAGCTGCACCATGAGCTTGCTCCTGACATCAATGATCGTCTGGGCTCCGTTCCAGATCAACTCGGACAGTTCCCAGGTGAGATCGACCCCCCAGTCAGTATCCCTTTCCCTGGGGCCCGTTATGACATAGGATCGTGTTGCACTTTTGTAGATATCAATATTGTCATTCCATCCTTCGGAAAAACCCAAAGAGAGCCTCGGCAGGAGGGCATTCCATTGAGCCCCGGTCCGCCATCTTTTGATCTTTTCCGGGCTTACTTCAGCGTATTCTACCGCCATCCTCTGGACTTCCATGATCGAAACCTCATTGATTTTACCGCTTTTTTCACTGTTTTTATCTCCAGCAATCCGTGGGAGAAAATCTATATTTCTCCTGTACATGTTCCTTTCAGCGGCCACCCATAACCATCCGCGGCCTTTCTCGTCTTTCACCACCCTTAAGTAAGTGATGATACCGCTGGCAGCGTCCTCAAAGAACGACCGCCACAGATATTCCTCCGAAAAGTACAGGAAGACCTTATTATTCGTCGCCGCGAAAAGTCCTTCCCCCGCATTTAAAGCGTATGTGACCGAAGAAGCCGGCAGCCCGGTCGTATCTATCCTTTTCAGCGCGCCATCCGCGTCTTTTATTATAAATACGCCGTATTTTGTGGCGACGGTTATTCCATGCGACCCGGTAAAATCCATCTTTCGTATGACGGGCAGGTCTTCCGGCGCATCTTCACCGGCGGACATCCCGGTTTCATCATTCAGCATGTCCATGGCCAGAAAATACTTCTCCCAGGTATCACCTTTGTCAGAAGAATAAAACACCTTACCGTCTGACGCAACATAGATCACGCCATCCCTGAAAGCGGAATCCTCTATTTTGTCCCAGGGCGTGCCGCGGCCGACGCGCTTCCAGCTGTTTTTTCCCACCATGAAGATCTCATGCGACGTCCATACCAGCACTGTTCCATTTTTTTCCCCAACCTTTATGACCCCTTTCAGATCACTTTTGCCGGGGATATACTCCCACGATCCTCCAGCCGTTCCCCTGTACAGACCATCCCCGGCCGCTATGAACACGTTTTCATCTGAAAAAGCAATATCATTGACCCGGACCTTCCCGCCCGGCAGAGACTCCACTGCCCATGTCTTCCCAGAATCATTTGTCCGGTACAGACTACTGTCCGTTCCGGCATATACCACATCCGTAGAGTCAATACCTTTTACGCAGAGAATGCGCTCTGATCTGGATATACCCCCGGAAACCTCTTCCCATTCCCCATTCATTGGAGAAGCATTCCCCGCCCCAACAAGTGATACAATTAAGACCAACGCGACAGCCAGGCCCTTTTTTCCGGTTTTTCCGGCCATATCCCCCTCCTTGTGAAAAATTGTTGACTTCTGTTCGAAATTTGATAAAATATTTCTATCATTTGTTAAGCGCGGATCCGATTCAGGATCTATCGCGTATAAAAGCGGGTGATACTCCCTACCCTCACCCGCTTTCTTATTATAGGTTAATTTGATGATTTGTCAAATAGAATTTGATAATAAAGCATACAGGGGGCGCGAAAAAACGCGGGGCCGTCCCCGCGAGAATCATTCAAAGCATCTAATGCGCTACAGATCCCGACTTGATCGCCGAGGCATAGTACTTCGCGGAATCCCTGATAGTGCGTTTTTGCGATTTGAGATCCACCTGGACCAGGCCGAACTTCTGGCTGTACCCTTCGGCCCATTCGAAATTATCCAGGAGTGACCAGTGAAGGTAACCTTTGACGGGGGCGCCTTCTTTTATCGCCTTGAGAAGATAGGACAGGTGCTCCTTTATATACTCGCTGCGCATGGCATCATCAGAAGTGCTGATACCGTTCTCGGCGATAATGATCGGGAGTTTATACCTGGAAAAGCTCTTGACCACCTCATATAATCCGGCGGGATAGATCTCCCATCCCATATTGGTCCTCTTCCCCGCGTCATAATGATGCGCCCTGGAGCAGATCCATCCAAAAGGGTTTTTCGTGATCGGCCTTTTGTGATGGACGAATTCCCGGAAATAATAATTAAGCCCGATGAAATCCAGGGAACGCTTGAAAGGGAGTTTTTCGCGCAAATAAGGAAAAAACCGCGTGCGTCCGGTCAAGGCCGACCTTATAAAGCTGTGGTTCTGGAAATTATCCCTCAGGAACGCGGATATCCGGTCTGGTATGGAATACCTGGAACACGGATGGAACGTGGCTACTGATTTGGCTATCCCTATCCTGGGGGTTTTGATAATGGGAGCGGCTTTAGCGGTTTCATGCATCTTATGATACGATTCCACGTGCGCTTTCAGCATGTTATTGGTCACGTAAAGCATGACATCAAAGCTCTGTTTACACGGAGGCCATTTGCCATGGAAGTATGCCATGACAGCCAGCACAAGAGGTTCGTTTATGGTTATCCAGTACTGGACCACGTTCCCGAGTTCCAAAACCGCTTTTTCAGCAAATCTGGAAAAAAAACGGATGGTATCGGTGTTTTCCCACCCGCCTTTACGCGCGAGCCAGAGCGGAAGAGTGAAATGGTTCAGTGTCACTACAGGTTCTATCCTCAGGCGGAGAAGGTCTTCGACGACTTCCTTGTAATGGCCCCATTCTCTCTGGTCCCATACGCCTTCCTCCTTCTCAAGGCGGCTCCATTCTATGCCAAATCTGTGCGCGTTGTGCCCAAGTTCTTTGGCGATCCGGAAATCTTCTTTGAACCGGTGATAGTGATCGCACGCTTTACCGGAGGGCTCGGTACGCCCGGCCTGTTCCCATTCCCACCAGTCGCTGTTGGTGTTGTCCCCTTCGACCTGGTGGCCGGACGCAGAAGCACCCCATAAAAATTTATCAGGAAAAGATTCTGTCGTACTCATTCTGAATATGCTTTAATTCTTCCGGGGTGAGTTCCCAGGCCGTTGCGGAAATATTTTTCATGAGCTGTTCTTTGTTGCGGCAGCCGGATATGCAGGAAGCGACTTCTGACCGGCTCAGCACCCAGTTGATCGCGACTTCCGCGACAGGCACTCCGTGGCCGGCGGCCATGTCTTCAAGCACGTAGACGAGCTCCCTGCCTTTGCTCCAGAAGGGCTCGCGGTAATACTGATAAAAGAAACTCCTTACGTCCCCCTTGGGTAATGCCGGCGGTTCCTTATACTTCCCGGTCAAAATGCCTCCTCCCAGAGAACCGTAAGTCAGGACCGAGATGTTCTCCTGCCTGCAAAAAGTGATCATTTCCTTTTCAATTGACCTGTCAAAAAGCGAATACTGGACCTGGTTGCTTTCAACAGGGGCGATCGCCACCGCCCGGGATAAGATGGCTTTGTCAAAATTACTTACTCCTATATGTTTTATCTTACCTTCTTTCACGAGTTTCATCATCTCGCCGAACGTTTCTTCCAGAGGAGTGTTCTCGTCCGGCCAATGGCACTGGTACAGGTCTATTGTCTCAACACCGAGGCGGCTCAAAGAAGCCTCTATATCCCTTCTGATGAACTTTGCGCTGAGGTCCACTTTTATGGAGGCGCCCTTGACCTCCAGCCCGCATTTCGTGGCAATGATTATTCTGTCCTTTTTTCCTTTTATGGCCCTGCCTATGACGCTTTCTGAATGCCCGTTCCCGTACACGGGAGCCGTATCTATCATGTTGACCCCGTTCGCCAGGGCCTCCTCCACCACTTTTACGGATTCCGCGTCATCCGCCTCGCCCCAGCAATCTCCCCCAAAAACCCAGGTGCCAAGAGATACGGCGGGAACCTCCAGATCGGTGTTCCCTAATTTTCTGTATTTCATCGGCCTTCCTCCTTCTTTTTAACGGAAGAATGGATGACCACCTCCGCGTATTTGCCCGGATCAAGGATCTCTTTAGCGCAACTGATGATCTCCTGGCGCGTAATCCTTTTGAGATCGGCCGGGTACTTTTTATAATCCTGGAACCCCAGGCCGTAAAGCTCGTCCAGGCCCATGAGCATTGCCAGTGTCGAGTTTATTTCCAGGGAAGAAGCATGCACCGTAAGCATTTTGTTCTTGGCTGACTCCATATCCTCTTCAGAAAAATCTCCCCCGCGGATGCTTTTTATCGCATCAAAGGCCAGTTTCCTGGCTTTCTTTATATTTTTTTCGGTCGTGCTTACGTATAAGACAAAATAGCCGGGATCCAGCGAGGCCATGGACGACGCCCCGCAGACATACGCGAGGCCGTGCTGCTCCCTGACGATCTTATAGAGCATGCCTCCGCCACCGGAAAGCATATTGCCGATTATTGAAAGAGCGTGTTTCCTGTGATCGTAAATATCCACCCCCTGGAACCCGATAAGAAGCAATGACTGTTCTTTTCCCATTGTCAGGTCTTTCTTGATCACCTTGGTCAGTGGCTTTACGGCCTCTTCTTGAACTTCTTCCACCTTTCCTTTCCAATCCCCGAACCTGTCAAGCACCTCTTTTGTGATATGTTCGATATCCACATCTCCGACAATTGTCATAACAGCTTTCCCCGGAACAAAATGATTCTTATAGAACTCAACGATCTCCTTTCTTGAGATCCTGTCCACGGTTTCTGCTTTTCCGTCCACCTTCATCGCGTAGGGATGGTCTCCGTAAAGCAGTTTCCTCAGCTGATCCATGCCTTCCGTGAATATATCCTTCTCCTCTTCTCTTATGGAAGCTGTTATCTTTTCTTTCTGCTTCTTTATCTCCTCTTCGGGAAAGGTGGGATTTTTTATAACATCCTCGAAGACATCCATACCTTTATCCAGATCACCGGACAAAAGGTTCATGGCAATACCCATGCTGTTCCTTCCGCTAAAGGCACTGATACTGCCCCCCAGGCCTTCAAGCGCGGGAACTACCCCCTCCTCTTTCCTGTGCTTTGTCCCTTTAAGCGTCAGTGAAGCGGTCAGATCGGATATGCCGTTGTCTTCAGGGGTTTCGGCTCTGAGCCCTCCCGGGAACGCGATAAAAACAGATACGATAGGAAGACGTTCCCGTTTCTTTATGATCAGTTTGAGCCCGTTCCCCAGCGCGGTAATGCTCTCATCGCCTTCTTCGGCCGAGGTTGCCGCCAGTTCCTCTCCGGCCTTCTCTTTTTTCAGAAAGGCCGGTGGCACAAGGCTCACTGTCGTGGAATTGTCGATATCCAGATATTTGGAAATTACTTTTTTTATCTGTTCTCCGCGGACCTTTTTTATTTTTTCTACATACTTCTCATGAAAAGACGGATCCCCTGTCAATAGCTGAGAAGTGGTAATATATGACACCATTTCTTCCACGCGCTCGTTTGAATGCAGATAAACGGACGTGACGATATTCTTGGCGCGCTCGATCTCCTTTTCATCCACTGCTTCTGTCTTGAGCTCTTCAATAACACTGAATGCCTCTTCCCGGGCCTCCTCCAGTTTATCCGGTTCACCTATGCCCGTTATAACAAAAAGACCGGGGTATCTGGGCGTCATGTTAAAGCAGGAAACCGTATATAAAAGTTTCTTATCCCTTACAAGCCTGTCATGCAATCTTGAGCCCTTGCCATTACCAAGCAGGATGCTCAGCACATCCATGGGATAAAGGTCCTTTGAGAACAGGCTGGTAGTGTGAAATCCTATGGCCAGGTATCCGAGGTTCGTGTCCGCCGGGAACTGCTCGATCCTCTGGTCAAGCTGTTTCGGCTCACGCTCAATAGGCCCTACCCAGGGCTTGCCCCTTCGATATTTTTTTAGTTTATTCTCTGCCGCTTCCAGGACCGCCTCAGGATGGACCCCGCCCGCAACGCCCATGACAATCCTGTCCGGCGTGTAGGTCTCCCCGTGATATTTAAGGATATCCTCCCGGGTAAGGGATTTGAACCTGTCTATGTAGCCTATTATCGGATATTTATAGATGTGCTCCAGATATGCCGTGGCAAACAACTTTCTCATCCGCTCGTTTTCAGGGGTATCCTTACGAAGATTTATTTCCTTGAGAACAACGTCTCTTTCAGTCGCGATCTCCTCATCAGTGAAAACCGGATCCATGATCATGTCAGTAAGAAGATCCAGCCCTTTCACGAAATTCTCGTTAGGCACGGTTATGTAATATTCCGCGGAATCCAGTCCTGTAGCGCCATTGGCTATACCCCCTATCCGCCTTATCTGGCCGTACATCTCGTCATACGATCTCTCGCATGTCCCTTTAAAAAGAAGGTGTTCCAGAAAATGAGATATTCCCGAACCGGCATAGTCGCCTTCGTTTGACAGGCCGGATAGAACGCGTATCTGGATGATCGTGACAGGCGAATCCGGCATGTATTCGCAGACTATAGCGGCCCCGTTATCCAGGATGAGTTTGCAACGCGTGGAATGATGTTCTTCAGCCTTCGCGTGAACATCTGAAAATAGAAAAAAGATAATACTCAAAACAAAAATAAGTTTTCCGTAACGAATGGCAAGTCTCCCTGGTTTCGTTGGGTTTGATAAATCAAAGCCCTGCATTATGGTCATGATATTGGAATGTCGCTGATTTGTCAAGTGCGGTGGTTGTTGTTCTTAAGTTTAACGGTGCGTATCATGCTGGTGTGATGCGTGATCTTCATGGCTATATCGTCTATGATAGAGTATATGCACGGAATAACCACCAGCGTCAGGGCTGTCGCGAACACAAGCCCCCAGCATATGGAAAGCGCCATGGGAACAAGGAAGGGATCCTTTCCGCCGATACCATAGGCCACGGTAGATAATCCGCCGACAGTGGTTATTGTCGTCAGAATAACGGGACGTATCCTCATCTGCCCGGCCTTTACTATGGAGTCGTGCCTGGATACCCCTGAAGCGCGCAGCTTGTTTATAAAATCCATGAGCACGATCGAATCATTTACGACTATGCCGCTCAACCCCACGATCCCCAGCAGAGCCAGAAAAGACAGAGGTACGCCGTGCACCAGGAACGCGAATACAACACCGATGATCCCGAAAGGTATGGCCAGCATGACAACAAGCGGCTGGATGATGGACTTGAAAAAGGAAGACAGGATAAGATAGATCACCAGGAACGCGAAGAAAAACGCCTTTGCGAGGCTTATCAGTGAATCCATCGTCTCTTCCTGCTCGCCTCCATATTTGACCGAGTACCCGAGGTGCCTTTCCGCTATGTCCTTGAATTTTTTCTCGAGCATCCTGTTGACCTTTAATGACGTTACTTTATTTGTGTCAACATTGCTTGAAGCGGTAACAACGCGCTTCCCGTCAAGATGGTGGATGGTGGTCGTGCCCGACACTTTTTTTATTGTCGCGACCTTGTTGAGGGGAATAAGATTGCCGACATCGTTACTGACAAAGATCTCTTCAAAAACAGACATATCATCGACGTCTTCCTCCGGGAACATGACCGTAACGTCAGTCTCTTCCTCGGCTTTTACGGGTTTGATCTCGGTGGCGATGGTTCCCTCGAAAACAGCCCTGATGGTCTTCGCTATCCGCTGCACCGTGAGACCCGCCAAAGTGGCCTTGTTGCGGTCGACCTCCACCCGGATCTCTTCCTTGCCCGGCTTATGGTCCCAGGTGATGTCAGTGGCCCCGTCTATTGTCTTAAGATAATCCATATATTCACCGGCAATAGTGTCAAGCACTTCAAAATTCTCTCCTCTGATCTTGGCTTCCACTGCCTTGCCCACAGGCGGACCCGACTGCGGCTTATCGAACCTGAGCTCCGTGAACCCCTTGATATCCTTTGTCTTTTCGCGGAGTTCTTCAGTTATTTCCTCGGCACTCCTCTTCCTGTCCTGTTCGGGAACAAGATAGACCGTTATCTGCACGAGATTGCTTCCACGGCCGCCAAAGGGATCGTGACGATCATCCTGTGTCTGTCCTACAGAGGTTACGAAAGTGTCCAGCTCTTCTTTGGGCAGTTCTGAAACTATCTTTTCCACCGGAGCTATCAATTCGTTCGTCTTTTCCAGGGGGGTGCCCACAGGGGCTTCTCCTCTTATGAACAGGTAATTTATGCCCGCGCTCGGAAAAAGGATGAACTTGAGAACAACGCCGCCTATAAAACCGCAAAGGATAAGCGTACCTATAAGACCCGCGAGGACCTTATACTTTCTTCGAATAGCGGCGTTCAATATCCTTGTATAAAAAACGATAAAACCCTTGAACCAGGGCATGTCTTTTGACGCGCCCACTGGTTTTCCACTAGCGTCCACTTTGATCTTTACAAAATCCGCCAGATGACTCGGAAGTATTATCAGCGCCTCCCCCAATGAAGCCAGAAGCGCTACGATCAGCACGGCCGGCAGATCTCTCATGAACTTTCCCATGATGCCGGACATGAAGAGCAGTGGAGAAAAAGCCACGATCGTGGTAAAAACAGCGGTACTTACGGCTCCCATGACCTCTTCCGCGCCTTTGACAGCGGCCTGTCTGGGCGGCATGCCTTCCTCCATGTAACGATACGCGTTCTCAGCCACTATTATACCGTCGTCCACCAGCATCCCGAGGACTATAATAAGTCCGAACATACTGATCATGTTAATGGTTATGCCCATTATCTCCATGACAATGAACGTGGTAAAAAAGGCTATCGGGATCCCCACCAATGTCACCAGCGCGACGCGGCGCTGCAGAAAAACCAGCAGGATGCACATGACTATGATCAAACTGATCCAGCCGTTATTCTTCAGCACGTTAAGACGCCTTCTCGCGAAATAGGAATAATCGTTCACATAGGATATTTTAAGAGTATCGGGCGCGCTCTTCAAAAAAGGATCGCACTCCTTCTTGATATTGTCAACGATACTGAGCGCGTCTCCTGATTCCTTTTTCAGCACTATAAGATTTATCGAACGAGTAGCCAGGGTCTTGTAGATTATGTCCTCGTCCTTGAAGGTGTCCATGACCTCCGCGATATCTTTTATTTTCAGCCAGTTTCCAGCGTCATTGGCCCTGATTATAACGTCCTCTATTTCTGCCGCGGTGGTGAACTCCCCTGTCGTGCGGACGCTGTATTCCATGGTCTCGGTATTGATCTCGCCAGCAGGCACGCTGATGTTGCGGGTAGCGAGCGCCTGTTCGATCTCATCGATGGAAACATAGTATTCCAGCATCCTGTCGGGATCCACACAGACCTGGATCTCCCTGTCCCTGTACCCGGATTTATTTATCTTGGCCACTCCTTTTATATCCTCGAGCCTGTCCGCGAGGGCATCAGCGTATTTCTGCAGCTCGTGTTCGCTCATATCGCCTGAGAGGGAGACTTCTATGATCGGGTACTGTTTGGAGGTGAACTCCATCACTACGGGATCCTCGTAGATATCCTTCGGCAGGTCCTTTACCCTGTCCACGGCAGTCTGTATATCGCGAATGACCTTTTGTTTATTCGATTCATCCGGATCTATTTTTATCAAAATGTAAGAGACGCCGTCGGAAGAAGAGGACTTTATCTCCTTTACACCATCGACCTCTCTGAGTTCCTTCTCGATGGGAGTCGAGACAAGCTTTTCCACGTCAAGGGGGTTCGCCCCGGGGTATACGGTCGTGACGCTTACCATGTCAAAGGCGACGTTCGGGAATATCTCCCTGTTTATGCCCAGGACCACCATTAGCCCTATTATCAGGATGACGACCGAAACAAGGTTCACGAATAATGACTGATTTACACTGAATCTCGGTAAACTCATAATATGTCCTCGTATTTTCCCAGAATAATGTTCATGGACCTGTCCAGGTCTATCTTGGCGATCATATGATTCAGAAGGTATCTCGCCTCTTCCATCTCCGCGAAAAGGAGATCCCGCTGGTAATCAATGATCCTTTTTGTGTTCGACCTGCCGTACTTGTACCTCTTTTCTTCTTCCTTGAGCTTTTCTGCCTCGAGTTTCGCGGCCCTCTTTATGAAACCTATGCTGTTCTCATACGCGAGCACCCTGCGGAAAGCGTTCCCGACCTCGGTTATTATTCTCCTCTCGACCTGCTTAAGACTGACAAGCGCACTCTGTTTCTCGTATTTCGCCTTCAGGTACTCGCTCTGTGCCTCCCTGTTCTCCAAAGGAAAACTTACCTCAACACCCGCATAGTAGTAGACATTATCGACAACCGTAACTTTGCCCATGGCTTTTTTAAACTCCCCCTCGAGCCCGTTCATTGACATGCTGCCGGTAAGGTCCACTTCGGGCCATCTCTCGTTATCTTTCATGCTGAGTTCCAGACCATTGATCTTAACGTCCCTTTCCCGTATCTTGTAATCCCTTCTTTTTTCAAAGGCCTCTTTCAAACAGCCGGGCAGGTCCCTGTCCAGGTACCGGCCGTTAAACCTTTCAGCGGAAGTAATACGATTCTCCGCGTTCTGGTTCATTGTAAGCTTAAGGTTCTCTTCCGCCTGCCTGGACTCGTTCTCCACGACAAGGAGCTCCGCTTCTGTCTGGGAGAGATTCGCTTCAGAGGCCACAAAGTCCACCTTTTCTATAAGTCCCATATCAAAGTTCTTCTTGTTGGTCTCCTGCAGGTTCCTGGCCTTTTCTACTATCCCGTTAAATATTTCCAGTCTCCTTTTAGCGAAGACAAGGTTCCAGTAAGTTTTTTCCACATCCGCTATAAGTGCCTCTATTTTGTCCTTCATTTCCAGGTCCGCGTTCTTGATCGCCAGCTTTGTCACTGACACGTTCGTCCTGTCCACAAACCCAAAAGTGTTCTTCAGAACAGGCTGTTTGAACTGGAGTAATAATTCGGCCTCATGGGCCGGGTTTTTTGAAACAAAAATAGTATTGTTCCACACCCTTTCGTCGCTGAGTTCTGCGGTAAGCTCCGTGCCTGTCGGCAGGGTCTTGGTAACACCGGCCGAATAATTATTGGTCTGGTTGTCGTCTGGGGCGAAAACGGACAACTGCTGTCTTTTATCTTCTATATAGCTGGCCCCGCCGTACAAAAAAGTATCATACACGGCCTGCGAATACATAAGGCCCGTCTCCGCTATATAAAGGTCAAGCCTGGCAAGTCTTACCTCAAAACTGTTATATACAGCGAACCAGACACAGTCTACCAGGGAAACAGGCCTGGGCGCGGGAAAAACATGAAGCTCTTCTTCGCCCGACGCCGGCCGGACGTAAAAAATCTGCCCTGCCAGAAAAATCATTATCAGCATCAAATGTAATACGCGTCTCGTATTTCTCATTGCTTTTCCCTTAAATTATCATAAACCTTTTTTAACAGCCTGAGGTATTCCTGCTTCTCTTTCTGAGTAAAAACCGAATACATCTCGTTGGATAGGTCTCTCCGCGCCTCATTCACCCGCTTGGCAGCCTCCTCGCCTTTCCTGAGCAGAGCCACTATGACCACCCTCCTGTCTTCCTGTGAACGCTCCCTCTTTACCATCTCCATCCTTATCATCTTGTCGATAATGCCGGTTGTCGCGCTCATTGTATGATTCAATGTTCTCGCGAGATCGCTCATATTGCACGGGCCCCTTTCCCGCAACAGGTCAAGAACGACAATTTGAGGCAGCGCTAAATTATCTTCCAAAAAGATCGTTTCATGTCTTCTGTTGACTTCCCTGAGCAATGCGGGCAAGACCAAGGCCATCTCTTTGCCAAAATCCGTATTTCTGGGGTTCGTCATATCCATTCCTTTCTTTCTTGAAATGTTAGGAATCTGAATATTTCACAATCTTAACTATTCACAAAATAAATTTTACACTATGCTAAGCAAAAAGTCAAGCAAATTCCCTGGGGATCTTCAAGCGGCCGGAGTAAAAATAGGGACAGCGACCATTTTTTTAAAAAAATGGTCGCTGTCCCTATTTTTAAAAGTCAATGGTGACGCCGCCTTCGAAGGTCGTTTCGGGTGCCGGGTAAAAAGCCACGTCGCCCAGCCAGTTCTTGATGGCGCTTGAATAGTAGCTCTCGCCCAGGAAGTTCTTGATGGTCCCGAAAAAGCGGATATTCGGCAGCTCATAAAAAATGCTCAGGTCAAGGGTGACGTGCGGTTTGAGCTTGGAGACATTGTTCATCTGATCGCTCGTTACGTACCTCGCGCTTATATAATTCAAGGCGAAGTTCACGTTCAACGGCTTGATCGGTTTTATATTGAACCCGGTTGTTATCTTGGTCTTGGGCACCAGCGGTATGGTCTCTGAAGCGAACTTACCTCCCACAAAAAAGGACTTCTGGAAGGTGTAATTGAAAAAGACGTTTATGTTCTCGCGGACATCTACCCGCGTTTCAAGCTCAAGCCCGTAATGCATGGTGTTCGGGTAATTGGTGTTCTGGAACAGTATCGGATCATAGTAGATCTCGTTCTTGTTGTCGATCAGGTAATACGTCAGGTTGACTTTCAGAAATTTAAACGAATTGTCCTTGATCCCCACTTCGCAGTTATTCCCCACCTGCTGTTTCAGGTCCGAGTTCAGCACGGCGGGAAAGACCCTTACGGCCCATGTCGCCCAGTCAAGAGTCTCATAGGCTGACTGGAAAAATTCGTCGGTCGTCGGGAACCTGTAAGATCTGGCGAAATTCGCGTAAACCTGAGACCTCTCGTTGTATTTGTATCCTACTCCGGCGTCAAACGCCGCCTCTTTGAGGCACTGCGTGCCGTATGTGTTTGCGGGCTGGAACTGGTCAAAAATATACCCTGCCCATTCCCCGCGCACGCCGCCGCTGAAGATGAATCTCCTGGCCACCATCATGCTATCCGACGCGTAGATCCCGAACGTCTCCTTTATGATGTCCACCTGGGACTTCGTAAAGGCTATGTCGCCGCTCAGTACCTGGTCCCTGGCGTAAAAATAGTCCATGCCGAAAACGAGCTTGTTTTCCAGTGTCTCCTCGAAAAATGTGGAGTTCACTTCACACTTTGGCTTGAACTCAAAGGAACTTATGTGGTGGTTCGCCTCATACACGTTCCATCCCACACTGCGCGAGTTCGTCCTTCTGTCCCTGCAGGATATAAGGGAAGAGAGAACTGTCTCATGGCCGTCTGATTCTCCTAATATCCTTGGGACCACCATGAAATAATAATCCTCTGTCTTTGCCTTGCTGTCAGGGAATCGCGAACCTTCCCTTCCGTCGCTCTGGATGTTTCCCGGATAAAGCGCGCCTGGCATCCCGTACCAGTCCCGGTGATAACTCGAAGAAAAATGGACGTCCAGGAAATCATCGGGTTTCACGGTCATGCTCGCGAATAGATCATCCGCTTCATACGCGTTGTTAACCCTGTATCCGTCGGAATCCTGATACGAATAGCTGCAGAAATAATCCAGGAAGTCATGCCCGCCGTTCATGGAAACATATTCCTTGTGCCGCTGGTAACTGCCGAATTCCTGTATATACTCAACGTGGGCCGGTGCTTCCCCCTTTTTAGTGATGATGTTGATGACTCCTCCGGTGGCGTTATCTCCATATAAAACGCAGCTCGCGCCTCTTATGACCTCTATTTTCTCTATTGAGTTTATGTCGATCTGTGCCATATCCGCGCCAGATATGTCTATCTGGTTGGTCCTGCGACCGTCTATCAAGACGACACAATTCAATAATCCGGTCTCACCGAATCCCCTCATATCAATATTGTTATCTTTGACGTTCCCGAGGAACCCGTTCACGACAATGCCCGTTTCCCTGTCGAGCATCTGCTGGATATATTCGGGCTCTACTTCTGCTATGTCTTCGGCGGTAATAATACTGATATTTTTGTTTACGTTAAAAACGTACTCCTGCGTTCTCCCCGGGGTCACTACGATATCGCCCAGCGCGGATATCGGAGAAAGGACCGCTTCGGCGGGTTCGAATATCAGGTCCACAAGCCCTCCTCCCTCTATGGGGGCAAGGATTATTTCGAACGGCTTTTTAAATATATCGATCAAACGGTCCTTTTGCTCTTCGCTCTCCTCGTCCGCGTGAATTGTTGCGCACAAGAACAGACTTAAAATAATTACTGTGAGTATTTTTTTCATGTCTTTCTCCTGTGAGATTGAGATCCCTCGCTCGGCCTATCGGCCTCGGCCTCGCCCGGAGGGCTCGGCACTTCCTCGGACATTTCGTCCTCGGTCGCTCGGGATTATGTTCGCACTTATGAGTTATGAACACTATCGTGTTCGTAACTCATGTGCTCGCATAAAAAAACCCCTGGTATCAATTTGACACCAGGGGTTGCACCCGTCTTCTTCACCCTTGTATGGGTCCTTCAGCCTCCACGGGCTACTTGGACGCTCTTAACATACGGGCAGGTCTTCTGACTTCCGGGTCATCCTACTCATTCCAGCCTTCCCACCCGAGGGCAGTGGCTTCATGGGAACTTTCGTCGCCGGTTACAGCGGCGGGACCGTGTCCGTTTTACACGGACTTCCCTGTTAAAACCTTTCGGTTACCCGTACAATTATATATTATTCCGCAAGGAGAACTGTCTTGAACCTGGATTTCCTTACGGCATTTTTCGCAAGTTCGTATAGGCCGAACAACACGAACGTGAACACCACGTTGCCGAGAAAAGTGTTACGCAAAAACGGGATGGCATTTATATAACAGGTCGAAAAACCGTTCCACGTATGCGGATACCATCCGAGCCATACCCCGAAATTAGTTATTACAAAAAATAATAAAGCGGAAAACACGCTCATCGTAAAAACATTCCCCCATGACCGGCGGTGCTTAAGCCACATCCCCAAAAATCCGACCAGGAGGAACGCCCCCCATGTGAAAAATATCATATTATGCAGTCCGATGACAAGGTCGCTTATTATCATGATCGCCAGCGGCACCCATGGTACGAGCCTCTTGTCAAGATAAGCGCCCGCGAACAGCGCTATCGCAGCGACAGGAACCATATTAGGCATGTGCGGAACCAGTCTCATCAAAAAACCAAATATAATCAAAATATAGGCGATCATGATATCCCTCCTTTTTTAGGGGCTCGATGGATCGAACCCCTGCATTCGTCTATTTACAATTATAGCAATTTTACAGAATATTACAAACTAAAAACTTTAGTGAAGAGCTGCACCACCACGCCTTTACCCGCCAGACACACCCCCAGGACGATGAATCCCGCGATCATGACCCCCGCAATGATCGCGAGAAAAGCGTAGCGGAACCTTATCTTGAACAAAGTGGCAGCCATACAGCCTGTCCACGCGCCTGTCACAGGCAGGGGTATGGCCACGAACAGGATAAGGCCCAGGGCCTCAAACCTCTCCACCAGCGCGGCTTTCCTTCTTGTCCTTTCAAACAGCCAGTCAAAGGACCTTTTAACTATTTTTATATGCCGAAACCTGTAAACTATCGGCTGCAATAAAAAAAGAAGCGGTATAACGGGTATAAGGTTGCCGATATAAGAGAGGACATAGGCCTTTAACGGTGAAAACCCCAGGGCAAGCGCAAGCGGTATAGCGCCTCTCAGCTCTGATACCGGAAGCGCGGCAAGCACGATAACCGCTATTTCTTTGTTAAACGCTACCAGAGATTCCGCTATTCCCTCTATCATTTTTTTAGCTTTCAGTCTTCAGCTTTCAGCTATACACATTACCCATCACTCATCACCCATCACACCCTGCGCTATGACTCCGACCAGCCGTGATCACCAACAAGAGGAACAAAGACGCAGCCGCAAATATTTTCAGTAAAAAACTCCTGCCCCCTCTTCTTCACCAAAACAAGCATCTGAGAATACATCGAACCAACCGGTATGGTCATGCGTCCTCCGTCCGCGAGTTGTTCCTTCAAAGGCTCGGGTATGTCCGGAGACGCGGCCGTGACAATAATGCCGTCAAAAGGCGCCTGTTCCGGCCATCCATTTGTACCATCCCCATGTTTCAGGGTTATGCTGCTATATCCTTCTTTTCGTAAAACCCTTTCCGCACTCTCATGCAGATTTATGTCCTTCTCTATTGTATATACATGGCGGCAGATCTTCGCCAGGATAGCGGCCTGATACCCGCTGCCGGTGCCTATCTCCAGCACCTTTCCGTCACCTTTAAGATCCAGCACCTGTGTCATCACAGCCACCATATACGGCTGGGAGATGGTCTGCCCGAAACCTATAGGAAGAGGATGATCGCAGTAGGACCCGGGGGCATAGGCATCCGGAACAAAATGGTGCCTGGGAACAGCGCTGAAAGCCCTCAGAACCGCCGGAGCGTCAATCCCCCTTGGGATAAGCTGCTCCTCCACCATTCTTTTTCTTTGTTCCTCGTAATCCATTTTTACCAAAATAATGTCTGAAGACAAGGTTGAAAAACTTGAAAGTATCTCGCACTGGCTTTATTTCTGAGACTTCGTCCCCGTAAATGGTCTCGATCGGAACAGACGCCATCCTCAGATGGTTCCTGGCAGCCTCGATTATAATTTCAGACTCTATATCGTACCTGTTCGTCATCAACTCCATCTTTTTCAGGGCGTCAAGTTTGATCAGCCTGTATCCGCACTGGGAATCGGGTATGTCCTGCCCGCACAGGCCGGACACCATCCATGACGTGAATTTGTTCGTCCAGTATCTGACCGACGGCATGTTCTTCGCATACTTCATCCGGTTGCCCAGGATTATCTCAACGCCGTCCTGCTGGCTGGCTTTAATGAACAGGGGCATGTCCTCCGGATGATGCTGCCCGTCCCCGTCCATAATGATCATCCATTCATAGTTCATCTTTTCGAACACATGACGCGAACCTTCTCTTATCGTTATCCCCTTACCCAGGTTTCTTTTGTTGCGGACAACCATCGCGCCGTTATCAAGCGCTTCGCGTTCGGTGTTATCGGTAGACCCGTCGTCCATTACCAGGACATTAAAACCCATCTTCACTACATCGCACACAATGCGGCCGATGGTCCTGGCCTCGTTATAGGCTGGTATGACCACTATCGTATTATCAGCTCTTGCTCCCATATCTTTTCAAATACATACCATTGGTCGGGATACTCCCGAATATGTTTCTCGAAAACAGTCAGATATCCTTCCATAATAGCCTTCATATCCTTCTCATCGTCTCCGGTGCGCTCGTGTTTTACCGGCTCTTCAAACACCATCTTGAAGGTATTATCCTTATTGCGGACCAAAGAACATGCTATTATCGGAGCGCCGGTCCTCAGGCTCAATACTGCCGCTCCTTTGGGTAAAAATGCTTTCCTGCCAAAGAAATTCACACATTCATTATTTCCCGTGTAATCCTTGTCGGCTGCAACAGCCAACAGCTCATTTGATTTGAGCACTTTGAAACACTGCTTTAATTGCATCCCTAAATGTATGATTTTTATATTGTTAGCACACCTTTGCCGCACAAAAAGATCGTTTATCCGCCTGTCCTTATGTTGCAGAACGATCGCGTTAAACGGGTATCCCATGACCCCGACAACAGCGGCTCCAAGCTCCCAGTTGCCCAGGTGAACCGCGGCGATTATTGCGCCCTTCCCCTGGGAGAGGTATTTATCCAGGTAGTTAAGTCCTTTTATTTCTATATGTTCAAGAATATACTCTTCCCTCAACCTGGAAAACTTGAAAAAATCCGCAAGGTATTTGCCGAAATTCCTGAACACCCCCAGGACGTGCGCATCTATCTCCACAGGGCTCACGTCTTCGCCAAGGACAACACGCAGGTTCTCCCTTAACGCTTCTTTGTCTTTACTGGCAAAAATATAATAAAGGCGGGCGACGACTTCCGCCACGCCATAACATACTTTAAGAGGAAATATTTTTATAAGAAAAAACCCGGTGCAAAAAACAAAATACAACATCAGATCCCCTTTACGACCAGCTCCGCTATTTTCAAAGCGCTGTCCGGCCTGGCCACCCTTTCAGCGTTCTCTTTCATCTTCCTCAAGGTATCCGGCGAGCTGAACAGCTCGTTTATAGTATCGTGTATCTCATTAAAATCTTCGGCCTCAATGGCCACGCCCTCTTTGACCAGATACTCGGTATTCAGGAACTCCTGCCCCGGTATTGGATTGATTATCAGTATCGGAAGCCTCTTGGCCAACGCTTCCGCCGTGGTTATACCACCGGGTTTGGTGATAATTATATCGGAGACTTCCATCAGTTCTTCTATGTTCTCGGTATATGGGAGAAGCTTAATAAGTCTGTTCTCAGAAGGGATTATATCCAGCAGACGCTTGTACAGCTTCTTGTTTATGCCGGTAACGACCAGTAATTGATAGGGGTGTTCTTCATCGCCTAAAAAGGATTTAACAACACCTTCCATGGCCCCCAGCCCCTGGCTGCCGCCCATAATAAGAACGGTTGATTTTTCAGGAGAAATCCCCAGGTCAACTCTTATGGGATCCTTCTTTTGCTCCTCCTTGAACCTCAGATCAACGGGTATGCCGTATATCCTGATCTTTTCCCGGGAAATCCCTTTTTGTTCCATGATATCAGCAGTCCTTTCCGAAGGGACCACGTAAACATCCACTTCGTCGAATATCCAGTATGAATGCGGCGCGTGATCGGTCAAGACCGCTATCAGTGGGATATCTTTCCCGTATGCCCTTTTGTAATCGGCCACCATCCCGCAGGGGAACGCCTGGGTGCAATAAACAGCGTCCGGAGCAAAGGTGTCCAGTAGCTTTTTTATCTTGGGTTTATTATATTTATGCAGGGCTTCCCTGGCCTTCTTCATCTTTTCGAGCACGCTGGGGTTATCATAGATATTTCCCCAGAGCTCCGGTTTCTTCTTTATGACCTCCAGATAAGCCCTGGTGATGATCCTCCCGAGTATGGGGTTCGTGAAATCAAAAGCATTTATCATGTCCGCCTCTATGCTGCCGTCCAGCCCGAGAAGAGCTCTTTCAATGGCTTTGGCCGCCTGATAGTGGCCAGAAAACTGAGTAATATAAAAAAGAAGGACTTTTTTGCTCATGTCTCCATCTCGATAAGTTTCTTGATCCTCTCGGCGGCTTCCACAAGCCTATCCTCGTCCCTTACCAGTGCAAAACGTATAAACCCTTCTCCATATTCGCCGAAACCCGTGCCCGGGGCGACCACCACACCAACTTCCCTTATCAAGAGAGACGCGAATTCCATGGATGTTAGGGCACTGTATTTATCAGGTATCCGCGCCCACAGGTAAAATGTCGCCCTTGGCTTAGGGACCTTCCACCCCGCTCTGGCAAGGGCATTAACCATGACATTACGCCTTCTCTTATACAACGCGACCTGCTTATGGACACAGTCCTGTGGTCCGGTCAGCGCTTTAATAGCGGCATACTGAACAGGTTTGAACAAGCCGAAATCGATGTAGCCTTTTATTTTTGCCAGGGACCCTAAAATGCCGGCATTTCCTACCGCAAAACCGATCCTCCAGCCCGCCATATTATAGGATTTACTCAAAGTGTGGAACTCTATCGCTCCTTTAAGCGCGCCTGGGATCTGTAAAAGGCTTGGAGCATTATACCCGTCAAAAACAATATCAGAATATGCGAGGTCATTTATCAGTATGATCCTGTGTTTTTTGCAGAAAGCCAGGGCTTTTTTAAAAAAGGCTGGCGTTGCTACCGCGGAAGTAGGATTATGTGGATAGCTCAGAAACATCATTTTGCAATTTTTTAGAATATTTTTGGGGATGTCATCAAAATTCGGCAAATAACCGTTTCCCTCGGTTGTGGGAAGATTATGCAGGATACCCCCGGCCACGAGCACGCCGTTAAAATGAACGGGATAAGCCGGATTCGGCACCAGGGCTATGTCTTCGTTATTCAGAAAGGCCAGCGAAATATGTGCGATCCCTTCCTTTGAGCCTATGAGCGGCAGGACCTCCGTTTCCGGGTCAAGGTCCACATGGAACCTCCCCTTATACCACTTTGAGATGGCCTCCCTGAGCTGGCATTCGTTCACATCTATTGAACGGGAATACCCGTGGTTCTCCGGGTTTTTCACGCGCCTGCAAAGCTCATTAATAATATGTTTTGGAGTGGGCTGGTCCGGGTTTCCCATACCGAGGTCGATGATATCCATGCCCTTTTCCATCGCTTTCTTTTTCAGATCATCAATGATCGTGAAAAGGTAAAGCGGCAATCTCTTCATCCTGTTAGATTCTTCCATTACTTCTCCTGTCCTAATCTTCTTGAATTTTAGCGATTATCTCGTTAACTGCGACTCTCTCGCCTTCTTTTTTCAGTATTTTTACCAGTTTACCGCTGCAGGGCACGGGCATGTCAAAAGTCGCCTTATCAGTGACTATCTCGGCAAGGTCCTGTCCCTCGGTCACATGGTCCGACTCCGCCGCATGCCACGAGGTCAATACGGCATCGCTGCTGCCTTCGGAAAGTTCCGGTAGTCTTATTTCCATGATGGTACCTTACTACCACCTACGAGGTGGAAATGGTATATTTCCACCTCGTAGGTGGAAACTTAGCATACTCGACCTCAAGGTCCGAGATGAACTGTTCAGTGAACACTTCTCTTGCCTTTTCCATGTCGATCTGGCGGCCGATCACCCGCTTTGCTGAAATGACCCTGATGTCATTTTCTCCGCAGGGATGCATCTTTGAAAAAGCCTCCGTATCGTTATTTATGTTCACGCTTATACCGTGGAAAGTGACCCAGCGCCTTATCCCTATCCCGATAAACGCTACCTTCCTTCCGTTCACCCAGACGCCCCTCCGACCGTCTCCCCTTGCTGCCGGAACGCCTAATCTCCCCAAGCTCCGGACCGCGGTCTTTTCCAAGAGATCTATGTAAAAAGCGATATCTTTTTTTTTCTCTCCCAAATCTATGACCGGATACAATACCAGCTGCCCCGGGGAGTGATAAGTTATCTTCCCTCCCCTGTTTGTTTCAATAACCGGGATGCCTTTTTTGTGAAAATAGTCCCTGTCTATTATGCTGCTTTCCATGGCAAGCCGGCCCATTGTAACCACCGGAAAATGTTCCACGATGAGCAGTGTATCGGGGATCTCTTTTCTTATTCTTCTATCCACGATGGCCTGCTGCGCCTGCATGGCCTGTTCATACGTCATTATCCCGAGATCTCGGACTTCTAACTCTCCCTTTTGCCATGCGCCATGCGCCATGCGTCATGCCCTCCCCGTATTGCGCTAGACCAGCTCGCTAAACCCTTTCTTCTCCTTGAAATACTCCACAACTCCGCCCTTTTCCAGAAACTCTCTCATTATCCTAGGGATGGGTTTAAAATCTATGTTTATCCCCTTGGTCAGGTTCTTTACCATATTGTGCTCCATGTCCAGTTCGATCTCGTCCATATCGTCGATAAACCTTGTCTCGCATTCCACCAGACAGAGCCCCACGTTAAACGCGTTACGGTAAAATATCCGCGCGTAGCTCCTGGCAATGACCGCCTTCAAGCCGCTCGCCTTCAAGGCCACCGGGGCCTGTTCCCTGGACGACCCGCACCCGAAATTCTCGCCCGTTACAAGAAAATCGCCTTTTTTGATCCTTTCATGAAAAGCTGGCTCCATGTCCTCAAAAATGTGTTTCGCGAGTTCCTTTGGATCCTGTATCTTGAACTTATACCGCCCGGAAATGACGTAATCGGTATTGATGTCGTCCTCAATTTTCAACCGGTGCGCATAGTTGTGCATCTTCTCTCCTTTGTTTTCAGAAGTCAGATGTCGGATGGAAAATCCCTTCTGCCTTCTGATTTCTGACCTCTGATCTCTGTTACTTCAGTCTACGACTAAACTCCCTGGGATCCGCTATTTCACCGGCCAGCGCAGTAGCCGCGGCCGAGGCAGGACTTCCCAGATAAATACTGGAGTTAGGGTTACCCATCCTTCCCTTAAAATTTCTGTTGGCCGTGGAAAACGCGCTCTCACCGTCAGCCAGAACCCCCTGGTGCGTCCCGACACATGGACCGCATCCTGGATTGTTCACCACAGCGCCCGCTTCCAGGAATGTTCCGATCAAACCCTTTTTCATGGCATGCAGGTATATGTCGCGTGACGCGGGCGTTATAATAAGTTTTATCCCAGGAGCCGTTTTCTTCCCTTTTAATATACTCGCGGCTATTTTCAGGTCTTCCATCCTTCCATTGGTGCATGTGCCGATATATACCTCGTTGATTGGCGTTCCTTCGACCTCTTCGATATCGCACACATTGTCAACGGTGTGGGGCCGCGCGACCTGCGGCGCCAGTTCAGACATATCATACTCGCGGATCTCCGCATACCTCGCGTCATTATCCGGTTCGACAGGTTTAGGCTCTCTCGAAGAGTGTTTCTTCAGCCATGCTAATGTCTTCCTGTCAGCGCGCATGATACCGCATTTAGCCCCCATCTCAACGACCATGTTGGAAACGGTAAAACGGGCATCCATGCTGAAATCGTCAATAACTTCCCCGTAAAATTCCATGGCCTCGTAGGTAGCGCCGTCAGCGCCTATATCCCCTACGATATTAAGAACCACGTCCTTGGAAAAGACGCCTTTCGGCAGTTCACCGTCTATGATCACTTTTATCGTCTCCGGCACTTTCAACCAGTTCTTTCCGCTGGCAAGCGTTATGGCAAGGTCGGTCGATCCGACACCCGTGGCAAGGGTATTGAGCGCCCCGTACGTACAGGTGTGCGAATCAGCGCCAAGGACCAGATCCCCGCAGGTCACAAATCCCTGTTCCGGGATCACCTGATGGCAGACACCGCTGCCAATGTCAAAAACAGGTACTCCGTATTCCTTGCCGAAACCCCTCATCTTGGCATGTATGGCGGATACCCCTATGTTGGGACTCGGCGCCGAGTGGTCGATCACCATACAGGCTCTCCTGCTGCTAAAAACATCCTTCACACCCATTTTGCGAAAACTGTCTATTATCATCCCGCTCGTCCCGTCCTGCCCGAAGCAAAAATCCACTTTGGCAATAACAATATCTCCGGATCTTGCCCTTTTCCCGCAATGTTCTGATAATATTTTTTCCGCGATCGTCTGTCTCATGTCACCGCCTTGTATTGATCCATTCTTTTATCCTCTCAATCCCTTTTTCTATCACATCCATCCCCGTGGCAAAACTTATCCGGATGTACCGGTCCTCTCCAAAAGGCGCTCCCGGAATAACGGCCACCTGCTTTTCCTCAAGAAGCTTCTGGGAAAAAGTCACTGAATCCATTCCGCACCGAGAAATATCGCAGAAAAGATAAAAAGCGCCTGCCGGCTTAAATGGCGTGATCTTTTCTTCACCCGACAAGAGTTCCATTAAAAAATCCCTTCTCTCCTGGAACTGGAGCCTGTTGCTTTCCACTATGTCATCTATTCCGGCTGAAAGCGCGCATTCAGCGGCTGCCTGACTTATAGAAGACGGATTGGACGTGGAATGGCTCTGCAGGGTCGTGGCTTGTTTTATAACATCCCTGTTACCTGCCATGTATCCTATTCTCCACCCCGTCATGGCGAAAGTCTTTGAAACACCGTTGACCACGATAGCGGCCGCGTGTGCTTTATCAGAGAGAGACGCGATCGAAACATGTTCTCTCCCGTCATAGATGATCTTCTCGTAGATCTCATCGCTGATGATAATGATCCCGTTCTCAATACATACTTCGGCTATTTCAGTCAGTTCTTCCTTCTCATAGACCACGCCCGCCGGATTCGAAGGGCTGTTGATTATAAGGGCCCTGGTCCTGTTCGTTAAAGCCGCCTGTATATCCTCTGCCACGACCTTAAAACCTTGCTCAATGGATGGCGCAAGGAACCGGGGTTCCCCTCCTGCCAGCCTAACCATCTCAGGATAACTCACCCAGTAAGGATGGATCATCAGGACCTCGTCCCCGGGGTTGCATATGACCTGAAATATATTATATAGTGAATGCTTGGCACCGTCAGAGGCCATAACCTCGTCGGAATTGTAACTTAAGTTGTTTTCATCGCTAAATTTACGACAAATGGCATCCTTGAGCGACACAGTTCCCCCTACTGGCGTGTATTTAGTGAGTCCGTCCCTCATGGCCTTTACGGCAGCTTCTTTAATAACTTTGGGCGTATCAAAATCAGGCTCACCAGCAGCAAGCACGACCACGTCCCTGCCATCCTTGAGCATGGCCTTTGCCTTTGAAGTTATGCCAAGGGTCGCGGAAGGCTGCACTCTTTTTATTCTTTCTGAAAACTCCATGCCTCAGAACCCCCTCCTGTATAAAACTTAGGGTAAACATAAAATAACATACTATAATC
>Ga0163203_1000004_pt1 | contig 71812 bp, 54 predicted proteins | sample PL_2010_330m_FD_113534 | JGI IMG/M metagenome (GOLD analysis project Ga0163203, IMG submission 113534) | Freshwater microbial communities from Powell Lake, British Columbia, Canada to study Microbial Dark Matter (Phase II) - PL_2010_330m | ecosystem: Environmental > Aquatic > Freshwater > Lake ... | reverse complement strand
TAATAAATCTTGCTTTTAAGCGCGCTGGAAAAATTTTAATTATTTTTATCCACAAAATCCAGTATGTTCAGACCGGCCTCGGCAAAAAGAACCTTAAGTTTCATCATGGAAAGTCCGAGAATGTTAAAATATGACCCCTTAATATTATCGAATATCATCGAGCCTACACCCTCTATGGAAAACCCTCCGGCCTTGTCATGCGGTCCAAGTAAATAAAAATATCCTTGTATTTCGCTTTTATCCATCGGGGGCACCAGTATCTCGCTCCTATCCACACCTAAACTTCTTCTGCCACTCTCGACATCCATTACACACATACCCGTATATACTTCTATCCCGCTTCCGGAAAACTTCTCCAGCATGTCCTTTGCTTCCTTTTCACCTTCGGGCTTGCCCATGACAACACCTTCATGCATCACTAGGGTGTCGGCGCCGATAATGATCGCGGCCCCGGAACCCTTAGCCACTGCTTCTGTCTTCATCACGGCATTCTTCTCGACTATCTCAGCAACGGACTTGTCCTTATCAAACACTTCTTTTATATTGCTCGGAACAACGATATGCCTGATACCGCATGAAGAAAGTATCTGCGACCTTCTTTTTGAAACCGACGCTAAAATAATTTCCTGCATGCCACCTCCCTTTAGAGACCAAGTTCTTCTCTGTATTCACGCGTGATCTCATCGCGCATATCACTGTCCATACATTTGCTTCCGTCCATTGCAACTCTTTTCTGTTTGTTTGTTTCGGCCGCGGCAAGGTCCCTGACATCAATAAGCGCGGCGCCATAAGCCCTTGCGTTGTTCCTCACGTAATTATCGTTCGAAGCTACTACTACTTTTCCTTTACGCGCGTAGAGCTTTATTGTTTCGATTATCTTGTCGTCCCCGCTTCCGGTCCTGGAAAAAATCTGTGTCCTGTCGCGGCTGATATCTGCCTCATCCATATATCTGTACTTATCATTGCCGTCAAAGACGACCATTACTTCATCAATATACCCGCTGGTCCTGGCATATTCCCTGCTGGAGGCAAGTATTGACCTGCGTGCCTTGAGGAGGCTCTGTCTCAGTTCTTGCCGCGTTCCCGGGACAGCGTATATGGCGTTGTATCCGTCAACGATTAATACCGTCATATGAACATCCATTTGAAAAGTTGTAAGATTTTTTTATATTAACATACCATGGGGTGAAGATAAAGGAAAGAGTTGAACTGTGCGCTTCTTGCTTTATTCCTCCTTTTCCACGATTTGAATATGCATCTTCCGGATAAATCTTCCGAACACGTCACGCACGATATCCTGTCTTACAAAATAGTAAATATTCTTTCCTTCTTTCCTCGAATCCACGATGTCGCAATTTTTCAATATATGCAGGTGATGCGATATCGTTGGCTGCGATGTCCTGAACTCGGCGCATATGTCCGTGACGTTCAGCTCATTCTCCCCGAGAAGCTCCAGGATATCCTGGCGGGTCTTGTCAGAAAGAGCTTTAAATATTCTTATCAGATCATATTCCACTATCTTATCCTCCGCTGTTTAACACACCTGCCAACGCAAACGTCATTTCTTTATTTTTATCGTTAAGATCAGATCGCCCTTGTGCCTGCAGCGGGGACATTCCTTCCCCTGCCCCTTCAATCGCATCTTCTGGCCGTTTCTGGTTCCGGCAGGCACCTTTAACTTTATCCCTTTCCCGCCTGAAAGCGTAAAATTGGCTTCCCCCCCCTTCTCGGCAAGCGTACGGGGTATTGGAAGTACCGCCGTTATATCCGTGTCCGCTTCCTCCTGCTCGCCGTGAGCGGGTTTCCTTCCGTTTGAATAATAAAAAGTATAACCTCCTTTCCGGGGGCCTCCTCCCCTTCCGGAAAAGATGTCCCCGAAAATATCGCCGTACTCGGAACCGGATGAAAACCCTCTGCCACCGCCGCTGAAATGGCTGAAAAAATCAGAGAAATCAAACCCCTGGGCCGAGGAAAAATCACCCGTATATGCCCCCATCCTCCTGAGATTATCGTATTCCTTCCGCCTTTTATCATCGCCCAGCGCATAATAAGCTTCTGATATCTTTTTGAACCTCTCTTCGGCCTTTTTATCGCCGGGATTCTTGTCCGGATGATATTTCAGCGCGAGTTTGCGATACGCCTTTTTTATTTCCCCGGCGCCCGCGTCTTCCTTGACTCCCAGTACCTTGTAATAATCTTTATCGGCCATCTCAAACCTCTTTATTCTTTTTCTTTTTGCCTTTATTCTTTTCACCGCTTGGCTTACACGAAAAGGCGTCTTTATCCTTATCGTAATCCACCTTCACTCCGGTCCCGTCAGCGATCATGCCCTCCAAAAGTTCCAGCGCGATCCTGTCCTCTATTTCCTTTTGGATCAGGCGTTTAAGCGGGCGCGCCCCGAAATCGGCATCAAACCCTTTCTCCGCGATCTTCTTTCTTGCCTCATCAGTGACAACAAGCGTGATGTCCCTCTCGGCTAACCTTTCCCTTATTTTCTCCAGTTCCAGGTCCACTATTTTCAGAATATCATCCTGGGTCAAACTGTTAAATATCACGATCCCGTCCAGCCTGTTCAGGAATTCCGGCCTGAAATGTTCTTTCAGGTCCCCCATGACAAATCCTTCTATTTCCTCTTTCTTCCGGCCCGTTGCCGAAAAATAGGAACTTCCTATGTTAGAGGTCATTATAATAAGGGTATTCTTGAAATTGACCACGTGCCCCTGGTTGTCAGTGAGCCTCCCGTCCTCCAGTATCTGCAGAAGAATATTGAACACGTCGTGATGCGCTTTCTCTATCTCATCCAGAAGGATAACGCAGTACGGCCTCCTGCGGACCTTCTCGGTAAGCTGGCCTCCTTCCTCATAACCGACGTAGCCAGGGGGCGCACCGATAAGCCGGGATACCGAATGCCTTTCCATGTATTCAGACATGTCTATCCTTACCATGGCCTCGGGATCATTGAACAAAAACCAGGCCAGGGTCCTCGCCATGTGCGTTTTGCCGACACCGGTCGGCCCCAGGAAGAGGAACGATCCCATGGGTCTGTGGGGATCGCCCAGGCCGCTGCGGGACCGCCTGACCGCGTTGGAAATGATCTCCACGGCCTGATCCTGCCCCACGATACGCGTCTTCAGCTCATCCTCCATGTGCACCAGTTTTTCCATTTCAGACTCGACCAGTCTGGTGATCGGTATCCCGGTCCACTGGGCGACTATCCTGGCTATATCCTCATCATCCACTTCCTCTTTCAGCATCTTCCTGTCCTTCTGGGTCTCGTCAAGGTCCTCGGTCTCTCTTTTCAGGTCCTCTTGGAGGCGCACCAGCGTCCCGTAACGTATTTCCGACACCCTGGCGAGATTCCCCTCTTTTTCAGCATTCGCCTCTTCTATCTTAGTTTTATCGATCTGTTCCTTTATATCGCGTATTTTCCCGATCCCGCTCTTCTCTTTTTCCCAGTGCGCTTTCATATCCCTGAGTTCCTTGCGCAGATCCGCCAGCTCCTCATCCACAGCGGAAAGCTTTTCTTTGCCGGCGGCCTTGTCCTTTTCCTTTTTAAGCGCCTGCTTTTCGATCTCCAGCTGCATTATCTTTCTTTCAACCCGGTCTATTTCCGTGGGCATGCTGTCTATCTCGATATGCAGCTTGGAAGCAGCCTCGTCTATAAGGTCTATGGCCTTGTCCGGCAGGAACCTGTCGGTTATGTACCTGTCCGACAGAGTCGCCGCGGCTATTATCGCGGAATCCGATATCCTGACACCGTGATGCACCTCATATTTTTCCTTGAGCCCTCTCAATATCGCTATAGTGTTCTCGACAGAAGGCTCCCCTATGAACACCGGCTGAAAACGCCTCTCGAGCGCCTTGTCTTTCTCAATATACTTACGGTATTCGTCAAGCGTGGTCGCGCCGATACACCGCAGTTCACCACGCGCGAGCGCCGGCTTCAGCATGTTGGACGCGTCCACAGCCCCCTCCGCGCCTCCGGCGCCGACAATGGAATGCAATTCATCAATGAACAGGATTATCTCCCCGGACCTGTCATGAACTTCCTTCAGCACGGCCTTTAGCCTGTCTTCGAACTCTCCGCGGTACTTCGCGCCCGCGACCAGGGCCCCGAGGTCAAGAGCGATGATCCTCTTGTCCTTCAGGCTTGAGGGAACATCCCCGGACGATATACGCCTCGCCAGGCCTTCCACAATAGCGGTCTTTCCCGTGCCGGGATCCCCTATAAGGACCGGATTGTTCTTTGTCCTCCGGGAGAGCACATGTATAAGCCTCCTTATCTCTTCGTCACGACCGATAACAGGATCAAGCTTTCCCTCATCGGCGAGTTCGACAAGATCTCTGCCGTATTTTTCAAGAGGCTGATATTTTTCTTCGGGATTCTGGTCAGTCACCCTATGCCCCCCGCGCATATTCTGAAGGGCGCGCAGGATATTATCACGGGAGACGTGCTTCCTGGTAAGCATGTCCTTCAGGCTGCCGGCGCTTATTTCCGCGATCGCGAGCAGCAGGTGCTCAACGCTTAAGTAATCATCCTTGAGCTGCTTTGCCTCTTTTCCCGCGTCAACAAGGACCTTGTTGAGCCCGCCTGAAAAATACGGCTGGGACACATTGCCGCTTACCCTGGGCTTTTTTTCAAGCTCCTCTCTCAGCTCTTCTTTTATCAGGCCCGGATCAGCGCCTATCTTTTTCAGCACATTTACACAGACCCCGGTATCATCACTCAGAAGCATAAGAAGAAGATGTTCCACATCCACTTCCTGATGCCCCATGCTGATCGCTTCTTTTATGGCATTGTTCAATGCTTCCTGTGTTTTTACTGTGAATTTATCACCTGACATCTTTATTTCCCTCCTTGAAATACAAAAACTTAAGATATAGATATATTTACATTTGTCTATATGTTACCTGAAAAAAAACTATTTGTCAAGTTTTCGCATGGGAAATAAAACGGGACAGATGTCCTGCGCCTAAATACTAAGGTAGGGGTTCGATAAATCGAACCCCTACACTCGTCAGGGTCGGATAAATCCGTCTCCTACAAAAATGCAACAATGTAGGGGTTTGATTTATCAAACCCCATATCGCCTCAATCCGCAATGCCTAAATAACGCCTCTCGCCCTGCTTTTTACCAAAGCAGTCCCGCATGAAAATACCGACTAACCTTTTGTTGACCATTAAAAGACTATCCGCCTCGCTCATATCTTTGTCATCGATCGTTGCTTTCAGCTTTCTCTTCCACAGTAGTCTATTGGTCTTCGGGTCTGTTACGGTAAAATACGCCTGTAAGCGGGCATGGTGTTCATTCACCAGAACATCATACAATATAGTACCTGCACCCCCGACCTGGTCAATGGGATCCTCTTCCATCCATATAATCTCGACAAGATCACAACCTATGACAATATCAGCATCTTCCTTTTGTGGCACCACTTCAAAACTCATGCTCCTCCTGGTCTCGAGAGCCTCCTCCAGTGCCTCCTTTAGATGCTTGTCCTCAGCTTTCCCCCCCTCAGTAGAATCCACTATATCTTCCACATAAGCCTTCACTACCTTCTTCTGGCTCAGCAATCCATAAAGATTGCCAAGTTTGACGCACTCGGCTTCATGCGGAAAAACAAATGCGAGAACAACACCAAGGATCAATGTAACGGCTAAAAATTTCCTCATCTTCCCCCCTTTGGTTTTGGATTTGATAGATAAAACCCTACACATTGGGTTCGCTAAATCGAACCCCTACATTCTCTTTCAGTGGCCGGATTCATCCGACCCCATATATTTTATAAATATACACGGAATTCACGTGTCAGTCAATCCACTATGTCTCGATCTCCTGCTGCCTGAGAAGCACTTCCTTGCTTATGCGGTCTATGAGCCTGCGATACTCCAGCTGTCCCACCAGCCTGCGCGTCTTTTCATTCTCCAATACCGGTAAATACTCGATGTTTTTCGTTTTAAACATATTCATTACTTCTCCCAGTTCCTGCTCCTCATACGCGACAGTATCCGTCTCCCGCATGATATCCTCGGCCAGGATAAGCTGGTCCATCTGTTCTTCATAGATCGTGTCGCGTATTTCACCCAGGGACGTTATACCCCTGAACTGTCCTTCCGGCCCCACGATGGGGAAATTATATCCCTCGCTTTGTTTCATGATATCCAGTATCTGATGAAGGTTGTTGTTTATCTTGATTGGGACAATATCCTTATCCATTATACTTCCCACTTTATAGATCCTTATAATATCGTCTTCGGTAACGTTCCTGTACATCTCATCCGCTTTTTTTATGCCGTATTTGATCATGGGAGGGGCTAAAAGCTGGAGCAGGAAAGTAGTCGCGGTTATGATATTGATCACCAGGAGACCGGCATCATGGTATCCCATACGCGTAAAGTTGTTATAAGTCGCTATCGCCAGCCCGACCGCAACACCGGCCTGGTCAAAAAGACAGAAGCCCAGATACTTCGTCACGGTATCCCTGGCCCTTGACAGTTTCCCCCCTATATACGCACCGGCCATTTTACCGGCGCATCTGGCCAGAATATACGACATGGCCAGAGAAAGCACGCTGCCTATTATCAATATCCTCGCGTCCAGCCGCGCCCCGACCAGGACAAAGAAAAGTATATAGATCGGGTAACTGAACTTCTTCAAGCTCTCAAACTTTTCGGGGTTTTCCGGGGACTGCAGGTTCGACACCACGGCACCCAGGGCCATGGACGCAAGGATGAAATCCACTTTCAGAAAGATCGAGACCCCAACGACCAGTATGATTATGCCTATAGTAAAGGGCAACAGATGCTCCGGTTCATAGGTGTACCTGACGATCTTGTTCAGAGCGTAAGCGGCAATAACGCCTATTATGATCGACACCGATATCTCAAATAACGGAGTGCCCAGCATCCCCATAAAAGACACCTGTTCATGCACCATTAACGACCGGGCGAAAGCGCTCGCCAGCCCGAATAAAATAAGGGCGAAACCGTCATCGAGCGCCACGATGGAGAAGGTCGTAGTGGTCACGGGGCCGCGCGTCTTGTACTCCCCCAGAACGCTGTACGTAGCGGCAGGCGCGGTAGCGGACGAAAGCGCGCCGAGTATCAGTCCCAGATAAACCTTTTTCGTAAGTAACGTCGTTACCAGGGCCACGCTCAAAAAGGTCAATGTCGTTTCGCAAAAAAGTATGGTGTAAATGGACTTGGAATATTTCCGGAAGCGGTCGAGCTTAAGCTCAGCCCCTATCATGAACCCTATGACCCCAAGGGCGAGATTGATAATGGGGATAAACGTGTCCAGGATGGGACCGCTCAGTATGCCGTGGAATGATTTTCCGATCAGAACGCCTATTATGATGTACCCCATCACGGCAGGCATCTTCAATTTCTGGAATACCCATCCACCGATCGTCCCTAACAGAATAACAATCCCTATAACTAGCAGTATATTCATGGTTTTGGGTTCATGGTTCAGTTGTAAGTTGTAAGTTAAGGAGTTGTTCCCCCTTACCACTTACCACTTATAACTTAGCCCTTGCCCTTCTTCCTGGAACCGGCTTTTTTTTTCTTGGGTTTTTCCTGGGCAGAAAATTTTTCCGCGTATTCCCGCAGTTTTTCATCAACCAGATAATTGATCGTGCCTTTTGGATATTGACCCTTCTTATCCCTGCTCCCGGCTTTCATATCGGTCAATATCTCAAGTCCTTCGTCCAGCGTTGATATGGCCCAGATATGGAATTTACCCTTTTTAACGGCTTCCACAACCTCCTCTTTCAGCATAATGTGCTTTACATTAAGACTGGGGATCATGACGCCATGCTCGCCGTTAAGCCCTTTTATCTTGCAAACATGGTAAAAGCCCTCTATTTTCTCGTTTATCCCCCCTACAGGCTGTATCATTCCATGCTGGTTGATCGAACCTGTTACGGCTATGAACTGTTTAAGGGGAACCCCTGCGAGCGATGACAATAGGCAGTACGCCTCTGTGCTGGACGCCGAATCGCCGTCAACACCTTCGTATGATTGTTCAAAACAGATGCTCGCGTTCAGGCTCAAAGCATAATCCTGCGCGAAGTTCTCTCCCAAATACCCGTTGAGGATCATTACACCCTTGGAATGTATACTCCCCCCCATCTTTACCTGGCGTTCAATATCTACCACTCCCTTTTTTCCCATATATGTACGCGCGGTAATGCGTGAAGGCTTGCCAAACATGTATTCGCCCATGTCATACACAGCGAGGCCGTTTATCTGCCCGGGCCTCTCGCCTTCTACGTCTATCATGAGCACGTTCTTGTCTATTAATTCGACGATCTTTTCCTCTATAAGGTTCGAACGATACACCTTCTCATGAATGGCCTTCTCCACGTACTGCACCAGGACATGCTGGGAGTGTTCCTTGCCGGCCCAGTAATTGGCCTCCCTGATGATATCGGCGATATACATGAAACGGGCGCTGAGCTTATCCTTGTTCTCCGCGAGACGCGAACCATAATCCACCACTCTTGCCACGGCTTCTCTGTCAAAATGACGCAGCCCTTCGTCTTCGCACCTGACCTTGATAAATGCCGCGTATTTTTTTATTTTTTCGGGGTCCCTGTCCATCTCCACGTCAAAATCAGCCTTGACCTTGAACATCTTTTGGAAATTTTCATCATACTTGTAAAGAAGCTGGTAAAGCCACGGGGGGCCGACCATGATGACCTTGATCTGACAGGGGATGGATCTGGGTTTAAGGGCTGTAGTGCTTATCAGGCGGAACTGCTCGTTTATATCCTCCACCTTTATCTCATGATTGCGTATGACCCTTTTTAACGCGTCCCATGCCATGAACGTGCTCAGGACGTCCATTGCCTGCAAGAGAACATATCCTCCATTCGCCTTGTGCAAAGCCCCGGGAGCGATCATTGTGAAATCCGTTGTCATGGACCCGAAATGCGCGATGTACTCTATTCTGCCTATCAGGTTATAATAGGTCGGGTTCGCTTCTATTACGACCGGCGCGCCCGCGGAATTGCTGTGATCCACAAGCAGATTGACCTTGTATTTTTTAAAAACACTTTCCTTTGTCGTGCCTTTTGCTCCAAAAAGCGACGCCGGCACAGCTTCCTCTTCCTCTTTAAAAACATCGATATGCGCCAGTATGTCTTCCTGCACCATGTTGAGATGCTGGATCACGTCTTCGAAATTTCTGTACTTGCCCCTGAGTTCATCCATTATGTGCCTGACGGAAAAAAGCGCGACCTCTTTCTCGAGCTGCTTGACCCGCGCCTTCGCGTCCTTCTCCATGCCCCTCACTTCGCTTAAGACCTGTTCGATCTTTACGTGAAGTTCGTTCTTCTTTTTTTCGATCTTTTCCTTTTCCTCACCGGACAGTTTCTCGTACTCTTCCGCTTCCATGGGCCTGTCCCCTATGCGCGGAACGAGAATAACGCCGGTCGCGGTCTGTTTCAGCATGAATCCCTCTTCGAAGGCCTTGCTCTCGATCTCCTGGAGGGTGGAATCCCTTTTCTGTTTATATTCACTCAAAAGATCCTGTTTCCTTTTTTCGTAATCTTCACTCTCAAAGGCCTTGGGGATCTCCACCTTAAGCTCGCCTACCATCTCCTCCATATCTTTCTTAAAGACCCTTCCCATGCCCGCCGGAAGAGTTATGGCTTCCGGCTCGTCCTCATGTGTGAAATTATACACATAGATCCAGTCGCCAGGCGTTCGCTGCGTCGCGGCGATTTCGTATACCGCTTTTTTCACCTGGGTGTTCCTGCCAGTTCCAGCGGCGCCGCACACGAATATGTTGAAGCCCTCTGACTTCACGTTTAGCCCGAAATCGATCGAAGTTACGCCTCTTTCCTGATGCAGCGGCTCGTGCTCAAAAATATAATCTTCGGTGGTCTTAAAAGGAAAAATAGAGGGGTCACAGACCTCTCTTAATTCCTCCGGCTTCAATTCTCTTCTGGCCATTTTCCCGCCTCCTCTATTTTATGTCCTCATGAAAAAATCCAGGAAAGGGTTGTCAAAACGCTTCGCCGCCTTCTTATACCTGTAACTTACCGCCACGAGAACGATACCAGACAAAACCAGTAAAACAGCCACTATTAACGACAATAGCGGCGGGTATAATGCTATCAGTATGCCGCTTATGATCAATATAATACCTGCTATCATTTTTTATGCCCCTTTCTAAATGCTGGGGTTTGATCTGCCAAACCCCAGCGTCAGGGTCGGATAAATCCGGCCACTCCATTATTTTTTGGGCTCGGTAAATCGAGCCTCTGCAAAAACATTATCAATAAACATGAAGTTACCCTATTAGAGAAGCCTAGTCAAGATTCGGCACTATTTATGGCCGGGGGTCATGTTTTAAAGATCATATGAAAGATCTCCAGCCATAATGGGATAGTGATGATCGCGGCCAGATGGCTGTAGAATATTATACTGCTGATGAACCTATTGTCAGCGCCAGTATACGCCCCTATAACGACCAGAGAAACAGCGGTCGGCATTATGGCCTGTATAAAAAGAAAAAATCTGTAGTCGTTCCTTATCGGGATTAAAAGTAATAATGCCAGAACCATCAGGGGGAATACCAGAAGCTTTATGATCATAACGGCTATAATGGGGCTCTTGTTCAAAGGGATATGCGCGCGATAACGGCACAGATAAGCCCCGAGTGTCAACATCGCAATGGGGAACGAAGCTTGTCCCAGCTGCCTGGCAGGCGCCATTATCAGGCCCGGCATTGTCCCTTTGCCGAAAACAGCCACCCATAAAAGCGAAAGAACGGTCGCCACGACCGGAGGATTAAAGAGAACTTGCCACCTGAAAGACTTCCTCAGCTCCCCTGCCAAAAATAACGGCACAATGGACCACATCAAAAGATTGAACCCGACTATGAACAAAAACATGTAGATCAAAAGCCTGTCAGCTATTGCCCCGCAGAAAGAAAACAGTATCAGGTTCATAGGCAGATATCCGCAGTTCTGGAATCCGCTCGCGCACATGAATTCTCGCGGTGACCTGAATCCCCTGAAAAACCTCAAGACCAGAGCGCCTATCGCCATACCTGCGATGGAAAACCCAACAGCGCAGACGGGCAGGACCCACCAGTACGCGTATTCCCTGAAACTGAAATATGTGACCGTCTTGGAGATTATCAGACACGGGAACATGACACGGACGAGCAAGAGGCTCAGCTTATCCACAAATCCATCATCGACCATCTTCGCGCCGTAGACAGCGTATCCCAGGGACATCAGGATAAAAAGCTTGATCACCCCCGTCGCTACAGCGTAAAAAGTGAAATGGATCTCCATCTCAGGCCCCTGGCTTACCCAGCAGTTTGAACATCTTGCTTTTGTAAGAATCAACCCCGGGCTGGTTGAACGGATTTACGCCGGAGATATAACCGGAAACCGCTACCGCTTTTTCAAAAAAATAAAACAGCTGACCAAGGCAAAACGCCGATTTTTCCGGAAGAAAAACAGTAGAATTCGGCACGCCTCCTTCAAAATGTGCCTCGGCAGTAGCCTGATATGCCTGTTTATTCACAAAAGAGACCTGTCTGCCTGAAATGTAATTCAGGTTGTCCATGTCCTCCTCCCTCCCGGGAATCGGACAATTTGTGCTTTCCACGTACTCGACAAGAAACGTCTCAAAGATATTCCTGTTGCCGTCCTGCAGACACTGACCCATGGAATGAAGGTCCGTGGTGAAATCACACGAAGCCGGGAATATCCCTTTTTTATCTTTGCCCTCGCTTTCTCCGAAAAGCTGTTTCCACCATTCGGCGACGTAATGGAACTTGCAGTCAAAATTCGAAAGGACCTCGATCACCTTCCCCTTCCGGTAAAGAATATTACGAAAAGCGGCATACTTGTAACTGATATTTCCCTCCAGATCACAGCTCCTGCTTTGCTCCATGGCCAGTCGGGCGCCGTCGATAAGCTCCCGGATGCTTATATCAGCGCAGGCAATGGGTAAAAGCCCTACCGGGGTCAAAACGGAAAAGCGTCCTCCAATGTCCCGCGGTATCACAAAGGTCTTATAGCCATCGGAATCGGCCATCAGCTTGAGGGCGCCTTTTTCTTTATCCGTGGTGCAGACGATCCTCTGCTTTAGCTCATCTGCGCCGTACTTTTCCCTCAGACAGTCCTCAATGATCCTGAACGCTATGGCAGGTTCGGTGGTTACACCGGACTTGGAAACGACATTAACGCTTACATCCAAGTCCTTTTTCTTTATCATGCTAAGGAGTTCTTCCAGGTAATCCGCACTGAGATTGTGGCCGGCAAAAATGATCTTTTTCCCGCCGAATTGAGGGGTCAGCATCTCGACCGCGGCCCTGGTGCCCAGATAAGACCCTCCTATCCCTATCACGATAATAATGTCTGAATTGCTTTTCATCCTGTCAGCTTGCTCTTCGATCTCTTTCAACATGTCTCCGCCGGTGTTTTCCGGAAGATCAAGCCATCCAAGAAAATCCTTACCCGGGCCGTCTTTCTTTTCCAGAAATGAATGAGCGTGTTCCACCTCCGGGAAGATCGACTCCAGGTCCCTTTCAGTCACAAACCCTTCCAAATACGCGGTATCCAGCCTTATGTTCTCCATTTAGCTCCCGCTCCTTTTCCGTCTGAATAAATTATAAAAACCGGACAGTTTTGCCCGGAAATGAAACGGCTTATTCATGTCGGAATTGGTCGCCTTTATCCTGTTAAGCTCGTACACATCCCTGTTGGATCTGTCAAAACCCCGGTTGGTCGTGCAGGCGCCCCTATATCCCGCCCGCTTCACGGCATCTTTGACCTTTTCGTCAAATCCGCCCAGTGGGTAGCAAAAATATTCTGCACTCCCGCCGGTATGCTCTTCTATATCCCTCTTGCATCCCGCGACCTCCTCCAATAAGACCGCTCCATCCGTGATCGACGGCAGATAGAAATTGCTGCGCGTATGGCCCCCGAACTCGATCCCGTTCTTGCGCATCAATAGCACCTGATCCCATTTCAAGTAACCTTTCTGCTCATCCAGGTAATCCGTAATGAGAAATATTATCGCGGGCATCTTATGCCTGGCCAGCACCGGGAAAGCGGAAATGAAGTTATCCTCAAAACCGTCATCAAACGTTATAACAACTGTCCCCGGTAGATATGTTCTGCCTTTTTTTATCTCCCGGACCAGCGCGTCCAGGGATATAACGGAATATCCCCTTTTGTGAAGAAACTCCATCTGTCTCGCGAAATTCGCGGGCCCCACGCAGAGAGAGCTGTTCTTTTTGTCGGATATGGAATGGTACATCAAGATCGGAGTGACCCGCCTGGGACACATGTAGAAAAGATAAAAAAGAAGCGCAGCGACCGCCCCTGCCGCGATAAGGGATACGGCCCACTTCCTCAGCCTTGTCCCGGGACCATCTCTGAATGCACCATGTTTCATTTAAGAAATAGCTATGGCGTCCACGGGACATTGATCCGCGGCGTTTTTCGCATCCTCGCTTTTGTCTTCCGGCACTTCTTCCACCTTTGTCACGGCCTTGTCATCCTTCATCTCAAATATCTCCGGAGCTACTTGCGTGCATACCCCGCAACCAATACACGTATCCTGATCAACTACGGCTTTCATTCTATTGCACCTCTCTTTCTTTTTCGGTATTCTATCAGAATAAAAAAACCTGTTCAAGAAAAATCCATCAGGCATCCCATACGGACCAGCTTCCTCCGCCCATACATATAAGCATGACACAGACGCCGAGTATCAGAAGGCTGTACTCATAACCCCCGTTCTGGATGAAAAAACCATATGCCAGGTTTATCTTCCATATGTTGACCAGCTGGACAATAGCTATTGAAAAAGCGGCGTACCTCGCCAGGACCCCCAGCACCAAAAACATTCCGCCGATGAATTCAATGCCGGACCAGACAAGAGCGACTATATAAGGATATTGAAAGCCCAAACCTTCCATCATCTTGGTCGTCCCTTCAATGCCTATGCCGTCAAACATGCCGAATAATTTCTGCCCGCCGTGAATAATGAAGATCGTACCAAGAATAACCCTCAGCACGAACATGGAAAGATCTCTTGAGGTCTCTCTGGCCATTATTTTCCCCTTTCATATCCGAAATATATATTTTTACTATTTTAACTTAATGGCATATAAAAGCAAGGATATTTTGGTGGAGTTTCCCCGATTTTTCAAGGAGAACTTTTAAGCTATTGTTCTTACCGGGGACGGAAGCTTTGCTCCAGCGGCAAAGCTTCCTCAGGAAAAATGGGGAAACTCTTCGATTTTGAAGTAAATATGAAAGAATTTTCCCGCTTATGGTGTCTAAGATATGTAGGGGTTTGATAGATCAAACCCCTACAAAACCGTATCTCTATGAAGATCTCTAATCTGTTAGAATCCTGCGTTAACCTGCTTATGCCCGCTGAATGCCCGATATGCGGGATCCGGAGAACGGTCTATCCATTTCCCTTATGCGGGGCATGCAGGAAAATATTGTTATCCGGGCCTGTCCTGCCCCTGACATCTTCCAGGCTCATACCTGAAATACGGTCATGCCGCTCCTATAACGGCCTGATCGAAATATGCATAAAACAGTTCAAGTATCATAACCGGAAGGGAATGGTGCGCGTTTTCCGCGATCTGGCACAGGATTATCTTTTCCAAAAACCCATAGAACCGCGAACCGTGGATATAATGATACCTGTTCCTCTATGCGCCGCGCGTTACCGCAAACGCAGGTATAATCAATCCGGACTTATCGCCTGGATGTTATCCGGGTTTCTGTCTGTCCCGGTTCGCGCTCATAATCTTATAAAAACAAAGAACACTCCCGCTCAAATAGGGCTTTCAAGAAACGAAAGAATAAATAACATACAAGACTCGTTTTCCACGGTAAAGCCGTCGCTTCTGGCGGGTAAATCCATTCTGCTGGTGGATGATGTCATGACGACCGGAACAACGCTTGACGCCTGCGCGGAAGAGCTTCTACGGGCCGGGGCAAGGAAGGTGACCGGGTTTACATTGGCAAGAACATTATAACAAGAGGAAAAATGCAGGGGTTTGATTTATCAAACCCTGTATCATTTTGGGCTCGATAAATCGAGCCACTACAAATACGCCTCAGCTTCGCTTATTAATGAGATACACGCCCCAAGCGGCGAATACGACATTGCTGAGCCATGCGGCCAGGACGGGAGGCAGGACGCCCCCTTTACCGAGAGCAAGGCTGAAAGCCATCACCGGCAGATACAGCATCGGCAGTGTAATCCCCTTGGCCATGCCTATAAGGGCATTTGCCCTGCCGGTGGCGATACTGAAAGGGATACCAACCAGCACGACAACCATGCCCATGAACGGAAAAGCCAGCTTATAATTAAGATCAACCAGGAACCGCCTTACTGCCGCGGGAGAACTGAACCGCAGGATCTTTATATATCTCTCAAGCTGCCTGTAACTCATCAACCTGGGATCCCACTGGGTGTTTAAAAAATCATCCGGCCCCTCTCTGATGGGCATCTTCCTCTTCTTGTAAACTTCGGGACCGCAAGTGAACTCGCCATCCGGCCCCCGCTTGAACACCATCACGTCAGTCCCGAGCCAGAAACCGTCATCACGCCATTTGACGACGCTCGCGCTTATCTTTTTTATTATCACACGGTCCTTGTTCTGCTTGTGTATTATGACGTTCCCCAGCTCCTTTCTGCCAGGGTCATACTCCTTGGCAAAGATTATCTGGTCGCCTTTCCCGTATACAGCAATGTTCTTGATAGTATTTTTCTCTTTTTTGCCGCCGGACTCGAGCTTTTCCTGCCTTATACGTGTCGCCTTCTCCATGGCCGCAGGCACCAGCTTTTCATTCACTATAAAAGTCGTCAGACATAAAATACACGTGACCAGAAAGACCGGTTTGACGATCTTCCATATGCTTATCCCGCTGGTGATTATGGCCGTTATCTCGTGGTTCTTGCTCAGGTTGTTAAACACAAAGACCGCGCTGATGAGACACGCGAACGGTACCATGTTGACAAAGGCAAAAGGCGCGAAATAAAAATAGAACAAAAGGATGCTGGCAAGCGGTATATTGTTCTTGAATATATCATCCAGGAATCCGAGTATATCACCTATAACGCCCAGGACCATGAGCAGCACTATGCAGAAGACAAACGTGGTGACATAACTTTTGCATATGTATTTCTCGAGTAGTTTCATTATCTTACCGTGAGCCTGCGAAACATCATTATCGCGATCAGAAAAAGCAGGATATTGGCCGACCACACGCCTGCCCAGGGGGGGACGATCGCCCTGATCGCAAAGGCTATCCCGGCAAGCATAATGCCCCAGTAAAGGAGAAAAAGAAGCATGGCAAGTCCGAACCCGATAAACTTTTCCCGGCGGTGCGTGCTTATTGCCAGGGGTATTCCGATAAGCACAAAAACCAGGTTTGAGAACGCCAGGGCTATCTTTTTATGGATCTCTATGCGAAACGGGATATCGCTCTCCCCGCGGTCCTTCATGTCCCTGATATCGGCAAGGAGCTCTTTTATGCTCTTCTCCCTTGTTTTTTTATCTATGCTGTCGATATCCACGGTCTTCTCCATATTCAGGGTCATGTGATACTCCTGAAACGAGAGCTTGTAAAACTCGTCCGGTTTTTCAGGCATTATCTCATCCGCCGTGCCGTTCTCCAGCCTGAGCTTTACGCTGCCTTCTTCCGGCAGCGGGACGATCTCCCCACTTTCCGCGATGATCGTCCGTGTCGGCCCGTCTTCCATTGGCTGGTATATACGTATGTCCCTCAGGAAATTGCCTCTGATACCGTGAATAAAAACCACATAGTCCTTAAAGCCTTTTATGAACACCCCGGGTTCCAGCAACGCCGCCGGATGTTTTATACCGACCTGCTTTATCAGTTTCCTGGCCGCGAATTCGGACTGGGGCAGGATGCTGTCGTTCAAAGGGACGCTGGCGAGGCTTATGATAAAACCGCAGATGACAAATGGGAACATCATACTGTAAAGGCTGATACCGCTTGTCCTCAACGCGGTCAGCTCATTATCGCCTGAAAGCCGTCCGAACCCCAGAAGCACTGCCGCAAGAACTGAAATGGGGATCGTGAAAATCAGCACATAAGGAAGAAATAGCAGGAAGATCTTTATGACCTGGACTATCTCCACGCCTTTGTTAACGACCATGTCCGCGGTCTGGATGATATTACCGGCCGCGAGGATAAAAGTGGACACGAAAAGGGACGCCAGAAAAGGACCACCCAGTTCTTTCAAGAGATAGCGGTTGATAATTTTCATCGCGCGAGATTATGTTCCGATTTCCCAGCTCGAAAGGTATCTCTTCTGCTCCGGTGTCAGACTGTCTATACTGACACCCATGGACCTTAATTTGAGTTTCGCTATCAACGAATCGATCTCCTTTGGAACCGCGTAGACCTTTTTATGAAGTTTTTCGCGATTTCTCACCATATATTCGCAGGAAAGGGACTGGTTGGCAAAGCTCATATCCATTACCATCGCCGGATGTCCTTCCGCGGCCGCAAGATTTATAAGCCTGCCTTCCCCCAAAAGGATTATTCTTTTCCCGTTCTTAAGGGTGTATTCTTCCACAAAAGGCCTTATTCCCCTGACCGATCTTGACATTTTTTTCAGGGACGATATATTGATCTCCACGTTGAAGTGGCCTGAATTAGCCACGATCGCCTTGTCCTTCATGACCAAAAAATGTTCGGAACTGATAACATTGATATCACCGGTAAGGGTAACAAAAACATCGCCTACTCTGGCGGCTCTTTTCATTGGCATGACTTCAAAACCGTCCATCACCGCCTCCAGGGCCTTCAAGGCATCCACTTCAGTAACAATTACCTTGGCGCCCAGTCCCTGGGCCCGCATCGCGACACCACGGCCGCACCATCCATATCCAGCGACCACAACCTTGCTGCCGGCAAAAAGATGGTTCGTAGCCCTTATTATACCGTCCACCGTGGACTGTCCGGTCCCGTACCTGTTATCAAAAAGGTGTTTGGTCTCGGCGTCATTAACGGCTATTACTGGAAACTTTAAAAGCCCTTTTCTCTCCAGACTTTTAAGACGTATGACCCCGGTAGTGGTCTCTTCCGTCCCGCCGTAAATACCGCTGACGAGGTCCACGCGTTTTGAATGGATCTCTGAGATCAGATCCGCGCCGTCATCCATTGTCACATGCGGTTTCAGGTCCAGGACCCTGTTAACATGCCTGTAATACGTGGCATTATCCTCGCCTTTAATGGCAAAGACCGGGATACCGTGGTCCTTGACCAGAGAAGCCGCCACATCATCCTGGGTGCTTAAAGGGTTAGACGCGCACAATCTGACCTGCGCCCCTCCGGCTTTAAGGGCTATCATAAGATTAGCGGTCTCAGTGGTCACGTGCAGACAGGCGCCCACCCTTACGTTTTTAAGCGGCTTTTCCTTCCTGAACCTCTCCGTAATGGATCTTGTCACGTGCATGCTGCTACCCGCCCACTCTATTCTGAGCTTTCCATGTTTCGCGAGCTTTATATCCTTTACATCATGCTTTTTCATAATAATCCTTACCCCTTTTTATTTTGCTTTCTTCTTCAGAACATCGGCCTTGTCTATCTCTTCCCATGTGAATCCTTCCTCTGTCCTGCCGAAATGGCCGTAAGCAGCCGTGGCCTTGTAAATTGGCCGTCTCAATTTAAGCTGCTCCATTATCCCTCCGGGCGTAAGATCGAAAGTCTCCCTCACGATGTTCACGATATTCATATCGGACACATGTCCGGTCCCGAAAGTGTTCACCATCACGCTTACCGGTTCCGCCACGCCTATGGCATACGCGAGCTGTATTTCGCATTTATGCGCCATTCCTGCAGCGACTATGTTCTTTGCGATATACCGCGCCATGTATGAAGCTGAACGGTCCACTTTTGTGGGATCTTTCCCGCTGAAACACCCGCCGCCGTGGCTTCCCACTCCGCCGTAGGTATCCACGATTATTTTGCGTCCGGTCACCCCAGTATCGCCCTGAGGCCCTCCGACCTCGAACCTCCCGGTGGGATTCACGAATATCTTGGTCTTCTTATCCATGAGCTTTTTGGGTATTACTTCCCCTATCACAAGCTTCTTCATATCCCTGTGTATGTCTTTCATCTTTACCTTTTTATTATGATGCGCGCTGATAATGACCGCTTCCACCCTCGTGGGCTTGCCATCGTCATATTCCACGGTCACCTGGCTCTTGCCATCTGGCCGCAGATAATCAACAAGTTTTTCCCTGCGCACCTTTGCCAGGCGCATTGTAAGGCCGTGCGCCAGAGTAATTGGCATGGGCATCAGCTCTTTTGTCTCGTCACTGGCATATCCGAACATCATGCCCTGGTCACCCGCACCCCCCACGTCAACTCCCAGGGCGATGTCCGGGGACTGTCCCTGAATGGATGTGACAACGCCGCACGTCAGGTAATCGAATCCATACTCCGCGTTAGTATATCCTATCTCCTTAATAGTCCTCCTTACGATCTTGGGGATATCAACATAGCAGGAAGTGCTTATCTCCCCCGCGACCACTGCAAGTCCGGTCGTAACCATGCTCTCGCAGGCGACCCTTCCCGATGGGTCTTCCTTGTAAATCTCGTCCAGTATCGCGTCTGATATCTGGTCGCAGACCTTATCAGGGTGCCCTTCTGTTACGCTTTCTGATGTAAACAGGTGTTTGTCTTTCTTCATCGAAACAACTTCTCCTTTCCTTGCGACTTATATTGTTTATGTATAATTATATTCCGTTTTGCCTGTATTCGGAATCCGCCCTCTCAAGCGATCTTTTGTCCCCTATATCATACCATCCCTCGGTGAACACATACCCGAAGACTTCATCATTTACGGACATCCATTTAACAAAATTACCCGGAGCGTCCTTGGGGAGGTCCGTCTTCATGTATTCCGAAAAAGCCGGCGCCTTGGCGGCCGGAAGATAGTAGATCCCTGTCGCGGCCAGTGTGGATTTAGGTTCTTCGGGCTTTTCCTGAAAATCAACGACCATGTTATCCTTATCAAGAGAGACAATTCCGTACTTCCTGGCAAGTTCCATGTCCTTGACATCAAACAGGGCCACAGAAAGATGTCCTTTATCTCCGGCAAATGAAATGAATTCCATTATGTTGAATTCAAAGAGGTTGTCTCCGGCCATTATCAGGATATCGTCCTGCGGGTGCTTTGTTTCCAAGACAAGATCTATATCCCCGATAGCGCCCAGCCTGTCTTCATTTGTCAAAGTCCCGTCATTGATAGTGTCGACCGGGAACCTGTACTCGTGCTCCAGGCTCCATTTGTGGATAATTTCATGGAATTTATTATTTGTCACTACAAATATCCCGTCACACGACTCCACTTTCTCCAGCTTATTTAGCAGTCTCTCAAGTATGCTTTTGCCCCCCACTTCCAACAACGGTTTCGGACGGTCAAACGTAAGGGGGTATAATCTCGTGCCATAACCTGCGGCCAGTATCAATCCTTTCATCTTGGCTCCTTTTTTAGTTTCCCGCCAGTTCAGTGATAATATCCGGCACCAATTCCTTCAATTTAGCCTTCGCAAAAAGCTGGACTTCCTTTCCGGTATGCATGGACAGCACCTTTTCAGCGATCTCCTTGACGTCTGAATACTTAACGGAACGTACTATTTTTTTCACTTCCGGAACGGCGATGGGTGAAGTGCTGAACTCGTCCAATCCAAGCCCGAGCAGGATCATGACCAGGGAAAGATCTCCTGCCATCTCACCGCATAACCCGACGGGTATGTTTTCCTTGTGTCCGTTATCGATCACCATCTTTATGAGGTTCAGCACCGCGGGGTGCGTCGGTTCATAAAGATAGGCTATTTTTTCATTCACCCTGTCCACGGCAAGAGTGTATTGAATAAGGTCATTGGTCCCAATGGAAAAAAAAGCGGCTTCCTTCGCAAGAACGTCACTGGTCATCGCCGCGGATGGGACTTCGATCATCGCGCCTACCTGAATATTCTCGTTGAACGCGATCCCTTTTTTCTTCAGCTCGCGCTTCACCTCTTCAAGGACTGCGTTAGCCTGCCGGAATTCCTCTACTCCGGAGATCATCGGGTACATCAGCTTCAGTTTTCCGAAAACAGAAGCTCGCAATATGGCCCTTAACTGGGACTTGAAAATATCCGGCCGGGCCAGGCAGAACCGTATCGCGCGCCATCCAAGGAAAGGGTTCATTTCCCTTGGCACATCAAGCTGCGAAAGGAACTTGTCGCCGCCGAGGTCCAGCGTCCGGACGATAACGTAATGCGGTTTTATCCTCATCGCTACCGATTTATAAGCGTTGAACTGCTCCTCCTCGCTCGGCAGATCGCGCCTGTTCATGTAAAAATATTCCGTTCTGTAAAGCCCTATCCCTTCGGCCCCATGAGATACCAGGCTGGCCACATCCTCGGGCAGCTCTATGTTGCCGGCCAGTATCACCTTTTTTCCGTCAAGGGTCTCGCTTGACAGCGACCTGAGATCAACAAGCTCTCTCTCAAGATGCTCGTATCTTCTCTTTTCCTTTTCATATTTTTCAATGAACCTTCTGGTGGGATTTACGATCACGGCTCCGTGTATGCCGTCCAGTATCACCATGTCCCCATTCTGCACGATATCCGTAACGTTCTCAAGTCCCACCACAGCTGGGATCTCCAGGGATTTCGCCATGATGGCCGTATGGGAGGTCCTTCCACCTATATCGGTCGCGAAACCGACAACCCTTCCCTTGTGCATCATAGCGGTATCAGAAGGCGAAAGGTCGTAAGCAATAACGATGCACTTCTCGGTGATCTCCTGCATCCCGATATCCTTGGTCCCCATCAGGTTCTTCAGTATTCTTTTACCGACATCCGTTATATCGCTTATCCTGTCCCTGAGATATTCGTCTTTCGCCTCGGAAAGCACATTTATGTATTTGTCGAGGACCTCGGCAAAGATGGATTCGATATTCCTTTTCCTTTTTTTCAGCCTGCTGATCACCTCTTCGACCAGCACGGTGTCTTCCAGGACAAGGAGGTGCGCGCTGAATATCCTTCCGTGTTCGACCCCCATATCACGAGAGATCTTTTCCTCTATCGCAACGATCTCCTTCTTTGTTTCAGCCAGGGCCTTTTTAAACCTGTCTATTTCAGCCGGTATCTCTCTCGCCGCGATGCTCCTTCTCGGAGGCAGCAGTTCTTCCGCCCCGAAGACATGCGCTTTTCCCATCACTATCCCGGGAGCGGCTGGAATGCCTTTAAGCTGCAACTGCTTCTTTGATGATTGACTTTTCCGTTCTTTCATCTCATTCTTATCCGGTGGAATCCGGCTCGATGTCCCTGAGCAGTAGCTCCGACAGTTCTTCTACCGCTTGTTCCGCGTCATCGCCGTTCGCGATTATGGTCACCTTTGTCCCATGTTCCGCGGCAAGTATCAGAATGCCCATTATCGATTTCCCGTTGACTTCCTGGTCTTCCTTTCTTATGGTTATATCGCTGTCGTATTTATTCGCAACCTGCACGAATAACGCCGCGGGCCTGGCGTGTAATCCCGTCTTTCCATTGATCACGATTTCTCTTTCAGCTTTCATTGCCTTGCCCCGTTCCACCTTCCTGCGAATCATGACTCGCTGCTCTTTGAAGCATTGAAAATGTTCATTATTGTGTTAGTGAGTTTAACCGAATCATGCCGCACGAATTCTTTCGTGCTGGCTATGTGGGCCTTGATCAGTTTTATCTTTTCCCGCCGGAACCACTCCTCATCCTTCTCGTCGATATTGACGGGATATTGCTCCTGTTGTTTATACTTTTCATATAAATGTTTTGGGATGCCAGTGGCGTTCGCTATGCAATAGTCGATTATGCCCGGGGCCGTGTGCTTGAGGATGGCTCTCACATGGTCACTGGCAAAATAACGCTCTGTTTCGCCCGCTTCGGTCATCACATTACATATATAGACCTTGATCGCCCTGGATCTTAAGACCGCGTCCTTTATCCCTTTTATCAGAAGGTTCGGCATCACGCTGGTATAAAGGCTTCCCGGGCCAAGAATGATCATCGCGGCTTCCTGTATCGCTTTTACCGACTCCGGACTCGCTTTGCATTCTCCCGGCGTCAGGATCATCCGGCTTATCGGGCTCCCTCTTTCTGCTCGTATGCGGCTCTCGCCGGCCGTCTCTCTTCCGTCCTCTCTTTTCGCAAGGAGTCTCACTTTCTGCAAGGTCGCGGGGAAAACATCACCCCTTATGGCCAGAACCTTGCTTGATTCACGGATAGCCTTGGCGAAATCTCCAGTTACTTTGGAGAGAGCCGTTATAAAAAGATTGCCGAAATTATGGCCCTCCAGTTCCTTGCCCCCTTTAAAACGGAACTGGAAAAGCGCTCCCAGGAGGTCCTCCGAAGCGGACAACGCGACCAGGCAGTTCCTTATATCGCCGGGCGGCAGAACATCGAACTCCTCGCGCAGGCGGCCGGAAGAGCCGCCGTCGTCCGCCACGGTCACTATCGCCGTTATGTTGCTGGTCCTCTGTTTCAGCCCCATCAAAAGCGTTGAAAGACCCGTGCCGCCTCCAATCACAACGATCTTCGGGCCTTTTTCAAGTATACGCTTTTCGTATATCCTTTCAACAAGGCCGTTGTCCATTTCTCTCGGCACTAAAACCGTCACAAAGGATTTTAATATCCTTTTCATGGCGAATATCATGAACATGATCCCCATCACGATGATAAGGCCGGCTATGGCTTTATTCTCCGGGCTGCGTTCCGATATGACTATCACAAAGCCCATGGATATCAGAACGATACCGAAAACGGTAAGGGATATCCACCGTTTTATCAACATCCCTGGATACAGCCACTTTAACCTGCCCATCTTGAGTCTGCCAGCATCCCTTCTCTTTAAGCGCTTTTTTGCCCTTCTTTCTCAAGGACATTCATAACGTCCGTATCGGTCTTGGCCGAACGCAATCTTTCCCTGACGAATTTATCGTCCAAAAGACGTGATATCTTGGCCAACGCCTTCAAGTGTGGCCCGGGAGTCTGGCCAGGGGCGATCAAAAGAAAAAACAGGTATGTGGGTTCTCCGTCAAGGGACCTGAAGTCAATGCCTTTTTTTGAAACGCCGAAAGCAGCGACCATTTTCTTGACCGATGAAGATTTGGCATGCGGGATACCCACTCCTTTGCCTATGCCGGTGGACCCAAGCTCTTCTCTCTCTTTGAGCTTTTTCAGGATTTGACTTTTTTCGGATTTTTTTATACCCCCGGATACGATCAAGAGGTCCACTAATTCGGTAAGGACATCGTCCTTATTGCCGGATTCCAGCTTTACGGATATAGCGTCCTGGCGCAACAGATTTGTCAACTTCATGTCCATGGGCTTCACTCCCTGTTTCTTTGGATGGTTTATTTAATATTAATCAAGGTCTTTTACGCTGTACCGTAATCTCACACCCATGTGGATAAAACGTGGAGCGGGTGATCGGACTCGAACCGACGACAATCACGTTGGCAACGTGATGCTCTACCAACTGAGCTACACCCGCCCGGATATCCGCATTAGTGGTACCCGCACAAGGACTCGAACCTTGAACCAACGGATTAAGAGTCCGCTGCTCTACCAATTGAGCTATGCGGGCACCGGTGAAGCGTATTATATCATAGGGGACAATAAGTGAGAAGTGAAAAATGATAGTATAGTAAGACAGTATATCATGGGACCTGATGTCCTGGTATCCTGATACCCACCACCTGATACCCTGGTACCCTGATATCCTTAATTAATAGTCGTCCCAGAGATGTTTATCCACGTACTGGGTAAGGATCTCCTGCATTTTTTCCGGTGGCGGCACCTCAAAATAGCTGCATATGACCGCATGCGCTACCTCATGCGCCAGAACACCGTCGGTGACTTTATCGGCGTAGACAATTATTGTATTTTTACTCTGATTGTAGGATGCGATCAAGCCTTTTTTATGTTTGGGATACAGTTCGATCTTGATATAAAATTTGTCCGGATACATATCAAGGATAGACTGGACCCGGTCTACCAGCCTGTCCACCCTTGATCTCGCCAGGCTTATATCTTCGTCAAAATTGAACCTTTTTCCGCCAATGCGCCAGAAAAAATCGTTCAGGGACTTTTCGTCAGTGTAATGTATATCGCAATAACTCGTTTTGAATGCTTTTGAAGGTCCGGCATGAACTTCCGCGGACAAAAGGAGAGAAATTACCAAAAAAAAAGAAGATGCAAGATAACGACTTATAAAATGTGTTCTTGTCATCCTATTCCGAGGTTTTAAAATGGTCAAGAGAAGATTTCACATTCCCGAGAAGTTCCTTTACCTTGCTGACGTTCCCGGGGTCATGATCTTTCCCCAGTATATCTATGCCTTTTTCAACATCCGCCTTGATCCGCGATATGCGGTCATCCATTTCCGCGAGAAAGGTATTCATGCTGTTCCTTATACCGAACAGCTGGTCCGTGTTCCGCAGCTGCACCCTCTGGGCGATATTGCCGCTCTGGGCCTCTTCTATGGTCTTCTCGATCTTATAAAGAGGCCCGCCTATCCTGTGGGTCAGGAACATAAAGACAAAGACCCCCGCGATCCCTATGCCTACAGCCACTATGAACATTATGAATATATAGCTCAGGAAATAGGCCCCGGTCTTCTGGATGGTCAATTCCGCGCCATGGTAGGCGGTAACCAGGGTCCCCCTGGCGATAAACATGAAAAGCGCGGCTATCAGGACCGCTTCCAGAAGAAGCAACGCCACAAACTTGATGAAAAAATCCGACTGAAACTTCTTTTTTATAAAATAGTTCCTGCGTCTATCCATGGCTGTAGCTCAACCCCCTTAGTATATCTTTGTTGACCTTTATGTCCGCTTTCCCCCTGGCCCCGCTGAGCCAGTTTTTGAACTCCGCCTGTTTTTTCGCGTTGCTGATCTTCTGTCTTATTTCTGTTTTTATCTCATCAAAGGGCGCCACAGGAACTTCGACATCTTCGGTGGTATAAAAAAGATAATACATGCCATTATACTCGAACACCCGCATCTTCCCCTTCGGCACATCAAAGCCCCTCATGACGAGTCCGGAGGAAGTATCATCATAACTGATCGGACCGATCGTGCCTTCCCATTTAATGGAATCGGGGTTCATCCCGGCTGATCTCTCTATCATGCCCTTATCCTTGCTTTTTAAGACCATGAACGTCTTCTGATGGGACAACTTATCGTAATAGTCCTTTATCTCTTTGTCATTTACGGATACGGAACCGCTTATCTCCCTGTCTTTATGCGCCATCAGGTCCCTGATAAGGGTCTGCTCCCAGAACGTCTTGATCGTGTTGGCGAACCGGTCCGTCTGATCGAGCTTTCCGTCAATGGCTTCCTGGATAAGCAGCTTCTTATCTATCAGCACATCGACCTGGTCCTGGAGCGTCTCTGGCGTTACCTTGAACATGGGATCTCTTTTAAGGTTCAACGCGATCGAGCGGTTGACGTCCTTGACATGGATGGGGTCTCCGTTCACTGTCGCGACTACCGTGTCCTCCTGCTTTGGCTTTTTCGCGCAGCCGTTCAAGATAAACACGCCAAGGAAAAGAAATGACAGCATTGTAAAAATTATTCTTCTATTCATATTGAACTTCCTTTGCTTTTAATCCGGCGATGAAGCCTCTTTTGATCAACTAGCGCCTCCGTCCACAAGTTCATCAACAACATCGACAACGGTATCTGCCAGGTCCTCGTTCACCCAGACACCGGCTCCCGCGCCGTTGAAATTCCCGTCCGCGTATGTCCCTGCCGCGGTGCCGGCAAGAAGATTTCCGTCCAGTTCCCCGGTTACTCCGGCGGACCACTGGTTATCCTCCCATTCAACGCCGTGAAAATCAACTGAACCGCTTTCTTCCGTAAAATCTATAAACCAGTCCTGGCCATGCTCCGCCAGCGGATCATAGGTCCCGTTTACCATGGCAGCCCAGACCCCTGATAATAATGAAGGATCATTGGCATAAAGGTTGATATCCAGCTGCGCTCCGGTAATAAAATCTGAAAAATCAGCGGCCTGAAGCTGCTGTATCTCCGATATCTGCACAAAATCGAACATCTGCTCCACCTGGTTAGCCAGGTCAACAAGGTCAATAAGTTCCGCAACCTCGACCCATTCCCCTGCCCCGGCCGCCTGCCAGGTACCGCAATCGAATTCCTCGCCAATATCCACGAACTCATCATTATCGCCTACGACCTCTCCGGTTACCTGGACCAGGTTAAAACCGGCTGGGCTGCCCCAGGGTGCCTCAGACGATATCACAAAACCTGTGACGTTACCGGCAATACGACCGTTCGGGATCCATTCCGTGCCCTGGACCTGGCCGGTCATATAAGCCTGTATCATCTCAATCTCCTCGAGATCAAAATCCCAGGCCCTGATGTAATCGATCAGATCGAACAGGCTACCCTCTACTATAACTCCAGTGAATGGTAATTCCCATGAAGGAAGCGGCGTGCCGCCGGCGAACGCTCCGACAAAGGCAGATGCCCATACACCCCAGTTATTATTGTTGATGTTAAAGGAAATCCCCTGGCCTATCATGCCTCCAAATAAGACATAGAAAGGGTCTTCTAAAGGATTAAACTCGTAAAACCCAGTATCCAAGAAGTCAATATCCGTATCAAGCCCCAGGCATAGAATAGTATCCCGGTTCACCGGCCCTTCCCAGTCACCACTTTGACAAATATCAACAAATTCACCGGGAGCTATACCTGTTCCGGGCAAACGCATGTCTGTGTTAAGCTGGCCCTCGACCCAGAACATACCATCCCCCTCTTCTCCGGCTCCGGGAAACACATGACCCTGATAAGAACCGCCTATGGGGCCGGCGTTCCCGGACTCGTCAACACAGAGACCCCTCATCAGGAAATCAGCGCTGCCATCGGCCCGAGAAGAACCCACAAGAAACCCGTAATAGGAACCACCATCGTATGTTGTATAGGAATCGTCAGTTCCGTTATACGGATAAACAGGTGCCATCCAGATGTTATTCGGTCTCGGAATCCCGTCCTCGTCACAACCCCCGTATTCTCCTATTATTGTAGAGTCAGCGCTGCCGGACCAGAGGGATCCGATTCCTCCCATCTTCGCGTCAAACTTACCCGGGTTGAAAACCGATAATAATAAGTCTTGCCAGTCAGACCAGTCGTATCCATGCCAGTCATAAAACGCATCACATATTTCCACCGGATTGATGTGAAAAGAGAAAAACCCTCCTTCGAACTCGCTGAAATATGAAAGATAATCTCCCTGCCACTCTCCAAGGCTTACTGCCTGCCAGAGATCGTCTTCATTCAGCACGCCGAGAAATTCGCCTGTTATGGGCCCTTTCATACAGGGGTTTATGAACATACCGTTAATATCGCCTCTAAGTATGTCATCCTCGACTGTGCCATTATCGATCGTGCCGGCCCAGTAACCCCGGCCACTCGCATAATAATCGCCATCTTCGATGTAAATATTCCCGAACTCTCCCTCTCCGCCGATATTCGCCTGCCACTGCCATTGAGCGGTCGAATTTTCGTATTGACCGGCAAGTCCGAACAGGTCATATATACCCCAGGGCTGCCCGCGAAAAGACAGGGTTGTATCCTCCTCATACATTTCTCTTCCTTTTATTGTGCCAACCTCTTTTCCGAAATCATCAAGAAATACTCCGGATAATCCCGCGCCGATAGAGCCATGATACATATACCCCCATGGGTTCTCGCCAAATTCTTCAGGAGGTACTCCAATACCTGGAACCATCTGGTGCGTCTGCATGGTCCCTGTCGCGTAAAAAAAGTTTCCTTCGGACAGATGAGGTAAAGTCTCTCCCGTGGCATTCCCTGTTATGTAACCAGCCTTACCCTGTGGATCAATATAAAGCAATCTGATAGCGGCTTCTATGGGATTCCTAAGGTATCCACCCATCAGCCCGTAATATGCTCCGCCATCATAGGTAGTATCATTTCCATCCCTGTAGTTCTCACTGCGGATCTCCGTTCCCCAGGTATAACCCCGGTTATTTATTGCGGCATCATCGTTTCCACTTTCGCATTCGCCATCAAAATCATAGGTTCCCATGAACAGCGCATCAACAGGCTGGTTGTTCCACAAAGACCCGACACTCCCGAGTCTTCCGTTTAACCACCCATGTCTATCCAGGCCAAAGCGGGAATAATGAAATACGAGATCATGTTCGAACGGCGCGGCCTTAAGGAAAGACAGGTCTTCATGTCTTGTATCCCAATAGCCGGACTCATATAGAAAATTCACGCCATTCCGGTCTCTTCTTCGTATTTCATAATAGCCGTTAGAATAAAAGTCTCCATACTCTGCTTCATTCATGCATACATAACCATCGTAGGAGTTATAATAGGTATACTTATGATAATATCCGGATGACTTATCACTATAAAAGCCATATTGATAGTAACTGTATGGATCGACCCCATTATTGCTCTGATAATATTCCCCGTTATAATAATAATACGCACGCCGAAGATCGTTTCCTACATTGCTCATAAATGCGAGAGGCTCGAATATCCAGCCGCCTGCACCGACGCCTTTAAAATATAATGAATCCAGATCAATAGTATCGTCCCCGTAGGCCGGGATGGGTGTAGTTGTAGTATAGCTCCCTGCAATACTGCCAAAGTACGTGCCGTGCATGTGATTTCCCAGTAAGCTTGCGGTCAGGTCCATGCGCAGGAATCCCTCGAGGTCATCCCCTCCCTGCAGAGTGGTAACAAGGTAAGCGTCATCGAAAATATTATAACCATGAACAGCGGTCCATTCATCATCCCCGTCACTGTTATAATCAGCGCTGAAAATGCCTTCCCACACACCAAAACGGGGGTCGTCAGGATCCATCAAATACTCGTCAGGAATTCTCAAATACTTAATTGCACTTTCAGTGTTAAAATATCCATCATTATCAAGCATTGTGAATGCAGAATTTATTTCAAAGGAATTTTCTATGACCGCTTCATCAAGCAAGACGGGCGGGATTTGAAGCTGGGAAACCGGGATATAAAAGGTATCGCCGGAACCGGACATATTCCCTTGTGCTAACTTGTCATATGTTCCTCCTAAGCCAGCCCATTGGCCATCCTCATCTATGCCGCCACTGAACATGATGCCGCCGACGTTTGATGGATCAATGAACAAAGCCGCGAGAACACCTTCCCATTCACTATTTCCGGGCTTGTCGGCGCCGACCCCATAACCAAACAATCTGCCACCGTCATCACCGATACCTTCAAACTCTCCAAAGAAAAGATCATGCCCTTTAGGATTCTTATAAGTGCCAGCGATTATGGCAGGGTGTTTACCGTTCCATGGAGCCGGGCTAGTCAGTCCCAAAAAGGCCCATTCCATCGAACTTTCCGGATCCTCTCCAAAAGAACCATAATACCCGTACTTACCTTCAAGTGTTCCAAGGACAGAAGTCAGGCCCAGCTCCTGCGCCTTTTGAATAAGCACTTCGGGTCTTACTTCGTCAAAAGGTGTGGTGCCCTGGTCCACTCCTGGCGGAGTAGGGCCGGTAGTGCCGGGATCCACAGGAAGATCATAAGTCACATCATCGCCATCCGGACTTGTGTAGCCGTATTCGCCCTCTCCTTCATTGCCGAACTGGCTGCCGAACCCTGCGCGGTCCCCATCCGTGGTATCGGATTGTGAAAAGTTACCAGCGCCATCAACGTTGCCGGTCTTGCCCTCCTTAACTATTTGCGTCACACCAGTGGCAGTGTCTTTCATAAAACCGCTGCCGCCCTCAAAGAAGGCTGTTGTAAAATTCGGAAGGATATTGAGGTACATTATGGTCCCGCGGACACCGCATACCGCGTGCGGTGTCTTGACAACGAAAGTCGACTTCTTGGACACGCTCTTGAGTTTTGCGATTATTTTCCCATATCCGGATTCAAATACATTTTCAAAATCACGGCTTTTGGGATCACGGGTCAACTTCATTATTATTAACTGGGTCTCGGGCTTCAGCTCCATGACCAATCCGTTATCGAAATTGATCTGCGCCCTGCCTGTCTTGCCGGTCTCTATCCTGTCGCCCGTATTAAGCACCTCTTTTGCCACCGGCGCGTGCCACTTTTTCGATCCCCGGGGTTGAACGCGGACAGCCCCGGAAATCTCCGTGATCACGGCTCTTGTAAATTCCGCTTTTCTTGAAACACCTTCGGCCCAGCGGACCGACGGGCCGGTAATATCCTCAAGCCTTTCCTTCAAGGCCGGCAGGAGATCCTTCGGTTCCTCCGGCGGCGCATTATAAGGGACAAGGGTGGCCATATCTTTTCCTACGTCCACTTTGTGGTCAGGAAAAGCCGGATTGATCATGCTGAAAACGCCGTCCGTGACCATGACATTGGTAGCTGATTGCTGGTAGGTCACGCAGATATCCGAACCCTTGACGCTTCCTGACGCGTTAGGGGTATTTATGTCAAAAGGCGCCTTTTCCTTTGTCTCGGACACAATGGCCCTTACCTTTCCCCTGTCCAGATCTATGACCGCGGTCTCCCTGTATCCGTTCTCATCTATCGAATAATCCTTTACCCTTATCTGTGAACTGTCCCCCAGCCTGACGATAGAATCGTCCTTAAAGGTGATCTCCGCCTTTGAATAGCTCTTTGTCCTGATGAGGTCACCGGGCGAGATCTCCTCGCCTACCACTAAAGGAAGATAGGCATCCCCTTCGTGCCCCAGTCTGTCAACCCTTCCTTCGATATAAGAAATAGTCCCTATTACCTCTGCCAGTACATTTGGCGGAAATACCAGCAGAAAAGAAAGTAATAAAATTAGAAAGAGATTTATTTTTTTCATTTTTATATCTCCCTTTGTTGTAGGGGCTCGATAAATCGAGCCCCTACATTTTTAATATGTCAAAAATAATATTGCACTCCCGTGCTCACTATATGCCTGTCGTAATCGTAAACGCTCAGGTTCGAGCTGTCCTTTACATAGTTATAGCGGACCTGCAGCTCCAGGTTCTTAACAACTTCATAGGCCAAAAACGTTCCCCATGTATAGACCTGGTCCTTTCTTTTCCTGGCAAAGATCGTATTTGTTTTATCAAAATTCTGGAAAAATATTTCTCCGTTCGCGCTTATCTTAAACTTGTCCCAGAAAGGGTAAAGAAAACCCAGCCCTACCTTATTACCAGAATACTGCCAGTTGTTCCCTTTTGCCCAGTCTTTGTTGAAGTTGTACCGTATATACGCGAAACCCTTCTTCTGGGCAAAGAACCAGAACCAGCTCGTGGTAGCCACTATTTCATTCCCTGATCTGTTCTCCCCGGGAATGATATTTGGTCTCATGTAATCATCATATTTGTAGATCGCGCCAAGCTGGACCATCTGCGAATCCGTCAGGAGAATATTGTTCATGTTACCCGCGTTAAAGGTCCCGATATAATTCTTCCCATCAACGATCGTATGGTCGTATGCCACTGGAAATGACATCATGATCCTCTCGAAATTGATATTGGGCTGAGCAAGGACCTGGTTTGTGACCATGTCATATTTGCCGAGACGGTTCTGCTTGGAAATGCGAAGACCGTATCCCGTTTTCAGGCTCAGGGAATTATCTTTTGTCCTGAATGTATAATCCGGTTTGATCTCATATACTTCCCTTGTATCGCCCTTATCCGCTATCTCGGTGACGAATTCCGTGTCCGTCGGCTGTAAGACAACGTTGGAATCATATTCAAAAGCGAACCTCGCTCTAAGATGAAAGGGCCTTTCCCCTTCCAGCTTGCGGTCCAGGGCGTCGATGTATTTGTCCGCGTATCTGCCGATGTCGGAGTAAGGGTCCATGATCAGTGTTTCCTGAAAGATATTCTTCGCCTCCCCGAACCTTTCCATCCTGATATAACACACGCCTATCTGGTAATTGGCGGACTGGGAGAGCTGATCATCAAGGGTTTTCGCCTCTTCAAACGCCTTGATCGATCCTTCATATTCCCCGCTTTTCTGAAGGGTAAGTCCTTTTAAGAACTTTGCCTGGGCAGGCCTTACGCCCTCGTCTTCCGCTACCTTGATCCATTTTTTTGCCTCTTCAAATTCGTCAAGGCGGTAAAGAAGGTCGATAAGCTCAATAAGGGCTCCTTTTATTTTGGGTTTCATCTCCAGCGAGGCTTCAAGATATTTCTTTGCGTCTACGTAATCTTCCATTCTCTTGTAAGTCAGACCGAGATAATACGCTGCCAAAGAGGACCCGGGGTCTTTTTTTACCGCCTGTTTGAATGTTTCAAGCGCTTCATCATAATTCTCCTGCCTGAAAAGATATATGCCCTTCTTCAACTGTTCATCCTGGATCTTCCCTTGCGCGAAAACGCTCCCGGAAAGGAATGCTACAGAGAGAATAACAAAAAGACTTAATGTTAAAAAACGGCTGATCTTGAACATCAAAACTCCTTTTAATAATAAAAATTAATTTAGGCGATAAACAACGACTGCACAGAACACACTATTGCACATCAGGTCTTCTTCCTTTTTCCCATTTTACCACTCTCAAAATACCTGTCAAAGGAAAAAGGTGTGGAGTTTCCCCGATTTTTCAAGGAGAACTTTTAAGCTATTGTTCTTACCAGGGACGGAAGCTTTGCTCCAGCGGCAAAGCTTCCTCATTACCTTATTGGGTTTTTTCTTTAAAGATCATTTATTTCTGATACAATATACATCGCGCGCCCGTAGCTCAGTTGGATAGAGCAACTGGCTTCGAACCAGTAGGTTGCAGGTTCGAGTCCTGCCGGGCGCGCCAGAAAAAAATAGGGACAGCGACCATTTTTTATAAGTGCACACGGTAAAAATGGTCGCTGTCCCTATTTTTTTCTCAGGACCGCTACTGCCTCGCAGATTATCCATATTTCCAGGACAAGCAGCAGACTCCCGAGAATAAAAAGGTGCAGTCTGGCAGTATAGAAATAGTGAAGGACGCTTACTATCATGGCCCAGCCGGCTATTGCTATCATGAAAACCGTCGGGATCGCGGTAGGCCAAATCCTTGACTTTTCTTTTCTAAGATAAACAGTAGCTACAAGCAGGGTAAGGCCTGCCAGAAGCTGGTTGCTCGTGCCAAAGAGGGGCCAGAGCACGAGCGCTCCCTTGCCTCCTTCATGGGAAAAAGCAAGGACCATCGCGGCTATAACAACAGCCGCTGTCGCGGGATATCTCTTCTTTAAAATGTTGATCTTATAATTTCCCGCGAGTTCCGTGAAAACATACCGCTGGATACGCGTAGAGGTATCCAGTGTCGTGCCGGCAAACGACGCCACAAGAACGCCGATGAAGCCCTGACCATATTTGACCGGAATGCCGATAGACGCAAGGAGGTTGGCGGCGCCGTTCACAAAAGCGGTTATCTTAGCCGTCAGTCCCTGCATTGCGGACCAACTGTAATAATAGTGGTTCCATGCCGCCACCCCTCGTAATATCTCTCCTTTATCGCCTACAGAACAGATACCTATTCCAGCTGCTACTGAGACGATGACCAGGACGGCAAGAAACCCTTCGACAAGCATGCCTCCGTATCCCACAAACTTGGCATCGTTTTCGCTCATGATCTGTTTAGAGCTTGTCCCCGAACTGACAAGTGAATGGAAACCCGATATCGCCCCGCATGCCACTGTTATAAAAATAAACGGGAGGATCGGAGGCGCTCCCTCAGGAGATATCCGCAGGGCAGGGGCCACAATAGCTGGCCGCGCGAAAATAACACCGGCTACCATCAATAACAGTCCTATGATAAGCTGATGAGAATTTATATAATCCCTGGGCTGGAGAAGCGTCCATACGGGCAGCACCGAGGCAATGAACGCATAGGTGAAAAGTAAAATTATCCAGATGCTCATCGGGCTAAGGCCGAACACAGCGGGCATATGGAGCGGCATATGCACTCCGATGATAATGGACAGGTACATGAGAATAACAGCGACGATCGACAGTGGCGTTATATTCATTTTTTTGCGATACGCCAGCCAGCCAACCGTGACCGCCAGTGGGATCTGCATCCATACCGGAAACACCGCCTGGGGGTACATCTGGAATATGACCGCGATGACCATCCCGAAGATCGCTACGACTATCCATAATGAAAACAATATCACGAAAAGAAAGATCAAGTGGACGCGCGGATTGATAAGCTTTTTCGTAAGGTCGCCTACTGAAACCCCACGTTTTCTGACCGAGATTATCAAAGCCGCGAAATCATGGACAGCGCCGGCAAAGATGGATCCCAGTATGACCCAGATAAGAGCTGGAACCCATCCCCAGATTATCGCGATCGCCGGCCCCACGATAGGACCGGTTCCAGCGATCGAAGCGAAATGATGGCCGAAAAGGACTTCCTTCCGGGTGGGAATATAATCGATATCATCTCTTAATTCAACACTGGGGACCGTGTTTTCAGGCTTGATCTTGAAAATCTTTTTCGCGATGAAATTTCCATAGAACTTATACGCCGCCCAGAAACAGGCCATCGAGATCGCTATCAGCCAGAGCGAATTCATCTAACTCCCCTTGCCTTCTTCCACGCGTAATAGGCCAGGCTGTCCTCCAGCCATTCCATGTTGTTCCGGACAAACTCAGCCCACCGTGAAGCAAGGCACATGCCCCTGGCAGTATCCGCGTTGCCTTCTCCGATCCGCTGAGACAAAGTAGCGAGATCAAGCTGGACGCGTATAGGAACGCGTCTCCTTTCTTCTTCCGGCAGTAATCCCGTCAGGTCGACCAGCGCCTGGGCTCCTTTTAAAAGCACGTTGAAAAGGACTTCTTTCCCGCCGATCGCTTCCACCAAAATCCTGTTTACGGGCCCGAGGCGCAGTATCTCTACTTCGCCGGTCTGCTGGTTGGATATATTGTCAGAGCCGACATATCCAACACCCTCTTCAGTGAACGCCAGTTGAAATATCCTGGGATATATCGTTTCCAGTTTAGGACCTTTCCTGGACAGGCGGTAATGCGCCCTTAATCCCCAGAACCCGAAATCTATGTGCTCGTTCACAAGAGGGATATAGCGCCTTTTGTACTTCCCCTCAAAAGCGTTTACCGCCTCTATCAACTTCCTTTCAACTTCATCCCGCCCCATGATCATGCCGGATAATTTGCGCTCGCGTTTTTCTTCGCAGCTTCCGAGATAATCGCTTAGAACCTGCAACGCTTCTTCCTCACCGGCATCTACCACCGGCAGGTCCACCAGCAGATAATTCGACTTCATCTTTTCGTCAGTGGCAAAAAGCCTGTATATCCAGAGAAGCTCGCGCAGTTTTGCCGCATCATTCACATCCACATGGATATAAGTCGGATGGATCACGGAAACAACGCCAGACACCTTTGAAAGATCAGGGATTATATATCCCTGACCCCTTTTCGTGACGCGGAATCCCCCGAGCCCTCCTCCTCCTTCATGCGGTTTTACAAAAAACACATCATCTCCTGTTTCAGCGGCAAGCCTGTCGATCATTGAAACGATATCCTCAACGACCCCTTCTACGCTTTTCCCTTTCACCGGTATTTTTTCGTATCTTGCCACCTCGTCCCAAGTCTTACCTCCGTCCGAAAGCAGCCGGTACGTGCTGTCCTTATCGGAAAAAACACTGCCCGGCGCGGTGATCCTGCCCGGCACAGTGATCATACCCATCGCTTCAAGTTTTTCCGCGATGTCCACGTTATAGACGTTCTTATCCGCGCACTGGCTCACGATCATGACCTTTTCCGGCCTCTGTTCGACTTCTTCCATCAATTCCCGGCGGGTATTTACCACCTTGACCTGTATTTTCAGTCCCTTTTCAGAAAAATATTCTTCGAAAATACGGGCTGTCTCATTGGAAGTAGGGAGTTCATACTCTGTAGCGTTTATCACAACTATCTTCTCCGGAAGCTGACCGCCGGATACATAAGGGACCAGGCAGTGATCTGAAAATGTCTTATTCCCCTGCAGAGAAGAATTGAACGCATCGATAAGACCTGTGTTGTAATCTCCCTGTTTGCCGTCAAACAGCAGGGAACACAGATAAAAAGGTTTTTTTTCAGGTTCGTCTTCGAACCCGGGACCATAGAATCCTGGATCTCTCTTAATCATATGAACGTGTCCCACTAACCGACATGGCTTCCTCTTCAGACTTCAACCCCAATCTATCGTAGACACAGGAGATGATCTTTTTGGCTTTATTCACTACCTGCCTTTTTCCCGCAGGGTCCAATATACCGCTCCGCATCTGTATCTTGCATATAGGGGCATTGGGCTCGACCAGGGTAAATGGCTTCGGAACACCGCAGGTGATCAATATATCATCGGGACCAAGGCAGCACCCGAGCGTTGCCCCGTCTCTCACCTTCCGCAGCCCCCCTCCTTCCAGCCGGTAAACCCCGGGGGGGAGGTCCCCTGTGACCACGTTGCGGGCCAGCCTGTTATGCACGATGATCTGACTTCCCTTTATCTTGTCCATGAGTTCTCCCACGGGGAAAGATCTAATATATTTGCGCATCGCCTTGTCCTTTTTCTGTAGAAATTCCGCTATATGGAGAAGAAATAAGCGATTGTTTCCCGATTTCTGCATCCCTTCCAGAACCGTATAAAGCGACGTGGAGTTCTGGAATCTCGGGTTGATCTCGACCGGATACACATTGCCGTCGCCAACGACGAAATCCATCCCGAATATCCCGCGGAATCCGGTTTTCGCCATCCACGCGCCTACTACCTTGACATTGCGTTCAACCTGGCTTATCAGGTCCTTGCCAAGCCTGCAGGCCGCCGCGTAATCGTTCCCGCAGAAAGACGTGGGATAATTACTGCACTCCCTGACGCCGACTATCTGCATGGATGGAAAGGAACAGAAGGTTCCGGGCCCGTCTTCCGTGGAAATTATGATACCATTGACATTGAGTGAAAATCCGTCTATATATTTTCTGATGCTGACGGTCTGCCCGGCATGCTTTTTGTTCAGATCATCCAACTCTGTTTTTTCGCGTATTATAAAAGTAAAATTTCCTGATGACCCGTATGGGAACTGGACAACGAACGGGACGGAGATATCTTCTTTCAACTCCCGGAAAGTGACCTTCCCAAGCTGTCTGACCATACAGGGGATCGACGGGATGGAGAGTTTCGGCAGCTTTCCGCACAAACGGACTTTGTTATCAAAATGTCTTTTCAGGGATTCGGGCGCCGCGTAAATAAACGGTTTTTTGTTCAAAGACTTCAGGTTCGTTTCCAGTTTCTTTACGGAACGGTAACATATCAGATTGACCCTTTGACCATAACTGTTCCATCTGGCGAAGATCTCCCGGCCCAACGAACCCTTCAGGCTGCTTTTCAGGTGCTCATTCGACCAGTCTCTTCTTATCTTCTCCCGCTTTTCGATGGAAAAAACATCTTCCCCGCGGGAATAATGCGGGGTGTCCATCCCATAGTCGCAACTGACAATGAAATCCAGAGGAAGCACGCTGTTTATCCCTTCCGAATCATGGGCGCGCTGCCCCAGCCATCCCCATTTACCATACTTTTCTCGCAGGTATTCGGCTATGTTTCTCATCCATGCCTTCCTGGAACCAAATGTCCTATGTCTTTTTCGCTATTTTCCCGTCTTCCCCGATGAATTCAGGGAGAAACAGCGGCTGCATGAGTTCGCCTTTTCTGATCAGCCTTGATATGGTATCAACGTCCCCTAATCCGACTTTCCCAACATAAAGAATACTCAAAATACCGCCGTTTGCAATATATTTTCTCATTTTTTGCGAGCCGCTTATATAATGAATATCCCGCGTGAATCCCCCTTTACTCGAGGTATCCTCAAGCCCCCTCTTTGCCCTTTCGGTCAACCTGTAAGCCAGGTAATCCGGAAAAAATTCGCGCAGCTTAATAAACGCCTCGCGGAAAGACCCTTTGAGGGAATAATCCACTCCCAGATGTCTGCCTGCGTACAGCTTCATCTGACGCGTATCGATCTCCAGGCAACCCGAAACATCCTCGGCTATTATAGCAAGGCCTTCCTCTGTTTCATTGTATCCGGCAAGCCCTTCGCGGAATATATTGAACGGCTGTTTCTCTCCGTTCGCCCCCCTGTAGACGTGAACTTCTACTTCATGCACCTCCAGACGCGGCACCTCTTCGACAGTGTAATTAAGCCCTGAATTAACGTAGACCGTCCTGGTCTTGCCGGAAATGCTTATTTTGGATATTATCCTGTCGGTAAGGACAACCGGCCAATCAATGCCCTTATACTCAAGCTTGTTCCTCAAAACACGGGACATCTCCTCCGGTGTTACCGTCTCCTCGGGGAAGGCATATTCCTGTTCCTTCTTCTCGGAAAGGATGCCGAGAGCGATCCTGGCATCTCCGGGATCGGGCATGCCGTATAATTGCCCGGAAATTTCCGTAAAGGCAGCGTCCCCCTTTGTCAGGAGATCGATCTGGCCTGTCATGAAATCTATCTTATTTAAAAAAATGCGCTGGAGGTCATCATTCGGGTCAAGAAGTCCGCGCATTTGTTCCAGGCTTTTCCTCTCCCTGCTGAAATCCCCTGTTTTATAACGAAAGGTCGGATTGTAGCGTTCACCTTCACGTAAACTGCGGAAAAATCTTTCTTCTTCTTCTGATTGATTGACGGGTGTAAGGAACGAATAAAAATCGATCCGCTGCGAGATCCCGAGTATCCGTTCGTCTATTTCGTTGAGCTGTTTGTTCATGCGCCTTCTGCCTGTTCAAATGGCCTTCCGACCGGCATAATATAGAGCGGAACCTCTTCCCTGGTTTTGATCCCCAGGACTTCCGAGACTTCATGATCCCTGAACGCGCCTACCATAACCGTTCCAAGCCCCATGCCCCCGGCCTGCAGGTGGACATTCTGGCCAAGGTGCCCCGCGTCCATTGATGTATATTTTTCGAGCCCCCGCTTGCCGTATCTCCCGACGATCTTAGCAGGGATCATGGTGACGACTAAAGTGGCCGGCGCCTGTGTTATCATGCGCTGACCAAGCGAAGCCATTGACAGATCCGCCCTGAAATCCCCTTCCCTTACGGGGATCAGCGAATTATCCTTCCAGTTATACCGGTAGACCCCGGGATCAAGCCCCGTGACATTACCCGCGACCAGATATACTTCCAGCGGATAGACCGCCCCGGCAGAAGGATAAGCTCTTGTCGGCCCGGTTATGCCATCAACTGTTTTTCCGCCCGCGGCCCATAACAGCTGCGACACTTCTTTCAATGAAAGCGGGGCATCGGCAAAACTCCTCACAGACCTCCTCTTGTAGATCGCCTCCTCCACCGAAACCCTGCCCCTGGTCTCGGGTTCCGGAAGCTTTATAATCCTGATCGCGGCACGTGATTCCATGCTCGCGCATAACAGCAATACCACCGTCAAAATAAAGACAACTTTCAGTTTACACACAACGGCTCCATTCATTCCAGCTTACCCGCGATAACGATAGTCGTTTTCCCTCAGCGGAGTCTTACGCCATACCTCTTCCGGTTCCATGCAGAGATATATCCAGCAGGAGGGGTCATACTCTCTTATCCATCTGACCATCTTATCATAGATATCGATCCGCACCTCTCTAGGATATCGAAGCTTTCCGTCTGTGTCCGTAAAGAACTCCCCCGTATAATACATAAGGGTATCAGAAAACCTCTGTTCCGCGACCTGTTTTAATCCGGACATGTACCGCAAAGTGCCCAGGCTCACCCATACTGTGTTCTTTCGTAACCGCTCTTTTGAAAAAATACTTTCCACAACCTCCCGATATCCGTCTTCCCACCCCCGGGAATATATGATCGGGTCAAAGTGAAACCCTATCTTGTATCCCCTTTTCGATGCCTCCAGGGCGGCATTAAGTCGCTCCTCCATGGGAGCCCCTCCTTTCTCGTACTTTTGAGCCACCTCAGGGGTATTCACTGACCAGGAAATAACGATATTGTCATGGGGTTCTTCTTTCAAGACAGTGTCGATCCCGGCTATCTTGGTCTTGAGCTCCAGCACCAGGTTCTTCCTCTTCCGGAAGAAAGGTATCAGCATTGAAGAATATTTCGTGTATTTGTCCAGGGCAAGTGAATCCGTAAATTCTCCGGTCCCTATCCTTGTTCTCCCGGCCGCTTTCCCGTCAAACTGTTCTATATGGGGATAATATTCCTCCATATTCGCTGCAAGGACCAGCCCGGGGGCGTTACTGTATGACTGCAGGTAACAGTATGCGCAGTCTATTGGACAGCCAAAACCCACGTTGAGGATCCAGTACCCGCACCTCCTGTATCCTTTTGTGCACGGGCATATCTTGATAAAAGCGTCCTTATTGCGTACCAAAAACACGTTGTCGCGTCTTTGAGCATATTGTTTGACAGGATCTGTCTTTGGCAAAGATCTAACGCCTTCCCTGAAGGTCCTGATCTCCTTTATTTCCGCATTGGGAAAATCAAGAAGGAATTTTTCCGTCCAGGACGACCCGCGAACGCTTTCCTCCACAAAGATCACGCCGGGATCGATCTCGAAATCCCAGACGCGGCATTCGGACCGGGTTTCGTCCATCTTTAACGGAACAAGGTGAGGATCGGCGTCAGAAACATATGAAGGATACCTTAACCGCATCAGCCTTCTTTTGGCCCTGTGGAAGAAATCCCCTTTTCCCTCCTCGACCAGAAGATCCATTCCTATCTGTTCCAGAACACGGGCGGGTTGCTTATCATCGCGGCAGCAGATCTCATAAACAAGCCTTACAAGCTCGTTCTTTTTATTGACACCAAGCTTGACGGGAGTTTTACCGGAAAGTCGCTCTTCTATCTTTTTTAGGATGTTAAAACTCTTCAAGAATACTTGCGGGCTCTCTTGTTTAGAACGGTTTAGATCTATTCTTCCAGTTTATAGCCGATGCCTCTTACGCTTTTTATGAACGTTCCCGCTTTACCAAGTTTCTCCCTTAAATACCTGATATGCACGTCTATCGTTTTTTCCGTGACGATCTTTTCTTTTCCCCACAAATGCTCCAGGATCCTGTCCCGTGAAAATACCTGATTTTTCTCCGAAGCAAGGAGCTCTAATATCTTGAACTCGGCAGGGGTCAGACCCGCTATCTTGCCTTTAACCGTGACCTCATGCCCTCTCAGATCTATGACCATTATTTTGCCTATGCAGATCTTTCCCTCTTCCCCTCCGGGCTCCTCCCTTCTCAGAACCGCCTTTACTCTGGCGCTCAGCTCATTTAACGAAAAGGGCTTGACAATATAATCATCCGCTCCCATGTTCAGGCTGGAAACCTTATAGATCTCCTCGTCCTTTCCGGAAAGCATGATTATGGAGATATGGGAAAACCTTTCTGTCTCTTTCAGCCTTTTGCATATTTCTAATCCATCCATGGCGGGAAGCATTATATCCAGAAGTATGAGATCGGGGATCTCTTTATCAAGGAATCCAAACAAGCTTATTGCATCCACGAATCCCTCGACCCTAACCCCTTCTTTCGCAAGATGTTCAGAGATCACATAACTGACGTCCGGGTCATCGTCCACTACTGCTATTAATCTGTCATGCATCGTATATCCCATGAATATGGTGGGTGAATCTCTCTTTGGAATCAATTGTAGCTTAACAGGAGTGATATTACAAGTTTATTATAAGGGAATTGATCGGAAAATCAACAATTGACCGCGATCGAGAATCTATTTGCCTCTATTTTCGATTATCGATTGCTCGGCAAAAAGACAGCTTGTTAACAAGCTGACTTTTTGCTGGGGTGAGCGATGGGATTTGAACCCACGGCCACCTGAGCCACAGTCAGGCGCTCTACCAGCTGAGCTACGCTCACCACTTTTGGAATGAATGATATTCTATGCATAACCGCTTCTTTAGTCAATGAAATTCGCTTCCGGTTTTCCGAATGATGTTGACTTATAAAAATCGCATTGCTATAATTGAATTTCGTTATCGGGGAGTGGCGCAGTTTGGCTAGCGTACCTGCTTTGGGAGCAGGGGGTCGTGGGTTCGAATCCCACCTCCCCGACCAGGCGGATGTGGCGGAACTGGCAGACGCGCTGGCCTTAGGAGCCAGTGGTTTTACCGTGTGGGTTCGACTCCCTCCATCCGCACCATTAAGTTAAGTTTTGAGATAGAATCTTGCGCGCCCGTAGCTCATTTGGATAGAGCAACTGCCTTCTAAGCAGTAGGTGGCAGGTTCGAATCCTGCCGGGCGCGCCATTTTTTGCCCCCCACGGCATTATTCCAGACAAAAAATGGCAGATAAATCATACGCCAGGTAAACAATACGAATGATTTATCCATGCCTCCAAGTCTTTTATTCTTAAAAACTTCAATAAGTAGACGTTCCGTGTTCTAAAAATAAAACCCTTTCCGGCATCGCGCCCGGCAGGGTTGGAAGTAGACGGAAGTTAGATCCTGCCGGACACACAAGAAACAGGCGCCTTGATAATTGCATTCCTCCATGATATAATCACGCGTCATGTTGAAATTTATCAAAATATTATTCCTATTAGCACTGGTCGCGGCGCTCATAGTGGTCTGCGGATACATGTATTTCAAGGACTCCATCCTGGAAAAAGCCGGGATCCGTTTGTCCTCTGAGATCACAAAAATATCCAAACGGCCCGTCAAGATCGGCTCAATAGGATATATCCCATTTCAGACGCTTTCCTTCAAGGATATTTCCATCTTTGAATCCGACTCGAAGGAGGAAAGATCCGCTGTTGTTGGAAGCCTGAAAGTAACTTTTGACACTATCTCCATGCTGATGAACAAACAGCTGTCCGTGACCGTTGATATGGAAACTTTACGCTCGGGCAAGCTTTCCTGTAACGCCCTTTTCCGCATAAAATCAGAGAAAGCGGATTCCTATAAGAATGTTTTTTCTCCAGCGCTCATTAATTCGGTTGTTCTGATAGAAGCGGACACGGCTTTCGGAGGTCTTGAATTCAAGAAGATAAACGGCAACCTGGCAATGAAGGGTCCTGATGTTTCCGCGGGGAAGGTGCATTTCAGCCATGATAAGAAAGACTATATTCTGTCCTTTGCCCGGACACCCGGCTCCGATCCGGGGTATGATGTTTCCCTCCGTTCTCATGACATTGATCTTGAGAGCTCACTCGTCAATAATGATAACAATCTCCTGATCAAAAAACTTTCGGGAGATCTTTTTTCTGTCCGGCTTGATCTGAGCGGCGAGATAGTCAAATTCCCTTCCCCTGACAGGCATGTTTACATAAGGGGTCGCCTGGAAACCAGACTGAAGGACCTCGCAGCTTATCCCGGGGAATATTCCGATTTCATAAAGGCCCACGGGCTCGATGGAAATATAAAGTCCGATATTAACCTCCGGCTGAAAGGTCCCGATCCCCATCAATGTAAGTTCGACGCTGATATCACGGCAAAGGACCTCTTGTTCGAAAACATACATGTGGACACCATCTCGACAACAATACGCATGTCAGACGGCCAGCTCATTTTTCCTTCTTTCAACGCCTTTTTATACAAGGGGAGCTTTTGGGGGAGCCTGGGCATTGAGCTTTACAAGAAAAACGCGCCCTATATGCTGTTCCTTGAATCTGAACTAAGAGAGCTCGAACTGGGCTCACTTTTAAGCGACCTGAACGGGAATAAATACAATGTTTTCGGGATATGCAATATTGACATCTCCATTGAACGAAACGCTGAAGACGCCGCCGGCGCTGAAAGCCCCGCCGCTCCCTTACCGGGCTTCTTTAAGGAACTCGGCAAATACACCGGGTCTGCCGTATTCGAATTAAAGAAAACAGGGGTCAAAAACATAAAACTGGATGACCTGTCAGGAGAACTTACCCTGAAGAACGGCAAGCTGAATATCCCGGCGACAAGCGGATCCCTGTACAACGGCACGCTTGAAGCGAACCTTGTCATGGACATCGAAGACGACCTTCTGCCGTATAACTTTTCTTCCTCGGTCAAGACCGTTGATTTCAGCAGGCTTATAAATGACATAAACCAGAAAGGGAATAACATATACGGGACGCTGGATTCAAAGTTTTTTCTAAAGGGGCGCGCGTCTGACCTCACGACAACGACCGGTAACGGTGAAATAACCATAAAGAACGCGAACCTCGGCCCCATGCCCCTTCTGGCGCCACTTATCGGGGACCTGTATTCCACTTTGCAGGACATATTCACTCCGGCCCAAAGAATAAACATTAATTCGGCTTCGGCCAGCTTTAAGATAAAGGACGAAAAAATTACGGCTGACGACATAACCTTATGGGGGGATGATATCTACATAACCGCGCACGGTTACGTCGGTTTTGACGGGAAACTTGATCTTTATTTTCAGAACCAGTTCAGGGACCCTGAATCGGAAGACAATGAAACCTGGCAGAACATATTAAGGACTTCCATAGTAAAATTCGGGAGATCCATTAGCAGGGCCCGTCTCACGGGCACGATAAAGGACCCGGAGTGGGACTTCGAATATCTGGTGAAAAATATTATTACGGATAATATCCGCAGGTTCTTTAAAGGTATCTCCCGATAGCTTTTTTCAACTTCTTCAGCGCCTGCCCGCGGTGGCTTATCCTGTTTTTGTAGACCGCCGCCATCTCCGCGAACGTTTTGTCGTGGCTGTCCGGGATGAAAACCGGGTCATATCCGAACCCGTTCTTTCCTTTCGGTTCTGGAAGGATCCTTCCCTTGACAGTGCCCTCGAAATTTCCCAGGAGCTTCCCTCCCCTCGCAAGCGCGATATGGCAGACAAACCTCGCGGCCCGCTTCTTTTCCGGCACTTTGACAAGAAGATTAAGAAGCTTCCTGTTATTCTCCCTGTCCGTGGCATTCTTTCTGGCAAACCTGGCAGACCTTACGCCCGGCTTGCCGTCCAGGGCAGAAACCTCCAGGCCCGAATCGTCCGCCAGTACAATCCCGCTGAAAAATTCGGACATGGTCACGGCCTTTTTCACCGCGTTCTGCCGGAAGGTCTTGCCGTCTTCTATGATTATCGGAGGGGTGACTTTGAGATCGTCCAGATTCATGACCTTTATCCCCTCGAACGCTCTCAAAAGTGCCTTCAATTCCCGCAGTTTTTTTTCGTTATACGTCGCTACCAGTATTTCCGTCATGAGAAAACCCCTTTCAGCGTATCTTTTTGCGCCGCAATAAGACGATCTATGCCTTTCTGCGCGAGTTCGAGCATCTCTTCCATCTGCCGGCGACTGAAAGGTTCACCCTCGGCCGTACCCTGGACCTCCACGTATTTCCCTGAATCCGTCATTATGACGTTACAATCCACCTCAGCCTGAGAATCTTCCTCATAAGTCAGATCGAGATATGCGTTGTCGCCCACGATCCCGACGCTTACAGCCGCTATGAAACAACCGATGGGTACTGAATCTATCCTGCCCTGTTTTTTCAGCCTGTCTAACGCCAGGCATAATGCCACAAAACTGCCTGTTATGCTCGCGCATCTCGTGCCGCCGTCTGCCTGTATCACGTCGCAATCAAGCCAGATGGTCCGTTCTCCCAAAACATTCATATCGCAGGCACAGCGCATGGAACGACCTACAAGCCTTTGTATCTCCTGGGTTCTGCCCGTCTTCTTTCCTTTGGTGGACTCGCGTGGAATCCTGACTTCGCAGGATCTCGGTATCATACCATACTCAGCCGTTATCCACCCTCTTCCCTGTCCCCTCAGGAAAGAGGGAACCCCATCATCAATGCTCGCCGTGCATATCACCTTGGTGTTTCCAGTTTCTATCAGGCACGAACCTTCGGCATGCCTTATATAATCAGGTGTTATGGAGACCTTTCTTATGCCATTGGCTAACCGTCCATCCTGTCTCATCTATGTCCCTTTCTACGATTGTTTTAATTGACCCTTTACATCTTCTCGTATATATACCGGCCTTCCATGTCAATGGCGACTATCAGCGGAAAATCCTTTACGGTCAACTTGCGTATTGCTTCCGGTCCGAGATCCTCAAAAGCCAATACCTCCGAAGCCTTCACCTTCTTGCTCAAATAGGCGCCAGCGCCTGCCGGGGCGACAAAATACACTGCTTTTTCCTTTTTTATGATCCCTTTCAATTCCCCTGACCTTCTGCCTTTACCTATCATGCCCTTCATTCCCTTTGCCAGGAGTGGCGGGGTAAATCTGTCCATTCTTCCCGAAGTGGTCGGACCGCAGGAACCGATCGGCTCATCCTTCGAAGGAGCCGGACCGCAGTAGTAGACCACCTGTCCATTTAGATCAACGGGGAGTTCTTCCCCCTGGTCTATGAGTCCGCACATCCTTAGATGCGCCTGGTCTCTCGCGGTAAGGATCACCCCGGACAATAATACTTCATCCCCTGCCTTAAGGTTCGCGATATTATCTTCAGTCAACGGCGTTTGTATGCGTTTCATTTGGCTCATCTAAATTTTCTTCTCCTTCCCCATGCGCCCTGCGCGATGCTATTAACTCAGACAACCGCTGTCGCGCTCCGCATCGCGTGACACGAAAGGTTGACCGCTACCGGCAACCCGGCAATGTGAGTAGGGTATTCTTCCACGTTAACGCCTAAAACAGTGGAATTACCGCCCAACCCCATTATACCTATGCCCAGAGCTTCTGTCTTTTCTTTTATCGATCGTTCAAGCTCCGCAAGATGGGGTTTAGAATTCGGTTCATTGATAGGCCTTAAGAGCGCCATTTTGGCAAGAAAAGCGCATTCTTCCATTGTCCCGCCCAGGCCTACCCCCAGCACATAAGGAGGACAGGCATCCGGACCGGCGATCCTCACTGTCTCCACGCAAAAATCCACTATTTTTTGCGTTCCTGCCGTGGGGTCCAGCATGGCCATCCTGCTCTTATTTTCGCTGCCGAAACCTTTGGGCATAACAGATATCCTGATCCCATCTCCGTCAATAACTCCAATATGTATTACGGCCGGGGCATTGGTTCCGGTATTATCGCGCAGTATTGGATCCCCGACAACTGATTTGCGGAAATATCCTTCCCGGTAAGATCTCTCCACTCCTTTATTGACCGCTTCCACCAGACTGCCGCCCCTGACCTGGATAACCGCGTCATTTCCTATATCTATGAACACCGCTACCATTCCGGTATCCTGGCATATGGCCAGTTTATCCCTTTGAGCTATTTCGGCGTTCTCCAGAAGTATTTTCAGCATACCCTTCGCCGGGGTATTATCCTTTTCACTCTGATACAGGTCCTCTATTCCCTTTAATATATCCGGCCGCAGAACAGTGTTCGCCTCGATACATAGATCCATTACCGTGTTTTCAATGACCTTCGGGTCAATACATCTCACGCTCATAAAGCCACCTTCTTTACGCTGATCTTTTCTCTTAGAAATATGCGGGCGGTCCTCCTGAACCCTTCCGCGTCATCGCTTACGAAACATTTCACGCTTGCGTTTCTCTTTTTCCGGTCCGCCCCGATGTTCCTTTTGTCCATCTCCTGTTTTACCATTTTTGCCACGGATGAAGCAGAATCAACAAGATTGACCTTTTTCATTATATCGCCGATCGCGTTTTTTAAAAGAGGATAATGCGTGCAGCCCAGGATCAGGGTGTCTATGTGTCTTTTTTTAAGCTCACTCAGGTACCTTCCGGCCACATCATACGTCACCGGGTCTGAAAAGAACCTGTTCTCCACCAGCGGCACGAACAGCGGGCATCCCCTGGAAAAAAGACGGCACTTCCTGTCTCTTCTCTTCAGCTCTTTGTCGTAGGCGCGGCTGGAAATGGTGGAGTCCGTGCCGATGACCCCTATCCGGCCGTTCTTCGTGATACGCACGGCCTCTTTCACGCCAGGCGCTATTACGCCGGTAACGGGGAGCGTGTATTCCCTTTTAAGCGCGGAAAGCGCCAGGCTTGAAGCGGTGTTGCATGCCACAACGATCATCTTGACATTCTTTTCCAGCATGAAATCCATGATCTCACGGGAAAAACACTTTACGGTTTCGGCTGATTTGTTCCCGTAAGGCACCCTGGCGGTATCTCCGAAATAGATGATACTCTCCCCCGGCATAAGCTTTCGCAGACTCTTTACCACCGTTAGCCCGCCTATGCCGGAATCAAACACTCCTATGGGCCTGTTGCGTCCGGGTTTCATTATGGGGTATTATATCCATATAAGAGTAGTATTACAAGAAAATAGGTGTGAAATACCTGGTACCAGGGACGGAAGCTACGGATTACAGCGCGCTGAGCACCGCGTCCTGGGCGTCCTTCCATCTTCTGATTGACTTCCAGTCTACCGGTTTTATGCGTAACATATATCCTGCAAAAATCGCGGCTAAGATCGCGGCAAGACTCCCTTCACCCGCTGTCCTTGACGCCTCCCGGACTAATTCATCATAGTTTGTAATGGAAGATCCCAACAGTCTTAAAAATCTCTCTTTCATCCACTCGGGAACCTGCTCATCCGCATAACCGTCCGGTTTTCCATACCTGTCACATTCCATCATGGTAATGTCCGTAAAAAGATCAATTACAGTGTTAAGGTGCTGCAGATCGCCGACATATGCTTCCACGAAACGTATTTTGCTTTTGATCATGAAGTCCGCCATCTTCTTTCTATCTTCATCCGCCATGTCCTTCTTATCACTCATTATCTGACCCATTAGACCTTCTCTTATGAACTCCGTTATCTCCCCTTTCTCTCTTTCCAGTGATTTCCCGTCCCGGGATATCAGTCGGATGACCATCCTGGTCTTATTCTGGCTGTAATCCTTGCCTTCAAAATTTGTCGCGTCATTGTAGAAATCGGGCAAAACTTTTTTCACGGTTTCCTTTACGTTATCCGCCCAGACAGAATCCGCAAGGTAGCTCCTGGTAATGATATTATGTCCCTCTCCGCCTAAAGAGCGTTCTGTCCGCCTTAAATACTGAATAACCGGTGAAACTGAATCAATTGAGGCTGCCGGCTCAATGGCATACGTAGGCGCTTTCCTTGTCTCATACATGATCCCCGGGATAAGGTCTTTTGCCGCTTCATACACTCCCGAGCCCTTTATCATCTGAGTCAATTCTTCGTCCTTATCCTTGAACACCTGGCGAGTAAATGCGCGGATGACATAGTGTTTCCTGCGCGTCTCAAAATAATCACCTTTTCCCATGGCCCTGTATTTGTCCTCATGCCGTTTAAACCACGTCATGCCAGCGTATTTGTCCTCGTCCGGTCTAGCTTCGCGGAGAATCCGTTCCATCCTCTCGATCATCCCGGGGTCGGCATGCTTCAGGTATTCAACGATCTCATGGAGAAAAGACAAGGGGTTCCCGTTCAAAAGATTCTTGTCAACCGCCAGGACTTTCTTTTCCCCGATGCCAAAGAAACCTTTAACACCTCCACCTGTAGCTATAAGACGTGCCGGCAATCCCGACCGGAATGTCTTGATAATATCGACAAGGATCTCTTTTTCATCTGAAGAGATCCGGACACTTTCCATAAGTTCCTCAACGCTCTTTATATGCCTCTCAACATGTTTTTTGGTGATCTCTTCCTGTTTTATAGTGGATAGATCCACCACCTCTTCTGTATCCATATTTTTTATTAAACCGCGCAGCTTTCCGGTTTCTTCAACTACTTCGACGGGCTCGATCTCCTCGAACTTGCCCATGAAATTAGAAATCGATACGGGAACCACTTCATCCGTTTTGCCCCCCTCCTCACCCCTGTGTCCCATATCGAAAATGATCTCCATCAGGACCGCATCTGCTTTATCGCGCACATCACGTTTCGCAGTCAGGCTGTGACTGACTTTCCGCAACGCACCGGTGATCGCCGCCCTCGTGGAGTAGCTGGCTCTCCCTGCTATCTCCCCGAGTACCGTGATTATGTCCTTTGCTACCCTGGAATATTCGTCGTTTTCCAGGGCCTTTATCAGGTGTGGCACCGCGGGCTCTCCCATGGTATTAATGTCATCGAGCAACGCGGCTATCTGGTCCGCAACGTTCTCGTCCTTCTTCTCTCTCCACCTTGTTACCTGGAGCACTTTAAGGGCGTAATCCACGGCCTCTGCCTTATTCTGGATCATTAAATAGTGATCGGGGCCTTTTTTCTGGACTTCTTTTTGATGCGCATTCATCCGGAAATCATATTTCATTCCCCTCCAGCCCCTGCCGCCGAAAATAATTGACGCGATAATGAGCACCGCGAGCACAGGCAAGAGCCACCTGACATATAAATTCAGCACCGATCCTCTTTCCGAATGTTTTATCCATCCAGTCCACCATTTTTGCTTTTTACTCCCCCGGGGTGCCGGATCAGGCCCTGTATCCGCAGGAGTAACGTGGACCTTTGTACCGTCCGGCAAAGTTTTCTCTTGGGAACCGTCGTTTATCCTTTCATTTGAAACTATCACGGCGCCTTTCTCCATCCGGACCGTTATGTTCGCCCCTTTTAACAACGCTTCCCGGACGTGCACTGCCCGGCTGAAAAGCTCCCGGCCGGATCCCGGCATGTTCATTTCCGACAGCATGCTCATTATGGCTATGTCTGACACCCCTGTCTCCAGCATACTCTCAATAGAACTTCTGCCTCCGCTCAAAAGCCGAAAATAAGGACACTCACATGGGTCCTGACTCCTGAACTCCGGAATGATCGTGAGGTAGGAAATGCCCCGCTTCCTCAAAAGTCCTGTCAGATTTTCCGCGTGAAAACCCCCGGTAATAAGCACCGCGTGCCTGATGTTTCCCTCCCCGGGGCCCGGCGCTCCGAACCTCATGTTGCGAAGGAAGGCTTCGTCCCTTTTGAAGGAACATTCGTAAAACTTTATCATTGCTTTCCTGTATAAGTCGATCTCATATATATCCCCGTTCAGGCTGGCATCAATGTCATTATCTGCCGTCTTTTCCCTTATAAATGAGATATAATCCTCTATTTTGAAGGAATCCTCGCTTTCCCTGTAATACCTGTAATCTTCCATTTTCAGAGAAACGGCGAACAGTTTGCGTATCACCTGGAGGTTCTCCCATAGCCCGTCAAGCCGTGCCTGGTCATCATTTTCATACAACTTCTCCCTGAGGGCCTTCCTGATGTTCTCCATTTCTTTCATGATGGAGGACCTGTCGGCTGAATCATAGAGGGAAATATAGTCGATATAACCGAACAGGTCGGGGAAGCGTTCTCTTCCGATCCTCACCCCGGAGGCTTTCCGGGCCAGGTAGCCATAGAACTCTTTTTGCGTGATCCTCTTCTGGCTGAACCTGACCGTGCTTGATACAAGTTCCTCCCGCTCCCTCTGTGACAGTATCTTATGGAGAGTGTCTATCATCTGATCCCTCTCCTCATTCGCCTTTTTAAAATTGATACCATCTTCCATGCCAAGCGACTCCCGCAACAGACTGATGTTCGCGAAAGAATCCGCGTCTATCCCGTTGCTTTCCGCATTGTCCATCAGATAGAGAAGGTATTCCCTGAAATCGATAAGCTCTTCCCTGTTCTCCGCGTATTTTCTGTCAAGTTCAAGCAATTCATCCGAATATATTGCCTGTTTGAGTTTTTCCAGGATGGAAGCGAGAGACTCGATCTGCCTTTCCACCCTATCCCTGTACTCGAGCGATCTCCGGTATATCCCGAGATTCTCAAAATAGAGCGCCGGGTCTTCAATCCCCCACAGGGTCACTTTTCCTGGATCGTTTATCGCGAAATATTCGGCCCCGTTCAGTAGCCCTTCCAGGACAAAATCATCCGCGACTTTTTCGCGCATCCCTCTCTCCCTGATATCGGTAAATACGGAAAGGTCATAATTCCCCTTTCCCCCCTCAAGATTGACAGTGGATATACCGTAATTCTTCCTTAGATATTCGAGGAGCTCGGCTATTTTGTGCTGGGCCCTATAATTACAGTGCGCGTCCTGGATGTGTATAACGACCCTGTCCGAAACACCGTTATAGGTCTCTTTGACCATACCCAGGTATGATGGGATATTGATCCCGGGGTCGGCAATATCCGCAACAGCGTCGCTCCCGGCAGCGACGCCCGGTTGAACAGCTGCCGCCAACGCGTCCGTAAAGATGAAACTGAAGATAAACGCGGTTACCGTGACAAAACTGACCAATGCCCTGAAAGGTTTATGCCTGTTTAAAATTTCGTTCGACATGAATTTTTCCTCCGTTTATTTAAGGAAACCCATAAAAAATTCAAATATCCAGCTTTATTTTATCATAACCAAAGAAAATGTCAACTACAACATAAAAAATAGGTCGCTGTCCCCATTATTACGCGAATATCTGCACCCTGTAGATCTCCTTCAAGACCTCGTAATCCATTGGCTCAGCATTGGGTATGAATATATAGACATTCGCGAATCTGTCATGCTTCTTAATAAGGATATTGGGGTTTTCAAGATCAATATCCCGGCCAAAAGCCAGCTGCAGGGTCAGGGTCATCATCTCCATTAGGCGCATGTAGCTGTCCACGGTCAGCTTTCCGTTATCCACTCCTGCCATGAAAATATTGTCGGAACTTCTGAGAGTCTCGAACTCATCCGAAGTAACGGTATCTTTACCGGCCAACACGATAACTTTGGCGTCTTTCTTGCCTTCCTTGTCCATTTCCGTGTTGATCGCACCTAACAAGCCGCTGTCATCTCTATCTATAAAGGTTATGCCTTTTTCCCGGCAGAATTCACGTATTGAAGTTATAAGAGGATTAACCGCGTCGTATTGAAGGTGCCTGCCCTTTTCATATCCTTTTATCCAGCTTGTGCCAAGCGCTAATATAATTGGCTGCTCCTCCTGTTTTGCCTGGATGAGTTTAATAGTATCCGAGAAAACTTGAGCCTGCACACGTTCAGTTTCGTCGGATATAACGGCTGGTTCGGCCTTCTGGATGATTTCGGGCACTTCTTCAGCCGCATTCCGGGGCACCTCTTTTGCCGGCGCTTCGAAAGCATCCACCATTAAGATCGCTTCGCTGTCTTCGACAGAGCAGATCCTTTTTTCTTTTGAATGATAAGTCGTGTTTCCGCCCCGGCCCCTGTCAGACCAGTTAAGATATATGACCGGTTTTCCGAAAAATCTGCGAAGCTCCTCCGCCCACTTCTTAACTTCTTCCGGGCTTGTGGCCGCGGGAACAACGATCATGTCTGATCCATTTATTTCCTTGCTCATCGCTATCAAATCAACACCATTCTGGATCAGTACCTCTGCTTCAATGCAGATCAAAATCTCCATTTTACGGCCCTTTATTGAAAACAACCGTTTTTCGCTTAAATGGCGGGTTTTTTTGAATACAATATGCCTTCCGGCATATCCGGGTTTAATTATGTTATACGTTATATTGGAATTTTGTGGGTCAGGTGACTCGTATTCTATGCACAAGCCTATTGCTATCTTTGTTCTATCCGCTGCTTCCTGCAGCAACTTGATCCGTGTTTCAGCCTCTTCCTCCGTACAATATGTCTTATCCAAAATCTCAGGGAAAAGTATCAGGTCCGGAGCATCCGGACCCAATCTGCTTAAGCTTTCAACAATATTTTTGATTCTTTCTGTATTCTGGTCGAATTCATCATCCTGGAGCTGGGCGCAGGCCACTCTTAACCCCTGCTTTTTGAATCCGGCGGTCCATAGAACCGGTATCCCTTCCACGGAGTTGGGATAAATACCCCTTTCCCCTGATAAAAGGAACAATTTCACCGAATTATAACCAAACCATATTCCGCTGTCCTTTTCTGATTCGATCTTCCTGATCTCATCACCACCCTGGACATATGAAAGCCCCTTGTTGTGAAACAGAATCTCTTTTTTTATCATTTCCGTGACATCCCCGATAAACACGCCGTTCTCGTTTAAAAGTCTTATATAAGGTGTGAGCGCATGAGCAGCATCCTGAGCGCTCTTTATCCCTCCAGTCCCCGCAAAATGCTCTTCTGATGAAAGGGCTAATCCCGCCTTTAACATAAGGATATCTATGTCTTTCAGTAGTGTTTTACGGAACGGCACTTTGGCCGGAACAGTCTCGCTCCCGGGTTTTATCTCGAAATTATCTATAAAAGTTACTTTATATTCCTTATATTCCATACCCCACTGCGCCCATTTAAACCGGATTTCATAATAACTCCTTTCACCATAGCCCAAACGCTTCTTGCTGATAATAATATCCCTGGCCTCCATCGCGTCCAGCTCATCCAAGACGAACGGAAGAAGATGGCCTCCAAGGTACTGATATGCCGCGTCATGCATCAGAGAACCGTGAGATTTCGATCCATCCTTTTTTTTGCTTCTTTTCGCCTCTCTGTACATCATTCTATTTTTTTCAGATAACCGCATACTTCTTGCCGAATCATAAAAATTTTTCTTCTCCATCATTATAAGATGCCTGCTTCCTCCCGCTAATAATCCTTCTGAAACACCTCCCATGGACGCGAGATAAAGGGCCTTTTTCTTTTCCAGATCGGGATTTACCTTTTCGTGGTTCCTTATTGCTGTCCAGTAGCGGACATGTCTTTCGTCAAGAAGCGGGTCTTGTCCCTGAAGCGGCCGGGTATCCAGGTCGCCATTGTTCCAAAAATTCGCTAATTCTAATCCGTTAAGCCTGGCCATGTGATCGACTGCATCTTCCTGACTTAGAATAAATAAGATATGTTCCATAATAGCGTTCTTGAACCGGTCATCAACCATTAGATCAATATCTCCGGATCTTTCAGCCGCTTCCTCGCCTAATATGTAGAACACGGCATTGGCTACCTCCCTCGCCTTTAGCGGTGTTCTTTTCCCGACGTATATTCCGTCTTCTACCGACGTCCTAAAACGATCTTGAAGGAGTTCAGATAATTCAGCTCTGGCTGCCACTGTCTCGTCCTTTTCCTCTGACCATAGTCTGTAAAGAATATCCCTGGCCTGTTTCTCGCCAATGTCCGGTCCTGTTTCCAGCCCTTCAGGGATATCGGCTATCAATATTTCTTCTTCATCTCCAAGCGAAAAAACCTTGTTCTTATACGGCCTGTAAGAAGAGTTCCCGGCTTTATCTCCATCAGCCCGGTTAAGAAGCATGACCGGTTTCTTGTACCGTTCCTGGAGTATCTGTGTCCAGGTCTTAGACGACTTTAATCGGGTTGCTGAAGGTATAAGTAGCAAATCCGCGTTCTCTATTTCTTCTGATACCTTCCTGGCGGCAACAGTATCTTTGAGCGCTGATAGCGTTTCAACGCAGATCAGGAGAGCTATTTTATGGCCTCTTACCGAAAATGAACGGTTTTCTGACCCAAAACAAAATTTCCGGAATCTCCTGTTATCCTCTTCGTCCCCGGGCTGGATTATATGGCAGGCAACGAGATTGCCTGTATCTGTCCTTATATCGCTTTCAACACAGTAGCCGATGGCTATTCCCGTGTCATTTGCCGACTTTTCCAGGATCTCTATTCTTTCTCGCTCCTTATCCTCTGAACACCGTCTTTCATCAATCAACTCGGGGAATATCACCAGGTCCGGAGCATTTGGGCCTAATTCACTTAAGCCTTCCACAATACTTCTGATCCTTTCCGTGTTTTGTTCAAAATCTCTCCTTTCAAGCTGCACGCTGGCCACTCTTAAACCTTCCTTTTCCAATCCATTTGTCCATGTAACCGGTAACCCTGATATGGTCTCTGGAGGGGCAGCTGGCTCTTCCTTTGATGAGGCCAATAGTGTAACAGGGTTGTAGCCGAACCATATACCCCCGGGAACTGATTCAATATCTGTGATCTCCTCGCCGCTGGGGATATAGGAAAGCCTCTTGTTGCAAGACAGGATGCCTGACCTTCTTGATACAGACACGTCCGCGACAAACACACCATCTTCTCCCAAAAGATCCATATACGGGCTGAGAGCGGCAGCTACATCTTCGGAAGTGTAAATCCCGTCCGCATCGCCGGGCTGACTTTCGTCGGAAAGGGCCAATCCCGCCTTGAGCATTAATATATCAACCCCTTTCAGCAAAGTATCCATTAAAGTGGCCTTAAGGGACTCCCTTATCCCTTGAGGCCTTATTGTATAATTATCAATGAATGTCACAACATAATCCTCATATTCCATGCCCCACTGCGCCCATTTGAACCGGATCTCATAATAGTCCCTTCCTTCCCTGTCCAAACGCTTCTTGCTGATAATAATATCCCTGGCCTCCATAGCGTCCAGCTCATCCAGGACGAACGAAAGAAGATGCTCTCCAAGGTACTGATATGCCGCGTCATGCATCAGGGTACTGGAAGATTTTGTCCCCTTTTTTATGCTCCTTTTCATCTCCCTGTATATCATTCTGTTTCCCTCAGATAACCGCACGCTTTTTGACGGATCGCAAAAATTCTTTTTCTCCATCATGACAAGATGCCTGCATCCTGCCGCTAACAGTCCTTCTGAAACACCTCCCATGGAGGCGAGATAAAGTGCTTTTTCCTTCTCGAGGCCAGGGTTGACCTTCTTGTGTTTTCTTATGGCGGTCCAATAACGGACATGTTTTCTGGTGAGAAGCGGACATCTACCCAAAAGAGGCCTTCGGTCCAGGTCTCCATCCCCCCAGAAACTCACCAATTCTTCCCAGCTAAGCTCTGCCAGACGATCAACAGCGTCTTCCCTGGTCATGATAGAAACGATATGTTCTACAACAACAGTTTCGAATCTATCATCCACCAGCAGGGCATGATTTCCGGCCATTTCCGTTATTGCTTCTGCGCCCAGAATATAAAAAGCAGCCTGCGCGATCTCTCTTGCTCTCAAAGGTGTTCTGTTGCCGGCGTATATAACCCCAGCTTCATCATACTCCGGCAGTTCATTTAACAGGCCGGTTAATTCTTCTCTCGCCTGCCGCATTTCGCTTTCCCTGCCGGACCATAGCTTATACATAACATTGCTGACTATTCTCTCTTCGGCATCCGGCTCGGATACGGGGCCTTCCGGGACATCTGCCATCAGTATTGCTTCTCCATCATTAAGAGAAAACACATCATCATCTTGAGGGATATATGTTGATCTGCCTGCTTTCCCGCCATTAGTCATGTTAATAAACATGACCGGCTTTTTGAATCTTCGTCTTAGCATCCCTGGCCACTTTTCTCCCACCATGGTCAATGTCGTTGACGGCACAAGTATCAGGTCCGCTTGTTCAATGTCTTCGGTGACTTTCCTGGCGTCAGCATTGTTCCTGAGAACCGCAATTGATTCCACACACATCAGTAGCGCTATTTTCCTGCCATTGATCGAAAACAATCGGTTTTCCCTGCCGAAATTAAACTTATTGTATCTCTTGCTTTCTTCCGTGCCCTCCGGCTGGATTATATCGGTCGTAATATTTCTTCTCCCATCTATTTTTTCTTCGTGCTCCATAGAAGAGCATATGGCTATTTTAGTATCGTTCGCCACTTTTCGCAGAACACTTACCCTTTCCTGTGATTCTTCTTCCGAACAGCGTCCCCCGTCCATAAGTTCCGGAAAAACCGCCATATCCGGGGAGTTGGGACCCAATCTGCTCAAATCTTCAACTATCCTTTTGATCCTTTCCGTGTTCGCTTCAAAATCGTCCCTGCCAAGCTGGACACAGGCCACCCTTAATTCATCTTTTTTCAATCCTCCCGTCCACGTAACCGGCAACCCTGATATGGTGTCGGGGTGGAAAGGTTCTTCTTCCATGGGCTCGATCCCTACAAAAATATCCGCCTCATTGCTCAATGGGATCGTTGCAACAAAACCTTCTATCCTGTTTAATGAATACGTCAGCGTGTAGGCATGCTTGCCGTTTCGCGTAACGGGCAAAGAAAAAGCAATAATTTCCTCACCCCTTTGCACCTCCTCTATCTCGTCAATGTCATAGCCTTCGAGAAGGATCTCAGCCACACCGCCCTTTTTCTCTATATGCTTTTTAATAAGTGGTATTAAGGTATGTTTTGATATCTGGAGTTTAAGCGCCTGGCCTGCAAGAAAACTCACGTCCGCGAAAGCCCATCTGTTGCGAAAAGATTTGCCGAGTGTTTCTCCGGCTCTTACGCTTCTTGCGGTCTCCCTGTCCCAATAACTTGCAAGGTCATCGTCGGTGATAACATCCCAATTGCCACTTTTATCCCGGATAATCTTACACAGAGGTTTAGTGGCCATAGGCGGAGCCAATACATGCCCGCGGGGAGTATCGGCAAGACCAAGAACGGTATTGGACACAAAAAGAGCCCCCATAAGAACTAATGATACGATCTTTGTCCTTACAACTGAAAACTTCATGTCTTCTTATTCTCTCCTTCGTTAATTACGCGGCCTGCAGCAACAGCTGCATCCTTTCATGGTAAACCTTAAGTTGGTCGACGGCGATCCTCACTATCGGCGGTAACGCAAGGGCTATGGCAAGGTTCTTCCTTACTGTCGGACTATTGTCAATCATGTTGGCGAGAGTCTCTTCCGTGATCATCTCCTCCGGCAGCAATCTCTTGTATATTTCCCGTATCTTCGGGAATATCTCCTTTATTACGCGCGGCAAAGCGGGTTCTTTCTCCGGATGCTCTTCATCCTCTTTTTGCGCTTTTCTGCAGGCAGCCTGCGCAATGCCTATGGCCGAAGCCGCGGTGAAATCCCGCAACGGAACGCCTGCCCTCGTCTTCCCCTCCGACATTGCTACGGGAAGCATGTTTTCAGGAAGCGTCTGCATCTCCTCAAGGTCTTTAAGCTTCATAATATGGACCTCCAGTGTCCGCGGATCATCGTGGCGTTTATTGACGCGTTCCAGTATTTCATCCCCGTCAATTCCCTGCTGCGCCGCAATATCCCGCACATGGCGAACGAGCATTCTCATTGAATCAATTTTATGTTGTTTATCTTCTCCGGGTTCGAATATGTAATTCACATCAAGTCCATGCTTATTGTGAAGCATCATCAGATACGCCCATGTCCTCATATTAGCGTCCGCATCTTCCTTGGGGATCAATGATAAGTCGATGATCATGTCTACCGGATAACCCTTAAGATGTCTGGCGGCGCGGTTGAGTAGCGTTATGTCTTCTGTCAATGATATCTTCTCCGGACTTTCTTCTTCTGGAAGCATGACTCTTTCAGCCACCGCTCTGGGATCCCTTGTTGCTAGCACGAAATCCCCGCAACTTTCAAAGAAATCATCATCAAAGAGTAGATGCGGATCTTTAACCCTTAATTTTTTGCCACTTTCCAGCCATGGCTTAAGGAATTTATCAATCACTGTTTTTCTGGCATCCGGATCAAGAGGCAAATATCCCCTTCTTAAATAGAAGAAAAGCGCGTCAAAGCCGGTTAACACCTGGCCTTTATACGCCCTGAAAAATATGGGGTTAAACTCCTGTTTCAGAAGGCTATGCTTCATCTTAAAAAGGACCTGCATATGTCCTTTGTGTTTCCAGTATTCCATGTCTATCCCCATGGCCATATCGCACATCTTATTACCACGCGCGACAGAAAAATCATGCGCTATCTTCTCTCCGTTAACATAGAAAAACCCCTTAAACCCTGGGATCCTGCCATCGTAAGTTTCCCACTGTAAGAAACAAAGCCATATGTACTCATTTCCTCCTTCGATCGATCTTGAAGCATAGATAAATGGTTTCACGGTCCAGCGACCAGAAAAGTATTCCTCTACTGTTTTCTTTGTCTCTGTTTCAAAAGCTGAATCCGTGTGATCCGGATCTACTGACACTCCCAAATAAGAATAAAGTTCGGACGGGTTTTCGGCCTTGACATACGAATAGTGCGATCTTTCTATTATACTTGCCTGCTCCCTTACAAAATCCGTCACACTTTCATCGCCATCGAAAACAGACTCGATCAAGCCACCATATTCTTCAACATCCCCAACGCCACCAGGGACGACATTTGTGTAATCAAAATCTTTAGCATATCTTTTCCTCTCGCCTTTGTCGTTTACCGGCTCAACTTCGATCTTGTCCCTGTCGAGCATGTCATCGATCGTATTGCCATTGAATATGAGCGAGAACCCGTGCCTCTCTCCCTCTGCCACGGTTGCCCGCAGATCTATTTCTATAGCCCCGTCTTCCAGTATTTTTGGGTTAGATAATACTTCAAAAATTTTCTCCTCCTCCATGCCATCATATTGCTTATCCAGGGCAGCATTTATATCAAGCCGGCTTCTATACTTCAGGGCAGTTTCTTCATCCTCTCCCTTTAACCCTTTCAGGGCCATATCAACAACCAGCGTCAGCTCAACCATGCTGCGGGACAAATCCCCTGCCCTAACCGTGTCCATGATAGGCTTAAATATGCTTTGCGCGGCAAGGGTAGCTCTCCCGGGACCATAAGTCACAGGAAAGGCCCAGGCGATAGTATTGAAATAAAAGAGGCACACTATCCCTATTATGATAATTCCAAACCATATCTTATATCTGCCTTTAGGTCTTTTAATAATGCTCATAGTTACATTAATTGTTATTTTTGTTAAGCAAATAAAATGTAAGTTATTATACCATGAATCAGCGGTTAGGTCAATAAAAGTTTATGGGGGCACCTTTTTACATAACTTATTGTCTATAAAGAGGTTTTGGATTGAAAGTGCAGTCCGGGACGAGTGTAATTTTAACCTCAGAACCGTCCCGAGATCCGAGCTCGCCCAAGCCTGGTCAGGAAGGCATTTCAGACTCTATCATGTTTATCAATTTATCTGTTTCATCTGAAATTTTCATTGAAAGAGTTTTTGAGGCGCGTATTTCCTGCTTTATCGACTTTAAGAGGCTTAAAAAACGCTTCACGCACGCCATGCTTTTCTTCTGGTGGACCTCTTCGGGCTGCAGTTCTCCGTTTTTCTTGATCATTTCCCTGAGATCCTTCTGCGCCTCTCGCGCATCTTTGCCTTTCTCAAGAACATATTTTTTGATCCGCGCGTAGTCCTCTTTGTCTATTTCCTTATTCGCGCTGGCGCGTCTTAGAACATCGACGGCCTCGTAGGTAGGCACCTCCGCGGCATTGGCCTCTTCGGTATACTCTTTCTTCAGATACCTGGGCTCTGCTTTCTCAAGAAAAGCGTAAGACCGCAGCAATTTAAGCGCTGTCTGCTTCTGTATGCCGATCTCTTTTGATGTATACGTATCGAATTCACTATACCCCCACCCTTTATACAACTTATCTTTCCAGGCCGCATAAAGGATCTGTCCCAGTTCTATCCATGATGTTTTGAATTTTTTCGCGTTCTCGAGAACCTGGTATCTCAAGCTCTCAGGGGGTATTTCTTCCATTTTCCGTTCAATGTTCTTTATTGACCTTGTTTTTCCGTCACCCATAAGTCACATGCCTTTCGCTTTTAGATGTCTGATTAGATTTTGCTGTCAGGCCTCATCATAGCACATTTTTCTCGCTGTTTACAACTTTTTCGAATATTGATCATTTAAGTTGAAAACTAGTTGTATGCTAGAGTTGCCGGGAGTTTTTCTTTGGAGTATAATTATAGATATGTTCTCGAGAAAACAGGTCTTCAGAACACTGCTGGTAGTCGTTTTTATCATCCTTATGGTATACGCCAATTTTTATATCGTAAGAAGGGTGACGTACTACGCTCTGGAGGTATATCTTTACGACCGGCTGCTCATCGCGTATGAAGTGGGTTCGTCTGAGAAGATGAAAGAACAGCTCAGCATGATCGCATCGAATGCTGATATGCCGCGCGAACGTGCTTTAGCGAAAAAATTCGAGAAAAACATCAGCAGCATAAAAGACATCCACGGCTTTCTGAAAAAGGCCGTAAAGGAAGACAAGTCCAAAATAAAGCTTTTGAAAAATATGCGGGCCGTATCTATCGTCCTGATACTGATACTATTTATTGCGCGCAGTTTTATGATAGCCAGGGAATGGTTCGCGTTGAGATCGAAACAGTGAGCCGTTTTTTGCACCGGTCCATGGAAGGCCTCAGAATGTTTTTTGGAATCTGCGCGCGCTTGCAAATATGACAACGAGCCCTATTACCGCGAGCGCCGCCAGGTCATCCCATAATACCGCAAACCCGATCCCTTTCAGGAAAATACCGCGCATTATCACAAGGTAATATCTCATCGGGTTCATGATGGTTATATATTGTACTATCTGGGGCATGTTCCTGATAGGATAAGCGAATCCCGAAAGAAGCACCATAGGCGCATATATCATAAATATGGACATCATCGCTTCCTGCTGTGTGGAAGAAAGTGTCGAGATAAAAAGCCCTGCGCCGAGGGTTGTCAAAAGATAGATGAGGGTTGAAAAGAACAGAAGAAACAGGTTCCCTCTCAACGGTACCTTAAACCAGAAACAGGCGATCAGCGTAATATAAAATACCTGTATAACGGCGATGATAACAAATGGGATGAGCTTGCCAACTATAAGCTCAATGGGCCTTATCGGGCTTACCATCAATTGCTCCATTGTGCCTATTTCCTTCTCGCGAACGATCGACATGGCGGATAATAACAGCGACATTATGGTTACTATAATGCAGATAACGCCCGGGAGGTAATAGTTGCGCGATATGAGGTTCTCGTTGAACCAGCTCCGGTCGCGTAATTCTATGAAAGGGCACACATTTTTCTTTTTCAGGTAGATTTCCGCCCTCCTGCGCAGCGCTTTATAGTTAAAAGTATTGATGATCTGATCCGCGTAACCCAATACTATCTGGGTGGCGTTGGAGTCAGTCCCATCAACTATTAACTGTAATGGTTCACTTCTATTGCCCACAACATCGCGTCCAAAACCCCGGTTAAACTTAAGAACCGCCAGAACCTTTGCCCTGTTTATGAGACCGTCCATCTCTTCATCGCTCTTAAGGTAACGCTTAATATCAAAATACTTTGAATATGAAAAATCCCTGATAACTTCGCGGCTCACATATGTGTTGTCGAGGTCATAGACGGCCGTCGGGATATCCGTCAGGTCCATGGTCGCGGCATAACCGAAGAGAAAAAGCTGTACCATCGGGCTGATGAAAATGACGGTTTTCATCCGCGGGTCGCGGAATACCTGCAGGAACTCTTTCCGGAGTAAAGCGATTATACGGTCAAACATATTTTATCACGCCCATTTTCAGAGTATCTTTTTCTTGAATTTCTTTACCGCGAGCAAAACCGTAAGAAAGGCGAACAACGTAAGAAAAACCGCCTGCGGCCACAAAGCCGCGATCCCAGTGCCTTTCAAGTATATTCCCCGAAGGCATATTATGAAATAACGCGCCGGCACCAGATATGTGACAGCCTGTATGGCTTTCGGCATATTGAATATCTCATACGTGAACCCGGACAAAAGCACCGTCGGCAGGAACGACGTGAGCAGCGCCACCTGGCTCGCCAGGAGCTGGTTTTTTGCCATTATCGAAATGGAAATGCCAAGACCGAGCGCCCCGGCGAGAAATATCGAACTCAGTATAAAAAGAAGGAATAAATTCCCCATGAGAGGCACGACAAAAACAAATCTTCCCATCAGGACCGCTATAACAAGGTCGATCATGCCTATAGTGAAATATGGTATGAATTTTCCGGTTATAAGTTCAATCGGTCTCACTGGTGTTGATATAAGCTGTTCCATCGTCCCGCGTTCCCACTCCCGCGCCACGGTAAGAGACGTGAGAAGCGCCGCGATGGTCATCATTATTATCGCGATGAGTCCGGGCACTATGAAATACTTGCTTTCAAACCCTTCATTGAACCACACGCGCGGCCTCAGGTCCACCGGTTCGGGATTTATGACACCGGATGTTTTCGACACCTGTTGTATGATATTGGCATTACGGGTATTGACAATGCTTTTCACGTATCCGAGGGCGACCGAAGCGGTGTTTGAATCAGAGCCGTCCAATATGAGCTGTATGGGCACAGTCTGGTTCGTGTAATACAATCTCGAGAAATGCTTCGGGATCACAAGCGCCATGAGCGCGGTCCCTTTATTTATAAGCCGGTCGATCTCGCCGTAATTATCGTAATAGCCGATGATCTTGAAATAGTTGGAGTTCCTGAAATCAAGTATGAAATCGACCGAGGCTTTTGTGTTATCCTGGTCCCATATGGCAAGCGGGACGTCCTGGATATCAAGTGACAGGCCGTATCCGAAAAGCACGATGAGTATGATAGGTATTCCGAGCCCCAGGCCGAGGCTCCGCGGATCGCGCCGTATCTGCGTGAATTCCTTTACACAAACAGCTTTAACCCTTCTAAGATTCAACGGGATGCTCCCTGTCGTAAGTTTCTATTAACGATACAAAAACGTCCTCGAGCGACGGTTTTATTTTCTGGATGGAATAGCCGGTAACGCTTCTTCCCTTAAAAAGCCCCTCTATGGCGGCAGTGGCCTTTTTCCAGTCCTCGCACACCGAGTGGAGGCGCGTCCCGAAGGTGGCCGTCTCGTTGATCCCGGGAAGAGAATTGATGCGTTCTATCCATTCCTCGGAATCGGGCACGCTGATCTCGAGTATATCCTGTTTCATGAGTTTCAATTTCATTTCCTCGGGCGTGCCCATAGCTATGAGGTTGCCTTTATAGATCATGGTGAGGCGGTCGCAGTTTTCCGCTTCGTCCATGTAATGTGTCGTGACAAAAACGGTGACGCCTCTCCGGGCCATATCTTTTATGATATCCCAGAAATTGTTCCGTGTGATAGGGTCAACCCCGGATGTGGGTTCGTCAAGGAAAATTATGTTCGGTTTATGCAGTATCGCGCATCCCAGGGCGAGGCGCTGTTTCCACCCGCCGGAAAGTGTCCTGGTAAGGCTCCTGCTGAAATTCTTAAGATCGGCAAGCTCAAGCACCGTAGCCCTGCGTTTAGGGATCTCTTCTTTGGGTATTTTATATATACCGGCGTAAAATTCTATGTTCTCTTCCACTGTAAGGTCATCATAGAGCGAGAATTTCTGTGACATGTATCCGATATGCTCTTTAATACTCTCCTGCTCTTTCATTATGTCAAACCCTCCCACCGTGCCGGCACCCGAAGTCGGTGAGATCAACCCGCATAGCATACGTATAGTAGTGGATTTGCCCGCACCGTTCGGCCCGAGAAATCCGAATATCTCGCCTTTTCCTACTTCGAATGACACGTGGTTAACGGCCGTGAACGCACCGAACTTTTTTTCAAGTTTATCAACTTTTACCGATATTTCATCCGGTCTCATATTCTTTTATCGCTGTTATGAACGCCTCTTCGAAGGTTTTGGCTTTAAATTCCTCTTTTATGACCTCCGGTGTGTTGCATCGCAGAAGTCTGCCCTTATGTAAAAGCGCGACTCTTTTGCAGCGTTCCGCCTCGTCGAGGTATGATGTCGAATAAAGTATGGTTACCTTCTCTTTGAGAAGTTCGCAGAGGATCCGCCAGAAATCCCTGCGGGAGACGGGATCGACGCCGTTAGTGGGTTCATCCAGAAAAAGCACTTTCGGGGTGTGTATAAGAGCGCATGCGAGACCGAGTTTTTGCTTCATACCGCCCGAAAGCTTCCCCGCAAGACGCGCCTTGAACGGCGTAAGGCCGCTGAACCCGAGAAGCTTTTCTATCGTTTGCGGGCGCTCTTTCGGCGGGACGCAGAATATGTCGGCATAAAAATTGATGTTCTCGATCACGGTCAGGTCTTCGTAAAGACCGAACCGTTGTGACATATAAGCGATGTTATCTTTTAATTCTTCCGTCTCTTTGATTATGTTTTTCCCGTAAACCCATCCTTCGCCGCCGCAGGGATCGAGTATACCGGTTAACAGGCGCATGGTCGTGGTTTTTCCCGCGCCGTCGGGTCCCACCAGGCCGAATATCTCGCCTTCCTGGACCTCCAGATTGAGATTATCTACCGCCGTGAGATCGCCGAACTTTCTTGTCAGGTTTATGGCATTTATAGCGACCATGTCATTTTATGATAATATAGGCGTCAGCCGGTATGCCCGGTTTGAGGTCCAGGCTTGAATTATCAACACGCACTTTTATCCTATAGACGTACTTCACCCTTTCCGTTGTAGTCTGGATATATTTCGGGGTGAACTCCGTCTGCTGCGATATGAAAGAAACCCAGCCCTTGTATTTTTTAAAAGGATAAGTGTCTATCTTAACAAAGGCTTTTTGTCCGAACTTCACCTTGCCAAGGTCCCTTTCGTTAATATACGCCGTAACCCAGATATCCTGAAGGTCGACCACCGTAAAAACCGGTTCACTTATCTGCACGACCTCGCCCTGAAGAGAACTTTTGAGGATAACGTATCCGTTAAGCGGTGAAGCGAGATCACCCCAGCCGAGTCTTGTTTCCGAAAGAGCGAGGGACGCGCGCAGGTTCTCCACCGTTGACGCGCTGGTTTCCGCCGTGGTCCTGGCGGTATCCCGATCCAGCTGCGAGATCGCTCCTTCTTTGAATAAATTTTCAGCCCTTACGTGATTGAGCTTGTCGAGTTCCAGCTGGTATTCGGACCTTTCCAGCGCCGCGATGGCCTCATCCCTTTCTTCTGTAAGATTATCCTTAACGAGCCTTGCGACTAACTGGCCTTCCTCCACGTAATAGCCTTCATCGACCAGAAGCTCATGGATCTGTCCCTCCACCCTGAACGAAACGCGCACGTCGTCTCCCTCGATCACACCGGAAACCTTTATGAGCCCGCTCCATTTTATTTTTTCATATAACCAGAAAGACGAGATCACCAGAACAAAAATAATCGCGCCTGTGGTTATCTTCCTCTTTAATCCAGGCCTTTCGTTCAGTTTGTCCACGACCGACCTGAGTTTTGCGGGAAGTTTTGGAACGATCTTTTGTTTCAGTTTCGATATGTCTATCTTCACCATTTATTCCTCCTTGGATAATTCTCTTCCCATGGCCTTGTTCAGATCGGCTTTTGCCATTATATAATCGTACTTAGCCTCGGCAAGGCTCTGTTCGACCTGGGCAAGGGCCACCTGGCAATCCAGCACATCAAGGTTTATCCCCACGCCTGTATCGTAGCGCACTTCTGAAAGACGCAATGCCTCTCTGGCCTCTATGATACTGTCTTTCTGCGCGTAAATGATCGCGCTCCATTGTTTCAGGTCAAGACAGATACGTTTAATATCAACGGCCAGCTCATCCTCGTAATCCCTTTTATTCAGTTGAGCATGCAAATATTGCGCGCGCGCTTCATTTATCTTAGCGGGCGTGGCCAACCCGTCAAAAATCGGGAGGGTAGCTTTTACCCCGATATACCAGGTATCATGCCGATGGCTCAGCATGGTAGCGATATTATTAGACCTGCCATAATAATCAAAGTTACCGCTTAACCGCGGGATACCCGTAGCTTTCGCGAGCTCAACACCCCACTTTTCAATACTAACCCCCAGCGTCTTTAATATCATTTCGGGCCTTCGCACGTAAGCCTCAACCAGAAAATTCTTTTCTCTTATCGCTATGGGTATGAACGCGAGTGTTCCGTTTATCGCTATATCCTCGTCGAGATCAAGTGCGAGCAGTTTCTTGAACTCTATCATCAAAAGTTCTATAGAATTCTCGGCGATAATAAGCTGCGGTATGACAAGCGCTACGTGTACCTTTGACTGGAGCACGTCAAACTTTGACGTTGTGCCCTGGTTATATTTAGCCAGGGTCTCTTCATAATGGGCTTCGGCCTGGATGACAAGGTCCCTGGCAATACGTTCCACCTCATAGGCGAGTAAAAGCCCGTAAAAAAGTCTTTTTGTCTCGTACTCTATCTCGAGCGTAACGGCCCGGTACGTTTCCCACTGCGACAGAAGTTCAAGCTCAGATTGTTTGAAATTCGCTATATGGGCGCCGCCCTTGAATATATCCTGCTCTATCCCAAGGCCCAAGAAATTATCACTCTTGTATCCAAAAAAAGTGCGCGGATCTTTTTTGGTGGACGGAAGGGGCCGCTGTGAAAACATCGCATCGTAAGCCGTATCCTGGTAGGCCGTAAAATCGTACTCCATCTCCACTTTAGGCAAAAAATTACTGATGGCGTACAATTTATTGGCAGATGCCTTTTCAACATCGGCCATATGCATCTTAATGAATCTATTGTTCGCAAAAGCGGCCAGGATAGCGGTTTCTATGGTGAAATCCGTTGTGCTTTGTTCCGTTATGCCTTGTTCCGTTGTCTCGGCGTACAGTAAAGGATGAAATAAAAACAGGCCTGCGAAAAATAGTACCAGTGCCTTTCGATAAAATCCACTTGACTTCCTGTCTGAAAAATCAAAGATTGCCAAGCACATCACCCTATCCCTCTGTTATCCCCGGCTACCATTCGTTGTGATTTATTATTAGTAATAGTATACATTTATCGGATGGTATTGCAAGAATTCATCACGAACTTGTGGAGGCCTCTGAGGACGGTTAACCGCTTAATGAAAATTTTTCTATAAGACTGATCATCTCAGTTTTATTGCGGGCATAAGAAACGTTGTTTCTCAGTGGTTTAGTTTTTGAAAACCCGCGAGTGTACCAGATATAAAATTTGCGAAACTGCATGGTACCTGTTTTTTCGCCATAGAAATCCAGACATAAATCCAGGTGACGTTCCATCATCCGTGCAACTTCCTGTATAGTTGGTTTGGATACGATTTTTCCTGTGGCGAAAAATTTGTCAATTTCATTGAATATCCATGGATTACCCAAAGCTCCCCGGGCTATTGTAATCGCATCGCAACCGGTTTCATCAAACATTTTTTTGGCCATTTGAGCCGACCAGATATCCCCGCTGCCAATAACCGGGATACTAAGGGCGGCTTTTACTTTTTTTATTGCCGAATAGTTGACCGGGCTTCGATATCCCTGTGCCCTGGTTCTACCGTGCACGCAAACAGCCTTAACACCCGCGTCTTGAACATATTTCGCTATATCGACAACATTTTTTTCGTTGTCCCAGCCAAGCCGTAATTTAGCAGTTACCGGAACGGTGGCTTCTTTAACGATAACGGCCAATAGTTTTTGCAATTCTTTAGGGCATTTAAGGAGAGCTGCTCCTTTGCCATGACCGGTTATTTTTTTCCGGGGGCAAGCAGCGTTAAAATCCAAGATATCATAAGAGTACTCTTCTAATTGTTCTAATGCTTTTGATATGTAGTAAGTATCTTTCCCTACGAGCTGTATGCCTAAAGGACGGTCATCTTTATTGGTAAGCATCATCTGAAGGGTTTTTTTACTTGTATGGCTTAAAGAGCGAGCGTCCAGCATTTCTAGGAAAGCGAATTTGCAGCCAGCGTTTCTATTAAGCGTGCGAAAGGGTAAAGAACTTACCCCCGATAAAGGTGCAAGAATTACGCGGGGGAACGGGCTGTGCATCAAAATCTCCTTTTCCTTTTTACCGAGCATCTACAACAGTTTTACGCACAAAATGAGAACCGGCATTAGTTTTTTCATATCGGGATACATGGTGTCTGTCCATATTTTTTTCTATTGTGCTTTTTTTCTAAAAACGGGTTTATCTTTAAGGAAAAACACGATGTTCCACTTCTTTTTAAAGCTATCCCACTTTTTTACCCTCCCGGAATACCTTTTTTTCCCTTCTTCGGTCGAGAGCATTTGTTTCAAATCATCTCCGTCGGGAATAGAGAATTTTCTTTTAAGCGTTTCGTACTCTTTATTAAAATCAGAGTTTTTCATATGGGTATTATACGGTATTGTGCCAGGAATTAGCAAGAAAGACGCGGGGCTGTGTCAAGCCAATATAGGACTAATATAGGGCGTGGAGTAAATGAGCGCGTACCAGTGCCATTGCTCTTTCAGCCGTCAGTCTTCAGCAGCAGCAAGACGTCCCCGGGCGTGAGCAGGGTGCAGCGGTACGAGGCGGCTAGACCGCTGCCACGCGATGACTGCGGTTGTAGGCGGACAGGCTCAGCCGCCTACCGAGGCGCCCCAGTCGAAACATGCCCCCGCCGCGGCCGCGCCGTTGGTATAGCACGTGGACCCGGCCATCGTTCCGTCATTTCAGCAGTCCGACGTGTCGGAGGACCCGGGACCGCAGTCGCCCAGGGCAGACCGTGTGCCATCGACCTTATACGGGACAGGCTCTACGCAGGTCTTCTTTTTTGCCATAGATAGATTTTACCCATCTTACCCATCGCCGCACGTACATTGAAACAGAATCAGGGATGGGTAAGTATCCTTCCCGAGTTAAATCCTTTGTCCGCCCTGTGGCATAACCACTGCTGTCATCACTGCTATCTGCTTTCCCGTCGGGGGTAAAACAACCGGCGGCTGAAGCGCTGTGAGAAGACAGCCTCAATACTACATTTTCGGCGAGCACCTGTACACTCTTTTTTGCTGCGCTTAAACCTTCGGGGCTGATGTCAACGCCCAAAAAGTCAAAACATTTAGTCGCTGTGCCGCCAACCATTGTCTTTTCATAAGCGATCTCAAGTTTCGGCTTTCCCGCGGTTGTAAGTGGCCCTGCGCATTGCCCTCACGCCGCAGACGCGGAGCGCGGGGAGCCGCCGACCGGGCTATTTAGCCGGGGGTTGTGCCAGAAGGCCCGCACGTGAAGGCTGCGGAGCCAGGCCCGCTGCAGCCGCCCGAAGCGATGCTCCCGAACGGAAAGCACTGGCCCTCGACGTCGGCCCCGGGGTTGTTGCAGGCGCCCGCAGCCCCAGACCCTGGGGCCCCGCAGTCGCCCATTGCAGACCGTGTGCCATCGACCCTATACAGAACAGGCTCTACGTAGGTCTTCTTCTTTTTTGCCATAGATAGATTTTACCCATCTTAACCATCGCCGAACGTACATTGAGACAGAATCAGGGATGGGTAAGTTTCCTTCCCGAGTTAAATCCTTCGTCCGCCCTGTGGCATAACCACTGCTGTCATCACTGCTATCTGCTTTCCCGTCGGGGGTAAAACAACCGGCGGCTGAAGCGCTGTGAGAAGACAGCCTCAATACTACAT
>Ga0163203_1000002_pt1 | contig 81133 bp, 74 predicted proteins | sample PL_2010_330m_FD_113534 | JGI IMG/M metagenome (GOLD analysis project Ga0163203, IMG submission 113534) | Freshwater microbial communities from Powell Lake, British Columbia, Canada to study Microbial Dark Matter (Phase II) - PL_2010_330m | ecosystem: Environmental > Aquatic > Freshwater > Lake ... | reverse complement strand
TTCATCCATGGTGAAGCTATGTTCTTCGGCAGGGAAGCTGCCGGCTTTTACCTCATTGAGATATTGGACGAGGGCACTTGACATAACATCGGAAAGTTTGATGTACTGCTTGGTGTGCTTGGGGACAAAGTCGGTATACCAGCCCAGGATGTCGTTGATAATCTGAACCTGACCATCGCAGCCTACGCCAGCACCAATGCCGATGGTGGGAACGCTTAATTTTTGGGTAATAAGGGTGGCTAGGGGAGTGGGGACGGTCTCCATGAGGACAGCAAAGGCTCCAGCTTCTTCCAGGGCTAGGGCGTCCTTAATCATCTTGCCGGCGGCTTCCGGGGTTCTCCCCTGTATCTTGTATCCACCCAGTTGGTGAATTGACTGGGGAGTAAGCCCAATGTGACCCATAACCGGTATTCCACAATTGACGATACTTCTTACCCTGTCGGCTACGGTTACGCCACCTTCAAGCTTAATTGCCTGGGCGCCACCTTCCTGAATAAAACGGGCAGCATTGCGCTGGGCGTCTGAGATACTGGTATGGTAGGTCATAAAGGGCATATCACCAATCACCATTGCCTGCTTGGTGCCTCTGACCACGGCCTTGGTATGGTGTATCATCTCATCCATAGTTACCGGTATGGTTGATTCATAACCCAGGACTACCATACCCAGGCTATCCCCAACCAGGATTAGCGGTATGCCTACCTCATCAACTATCTTGGCTGTTGAATAGTCATAGGCGGTGAGCATAGCAATTTTCTCACCCCTTTGCTTCATATTCTTAATTTGGTCTATAGTGATACGCATTGGTTTCTCCTTTAGAAAGGTATGATCTCGACGGCTCGTTTAGTTTCAGTGATGGTGTTTTTGGCATCAACATATACCAGTTTGGGTAAAGAATGGCGAGCCTGGTCATCATCAATATGGCAGTAGGACAGGATGATAACAATATCTCCCTTGGCGGCTAGTCTGGCGGCGGCGCCATTCAGGCAGATTTCGCCGTTGCCTCTGGTCCCTTCAAAGGCATAGCTGCTAAAACGGGCACCATTGTTGATATTTAACACCTGCACCTGCTCGTAGGGGAGGATGTCGGCCTCTTCCATAAGCTTCTGGTCAATAGTAATGCTGCCTTCGTAATCAATGTTGAGGTCGGTAACCCTGGCTCGGTGGATTTTACTTTTAAGCATTATTCTCATCAGGCCCCCCTTGATAATTGGTTTTTATTTAGTCGGGTTGTTTTAATATAGCCTCCAGCTCTTGTGCCTGGTGCTGGTTTATTCTCCCCTTAGCCTGAGCAATAGGGATGGTTTGCCGCCCCAGTTCCCGATAGGTGGAAAGCAGGTCAGGGGCTGTTTTTTGTAGAGCCTCAAGGTGCTTCTTGATAGTCCCGGTGTCACCACGGGCAATTGGTCCGGTGAGGCATTGGGGTATACCAACGGTATCAATATTGTGAATCGTCCCCCGTATCAGTGGTAGTAGAGCCTGGGTAGCTTGATGTGGCGGGATGGCGAAGGTTTGCCATAGGTCGGCAGCTAGCTTGACCAGAGTTACCATATAGTTGCAGGCGATGATGGCAGCGGCGTGGTAGATTACCTTATCCTCTGCCTTTAGCTCTATCCAATGACCGCCAAGAGCGGTAGCCATGTCCTTGAGGGTGTTTAGTAGGGGCTCCTCAGCCTCAAGGGTGAAGGTTGAGCCGGGCATGTTTTCTATAGCCTGTCTTACGCTGGCAAATGTCTGAAGAGGGTGGAAGACGCCGGTGTGAGCACCTTGTTTCTGAGCTGGCTCCAGAATGTCGGTTGAATCAGCGCCACTGCAGTGAACTACACTCTGCCCGGCGTGCCATTGTATTGTCGAGGCTGCATCAGCAATAGTATCATCCGGGGTAGTAATAAAGACAAGCTCGGCAGTGTCAGCCACCGCTTGATTGTTATTCAAGGCTTGGCAATCGCTGACTGCCTGCGCCAGGCTTTTAGCTGAAGCCTGGCTCCGGCTGGATACAGCTACCACACGGTAGCCCTTACTGCTCAACCTGACCGCCAGGGCAGTGCCTACCGTTCCCGCTCCAATAAAGCCCAATCTAAGCATTTTAGTTTTTCACTGAGCCAAGCTCACATAAAAATGCCTTCTCCGACACAGCTAGAGAAGGCATCCAAAAAACCAGTTTTAATTTTTTGCCGTCTCGGTCGTATCCGATCCAAGCGACTTAGGTTATTAAAGATAATTTTTAAGAGCTCACCGCCAGACTGGTCGATGGCTAATAACTACTGTCGATTTTATTGTATAAGGCTAAGTCTGGTTTGTCAATAGTTGCATACTTTTAGGGACGTGAGAAAGTCTTTAATTGTGTTGCCGTCTTGAAGCTAGGGCAAAATAATGTATAATGTCTTGAGAAGAATAAGGAGGCACAAGATGGAGAAGCCCCCGGACGCTCTGGAATTCATAGACAGGTATTTTGAACGCACGTCTGCATTTCTGGAGAGAGTAATGGTATTTATTGACGCTGGGTATTGGCGCAAGAGCCTTGAAGACCACTTCAACAGAGTTGACGTGGACTTGAGTAAAGTAGTTACTAAGCTTCTGCGTGGGCGTCGTCTGGTTAGAACCTACTTCTACACCGCTAAGATTGAAAGGCCACCAGACGAGTATTGGAGAAACCAACAAGCTGAGCAACAGCGACTCCTTACCGCTCTAGCCCATCAGCCGTTTGTGGAAGTGCGATTAGGAAGATTACAGTTCATGGGAGGTGATGCGCCTCGCCAGAAAGGTGTGGATGTGCTTTTGGCATTAGATATGCTGAGGTTTGCGCTAAAAGGTAACTATGATACGGCAATACTTATTTCTGGGGATGGAGATTTTGCTGATATAGCCCGCATGGTAAAGGACGAAGGGCGTAGAGTAGAAGTAGTTACCTTTTCCGGAACTCGGGCTCATGCCTTACTTGAGGCATGTGATGAAAATGTTGAAGTGACGGCTGAATTGCTGGAAGGGTGTTGGATGTCGAAGATGGGTTAAAAATGAAGAAGGCTAGTTTACCCTCATAACCAGCCTTCTTCTTTCTTTCTATACCTCTAGTTGACATGCAGCTAGAGGGGATTATATTGGTAACATTACTAAACAATGCTACCAATTACAATAATACACAAAAATTTGCGTTTGTCAAGCCCCCTCGCGGTATTGGTTACATTTTTGGTTTTACTGTTTTCGCTTGCCTAACCCGAAATTCAACAGGCAATTCACGGTTATCTTGTCCAAGCCTCTTGTTCGGTGATTAATCAGCTTCCCGTCTCTGTAGCTCTTGAAAAAGGTCAGAGCATAGGCCATTCGTGATGGGGGGTAAGCTTTTATTGGAGAGATTGGTATGCAGAGGGGTGATGGAGATATTACCCTGCTCTATTGCCCAGATATCGGTTTTTCTATCGGTGTCTTTGTTTATCTTGTGGCGCACCAGCCAGTAGTATGCCCGTCTCCCATCGTGTCTCTCCTCAACGGTGTCAATATGACTCTCGCTGGCTAATCTGGTAATCTTTACCCCCTTGATTTTGGCTAGGGGCAAGTTGGGCAGGTTTACATTGAGGAAGATATTGGTGGGCAAGGCATGGGAGTCAATCTTCTTAGCTAGCAAGGCGGCTAATTTAGCTGCGTTATCAAGGTAGAGGCTGTCCCCGGTTTCTATGGAGATGGCAAGGGCGGGGAAACCATGCAGGTAGCCTTGCAGGGCGGCACCCACTGTCCCTGAGATGAGCACATCATTACTCAGATTTGGCCCCTGGTTTATGCCCGAAACGACCAGGTCTACCTTGTTTTTAATCAGTTTACCCAGTGCCAGGATGACGCTGTCAGCCGGAGTGCCCTCTACCGAGTAGGTTTCTACTCCTGTCACCATTGGTCTCACTCTTTGGACTCTTAATGGCTGGCGCAGGGTAACGGCAGTGCCTATGGCACTACACTCTCTATCCGGAGCTACGACTATTACCTGGGCGATGTTCTTTAGTTCCTTAACCAGTGCCCACAGCCCTTGGGCAGATATTCCATCATCATTAGTTACCAGTATCTTCATGTGGGATTCCCCGGTTTTTTTGCAGTTTATCACGTGGTGGTAACGATGGCAAATAGGCTTGCTGGGTAAATAGGTTTGTGATAATATAAAGGCTTGACCACGAAAGAGTAAGCAAGGGGAGAGAAAAAAGAGGATGAACTACATAGTCTTAATAAAGCAAGTACCCGATATAAAGAATATCCCTAAAGAGGCTTGGGACTGGGAGAAGGGCACGTTAAAAAGGGGTCTGCTAGATAACGTCTGTAATGAACTTGATAAACAGGCGTTGACATTTGGCTTAAGGATGAGAGAGCAGCGTAAGGGCAAGACAGTTAGTTTAACCATGGGTCCACCTTTTGCCGAAGAGGTCTTGAGATATTCTTTATCTATTGGCATTGATGCTGGTGTTCTGTTGACGGATAGAAAGCTTGGTGGCGCTGATACTGCCGCTACCGCTTACCCGTTAGCTCAGGCAATAAGAAAAATTGAAAAAGAGATATTTAAAGGTGATAGAAACTATATAATTGTCTCCGGCATGCAGTCAATTGATGGTGATACCGCTCAAGTTCCTCCACAAATTGCTGAAGAACTCGGCATAGTGCATATAGCCTATGCCACCTCTTTTAGCTTTGATAATGGAAGCTTGAGAGTGGAAAGAATAACCAGGAGAGGCACCGAGACGGTAACCTCAGAAAATTATCCTTGTCTGGTGACGGTTACTGAATGGACGCAGCCATTAAATGCTACGTTCAGTAGAACACGGTGGGCGTATTCACAGGAGCTTTATCGGTGGAGTGCTGATGATGTAAATGCCGATGAGTCTCGCATCGGGTTAGCTGGCTCTAGAACCAATGTAGTAAAAATATTTTCTCCCAAGGACGTTAGCCAGAGGACCTGTGTTTTTGAGAATGATTTAGGGAAACTGGTAAGGATGCTGAAAGAGAAGTATACCACTGAAGTGGAGGTTGCTGAAGAAGTCGATAAGCCCAAGTATCAACTTCCGGAAGGGAAAGAGAGCGATTATAAAGGGGATGTCTGGATATATGCCGAGCAGGAGGGGGGAGAAATAAACCCGGCCTCATTTGAGTTATTGGGCAAAGCCACCGAATTAGCCAGTCCGTTTGGTGAAAAGGTTGGCGCAGTTCTGGTGGGTAAGGATATAAAAGGGTTATCTGAAGAATTGATAGCCTATGGGGCGGATAGGGTTTATATTGCCGAGCACGAGTTGCTGGAGAATTTCCTGCCCGTTCCCTATACCAAAGCCATTTCATGGCTGATTGAAAAATATAGACCCCAGATGATGTTGTTTAGTGCCACCCCTCTGGGCAGGGAGCTCGGACCAAGGGTTGCTTATAGCTCAGACTCGGGGTTGACAGCTGATTGCACCGGACTAGATGTAATTGACTTTGAACGGAGTGGGCGAGAATATGTAGGCATTTTAATGCAGACCAGACCGGCGCTAGGCGGCAATGTAATGGCTAGCATCATTACCCAGAACTCAAAAGTGCAGATGTCCACTGCCAGACCAGGGGTTATGCAGGCTTTGGAGCACGACAAAACAAGGACAGGGGAAGTTATTAAATTTACCCCTGATTTGACCGAAGCCGACTTAGGCTCCAAGATAATTTCCGCCGAGATTCGTGAGCTTACCTCTGAACTTAAGGATGCCAGAATAATTGTTAGTGGCGGCAGGGGGGTAAAGACAAAAGAAGGTTTTGACAAATATATACGTCCGCTAGCCGATAGCATGGTTAAATTCTTAGACAAGGAAACTATGGTAGGTGCTTCCAGGGCGGCGGTTGAGGCAGGGTGTATAGACCGCAGCCACCAGGTTGGGCAGACCGGTCAGACAGTCCAGCCCAGGTTGTATATTGCCGTTGGTATTTCAGGAGCCGTGCAACATCTGACCGGTATGCAAAGCTCTGATATTATCCTGGCCATAAATAAAGACCTGAATGCCCGAATTTTCAAGGTCGCTGATTATGGAATAATAGGCAATCTGGAAGAGGTAGTTCCTGAACTTATTAATGTATTGAATTCGCAGGGAGGAGACTAGTGAAGGCTTTAAATAAGACGGATGTGTTATTCGTTGGGGCCGGTCCGGCAAGCTTGGCCGGGGCGATAAAGCTAAAGCAGCTACTTAATCAAAAGGGAAGAGACGAGTCAGTCGTTGTCATAGAAAAAGCGGATAAGCTTGGTCAGCATAATCTGTCGGGAGCTGTCTTTGAAGCCGATGTTTTGGATGAGTTAATTCCTGACTGGAGGCAGAGCCAGAACGGATTTGCCGCCAAGATGCTGGCGAATAGAGTAGAGAGAGACGAGTTAATTTTCCTCCTGGCCGGTGGATTGGCGGTAAAGATTCCTGAATTTTTTGTTCCCTCACCTATGCATCATAAGGGGGATTACATTGTTTCGGCTAGTGAGCTGGTTAATTGGCTGGCTGGTATTGCCCGAGGGCTCGGGGTTGAGATATATACCGGCTTTACGGCCAGGGAGATTGTTGTCGAGGATAATTTTGTTACGGGAATAAAGCTTGGCGATAAAGGGCTAGACAAGGATGGGAAACAACTATTAAACTACGTACCAGGAGAAATGCTGGAGGCAAAAGTAACCGTCCTTGGTGAAGGTTCTTTAGGTCTGTTAGCCGAGGATTTGGTGGAAAGATTTAATCTTGGAAACGGTAAAAACCCGCAGGTTTACTCGGTTGGAGTTAAGGAGATTATTAGATTACCCGAAGAAAATAATTTTGGGACTAACCGGGTGATACATACCATGGGTTTTCCCAATAGACTGCTTACCCCTGATGTTTTTGGCGGCGGCACCATGTATAGCCTGGGGGGAAATGTAGTTGCGGTTGCCCTTATCCTGGCTCTGGACTGGAGGTATTGTGACCTCAATCCCCAACGGGAGCTTCAGGTGTTTAAGTCCCACAGGTTTATCCGAAAATTGCTTGAGGGTGGTGAGGTTATAGGTTATGGTGCCAAAACACTCCCCGAAGGCGGCTATTATTCCATGCCGGAACTGGTCGCCAATGGTGCCGTTCTGATTGGTGACGCTGCCGGTTTGACTAACGTAAGAAAGCTTAAGGGACTGCATTATGCTATCAAATCGGGGATGGTGGCTGCCGAGGCTATTTTTAATGCCATAGAACACAACACTTTCTCCAAGTGGAGCTTGAAGAGGTACGAAGACCGGCTGGCCGAAAGTTTTGTTATGAAAGATATGGGTGGGGCGAGGAATTACAGGCAGGTTTTTACCAAGGCGGGAAGAGCTGGCGTATATCTGGGGGCACCACTGACATTTGTCCAGCAGTGCATTCCGCTTAAATTAGGCACCAAGCCGGATTATGAAGGCATGAGAAAGTCCAGGCTGGGAAGGCGATATGACGGTGGTATTGACCGGCTGACTGATGTTAGTCTTTCCGGGACTGTCCACCGGGAGGATGAGCCTTCCCATATTACCTTCTTAGACCCTATGGAGTGCATTCCATGTGGGGAGGAATACGGGTGCCACCCCTGTGAATTATTTTGTCCCGGAGAAGTATATAAATTTGAAGACCACAAGATGATGTTGAGCCCGTCAAACTGTCTGCATTGTCAGACGTGCCGGGTAAAGTGCCCCCTGCAGAATATCAAGTGGGAAGTTCCCGAGGGAGGGGATGGGCCAAAATACAAAGTGATGTAGTTTTTAGTGGCAAGGCTAGGCTGATTTCGGCTTGTCTTTTGAATACAGAGAGGCAGTTGGGAAATTCAATAATTGAACACGAATCCCGGCTGCCTCAAAATTTTCTAACGTAATTATCCCTTGACGCCCCTTACTTTAGTGCTATAGTCAGCAGAGATTGAATGAAAAAACCGTTACTTAATGCCGCTTTTATTGATGGAAATAACGTGCATCGTTCTGCATTAGATATAGGATGGAAATTGGATACGAAGAAGTTTAGGCGGTATCTAGAAGAAATGTATGGCGTTAGTAAAGCGTATTATTGCATAGGTTTTATTGACTCTAACCAAGGGTTATACGATAGGCTTAAATCTGAGGGTTACGAAATGGTATATAAACAGACCCAAACCGTTAACGGTATGCTGAAGGGAAACATTGATGCCGAATTGGTTCTTAAATCTATGACCCAGTATAGAGTTTATAGAGAAGCAATAGTAGTAACAAGCGATGGGGATTTTGCTTGCCTAGTTGAATATTTGATACAGAAGAATAAATTGCGTACAGTCATAGCATCAAAGAAAGACAAATGTTCACATCTCCTAGAACAAGCGTCTGGAACCTATATCTGTTATCTTGATGACCTCAGAAACAAGTTGGAATACCGTAAATAGTGAAAGGGAACCTCGTAAGGACAGAACCTTACGCCGTTCCCCTTCGTCGTATCTTGCTATAATATAGCACAACTATATTATAATGTCAATAGTATAATGTTATCTATATTAAAATATAGCTACTTGCTCCCAAGGGATAATTACCTTTTCTAAAATAACTTCTATAGCCCTTCTATGAGCTTGTACATGTTCTGGTAAGCCCTCGCTAAGTCAGGGTCATCTTTCTCAAGTCTATTCCGCAGGGTATTCATTTTCCGGATAAATTTCCGTCTGTCTTTATTGGCTACTAAATCTGCCCAGGCTTCTAATCTGCTTTGAAACAGCTGGTTAACCTTCGTTGCACCGGGTAAACTCATTTGTAACGAGGCGCAAAACTCCGGGTCCTCGGAAATAACACTTTCCACCAGCGTTAGTAATAATTTGTAAGTGCTCCCGCTGATTGACCTCATCAGTTTTAATTTATCCAGGCTCAACAGAGTATCGGCGGAAACTATAGCGATGAAGTGAGACAGGCCGAGAATAACGCTCATCATTTCATCATGCTGGTGAGGAGTCATCAGAGTGACTCTGGCGCCTCTGGTTTCTAAATATTCCCTGACCTTTTGCGCCAGGACTCTCTCATTCTTATTGGTGGGTGTCAGCACAAAGTTCTGATGGGTAATATCACTGGCACCGGGACCAAACATCGGGTGCACACCAAGCGTTATCCCCCCTTTTATATGCTTGTGCATTATTTCCACCGGGGACTCCTTGATTGAGGTAATGTCTATGATGACCTGCTCAGGACGTGTATGGGGACAAATCTGCTTGATAACTGCTTCAAAATCGTCTATGGGCACGGAGAGCAAAATTACGTCAGCTCTCTTGACTGCTGCCACATTAGTCGCCATCTCGACACCCAGTTGCTGTTTGGCGTCGAGAAGTTTTCTCTGGTTCCGGCCGGTTATTATCACCTCCCTGCCATCTTTCACCAAAAAGTTGGCCAACCATTGCCCCATCTTCCCTGAGCCACCAATTATGGCTATTCTCACTTGGTTGTTCACTCCACAGTTTCCTTTACTTAGCTTTAGGATATGAACCCAGGACTTTGACAAAGAGCGAAATCTCTTCTACATTCTTCAGCGCTTCTCGCGGCGCCTTATCCTCCCGGTGACCTTCAAAGTCCAGGTAAAAATTATATTCCCAGGGTTTTTGCCTGGTTGGCCTGGATTCAATCTTGGTCAAACTGATATTTCTGGCGGCAAATTCTTTAAGAAATTCATACAGTGTTCCCGGTTTATGCTTTACCGAAAAAACTATAGAGGTTTTGTCGTTCCCTGATGGCGGTGAGTCCTGTCGGGACAGAATAAAGAATCTGGTGAAATTATTGGGATTATCCTCTATTTCTTTAGCCATGACCTTCATCCCGTAGATTTCGGCAGCCCGGGCACTGGCGATGGCGCCACCATCGGTTATATCCTTCTCCTTTATCATTTTCACGCTACCGGCGGTATCATAGGTAGGAATTAGTTCGCAGTCTAAGTGTCTTAAGAAAGCCTGGCACTGACCCAGAGCCTGGGGATGAGAATAAACCCTTTTTATCAAGTCCAGCCGCGCCTCTTGGCTGGCTATCAGGCAATGGCTGACTCTCAGTTCTATCTCCCCGCACACCTTGAGGCTTGAGTCTAGAAAAAGGTCGTATGTCCGGCTTATGCTTCCCTCAAGTGAATTCTCAATGGGAACAACGCCAAACTGAGCCTCATCCCGTTCCACCGTTTTGAAGACATTGTCCAGGCTTTCACAGGGTTGGGCTTGAATGGGTGGTCCAAAAAAGCGGAGGGCTGCCTCTTCACTATATGCCCCGATTTCACCTTGAAAGGCAACCGCTATCCCTTGTCCCCTTTTGGAGACGGTGACTATTTGCTTGTAGATGTTTTCTATATCTTGCTGGTTCAGGCTTTTTCCCCGGGCAATGCGCCTGACATTTTCCAGGACTTTCCTCTCCCGTTCTCTGTCTTCAATTTGTTGTCCTTTTCCCTGTTTCTCCTTGCCTATTTCCTGAGCGATTCTTATCCTTTCCGCTATAAGCTGAACTATCTTGGTATCAGCGTTATCTATTTTTCCTCTTAAGTCTTCTAAGCTCATTTTATCACCCTCGGTATTAGTCCCGCCCTCAGGGCGAAGTCACAAAGGGTTACCGCTATCATGGCTTCCACCACCACCACCGCTCGGGGTACGATGCAGGCGTCATGTCTTCCCTTGATGGTCAGGCTGGCGCTTTCCATACTTTCCATATTTACTGTCTCCTGGCTTTTGGCGATAGAAGAGGTTGGCTTAACCGCTACCCTGACCACGATGGGCATGCCATTACTTATTCCGCCCAGTATGCCACCAGCGTTATTGGTCGTGGTAACTATCTTATTATCTCTGATGGTGAATGGGTCATTATTCTCCGAGCCTCTTTTCACCGCCGCTGAGAAACCTGAGCCGAACTCGACCCCCTTGACGGCGGGGATGGCAAAAAGGGCTTTGGCTAGGTCTCCGTCTAGGGTGTCAAAGACCGGTTCCCCCAAGCCGACGGGCACATTGAGGGCTACGCCTTCTATGATGCCGCCGACACTATCACTCTCTTCTTTAGTCTTCTCAATTACTCTAACCATCGCTTCGGCGGCTTCCGGGTCGGCACACCTGACCGGGTTTCTCTCCACGTTTTCTCTTATTTCTTCAAATGCCACTGGTTTGGCTTTTATGCCGCCTATGGCAACGGTGTGAGCCAGAACCTCAATACCAACCAGGTTGAGCAGTTTCTTAGCCAGGGCTCCAGCCATTACCAAGGAAGCGGTAATTCTTCCCGAGAATCTACCCCCACCCCGGAAATCGTTAAATCCCCCGTATTTCATAAAGGCGGTATAATCGGCGTGACCCGGTCGGGGCAGGAACCTCGTCCTTTCATATTCACTGGAATCAACATCCTTATTCCATATCAGCAGACAAATCGGGGCGCCGGTAGTGGTGCCGTTAAAGATGCCGGAAAAAATTTCTACCTTATCTTCCTCAGCCCTCTTGGTTGCCATCACCCCTATCCCCGGTTTTCTTTTGTCTACCTCTCTCTGAAGAGCCTCCTCAGTGATAGCCAGACCGGTGGGGCAGCCATCGATAATGATGCCGACACATCGTCCGTGGCTTTCGCCAAAGCTGGTTATGGTGAAAAGCTTACCCAAACTATTTCCCATTTATCTTCACCTCCCCTCCTATGCTTTTTAGCTCCTCCCAGAACTGGGGATATGTCTTGGCAATGCATTCAGCGTCATTTATTACGGTGCCCCCAGCCTCTGAGCCAAGTATACCGAAGGCCATGGCTAGCCGGTGGTCGCCTCTCGGGTCTATGACCGCACTTTTTGGTTTTAAGCCAGAGATGGTTAATCTATTTCTTTCCTCTATAGCTTTTATCCCCATCTTTTCTAATCCTTCTCTTACCGCCGCCACCCGGTTTGATTCCTTGAGCCGTGCCCGGTCTATTCCGGTAAGCTCGCTTACCCCGTCGGCAGCGGCGGCCAGAATTGCCAGGGTGGGCAGAAGGTCAATGCAGTCGGATAGGTCGGCTCGTATCGCCTTTAGGCTTGACTTTCTCACTGTGACTGAGTTTTGGTTTATCTCCACCAAAGCGCCCATGTCCCTCAGGAAGTCTAATATTATCTTATCACCCTGCCGACTTTGTGGGTTCAGGTTTTCCACTTTCACCTCGCCGGATAAAGCCCCCAGCGCCAGGAAGTATGAAGCTGAGGACCAGTCGCCTTCTACTTCGTATTTGGCTGGTTTATAGGTTTGCTTTAATACCTCAAATCGCCTGAGGTCGGTGGAGGATTCTACTTTTATCCCGAATCTTTCCAGGCAGTCCAGGGTCATCAGGACAAATGGTTTTGATTCTAAGGGTGTGGTCAGTCTGATTTTAACACCCTCCTCAGCCAGAGGAGATATGAGCAATAAGGCGGATACAAATTGAGAACTTACATTGCCCGGTAGTTCGGCTACGCCACCCTTCAGTCTGCCGCCGTCAACAATTACCGGGGCTATCTCACCATAACTTGAGCAATTCACCCCCAATTGGCTGAGGGCTTGGATTAATGGTTTGACCGGTCTCTGGGCAAGAGATAAGCCGGGGACTAAACGACACTTTCCGGGGATTAGTGAACAGATAGCCGTCATAAATCTCAAGGTCGCTGCCGATTCACCACAGAATAGGTCGGTATCTGGTTTATGGAAATTACCCCCGACTACTTTCCATAAGTCCTTCTGCTGGTAGACACGGGTGCCCACCTGGCTCAATACCTTTAGGGCGGCATTGGTATCCTCCGAAGTAAGGGGGCTTAATATTTCACTTTCGCCCCCGGCTAGAGCGGCGCACATCAGCCCCCTAATGGTGTAGCTTTTGGAAGCAGGGGCTCTCACCTTCCCTTTTATTTCGCTTTTATCAATTAAAGCTTTCATTCTCTTTCAACTGGCTTATTATTTGTTCGGCAACAGAAACGATGTTCAGCCGGGAAGTATTTATTTTGATATCGGCGGCTCGTTCGTAAAAGGGCTTCCTGAATCTCAACAGCTCTCGTATCTCCACAGCCTTGTCAGGTACGTTAAGCAGGGGTCTCTTCCCCCCGTCACCTGATGTCCGTTTTAGTATTACCTGTGGCGAGGCGGTGAGGTAAACTATTATGGCTTCCAGCCTCAGCCGGTCGATGTTTATCTTGTTGAGGACTATCCCGCCACCACAGGCGATTACCAGGTTTTGCTCCCGGGCAACCTTCTTGATGACCTCAATCTCAAGCTTGCGAAAAGCCACTTCGCCATTCTGCTGGAATATCTCAGGTATGGACTTCCCTGCCTTCCGCTCAATTAAGGCGTCAGTCTCAACAAACTCCTTATTTAGCTTTTCGGCTAGAACCTTACCTACCGTAGTTTTCCCCGTCCCCATGAAACCTATCAGGGCAATATTAGTTTTCATTCGTTTGTAGTCCCTTAATTGCCTCTTCCCTCATCAGCTCGATTGGCTCCCTCAGGCCAGTCCACATCTCAACAGATGAAGCTCCCTGCCAGACAAGCATATCAACCCCGTTTATGGTCTTGGCACCGGCTGCCTCAGCTTCCCTCAGTAACCTCGTCTTGATGGGATTATACACGATGTCAAAAACAACCAGTCCGGGTTTGAGCAGTCTGGCCGGAACCGGGGTCTCACTAATATTGGGGCTCATACCCACACTGGTAGCGTTAACCAGGATATCCGCTCTGTCCAGCGTCATAGCCAGGTTTTCCTCGTCCAGCTTCAGGGCTTCAACCTCCTGGTTAAAGGTCTGGGAGAGCCGGTGGGCTAGCTCTTCTGCCCAATCCAGCTCTAATTGCCGGTTAAGGATAACCAGATGGGCGTCTCTTTCTGCCAGGACAAAGGAGATTGCCCTTGAGGCGCCACCGGCCCCCAGAATGACTATGTTTTTTCCCTCGGGTTCGGTTCCTCTTTCCAGCAAGGCCTGTAGAAATCCGGTGGCATCGGTATTGTAACCCGTCAGCACCCCGTCTTCATTGACTATGGTGTTAACCGCGCCTATCTTCTCGGCCAGAGGGTCTAGCTTATCCAGAAACGGGATAACGGCTACCTTGTGGGGTATAGTAACATTCAGTCCCCTCATATTCAGGGCTTTCATGCCTTCAATAGCTTTGCCCAGGTCTTCCTTTCCCACCTTGAATGGAACATACAGATAATCCATTCCCATCCGGTCAAAAGCGGCATTGTGCATTAGGGGGGACATAGTATGCTCTATGGGGTCGCCTATTATTCCACAGACCTTTGTTTTGCCTGGCATGACCTTACCTAGCATTTTGCCACCATTTCGTAGATTTTCCTGAGGTCGGTCGCCGTTATCTGACCAGCGGCGGATTCTTTGCCTTTCTCAATTGACGCATAGGTGAAGTCTCCGCCAACCAGCGGGCAGAGAATCCGGCTGACTAAGCCCAGATGACCCATGGCGAAAGAGACTATTTTTGTGTTAGGAAACGATGAGATGAGCTGTAAGACGGTAACGTTGTCTTCAAAGCTTCGGGCGGTAGTAACCAGCTTACATACATCGGCACCGGCGTCTATCTGTCTTTGCACCATTGCTTTTATCTCATCAAAAGGGGGCGTTCCCTTCAAGTCATGAAATGAAATCAGGCATTTTGCCCTCGGTTTAATAAGCCCTATGGCTTCGCTCAGGTTTGCCGTCCTAAGCTCGATGTCAATCATATCTGCCCCCAGCTCGGTTGCCTTAAGCAGCTCGTCTATTCTTTCTGGTTCGCCTTTTCCCCATCTGCCGCCTTCGTCGGCTCGCCTATTGCAGGCTATCCACGGTTGGTTGAGTTGCTTAACCAGTTCTTGCCAGCCGTTACCGATGAGGTCGATTCTGACCTCGAATAAGTCGATGAGCGGTTCGATTTCTTTTATTGCTGCCAGGTCGTCGCTGACTATGACGGCACAAATTCTGGGTCTCTTCATTTTAACCAACCAAAGCCTGTTCTATTAAGGAAGGCCTTACTTTATCGGTGATAAACGCCTTTCCTATCGATGTCGGCAGGACGAATCTTATTTTGCCCTCCAAAACCTTTTTGTCGTGTTCCATTATTTGTATCAGTTTCTTTGCATCTAGGCTGGGGATTTCGGTGGGCAGGCCGGCTTTTTCAATAACACACTTCAACCTGGCTAGCTCATTCTGGTCAAGCATACCCATCTGGCTTGAGATTCTTCCCGCAGCCAGCATCCCGATGGCAATGGCTTCGCCGTGTTCCATTTTGAAATCCGAGGCTGATTCAATGGCGTGGCCTATGGTATGGCCATAGTTCAAAATACTTCTTAGTCCTAAATCCTTCTCATCTTTTTCCACTATCTCGGCTTTTATTTTGACTGAGCGGAAAACAGTCTCCTCAAGCAATCTGGCATCAAGCGATTTTATCCGGTCAAGATTTCTCTCAAGGTAGGCGAAGAACTCTTTATCCCAGATGACGGCACTTTTTATGGCTTCGGCTAATCCGTTAGCCAGTTCTTTGGCGGGAAGGGTTTTTAAGGTGTCGGTGTCCGAGATTACCAAGCTCGGTTGGTAGAATGCCCCAATTTTATTTTTCAATTGGCCGTGGTTTACTGCCACCTTACCGCCGATACTGCTATCGACTTGTGCCAGCAGGGTGGTTGGTATTTGTACCAGCGGCACCCCCCGTAGATAGGTGGCAGCCACGAACCCGGCTAAGTCGCCAATAACTCCGCCACCTAAGGCTAATATCGGCGTTGTCCGTTCCGCATAGTGATTGGTTAATTCATGGTATAGCCTGCCCGCGGTGTCTAGTGATTTTTGCTCTTCTCCATCAGGAACCTCCAAGATGATTGCCTTGAAGCCATCCCTGGTGAGGCTCTGCTTCAGGGTATTACCATATAGCTTCTTCACTACGGGGTTGGTGACAATTATTACCTTGCCGGTAAACCCATTTTCTTCTAGCTGGTGTCCGGTATGGTCAAATATACCTGAACCTATATGGACCTCGTAGCTATTGCTGTTAAGTCTAACCTTAACCTTTCTCATCCGATGTTACCTTAGTTTTTGTTGCTCTGGGGTGTATCAGTTTATGGATTCTCAGGCAGGTTTTGATGGTGTCTTTAAGTTCATCGGCAGTGATTGCCTGTTGAGCATCGACCAGTGCTTCCGCCGGGTCATAGTGCACCTCAATCATCAAGCCAAGAGCTCCGGCGGCTATAGCAGCGCAGCTCATATTGAAAATAAGGTCTCTGCGCCCGGTGCTATGACTGGGGTCAACGATAACCGGTAGGTAAGTCTCTTTCTGAATGGCGGGAACAGCGGCCAGGTCAAGGGTATACCTGGTGTATGCCTTACCTTTGCCCAGAGGTAGTATTCCCCTCTCACAAAGAATGATATCCTTGTTGCTCTCGGCAGCAATGTATTCAGCAAAGGACAGGAATTCTTCAATACCAGCCCCAAAATGTCTTTTAAGCAGAACCGGTTTCTTCTTTCTGGCTGCCTTGGTGAGCAGGTCCTGGTCATACATATTTCTGGCTCCTATCTGGAGTATATCAACATAATCTGCCACCAGGTCGACCTGTGATTCCCCTCTTATTTCGGTTATTACTGGCATTTGGAACATATCCCCGGCTTGGCGCAACCAGTTTAAGGTTTCCTCGGCTTTTTCCTGATTTATAGCTCCCAGTCCCTGGAAAGAGTGAACCGAACTCCTCGGTTTAAAAATACCGCCTCTTAGAATGTGAGCCCCAGCCGTCTTCACCTCTTCGGCAATTCTAAATAGCTGTTTTTTACTCTCCACGGCACAGGGTCCAGCTATGAATACTGGTTCATTGCCACCTATGGTCACGTTCCCCACTTTAATCCTCCGGTACTTATGGGGGCTTTCAAAGAATTTACCATATTCCCGGCTAACTAGTTTATAGGGTCTCTCCACCCTCATCACCTCTTTTACGCCGGGGAGAATGGCAAAATGGTCAAACGGTATTTTCATTTCATCTCCGATGAACCCAATCACACTCCTATACTCTCCCTGGCTAACATCGGCTCTTAGTCCCTGTCTCTTTATTTCTTCTATTACGTGAGCTATTTGTTCTGGTGTGGCATCTTTTTTCATTATTATCATTTTACTCTCCCAATATTATACTCTTACTAAAATAGGAAAACCCTCCGTCTGGGAGGGTTCTTTTTGAACTTTCTGCTTTAGATTTGTTGCCTTAATAATTGTAGTTACATCTTCATACCAAATCCCCCCAAGCGCACCGTGTGCGCTCCGGAAATATAAAATAAGTATAGTACCATGCGCCTGAGGTAATATTAATTAACATGCTCTATCTATACCCGGTTTATTTTAAGCTAATATAGCACATGAAATATGGTTTGTCAACATGTTTTATTGGCGGTCGGGTAGAATATGTTATCACAGCCTTAGCCTGAAGCTGGTTTGCCGAATATGTGGGTTGGGATGAGAGGATGATGTCCGTTAAACTGAGACGCAGTAACTCCTTCAATCCTGGCTGGACAGGGTTAAAGAGAAAGGCTATAATCTCACGGCTGGATTAAGGAAGGTAGATATGCGTTCTCAACCCAAACCCCGCATTCTTTTTACCAGGGGCGAGATAGAAGCCACGGTTAAGAGGCTGGCGGCTGAAATCAAGCGGGATTTTCAGGATAAGCACCCCCTGTTGATAGGTGTTCTTAAAGGCTCTTTCGTGTTTATGGCTGACCTGGTTCGACGGCTTGATTTCCCGCTGGAGGTGGAGTTTATCAGGCTATCCAGCTATGGCGGGGCTATGGAGAGTTCGGGGAAGATTAAAGTGGTGCAAGGTCTGCGCACTAAAGTTATAGGCCGGGATGTATTGGTGATTGAGGATATAGTAGATACTGGTCTGTCTATTTCTTTCCTTCTGGATTACCTGCGGAAGAAAAAGCCTGCTTCTTTGAAGCTTTGTGCCCTGACCGATAAACCTTCCCGGCGACAGGTTCCAGTTACTATTGACTATCTGGGGTTCACTGTTCCCAATAAGTTCATAGTGGGCTATGGCTTAGATTGGGACGAGAAGTTTCGCTATCTTCCTGACATCTGCACTTTAGAGGACGATATATGATGTTTTTGTGGAGACATATGCCCTTCCCGGATATCCAGCCGGGAGGCTGACTTCATTGACTCTACATTTTATAGAGTGGTAAAATTGAATTGAAGGTATAAGAACTAGGAAAGGAGGGAAATATGGAAGAAGACGTATGCAAGCAGAACCTTAAGGGGTGGAGGGCGGAAGTAGGCATGTTAGCCCCGGTGGCGGAAATGTATCGGGAGTATGAAGTCGTGGCTCCAGAGGGAGTCAGGTTCTCCAGGGCACTATTGGGGCTGGAGGCGGTTACTCCTGAAGCGCTCAGGAAGATGGCTGATAATGTGGTGAGCGAATCCAAAAAGCTGTGTATTGGTCATAAACCTGACCTGATATGCCTCGGCTGCACCTCCGGCTCATTTGTCGGTGGACCAGGCTATGACGAAGGTCTCATTAAACAGATCGAAGACGCTACCGGTATACCCGCTACAACTACCGCCACCGCATTACGGGTGGTATTCAAGGAGCTGGGTATTAAGAAAATTGCCATGTGCGGCCCTTATTTGAAGGAAGTCTTTGACATAGCCATAGATTTCTTCAAGGCCTATGGTATTGAAACCCTTCACCTGGAGTACCTGGGATACAATAAAACTGAGGAGTTCTGGGACTACCGCCACAATCCTTACCCGGTCTACAAATTAATTAAGGATAGTCACCAAGCGGCACCCGACGCCGATTGTGTGTTTGTCAGCTGTATGTGGAGTCGTATACTGGGGATAGTGGATACGGCTGAGGAAGAAATCGGGAAGCCAGTCATATCAAGTTGCAATGCAGTGCTGTATAATATTTTAAAGATGCTGCAGATTCCCGACCCCGTTTACCATTACGGGCAGCTTTTGCAGAGGCCTCGTCTGGCGCCGACGCCAGTAGCAGCGGCGGTTAGATAGTGAGTAAGTCTTAGTCAAGATTATATAGGCTATTGAGTTTAAGAGAACTCAGGGAACCGGAATAAAAGAAGCTGAGAAACGAAGATTTTTATACTGTTGTTGAAATGCCTTTAAGCTCAGAACAGGTAAGTTTATATTATTTTTGAGGGCTTACCTTAATTTTTGGCATTGGTATGCTGTTCTACCATCTCTCTATAGGCAGCCATTAATCTTCTGGTAACCGGGCCTGGATTTCCTGAACCTATAGATGTGATATTGTCGTTATTCTCCCTGACCTCAACCAGCGGCATTATCTCAATCAGCGAATTGGTAAGAAAAGCCTCCTCAAATTGCCTCAGGTCGGTCAACTTTACCTCACTCTCGACAGCATCTATCCCTAATGAATCGGCAAGCTCCATTACTACCTGGCGGGTAATGCCGGGCAGTAGGCCACTTTCAACCGGAGGCGTAACCAGACTGGGAGCTGGGGTTACGAAGAAAACGTTACTTATGCTGCCCTCAGTAATACAGCCGTGCTCATTTAGGAACATTGTTTCATCCAGTCCGGCGGCTTCAGCTTCTAGCCTGGCTCTAATATTAAGTAAATAATTGGTAGATTTCAGCCTGAGTATTGGTGATTGGCTATAGCGAGGAAAGGAGGCGACCCCGGCTCGGGAACCATTAGCGTAGGTCTCTGGTGGTGGAGGGGAGTAATCGCTCGCCGTAACCAGTACCGTGGGGTTATTACCAACGCCGGGTCCCGGGAAAGAATCTACCTCACCCCTGGAGACGGTGAGCCGCAGGCGGGCGTTTTCCAGACCGTTGGCTACTAATGTATCCCTGCAAGCCCTGCCCAGTTCGGCAGCATTAAGCCTTGAGCCCAAGCCGAGAACCAAAGAGGCGCTTAGCAGGCGATTGAGGTGTCGCTCCAGTAGAAAGATTTTCCCATGATAGGCACGCATGGTCTCAAATAGTCCATATCCATAGAGAAAGCCGTGGTCAAAAACCGAGATGTGCGCTTGAGAGCGGGGGAGCAGGGAGCCATTCAAATAGACAAGCTCTTCCATTATTACTTCCTCACCTTTAGCGACGGCTTGGGTAAGTTCAGGAAGTTGGTCAATATGTCATGACCACTATCGGTTAGTATCGACTCCGGGTGAACTTGGGTTCCCTCTACCACGTGTTCCCGGTTTCTCACTCCCATAATTATTCCGTCCTCCGTCCTGGCAGAAACCTCAAGAGAAGCCGGGATGGTCCCGGCGTCTATTATTAGGGAGTGATAGCGACCACCAAGCAGGGGGGATGGTAAACCTTTAAAGATGGTTTCACCGTCGTGGAAGACAAGAGACTGCTTACCATGTACCGGCACTGCGGCTCGCTTTATGGTACCGCCATATACATACCCGATGCATTGATGTCCCAGGCATACCCCCAAAATGGGAATCTTTCCCCTGAAGTAACGAACTACATCATTGGAAATCCCGGCTTCCAGTGGAGTACAAGGCCCGGGGGAGATTACTATGTGGCTCGGAGCTAAAGCTTCAATCTGCTCCAGGGTTATACAATCATTCCGGTAGACTACTGGTTCGCCGCCCAGCTCGCCCAGATATTGAACCAGGTTATAAGCAAATGAATCATAGTTATCTATAACCAGAATCACTACCTCGCCTCCACCGTAACTTGAGTCGACAGGTTAAGCGCCTGAATTAGCGCCCTGGCTTTGTCCAGTGTTTCCTCATACTCTGCCTCCGGTTCCGAATCATAGACGATACCACCCCCTACCTGAAAGTAAGCCCGGCCATCTTTAATAATAAAGGTTCGAATAACTATGTCTATGTCCATTTCCCCACTGAAGCTGAGGTAGCCGAGTGAGCCGGTGTAGATGCTCCTCCGGGTAGGTTCCAGCTCGTCAATAATTTCCATCGCCCGCACCTTCGGGGCTCCGGTTATGGAACCGCCGGGAAAGGTGGCTTTGAGAAGGTCAATTCGGTTTTTCCCCGGGCGCAGTTTACCCTCGACAGTGGAGGTCAGGTGAAAGACGGTGGGATAGGTCTCAAGGATAGCCAGTTCAGTAACCTTCACTGTTCCATATCGGCATACGCGCCCTAAATCGTTCCGTTCAAGGTCAACTATCATAATATTCTCCGCCCGGTCCTTAATACTCGACAATAATTCTTGCGCCAGGGCTTCATCTTGGACTGCAGATTTACCGCGCGGTCGAGTTCCCTTGACGGGTCGGGTTTGAACCCAATCCCCTTTAACTCTGAGAAATCTCTCAGGAGAAGCACCGACCACACTTACCCCATCAAAGTTGAAGTAGTTGGCGAAAGGAGCCGGATTGATGTTGCGTAATTGCCGGTAGAGTTCGTAGGGGGAAACCGGCAGGTCGGCTTCAAATCTCTGGGATAGGTTTACCTGGAAGATGTCCCCGGCACATATGTATTCCCTGACGGCGGCTACAGCCTTGAGGTATTCCTCTCGGGTAAAATTTGATTTGAGCACAACGTCTTGTCTAACTGTAGCCGTTGTCAATAGCTCTTCGGCATTAGGAACCCAGGGCTTATTCAGAAGTTTGGTCTTCATCTCCTCAAGTTTTTCTTCTGCCTGATGCTTTCTTTTTCCCTCTTCCAGTTCGGGAAATCCGGTGGCGACCAAATATGTCTTCCCGGTTAGGTTGTCAAAGGCAACAACCGTGTCATAGAAGGCCAGGTAGCATTCGGGGAGGTTCAAATCATCAACCGCCGTTGACGGCAGGCGCTCGATAAAATGGCACAGGTCATAGCTGAAATAGCCTACCGCCCCACCCACCAGGGGAATGCCCGCCGGGGGGGCATCCAGGGAATAGAGCTCCAGTAACTCATTGACCACATCAAAAGGGTTGCCCTGAATAATTTTTTGTTTCTCATTACTGTGGCTGAGCGAGATTTCTTTGCCCCGGCTTTGCAGCACCAGAAAGGGGTCGCTGCCCATAAAGGAGTAACGCCCCAGCTTACCCGGGTCCATGCCACTATCCAGAAAAAAGCTGAAGGGACGGTCTTTGAATAGCTCAAAGCACTGGGGTGCGGTGAGTGGAGTATATATCTCTTCCAGTAGGGGATAGCGTTTCACTCTTTAAAACTCATTATTAAAAGTGTTTTGACCAAGAAGACGGTGCTTAAGTATGGAAAGAAGCCAGCATTAATTATATACTATCCCGATAAAATAGGGAATTCAAGACTTAGAGAGACTTCAGGTAATGTGGTAGAATCTAGTCATGAATCAATCGGGTATTACTCAATGTGGCAATACCGAGTTCCGCTGGGGGGAACGAACCTATGTTATGGGCATCATCAACCTATCCCCCGATTCTTTCTCCGGGGACGGAATTAGCGACCTCGAGTCAGCGGTGGCTCAGGCGCATCGCCTGGTTGCTGAAGGTGCTGACATTATAGATGTTGGTGGAGAATCCACCCGTCCTAATTCAGCTCCGGTCTCAGTTGACGAGGAAATTAAGCGGGTAATTCCGGTTATAGAGCGGATGGTTTCTGAGGTGCCTGTCCCCCTGAGCATTGATACCTATAAGTCGGAGGTGGCACGCCGGGCACTTGAGGCTGGTGCCGTCATGCTCAATGACCAGTGGGGTTTGAAACGAGACTCAAAGCTAGCCGAGCTGGCTGCCGAAAAGGGTGTTCCTCTTATTTTGATGAGTAACCAGCGGGACAAGGGTGGTTATGATGCCGGCGTCCGGCGTGATACCGCTTACTACGGGGATGTTATAGCTGAGGTGACTGCTTCCCTTCAAAATAGTCTGGACCTGGCATTGAAACTGGGCGTACCCGGGGAGAGCATTATTCTCGACCCCGGCATCGGGTTCGGCAAGACCTGGCGGCAGGAGTTAGAAATCATCCGCCGCTTAGGCGAACTGAAGTCATTGGGAAGACCCATTTTAATTGGTACTTCCCGTAAGTCCTTCATTGGTCTGGTGCTGGACCTCCCCGCCGACCAGCGCGTTGAGGGTACTGCGGCGACTATATCTATTGCTATCGCCAATGGTGCTGACATAGTGCGGGTTCACGATGTTAAGCAGATGGTGCGAGTGTGCCGGATGAGTGATGCCATTGTGCGCTCGTCCTGACCACGCTTACCCGACGTCCTCTGGAGTTAGTAAGAATTAAAGGATGCGATTTCATCCATCGGCTCCCTGTCATGTTCTGAACGTACCGTTTCCCTATCGTAATAGCCTAAACTTATCAGGATGTCTACCTTTTTATTCGGTGGTATGTTCAAGATTGCTTTTATCGCCCGTTCGTTAAACCAGCCTATCCAGCATGTCCCTAGGCCTAATTCCTCAGCCTGCAACACGAAATGCTCACCGGCTATCCCGATATCTATGAGGTAATATTTGGTGCTCCGAAACATACCGCCTATTCTAGCTAAGAACTTGGACTTTTCGGAAATGACGGCGACGATAACCGGTGCCGTTTTGCCAAAAGAGTTTATCGAATATATCCCTCTAAAGGCCGCATCGCAGAGTTTATTCTTTAATTCCCGGTCATCTACGACTATGAATTTCCACGGCTGTGAATTGCAGGCGGAAGGAGCCACTCTGGCTGCCTCAAGACACATCATAATCTTTTCTCTCTCAACGGCTCTATCTAAGTAACCCCTGATGCTTTTTCTGTGTTTTACCAGGTCTAGTAAGTCCATATTTCACTCCTTAGGGACAGTTTAGATGGATATGCCCTAAGGCAAATCCTAGTGCTGAATTATGTCTTTGTCAATATAGCCGTAAGGGGAAAGGGGGTTGGTAGTTAGTGTCCCGATAGTGTTTGTGCCCCTCGCTTGGGTTGTGTTACCAGCAGAATTAACACGGCTGCTATCAGCATGGCTATCATCCCGGCTAGGAAAGCAAAAGCATAGTTACCGCTAACATCAAAAATATAGCCAGCTAGAACTGGACCGATGGCGGCACCAGAGTTCCAGCCCACTACCAATACCCCTATAATTACTCCGATATGACGCATCCCGAAGACATCTCCAATCAGGGCGATAAGGGGAGGGTCAAGCCCTCCAAAGGACAGGCCGAAGATGATACCAAATAGGTATAACATCCACAAATTTGACCCTCCAGCCAGCAGCAACATTGCCCCCGCCATTAACAGCGCGCTGACTATAGCCGTCTGTTTCCGGCCAATAGCGTCTGACAGCCTACCCGTAAGTAGCCTGCCGGGAATACTTGTGCCCCCTACTAAGCTAAGTATTGCTGCCGCCTCGATTGGACTGATACCCAAATCAATAGCATGCGGCACCAGATGGATGAGCACTGAATGTAAACAGAAGGAATACAGTAGCCACACCAGAGACAGCAACCAGAAGTTCTTGGTCTTAGCTGCCTGGGGCAGCGAAAAACCCTCTGGCTCATTCGGGGGTTGTTCCTGGAGTGCAGTGGGAGCAGGGGTTGCCCACTTCTCTGCATTGGCTAACGGTGCTACCGCGGTGGGAGCCTTTCTCAGCGGCAGTGCACATGGGATTATGGTGAACCAGGCTACAATACCAATAATGAAATAAGCAGTTTGCCAGCCGTAGCCGGAAATAAGGTAGGCAGCAATTGGCGCCATGACTATCATTCCCAAACCGGATCCAGAACCGACAATAGCCAACGCTAACCCTCGCCCTTTGGCGAACCACCTTGAAGCGGTTGCCATGGTAACCGTGTAAGTGGGTCCAATGCCTATCGCCAATAATAGGCTGTAAGTGATAAATAGATGCCCCAGCGAGTTAGCATAGCTGGTCAGTAACAGGCTTAACCCGGCAAAAAAGCCCATGATGATGATAACTATCCTCGGTCCATACCGGTCTAGAGCCCAGCCTCCTAAAATGGCGAACACACAGCCGAGCGACACGTAAACTGAAAAAATCCCCGAGGTTAGGGTTCGGCTCCAGATGAAGTGTTGCTCCAGGGAGGTAAAGAACACGCCGTAAGAGAAGTGTATGCCATAACTAATAATCCCAATAGAAAAGCAGGCTGCCACCACTATCCAGCCATAGTATAGCCGGTCTTTTTTCACCTTATTTACCATGTCCCTCCAACGAGGAATAAAGACTCTTCATGCCTAGTCAGGTTACGAGTGCAGCTAGAGCCCTATTATACCGGTTGCTTTCCCCCGGTTGCATAGAGCCCTCTCGGTTTCAGGTATTTTACATAACTTTTTAGGAGGAAGCAAAGTTTTCCTCTTTATCGGCTGCCGAGCCATCGGCACGCAAGCGATGGAAAATGCCCGAGACAGCTTGGGGGAAACATATATTTTGCGGAGCAGAGGCTGAAGTCTTAGCATGCTCATCGGTGATATGGCGGGTGCCAGGACACTGTTAGGGGTAGACTTTTTATCGCTACGTTTTGGTCTCTCACCTCTTCCTTCACACCAGCCCCTGCTTTTTGAAGTAGAAGATAAATCCCTCGACAATCATCCCCATCTCCAACCCCTCCCCACTGGCACCAAGCTGGCGGGAAATGTATTCCTGGATTCGGTGAGTAATAGCCTCAGTAGTCTCCCCGCTCCTCAGGGCTTTCAGGATTATATCACCAAAAATCCTGGTGTTTTCGGCGGCAGTGGAGATGAGCTCCTCCGGCTGGTTACCTACTCCGTCGTGCGAATAGAAAAGAACCCGGGGATGGAGTTCCCTTAATCTTTCCATAGTCTCCAGGTAGACCTCTATATCAAAGCTTGGTGGGGCGGCAACCGGTACTGGTGATGATTCTGCCCCCGGCATTGGCACCCCGAGGGCTTCTCCACAAAAAAGACCCCTTGTCTTCCTATCGAAGATAGCCATGTGATGGCTGGCATGGCCTGGGGCATAGATTATCTGGAGTTCCCTACCATCAACGGAAATTGTCTCCCCATCTTCAGGAATCTTTAACTGGGATTCGGGGACGGGGAGAATGGAGCCGTAGTAGACCTCAAAATCATCGCCAAAGGACATTCTGGAACTCTCAATCAAGCGGGAGGGATTGACCACGTGCTTTGCTCCCCGGGGATGAATCACTACTTTAGCCTGAGGAAAAAGTTGAGCCAGGCTGCCTATCGCCCCGGCGTGGTCTAGGTGAATATGGGTGGGGATAATATAAGCCGGCTCTTTCATCCCCAATTGTTTCATCGCCTCCTGAATTGAAGGAAGAATGGCTGTGGGACCGGGCTCTATCACTACCCCTCTTGTCTCATGGATGAGATACGCTGCAAAGATAGTATTAACCTTGGGTATCCATACTTCTACTCGGTATGTCCCTTCGGCTACTTCCTCCATTTTTATCATTACCTCCTCTGCTTTGGTGGTATGGAAGCTTGATAAATTTTTGGCTTCAACTGGAGTTGCGTAATGGGCGTAGCTAAACAACTTAGGCTCAACTTATTCAATGGGCACTATAAGCCAGCGGTGGCATCTTGTCAATCCGTCTCAGGAGCTTTTATGGTCCGCTGCTTTCTTCCCAGCCTCAGTCCTTGGGGCGGTGAAACCAGGCCTCGTCTGTTTAGGGCTCAATATAGTAAATATCATCCCTTACCTATTACTTAACATTTTGTCACAATAGGGTTATTATAAACGCTGAAACTGGCATTGCCAGACTTTTGATGAGCAGGTAGAGGCAAAGCTGAGTTGAAGATAAAATTGATTACCCTGGCCAGTCTAGCATTAGTTTGTTTCCTTGGCGGAGGTTGTGCTCATTCCCTGGATTTCGATAATCGCCTGAGCTCAATCGTCGAACCATATAGCTTTAGTATTGTGGAATGGGAGTCAAGGGCTATATCACGGGAAGCAAATCAATGGCTTTTCGGTAAGGATGAAAAGATTGATGATGAAATCCACGTAGTCATGGAGTATTTCTCCTCTGGTGAGCGGATAAAAACCCTGGAATCCGAATTAGAAGCCATCAATGCCGGTGAAGGGCAGGGCAACCCGACTTCAATCGAAGCCGAGCTAAATATATTACAAGAGCGAAGGATAGCTTTAAAGGAAATGGTGGAGAGGATAATAGAGAAGCAGGTAAAAGAAACGCTGGTTCAAGAGGGCATCTTCCATCCAATAGATGAATACATAAGGTTAAAGGTTAGCTTTCCGCCAATAAATTTCAAGCTGGAGAAACCACCCCATTTGCTGGTGATTTCACCTAGGGAAAAAATAGAGAGCATGAGAGAAATTACCCTGCAGACGAACATTAGCCTGGAGGAAATAGAGGGGATTGAATCCGAGGCTGATAAGTTAGGCGTCTCATCACTGGTGGTAGAACTCGGTGGTCTGGGAGCGACATATCCCAGCTTGGTTACCACTGACGCTGACCTGGAGTTTACTATTGATACGGCGACTGAGGAGTGGCTGCATCAATATCTGGTTTTCAAGCCGTTAGGTTTTCTATACTTACTGGATTTAATCGGTGTGTCCAGAAATTATGAAATTGCCACCATAAATGAGACCTTAGCCAGTATGGTCAGCGATGAAATTGGGTCTATCGTATGCCAGAAATACTACTCTCAGTATGAAAATAACGGTGCTCGCCAGAACCAGGAAGCAGAGGCAGGATTTGACTTCAACCGGGAAATGAGGGAGATAAGACGGGCGGTTGACAATTACCTAGCCCAGGGAGAAATTGAGCAGGCTGAAGAATTTATGGAACAGAAACGGCAATATTTAGCTTCAAGGGGCTATTATATTAGGAAACTAAATCAAGCCTATTTTGCCTTTCACGGGACATATGCTGATGACCCAACCTCTATTAGCCCCATCGGGCTTGAGTTAAAGGAATTAAGAAGTCGGAGTGCCTCACTCAAGGATTTTCTAAATACGGTCGCCGCTATGACCAGCCGCCAGGACCTGATAGACAGCATCAAATAATCATAGCCATGTTCTTATTTTCCCACGACTTCAATGATGCCGGCGGTGGCATCGACCTTTACATAATCCCCGGTTTTTATCAGCTCAAATACATTCTTCTCCGGTCTATCCACAGTAGGAATCTTGGTAATGATAACCGCGCCCGATAAGATGGGCTCACTCTCCAGGCATATCATAGCCGCGGGTGCGTTATTGTTTTGTTTTGCCGCCCAGGCGGCAGAATCACCGGCACTGGACCCCTTGCCGGTAGTGAACACAAACACCTTACCGACCAGGCTTGTACCCTCTAATTGGTGCCGCGGCATAGGAACCTTACCGGTAGCCGGGTCTAAATCACCGAGGAAGGAGAACGGCCCGTTATAGACCACCGCTTCCCCTTCTGCCTTACCAGCGCTTATCATGTGAGCTTTTATTTCCATTTTGGTATCTCTCCTTTCCATTTACCGGTGATGGCAGCATTGACGCATTCTTCGTCGGTACCAAAAAAGACTTTGACCTTGCTTACCGTGGCTAGGTAGTGAGCACTTCGGGCTGAGTTGGTAGCGGCGCTCTTCGCCTGCTTATCGCCGGCGATATCACTGCGGGTGAAGGGATTGTTTATAGATGGGCAGACACATTGGAAATACCCACCGGCTTTTTCGATAATGTCGGCCCAACCTTGCCGTCTGGCTAGAGCTTCAACCGGCGCTGAAGCTCCTATTATCATTGTGGTCTTGATTTTTTTGCCCTCTAATAACTCGGCAACTCGACCTATCTCATCAATGGTGGCATGAGGGCAACCGAAAGCCACGTGCTCCACTATATCATTATCCCAGACGTTTAACCTTTCCCAGGTTTTGGTCATCTCCTGTTTCCCCACCTTTATCACCTGCTCAGGCCTCTTTTTCCCCAGAGCTGCCTCTAAGGTGGGAGCCTCCGGGGTAGTCCCTACTATATGAGCCAGGGTTACTGCTCCTGATGTCGGCATTGAGACCACCAGTGCCCGGGCAAAATCGAAAGGAAGGTTAGACGGCAGCCCAGTTATCGCCACGGGTTTGAACCCGGGTATCTGGTCGCCAATGTAGTAGCCCAGGCAGTGATAATGAGGAATACCCCAATCGCTTATATCCAGACCATCCAGCTCCGCCAGGTGACTAGCATATCTATTCTCGGGCAATAGTATGCCCATCAGCGGTGTCCGTCCGCAGACCGCCGCCGCCAGGGAAATCAAAATACCCATCCTGTCTACCCTTGCCCCGAACAGGCTGTTATTGGTAACCTGCATACAACTGCCACCCATGGAGACGATATCACCCTTGCGTGGCATGATGCCAATGAGATACTCGGCACAGGTCTCGGTGCGCAGCCAGCCCAACTCCAAGTATTTCTTAAGCTTCTTCTCATGTGGGCCTAGCCAGTTGTCAGCCAGGGGTAGTCCCCATTTTTTCCATTCTTCGGGGTCGAAGGAAGGATGAGTGGTAACCCGGTGTGGTGTTTTTTTAACCCCCTCAGTCAAAAGGTCCCAGTAATCCACAGGAGAAAAATCGTAGCTAGTGTGAGCATAAGCGGTTTGAACCAGCTTTTCGGCATCGGCTGATTCGCCTAACTTTATTAATAGGTCTATAGACCTCTGTGTCCCGGGGCCATATTCCCCGGCCAGCATCCTTGTCTCTTCATCAGTGAGTAGCATGGTAACTCTCCTTTCCTCGCATTATGTTCGTTCGCATGATTAGCCACGCATTATACCACCCGCTCGTTATTAAGTTTTTGTTTCCTCTCAACCTTTTCCAGTATTGCCTATTCCAGCCGCTGCTCTGGGGTCTTCTTCTGGATGACGGCAGTCACGAAAACAACTGTAGCGCCTGGCTAGAGAAATGTCAACGGGTGCAGGGGTCAAAAGGGGGGAACTTTTAAGAATGGAGTTCCTACCACCTTATCATTTACCATAAAATTCGGTATAGAGTCAACAAACTCCTGACAAGCTCTTGACAAACTTTTGACAAATCCCCTATAATTACGGAAAGGTCAAGGATTTCCAACATCAAGTAAGGAGAGTTAACATAAACGCTAAAGAACGTGTGATGGCGGTATTGAACCGTCAAAAACCGGACCGTATGCCCTGCTTTACTGCCAACTCGACTATAACCTACGACCAAATGGAAAAGGTGGGCGCCTTCTGGCCGGAAGGGCATGAAAAGGCAGAAGCCATGGCTAAACAGGCTATGGCTGCCTATACCGTACTAGGCTTTGATGTGGTAAGGGCCCCCTTCTGTCAGACCATGGAGGCTGAGGCTCTTGGTTGTCCCATAAAGTCCGGCGGCGAGAAAGGTATCCCCGGTATGGCACATCCAGAGGCATATTCACTAGATGATACCCCGGTGATTCCCGACGACTTTCTGTCACGGGGGAGAATACCGGAACTACTCAAGGCAATTACAATAATGAAGAAGGAACTGGGGGATGAGGTACTCATTGAGGGTGGAATTATCGGACCCTTCTCCATTGCCGCTTCTATGTTAGGGGTGACAAAAACACTGAAAGCTACCGTTAAGGCACCGGATAAGCTTCTCCCCTTCCTGGATGTAGCCGAAAGGGCAGGAACCATGTTAGCCCATGCCCTTATTGATGCCGGCGCCGACATCATCTCCAATGAGGATATGAGTGCTTCTCCCGCTATTATAATGCCTAATAGTTACCATGACTTGGTATATGAATTCCAAGTCAAGCAGTTTGCGGAGATAAAGGTTCCCAAGATACTTCATATCTGTGGTGACGTGGGGCAGACCATAGAGTGGGAGGCGAAGAGCGGCCCCGAAATTTTGAGTATAGAACCTGCCACTGACCTAAAGAAAGCCAGAGAAAAAGTTGGAGAGAAGCCCATCTTTATGGGCGGGGTAGACACGGCTAATGTATTGTTTATGAAAGATGTAGAAACAGTAAAAGCGGAATGCAGAAAGTCTATAGAGGCGGGTATTCAGATATTGGCTCCGGGCTGCGCCGTAGCCCCGGGTACACCCATAGAAAACCTTATGGCTATGGTGGAAGTAGCCAAAAGTTATACAAGTTAATCAAAACCTTCACCGGTTTTGCCGAGATTAATTTATTGATAATCTATAATAACATTGCCAGAAGGAGGTAAGGCAGGGAAAAGAAGAGTATAAAGCGTGGGTCAAAAATACATGACTAAACCGGTAAGTTGACCTGTATATTAAGAATAGCAATGGCTATAATGTCTATATAGAACCCAGGTAAACGTGCTCTAATATATAATAAGAAACAAGAAGAATTTTGGACATAGTCTACAGGTAGTAAAAAGATTTTTGAGCAGAAAGGTATCATGTAGGCGAAAACCTTAAGCGGATTTTTGGGTTATTAAGTACTTTAATATTTAGTACTTAGTTTACATAAATCCGCTCGTTGTTTATTATGGGCCAGAATAATGGCTTGACAAAAATTTAAGATGTGGTAAAGTAATATACAATTCGCCATCTGACAAAGAATTGAAATGTGGTAGAGTAATATAAAATTAGCCACTTGACAAAAAACTGAGGTATGGTAAAATAGCGCACAATTTGCCGCTTAACAAAAAACTGAGGTGTGACAGGTTAACATAAGTTTATTCTCTAAAGCCATAATTAAACACGAAAGGAGGTGATACCCAAGAAGATAAATTTAAAGATAAATAGGAGCAAGCTATTTATTAAAAAGGAGGAAAAAAATGGCTAGAAAACCAACTACTGCAATGGCATATAAGAGCGGCGATGAGATGATTTTCGGAACTACCAAGTTCCCGGTTACCAGCAAGAGGGGAATTAAGTACGGTGGAGGCTATGTCCATCCTACGATAAAACCTCATCCCAGACCGGGCACCGAAAAGACCAAGAAGACCCTGATGCGGGAGTATGAAAAGATGAACTTCGATGCCCTGGAAAGAATGGTCATCGTGGGACATCCTACTCTTGTGGTCGAGAATGAGCACGTCTTCCAGATGACTCATACCCCCGACTGGGGTGCCGATATCGCCGCCCTGACAGCTAGGATGATGGACGATTTGCAGGCTAAATATGGGCTGAAGTCCGCTTATACGGCGACTATAGCCGACCTGCGCAGGCCAGAGAGCGTACACATGCGGACAAGCGATTATACCAAGGAAATCATTGAATCCTTTAAGGCGTGCTCCAAGTATGCCGACCATGTTTCCATTGAGTCCATGGGTGGTAAGGAAGTATTTGACTATGCCCTCATCCGCCAGGATATGGCGGGTATTTTATTTGGCATAGGTTATCTGGGCTCTAGAGACATGGAGTGGATGTGGGACCAGATTGTGGCTATTTGTAAGCAGAATAACTGCATTCCCGGCGGGGACACCAACTGCTCAGAGGCTAACACTGCCATGTTCATGGCAGGGGGTATGACATCCAAGGATGTGCCTCATGTATATGCCGCTCTAGCCCGTGCTATTTCGGCGGCAAGGACTATGGTAGCCTATGAGTGTGGTGCTACTGGACCTACCAAGGACTGTGCCTATGAGGATCCCATTGTCAAAGCCATGACTGGAGTTCCTATCACCACCGAGGGCAAAACTAGTGCTTGCGGGCACTCCGACTTGGCCAGCAACCTGATTGCTGCCGTATGTGACCTTTGGAGCAACGAGGCCGTGGAATATCACGATATGTTCGGTGCTACCACTACCTCGGTCTTCGCCGAGATACTCGGTTATGATTGCGCTCAGTTCAACTGCGCCATCGACTTGGGTTTGGCGAAAGAGATGCAAACTATCCTGGTCAACTCTGACGCATATCGGGATTCCCACAGCCTGATTCTGGTGCCCGATAATGCCTGGGCGATAGGTAACGCCATCGTCAGCAACACGGCTAAGGGATACTACACCAGAGCCAGAGCCGGAGCCATGAAGGCAGGTAGTATCATCCTGGCTGATGCCAAGATGAAATTGACCGCCTTTGAAAAAGATGCCCTAGAGGATGCAATGAAGCAGATGGAGGCTCTGCCCGAGGATGAAGGAACCTTTGTCGATATGTGTATGAAGAAATACACGAAGTTAGTGCCAGGCTTTAATCCTGATTCCTATGGATTGAAATAGAAGTAGAGGACATTAGAAACATTGGTTCTGGGCCCACCCGGTAAAACTTTTGGTTATGTGAAAGTAGTCAAAAAGAAGCAGAATTAGGGGTGGCTTTCCTAGAATCACTTAGAATCAATTGATAAAAAGGAGGGAAGCATGAAATTCTTGGCTGATTATTCTAATATTTTCAGACGCTACGACCTTGAGACTGAGGTGAAAAAGGAAGCGGCACGTAAAATCTCCAGTGACGCTGCTTTACAAGGGGTTGGCACTTTAGTTGTTGAAGGCGAAGCGGAAGACATTGAGCCAGCAGTCAAAAAGGCATTAGAGTCCAAAGACCCCATGACTGTTATTACTGATGGACTTATCGCTGGCATGAATGAAGTGAGCCGTCTGTGGGATGAGGGCGTTTATTTTCTGCCCCAGGTTATTCTGGCCGCGGATGCCATGAACGCCGGCATCGTCCTATGCGAGAAGAAGATGGGCAAGCCCATGGCGAGGAAGGGTAAAGTGGTTACCCACACTGCTGAGGGTGATATTCACGACATCGGTCAGATTATCGCCAACGCCCTTTTCAATGCTGGTGGTTTTGAAGTTATCAATCTGGGGTGTGATTGTCCGGTAGATACGGTTGTAGCCACAGTTAAGAAGGAGAAACCGCTTCTGGTTACCGGAACAGCCCTGATGACCACCACTATGACTGCTTTTCCGAAGATTTGCCACCAGCTTCAGGAAGCGGGGATAAACACCCCCTTTATCAGTGCTGGGGGAGCAGTCGCCGAAGAATGGTCAACCTCTTTTCCGCTGAGTATTTGGGGCAAAGAGGATTCCCAGTCAGTGCCACTGGCTGAAGATGCCCTAGGCGGTATGAGTTGGGAGGATATGCGGTCAAAGTGGAACGGATAACGAGATAAAGAAAGGCAGAGGATGATTGCAGATATTATCTTTGGTTTCTTAGGTTCCGGCAAAACCACTGTTATCGCCAATATCCTTAAGGAATGGGGGCGGGATGAAAAAATTGTAGTGTTGGTAAATGAGTTCGGCGAGGTGGGCATAGATGGGGACCTGTTAGCCAGTCAGCACGGTGATGTAGTAGAAATGCCCGCCGGCTGTATCTGCTGCACCCTTCAAGTGGACTTTAGACGCCAAATGCTGGAGATAAGTGAAACCATCAATCCGCAGAGGGTACTAATTGAGCCCACTGGTGTAGCTCAAATAACCCAAATAATGTACATCATACACGCCGAATTATTCAAGGATAGAATCGAAGAAATCCATAATATCCTGATTACCGATGCTACCAATTTCATCAATTTTTATCGGCTCAACCGAAATTTCGTTGAGTCGCAGGTAAAAAATGCACATGTGGTCTTGCTGAACAAATGCGATAGAGTCAAAAAAATACAAGCCGAGGTTACCAAAAACGCTATATCTGCAATCAATCCTCAAGTTCCTGTTCTTTTGACTGAGTTTGGGGCAGTGGAGTGGGGCGAATACAAATCAGCCCTCTCCGCTGTCCCTTGTTTGTCAGCGGATTTTGAAGCGGAACCGTCTTCCCCGACAGGGGAAGTTGAAGAAGAGGGACTTATCCATCTCCACGAGGAGGAAGATACATTAGGCTATGAATCTTTTGGTTGTACTTATGAACTTTCTTTTGATAGGCAGGAACTGGAAAAGCTGTTTCAAGAGTTGTTAAATTCTACCCTTTTGGGCGAGGAAATAGTTAGAGCCAAAGGAATATTCAGGGTAGATAACAAATGGGTAGTGGGACAACTCGCCTCAGGAGAAGTTTCCTGGCAAGAAGTTAAAGGTGTCAAACAGAGTAAAATCTCAATAGTCGGGAGAAACCTAAAAAGGGAACTGATTGGGACCGCGGTCAACCGATGTTTAGCCGGGATTAGCGGTTAGAAGGTCATTTCCTAATCTGTTACCACTCTGTGTTGCCGACGGGATAGGAGCGGCAAGCTTGCTCGGAGGAATCTTTAGAGGATTCAAAGCAAAGTTCGAGCAAGGACAGGGTTGTTTATTATAAGTACTCAGTTGGATTGAGGTTCGTCACTGGTTTGGAATTGAAAGTCAAGTGACATAAAATTTTCAATCCAACAAGAAAAGGAGGGAAGGAAAATGGCAATACCAGTACTTATGGCAATTAGCCTTATGTGGATACCTGTAGGATTGCTTAACCTGGGTAAAGGAGAAGCCAAGGGGACAGGTGCCCTTACCCTTATGGTGGGCACAGTCGTGATCATAGGCGCAATCATTCAGGCAACCATTTTCAAGGATCCGTGGATTGGCGCCCTGCTCTTCACATACGGCCTCTTTTACAGTATCGTCGGTTACGCCCTATTTACCGAACAGAAAGACATTAAGTTCGTAGGCAACGCCAGTATTACGGTAGGACTAATATCCATTGGCTACATAATTCTCTGTTTAGCCGGCCCCGCTGCTTTAAGAAGCAACTTCCTGGCGCTGGCTTGCGCTGGATACCTGGTCCTCTATATCATGGTCTGGGGCAACGCATACGGCTGGCTCTCGGGCAAGATCACAGGTGTGTCACTCATCGTGTGGACGTTTGTGGGTCTCTTTGTCCCTGCCTTCTGGCTGGTGGCTACGGGTCAGTTGCCGTGGGCATAAGCGGCGGATTTGTTCTTATTTAGAGCAACAAGTGTAACAAGAGGAGGTTCACCGAATCACCTTATTGTTCGGGGAAGCAGTGAAATACGAGCATTCGGTGCGCCTCCTTTTGTATGTGCGTATGGTTACCCGATTCATTTACCTTGGACTGAGAGGGTAATTACCAAATCATCATCCTAAGGTTCCCAAGGTAATAGTGGGCAAAGCGAAGCTAGCGATTGTTAGTAAACAGTATTGTGTCGGTCAGAGATTGCTATAATTCAGTATGAAGGTTTAGGATTTCCATCCCACCTTCTTATAGTGCTCTGTGAATGTTGGTTTGCTTGAGGTGAAAATTCGCCATATATGATAAAATCCTGTTAACGCTTAACTAATTCTTAGTCTTGAAGGAGAAATAATAAGATGGCTGGAGAACAAAAATATGAAGAGTTCCGTCCCCTTGAAGAGGAAGATTTGCTTAATTATCTTCCAGATGTGAGCTACAGTGAATGTGGGGCGGACAGCGATGTGGAATATGCCGAACTGGTAATTGAAGGCAAAGCCATGCCTTCTAAATGTCCCATACTGGACGAAAAAATTGCGGCCGCGATGGAAAAAGTGTTTAAGCTTGAACTCCCTTCAATACCCGATACCGCACCAGGGACACCGGTCAACTGTGGTATCATAAAAGTTGGAAATCCAACCGCTGATTCTATGGTACTGATAAACGGAAATTGTCAGGAAACTATTTCCGTCATAAAGTTTATCCTTGAAGAAACTCAAACCGATGCCTTTTTATTAGCCATAGATACCCAGGGCTACAGCATAGAGAATGCGCTGGCGGCAGGAATCTTTCAGCCTTCCGAAGTTTTTAAATCACTCGGCGAATCAGGGCTAGCCAATGAAATTAGCCATCGGAAGGTCATTCTTCCCGGATTGTGCGAGCCTTTGGCTGCGGATATTAAAAGGTTAGCCTCGTGGGATTGGGAGGTCACATTAGGTCCGGTTAGCGCCCTTGAATTGCCACTCTATCTCATAAAAATGGCTCAAGAGGCTTAAATCTGTCACTTAACAATTAAGCAGAAATCAAGAATTAGTCCGACTCTTATAAAGGTCTAGATGAGTGGGTGCTTATTCGCCGAAATGGCTAAACGAGCAATGATATGCCCGTAGTCGAATAAACTTCGTGGTTACAATTTGACCCCGATGAGAATAGTCCCCAAGCCTCGCTGATCAAGCCCTTCAAAATAGCCTTTCTTCAAAAATATATCACAAGGCGTGGTAGGCGTACCGTAAGTAATAGAATGATATGAAAAATCGCTTTCTTCCAGGACACGCCATTCTGCCGAGCCGCACGGAATCTCAAAATGGCACAACTTTTTCATGATATCCTGGGGGAAAGATATCTTGTCCTTGTAAATAACAAAATTTTTGTGCATAAACCAGACATTTTCCTTTTGGGACAGACTGGCGATGGTTTCTTCATCATGAACCTCTTCGCCCACCACCTCATCGCCCTTTCTTAAAATCAGGGAACAAGAGCCCCACTCAAACTCCATGTCAGTTAGGGCTACATAGATTAAATCATAAGTTAAGACTTCTCTTACCCCGACGTTGACGACCTTACCCATACCCATCAAGGAGTGCTTTTCGGCATCCTCCTCGATGCCAAGGACCTCCTGCCTGTCTTTTTCGAGAAGAGGGCTGACGTCCACAATCCCCTTCACCTTTTTCAAGGCGGCTATCATCAGGGTATTTGCCCTCATCCGGTCTATGGTCATTTCTCCTCCGACGCTGAACATCTACTTTATCGGACTTTAACTCCAGAGGTAAGCAGTTTAGTCAGGTCGAACACCTTTTCACTACAGGCCTGTTCACATCTACTACAGCCCATACCATCACATAGAGCCAGGTCAATGGTGATGCTAAAACCCTCCTCTTGCTCATCCTGGGAGAGGGCGTTCTCGGGGCATCTCTCGATGCACTCCTCGCAGCCGATACAGCCCTCGAAAATGATTCTTTTCAGTTCTCCGATGTCGGGAATAATCTTCAGTCCTTTAACCCCTAAATCGGGTATGTCTCTCTCCACAGTCTTAATAACCTGGGGAAGCTCACTGACCTCCTCCAGAGGGGGGAGCCCGTATCTTTTAAGAAATTGTTGATAGGTTTTCCAGGGCATACCCTCAGTCCAGAAAGACATTTCAAGCATGTAGACCTGCTTAAAAACTTCGGACTCGGCAAACATGCAGTGGTTTTGGCGCAGCTCAGTGGCCATCTTTTGCATGTTCCACAGTTCATCCACGTTTTTGACCATATCTCTGGACATAGCTAGAGAGGTATTTCCCACCTGGAAAACTCTCTTAACACTTGATGGTATCATGCCTATTTGCTGGGACTTCAGGGCATCAACATAGGTTCCGGAGGCGCCAGACATATAAGCCGTTTCTATTTTACTCACATCTATGCCGGCTGCCTGGCAAAGGGCTACATGCCCGGCCCTGACCGCACCAATAGCCTTACCCGCCTCCGTAACATCGTGTTCGGTAAACTTGATGCCGTTGGCAAGTTTAATTTCACCGTCTCCGGTACTGATTTTGGGAAGTTTAATCAGACCGGCCTTTAGTCCCTGGCTGAGTAAGGCAACCACTCCAGTGCCGGTAATGCCCACCGCCTCTAAGTCTCCTTTCTCCAGGACTTTTCCCGAACTGGGGACCACCTTATCCCCTTTTTGGACAAACATATCCTGGTCGAGGATATAACACTGAAGTCCGCCTCCAGGAGAGCTTGTGTCGGGGAAATAATACTCGACATCAGAGATGGCGCCGGGGAGAGCTAAAAGCCCGTCTTCAATCTGTTGCCCTTCCAGGGCAGGCCCGGCAGCCGTGGAGCCGGTATAGACGACTCCCTCTACTATGAGGGACATTTCGTTGTTAGTACCGTAGTCGGTGACAATGGAGATTTCCTCTCTTTCCAGCGCACCTGCCTGAATCATCATGGCTAGGGCGTCGGCTCCGATCTCGTGGCGGACCGCCGGTGGCACCAATATGTCTACGCCGGCTGGCAGGTCAAGACCTCTGATATCCCGGGACTTAAATATTTTGGCGTCTCTATTTGGAGGAACCACCCCCAGAGCTTCCAATTTTCGTTTCCCGGCATAGGCCAGGTCTCTTATCTCAATTTCCCTGAAAAGAGAAAGCTGGATAGGGTTGCCGCAGACAGCGGCTCGTATCACGTCGTTTTTTTCGATTCTAAGGTTGTCAATAACCCGGTTGACGGCATGAATAACTACATCGTGGGAGATTTCCAGTCCGACCTCCAGGGCAAAATGTAGGTGGTCGATTACATTGGCTCCTGGTAGGGGGTGTCGGGTGGTAATGGCAGTAGAGATTATTTTATTCCCGTTCTCCAGATCAATGGCTTGCCCTCTGAAGCCGCTGGTTCCTAAATCAAGGGCTATACCTAGTTTTCCCATAACTCCTCCTGGTAAAAAATCAGTCTTTTACTTTCGCACTTTCCTGCTGCCAATTTGTCAGGGTTAATCGTTCAAAGCCTCTTCCAGCGCTGCTTATCAGGCTGGTGCTTGAACTATCATGGCGACAACTCTCGCCTGAGAGCAAGTGAAATTCTCGACCCTAATATACTAGACGGTAGCTTGGATGTCAATAAGTTGGAGTGATATCCGGCGGGGGAAACAAAGAGGTTTTGGAAGCGGGTATTTGGGAAGGTATTGCCGGAGCCCAGAATCTGCTGAAGCTGGGGATATTGAGATGCTACCACAGAGAGTAGTGGTATAAACTTTTTTCAGGTGGGTTGGAGAAATAATCAACTTTTTAACATAACCAAAGCAATGCAGAGCTATTGACAATGAAGCTAGAAACAGCTTATAATCTCATTATCACTATAAATAAAAGGGAGGAAAAAGAATGGCTTCAGAGGAGAGAGCTAAGGAATTATTTAAAGGACTTCAGGAGGCGGTGATAATCTGGGATGAGGACAAAGTAGTGGAGCTTTGCCACGCTGTCATAGATGAAGGCGTAGACCCCTATGACGCCACCATGGATGGTCTGGCGGCTGGAATGCAGGCGGTAGGCGACCTGTATGAAAAGAAGGAATACTTTGTCCCAGAACTTCTGATGTGCGCCGATGCGCTGTATGCCGGGTTGGACCTCCTAAAGCCGGCTATCGTTGCCTCAGGAAGAAAGTCAAAGGTAAAAGGGTCAGTAGTCATCGGTGTTGTTGAGGGCGATGTTCACGACATCGGCAAGAACTTAATCAAGATGATGTTTGATGTTGCCGGCTGGAATGTCTTTGACCTGGGAAAGGACGTAGAACTGAGTAGGTTTGTGGAGGAGCAAATAAAGACCGATTCTGAAATTGTGGCTATGTCAGCTATGATGACGACCTCCATGATGGGCATGCCCAAGGTCATTGAGATGATAAAGGCGAAAAATCCCAAGTGTCGCATCATGATAGGTGGCGCTCCGATAACCACCGATGTGGCGAAAAAATATGATGCTGACGGATACGCTGAGAGTGCCGCAACCGCAGTTGAGGAAGCGATGAAACTGATTGAAATGTTAAGGAAAGAAGAGGCAGCGGCAAAGTAAAAAAATAAAATCACAAAAGGCAAAATACAAAGATGATATGGTACTAAGACAGATATAAAATGAATCAGGGGATTGGATGAGTGCGATGCGTAGTAGTCATCCGCTAGATCGAATCCCCTTTATTTGGAAAGGGAGGAAATATGGCAGAAAGCACAAATCAAGAGCATGTGGTCATCTTTCAACCGTCGGGACGTAGAGGCTCCATCAGTGATGGGAAAAACCTCAAGGAGGCTTCCGTAGCACTGGGTGTGGACATAGAAGGCGTCTGTGGTGAAAAGGCTACCTGCGGCAAGTGTAAGGTTAGGATAGAAGACGGGTTCTTCGAGAAATACGGTGTTGAATCAAAGATGAGCAATCTCACTCCGCTAACAGAAGCGGAGAGAAAGTTTATCAACGCACATGCGGAGAAAGAAGGTTACCGACTGGCTTGTCAGGCTTGGATTAAAGGTGATGTTGTGGTCTTCGTCCCTGAGGAGAGCCGAATGGGAAAGCAGGTTGTGCGCAAAGCGGCGAGGGAGATAGACATCGAGCTGAACCCGGCGGTGAAGAAATACTATGTGGAACTAGCTAAGGCTACCTTGAATGATACCTTGGGCGACTGGGAGCGTATACAGGCCGAGCTTAATAAACGTTTTGGCTTGAGCAATCTAACCATTGACTATCAGGTGCTCCTGGAAGAACAGAAAATAGTACGTCAGGGCAATTGGAAGGTGACCGTATCAGTCTGGATGGATAAAGAGGTCATCAAGATAGAGCCCGGGCTTGTGGAGAAAGGCTATGGTCTGGCAGTCGACATTGGCACCACCACGGTAGCTGGCTACCTCTGCGATCTGTCCAGTGGCGAGATAGTAGCCACCGAGTCTATGATGAATCCGCAAGTGCTTTACGGCGAAGATGTGATGTCCCGCATCACTTATAATATGAGCCACGACGACGGCTTGGAGCTGATGGCCCGGGAGATTATTAAGGGTCTTAATCAGATTGCGGGGCGAGCCGCTGCTCAGGCAAACATCAAGCGGCGGGATATCGTTGACATGACCGTTGTCGGCAATACTTGCATGCATCATCTCTTTTTAGGTATTGATACCCACCATATCGGTATGGCTCCTTTTCCCCCGAGCCTACATCACTCTATAGATGTTAAGGCGCGCGACTTGGACCTCAAGATATCTCCAGGGGCTTACGTTCATGTGCTTCCCATTGAGGCTGGTTTCGTAGGGGCTGATAATGTAGGGGTGCTCATCACAGAGGCGCCCTATAATCAGGATGCTATGGAGCTTATTATCGACATTGGCACCAATGGTGAGTTAATCCTGGGCAACCGGCAAAAGCTCATTTCTTCCTCCTGTGCCACCGGCCCAGCCTTCGAGGGAGCCGAGATGAAATACGGAATGCGCGCCGCCCCGGGGGCTATCGAAAGGATAGCGATAGACCCGGATACTAAAGAGGTGAGCTTCAAGGTTATCGGTAAGGAGGAGTGGAGCACGGAGTCGGAGGATATGGGGGCTAACGGTATTTGCGGCTCAGGGATAATTGATGTCGTCCCCCAATTGTTCAAGGCGGGTATTATCAACCACACCGGTCGCTTCAACAAGGATTTGACTACCCCCCGTTTCCGTGAGACTGAAGAGGGAGGAGAATTCATAATCGCTTGGGCAAATGAAACCTCCATTAGCCAAGATATCGTAATTTGCCAGAGTGACATAAGGAACATACAGCTAGCCAAAGGGGCTATGTATGCCGGAGCCAAGCTGATGATGCGTCACCTGGGTCTGGAGAAAGTGGACAAGGTTATTCTAGCCGGAGCCTTCGGCAGCTACATCGATAAGGAATCAGCGGCATGCTTGGGTCTTTTCCCTGATTGTGATTTAGAGAATGTCTACGCTGTGGGTAACGCCGCCGGTGATGGCGCCCGCATAGCCCTCCTCAATGTGGATAAACGAAGGGAAGCTGACGAAATGGCAAGGCAGGTGGAATACATAGAATTAACTGTGGAACCGGATTTTGACAAGGTTTTTGGCGAAGCTATGTGGCTACCTCACATGAAGGACAAGTTCCCTCACATTGAGCACCTTCTCCCTGAGAAGGCGGTGAAATAAGCTCCGGGAGGTATATTATTGATGCTTAAATATGACTTGAAACAAAAGGTCTGTAACATTGGTGGTGTGAAAGTAGGCGGTCAGCCGGGAGAGAATCCCCCTCTTCTAATCGGCAATATGTTCCAGAAGGGGGACATACTCATTGAGAGCCGGAAGGAGCGCAAGTTCAACAAGGAGGGAGCTAAGGAGCGCATCCACGAGATGGAGCGCCTCTCCCAGGAGACAGGTGTGCCCGGCTTGGTAGGCATGGTCGCTAACGCTCTAGATGAAGTAAAGACTTATGTGGACTTTTTTACCAGCGTGACCAAGATGCCTTTTGCCATTGATATCTGGGTGCAGAAGACGAGACTAGCCGCAGCCCGCTATGTGGCTGAGCTAGGGCTCCAGGACCGATTACTTTACAACAGCATCACCCCCTGGGACGAGGACATCGAAGCCCAGGTGGCGGAACTCAAGGAACTGGGTATCAAGCATGTTGTAATTCAGGCGTTTGATGTAGAGGATATGGGGCCCCGAGGCAGGGTCTCGTCACTCAAGAAGTTGCTACCTATGGTGGAGAAGGGGAATTTTGAGAGCATCTTGGTGGACACAGCGGTAATGGGCTTACCGCTGACCGCCTTCTCGTTGATAGGCAATCGTCTGGTCAAGGAGGAGTTTGGACTACCGGTGGGCTGTGCTCCCTCCAACGGCACCTACATGTGGAAGAAAGCTGTGGGAGCGGAGGGCGCAAGCAAGTTCCCGCCTGTGGATGCTGCTATAGAGGCAATAACCGCTATGGGAAGCGACTTTATTTTCTATGGTCCCATGACCGGCACCGGCAGGGTCTTCGCTGCGGTGGCTGCCGCTATCAGCCTGCTTGCCACCTGGGCTTATGACGAGGGAGCACCCTTACCCACTGAGGGTCACCCTTTGAATCTACTCTTCCCTGAGGTAGTAGAGCAATTATCAAAATAAGAAGGGGGAAAGAAATAATTATGGGAGCAGAACTTAGTTCCAGAGAGCGAGTGCTTCGATTTCTTAGGAAGGAAAAGGTAGACCGCATCCCCTGTTTCTCTGGCATGGGGAATGTACTGGTGGAAGAGGTAGAGCGTCTTGGTTGGCGTTTCGGAGATTTGCACCGAGATGCTCATAAGATGGCAATGGCGGCAGCAGCCACATACCCAGCCACCGGGTTTGAGTGTGCCGTAGTTCCCTATGATTACCACCTAGAGGCTGAATCATTAGGCTCCGTAGTTCGGTTTTACGAGAAGAAGGAAGGAGAAGAAGAAAGAATCATTTATCCTATCGCATTGCACGAATTGACGGAGAAGCTGGAGGACCTGGACCTTGAGGCGATAAAGAAGAAAAAGCCATTCGAGTTGGGAAGGATACCTCTAGTAGCTGATGCGATTCGCCTTTTGAAAAAGGAGATAGGCGACCAGGTAGCAGTCGGCGCTTATACCTTGGGTCCCTACGGCGTAGCCGGGGCAGTAGATTCTGTTGTTGACCTATCTAAGAATGTAGTGAAGAATAGAGACCTGGTGCACAAGCTACTGAAGGTTCTGACTGACTACATCGCTCAGGAGGTTAAGTTTTTCAGAGAGGCTGGCGCCGACTATGTGTGTATCCGTGAGATGACATGCGCGACAGATCTTTTAAGCCCGAAGACGTATGAAGACCTGATTTTGCCTCATTTGCAGGACTTGTTCTCCCAGATAGACCACCCAAGGATTCTGCATACCTGTGGCGACACAGATGACGATATGATATATATGATTAAAACCGGGGCTGATTTCATCTCCGTAGAGCAAAAGAATCATATATGGAAGTCAAGGGAGACGATGAAGGGGACTGATATACGCCTCATGGGGAACTTGGACGTCTACCAATTGATGGCGATGTCGACACCTGAACAGATTGACCAGCAAGCCAAGCTAGTTATTGGTGAAGGTCTTGACGCATTATGGCCTGCCTGTGATATATGGCCAGAGGCGCCTGTGAAGAACATAAAAGCGCTGGTGGAAGCAGCCAAGAAATACAGCGACCCTGAGAACCCGGTCCCGGGGACTCTCTGGTCCAAGTGAAGATAGCTAACGCCTGGGGTGTTAATGCTGTCACATGGCCGGAGTGTGATATCGGGTTAACTATGCCCAAGTAAAGCATGGAAGTGCTAATGGCAGCGATGAGGAAATGCGTTAAGCTCGGGTAATCGCTGCTAAAATTTGCCAGCATTGCTTTAGTCATATTGCCCTAAGATATGCTAAACCGCATATTTGAGATATAGTATGCAGAAAGGAATAGTATGGAAACAGAACTTAATTCTAGAGAACGAGTGCTCAGGCTTTTTAGAAGGGAAAAGATAGACCGCATTCCTGTCTTCAGTGGTCTGGGGAACATAACCGTAGATGGAATTGAGAAATGTGGTTATAAATTCGTAGGTGTCCATGAAGACGCACGCAAAATGGCGGACGTGGCTGCAGCCACGTTCCAGATGTATGGCTTTGAGTGTGCAGTAGTCCCTTTTGACTTCGGGATTGAACCCCAAGCTTTAGGCTGTGAGGTTAATTTTTACCCTCACCATGAAGATGTTATCTATCCCACCATAAAAAAGAATCTTGCCGAGCATATAGAGGACCTGAATATCCACGTGCCCTCGGATTTAGCCAACGCGGGGAGGATACCCGTGGTGACCGAAGCAATTCGTCTCCTGAAAGAGGAAGTAGGCAAGCAAGTGGCAGTGGGAGCCGTGATTCTGGGACCATATACCTTAGCCGGGCAGATCACCGACCCCGGGAACATGGCTAAGTTGGCGTTTAAGAAGCCAGACATGGTTCATAAGTTGCTGGACATTCTGGATGAGGTTGAAATCGAGACCGCCAGGATTTATAAAGAAGCCGGTGCCGATTATGTAACCATCCATGAGATGGCAGCGGGAGGAGATATATTAAGCCCGCGTATGTTTAGATCTGTAGTACAGCCTCATATAGAACGAATCCTGTCCACTATGCCCTCGCCGAAGGTCCTGCACATGTGTGGCGATACGGATAGCATTGTTGAGGACATGGTACTCTGTGGAGCCGATGCCATCAGCGTAGAGCAAAAGAACCATATAGCCGAGACCAGGCAGAAGGTGGGGCCTGATGTGCTCATCTTTGGAAATATTGACACTTTCAGGTTGATGGCGACAGGAAAACCTGAAGATGTTGAAAGAGCGGTAAAGCGGGCTATTGACGAGGGTGTCAATGCCGTATGGCCCGGGTGTGATATGTGGCCAACCGTGCCCAAGGAAAACATGGAAGCGCTAATGGCAGCGACGAAGAAATATGGTAAGCTTGGGTAATCGCTGCTAAAATTTGCCAGCACTGTTTTAGCCATACTGGCTTCAGACATACTGAACGGCGTGTCGGAGGTATAGGGGTGGCAGAAATGATGGGCGTTAAGAGGGTTCAATAAAGGAGCCCTCCAAGGCTGGTGTGTGCTGACGTCGGGGCATCGATTTTTAGCTTCCGGTAACGCTTAAAGCCTTTTTTATCGGGTAATCCCAATGTTGACTAATGTGTGGTAAGCTTATTTAGAATTTCTATGAAGAGGAAGTAGGGAAATGCATGATAAAGCTGAGCTGAGTAAAATAGGAAAGAAATTTTGGTCTTATCTGGAAATCTTGTGCCAGAAGGCAAAGGAGCTGGGAGCCTCAGAAGCAATAGCAATACCGGTTACTGATATAGTAGTGGATGAGAGAGCAAGGATAAAGTGCCTGGTGCCGGTGTGTTCTTTCTATGGTAGCAACCTGATGTGTCCCCCCAATGTGATGCCTATATCAGAGTTTAAGGAAATCCTCAAAGACTATCATGGTGCTATTTTAATAAAAATAGCCTCGCCATCATCAGGGCCACCTGAGGAGTTGGCAGGTAAAAATGACTTGTCAAAGGCATGGGAGATAGTCATGTCTGCCAGAAGAGAGGATGAGCAGCTAACGATACCAACAAAAGAATACGCTCATGCTCTCAGAGACAATATGGAGCGACTGTACGAAATAATCAGCCAGATAGAGTCTATCTGCTTGAAAGAAGGATATTCTTTTGCTGCCGGCTTTTCAGCCGGTGGTTGCCTCTTATGTGACAGATGCGTTGGTATCGAATCCGGGTTACCCTGCCGACATCCTTTTAAAGCCAGACCGTCAATGGAGGCTATGGGCATAGACGTGGTTGCCACTGCCAAGAAAGCCGGGCTGCGGCTCAACTTTGGCCGGGATGAAGCCAGGGGATGGGTGGGGCTGATTCTGGTAGATTAACCAGGTGGCTTCAACTCTAAAGCTGAGACGGGTAAAATGCATGTAACTTGAGCAAGAGGGAATAGGGACATGCTTGGTCCCGGGAGCTTTTATTAAAGGTATTGCTAATTTCGTGAGGGGAATTGTAGGCAATAGAAGAGGGCAAAGGTTAAAAGGAAAAATGCCAAAAGGTGACAAGAAGACCACTGGTCTGGTGATTGTAAATACCGGCAACGGGAAGGGTAAGACTACGGCAGCCCTAGGTATGCTCCTCAGAGGCTGGGGCTGGGAGATGAAGGTGGTCGTGCTCCAGTTCATAAAACGTTCGGGTGCCAACTGGGGTGAGCACAGAGCAGCAAAACGCATGGGAGTTGAGATATTACCACTGGGAACCGGCTTTAGTTGGCGAGACAAGGATACCCAGACAAGCAAGTGCCAAGCCATCAAGCTGTGGGACTTGGCAAAGGAGAAAATCACCTCAGGGGCATATGACATGGTAATACTGGATGAACTCAGCTATCCCCTTCGGTATGGCTGGCTATCTCCTGAAGAAGTGCTTGAGGTATTGAGGAATCGCCCGAAAGAGGTTCACGTAGTTATTACCGGTCGGAATATTTCGCAAAGGTGTATTGATTTTGCCGACATGGTGACCGAGATGCGAAAGATAAAGCATCCCCTTCAGAAAGGCATCAAGGCGCAGCCAGGAATTGAGTTTTAGTAAGCAGGGGCGGAATTGAGGGGTGGCATCCCGCTGGTGGAATTAGACTGCTCTGGCACCGCCGGGCAGATGTCTTTGCCGAACTATCCAGAAGCTTTATTGCTGTTAACACCCTGTCCAAGCAATCAGCCATAATTCTTTCCCAGAGTTATTTTGTAAACCTGAGACATATTGAGGTTTTGCCTGATTATCTCGGCTAGTTTATCATATTGCGCCTGCTTGTCTATTGATATAGCTGTAGCTAATGGCAACCCCCGGAGCTGTCGCAGCCCGTTCAGGAAGGCATGGGTGAAGTTGGCGTTGTGAAATAAGCCATGGATGTAAGTGCCGAATATCAAGCGATTACTACTGACAGCGCCGTCAAAATAATCAGCTTTCCCTTGGGGAGTTTCCAAGACCTGAAACGCAGGCAGGCAGTTTTGATTTCTGGTTTGCCCCATGTGAATCTCGTATCCGGTAATTTCTATTCCCTTCAGTCCCTCCAGTAAGCCGCCATCGGCAATCACTCGAGCTTTAATTTGAGTAGTCGTTTTGGCGTGATTAAAAGTAGTTTTGTCATCGAGTAAGCCCAGTCCAGCAACGCTGGTCTCTTTGGACTCGATTTCATAAGGGTCATCAACCGTTTTGCCCATCATTTGGTAGCCGCCGCAAATACCTATTACCGGTGTGTCAGTCTTAGCTCGTTGGATAATGGCTTGCGCTAACCCTTGTTGCTTTAGGTAAATTAGGTCGGCTATGGTGCTCTTAGTGCCAGGCAGGATAATCAAGTCTGGATTGCCTAGCTCAGCGGGATTAGTTATATAGCGAACCGTACAACCTTGTGCCTCCAAAGGGTCAAAATCGTCGTAGTTGGAGATGTGAGGCAAGCGTATGATAGCTATATCCACATTCCCATTAGCTGAGTCTACTGGTCTTTCATCCAGGTAGACCGAGTCTTCTTGAGCGATGGCAATGTCCCTGAAGTAAGGAATCACTCCCAAGACAGGCTTGCCAGTGTTTTTCTCCAGAAAGTGCAGTCCTGGCTTTAGTAACTCAATGTCCCCACGGAACTTATTGATAATAATCCCCTTAATGAGGTCGCGTTCTTCTTTACTCAGTAGTTCTAGAGTGCCAATGAGGAAAGCGAAAACGCCGCCACGGTCAATATCGCCCACTAGAAGTACAGGAGCGCCGGCCATTCGTGCTACCCGCATGTTAACTATTTCTCTTTCTTTCAAATTTATTTCAGCCGGACTGCCAGCTCCCTCAATGACCACAATGTCGTAGGCAGAGCGTAGCTGGTTTAAGGAATCCTCTGTTATCCCTAGCAAATGAGGGGTATAATCGTAATATTGGCTAGCCTTCAGATTTTTAACCACTTTGCCCAGGACAATAACCTGTGAGCTAGCCTCAGCCTGGGGTTTGAGCAGGACTGGGTTCATATGGACTGAGGGCTCAATGCCGGCTGCCTCAGCTTGAACTGCTTGAGCTCGACCGATTTCGCCGCCTTCCTTGGTGACAAAGGAATTTAAAGCCATATTTTGGGCTTTAAATGGGGCAACTTTAAAGCCATCCTGATGAAAAATGCGGCATAAGGCAGCCACAATGATGCTCTTGCCGACTGAAGAGGCTGTGCCCTGTATCATCAAAGTCTTAGCTGTCATGATAGTAAACTCCGGCGTCTTCTATAGCTGTGCTTAACCTGCGGCATTGTTAACTTTGACCAATAAGAAGTTGGCTGGCGATGGCAATGACAGCAGGCCAAGACATGTCATCTCCTTTACTAAAATTAATCTGAAGCGAATAGTTCCGGGTGTATCATTTCAGCCAGTTGCTCCAGCGCCTCTACAAACCTGGGTCCAGGGCGTCCAACCAGGTCGGTATATATCTCATATACCCGGTTGTTAATGCGGGCATCTGTATCCTTCAATCTCGACTCGGTGTTTGCAAATTGAAAAGGCAAATCAGCGCCTCCCCCCATACCGCTGCCGGCGATAATTACCTGGGGATTTGCCTGGATGACTGCCTCTAAACTAATCGTCGGATAACCTTCACCGACGTCCTGGGCAATGTTTACCCCGCCAGCTAATTCAATTAGCTCGTGAATGCGGGTATGGGAACTCACCGTCCTCAATGGCTCATGCCACATAACGTAAAATACCCTCGGCCTTTGAGCCTCGGACAGAGTATCTGTCTTGTCGGTTACTGCCCTAATCCGATTCCTCATCTCGGTCACCAGCTGGGAAGCCGCCTCTTGCTTACCAGTGCACTTTCCGGTCAGGGTAATAGCTTCCAGTACCTCGTCAAGGGTTTTTGGGTCCAGGGTAAGGACGGTTAAGCCAAGTCTCTCCAGTACTGGAATGATTTCGTCCTTGTGAATATTAGTGGCTAATATCAGGTCTGGCTCAATGGCAACCGTCCTCTCTAGGTCAACAGTGCTATAGCCACCTATTTTCGGCTTAGCTTTGGCTGCCTCGGGATAATTGCAAAATTCTGTCACCCCCACCACTTTATCACCCAAACCCAAGGCAAACAGTACCTCAGTATTGCTTGGGGCAATAGAAACAATCCGTTCCGGGATTTTCTCTAATTTGACTACTCTACCCGCTTGGTCTGTCACTTCCAGTAGAAATGTTGGCGCCTCTTCGGCAGGCGGTGCGCAAGCTACAATAAGGCTGGCTAGTATTGCTAAAACCAGAGAGAGTGTCGCTAGCCTCCACAGCTTGCTTTTTATCCTTATCCCAGCAGTAATGCTATGCAATTTCATCAAGTATTACCTCCTAGCTAATACAATCGGATAAAAAAACCCCCTCTGCTTAATACAGCAAGGAGGGTCATCACCGTGCTCTGGTCGTTTATCCCACCCCTTTCTCCGCGGAAGTTATAGGATATCCGGAGGCTCGGCGTTCTGGCTTCTGATAGGGTTTAACTAACAGTCACAGCAAGCGGGTCTGCGTCGGATTCTCACCGACTTGCTCTCCGAGACCTCCAGTAGCCTTGTTCTTTTTACCACAAACTGGCACCCATAGGCTACCACTCTTCCCAAAGGCTGTCAAGCACCGGATATTTGTGTACCAGGTGGGTTAGTCCGGACTATATGTGTCCAGGGTGACTCCTATACTGGTGTGGACTAATCTTTTGGAGACTATCTTTGTATGGATACCTACGTCGATGCTTGATTTCTTGTGCCTGTGGTGTTACCAATATATCTCTACAATTTGCACATGTTGCATCGGCTCCCAACGCCTTTGCGCATCTTGATGATGGGCTAAGTAGTAGTCATATGTGAAGTCCGTAGCTTCACTTAGGTCGATTCGACCATATACTTTACCTGTTTTTATATAACCGACCGTATCATAATCCCCCGATTCTTCCTTACCGGTGCAATCTATGTAAACTAGCCCCTTATCAGTTGTCTGGAAGGCATTTACCGCATGGCCGCTACCTTCGTAAAACCCGATTTCCACGAAAGCGGCTTTTATACCCTCTTTCCGGGCATTGTCTCTGAGGGCTTGAGCAAAACCAGTGCAATCATATTCGCCTGACCTATAAATCCCCCTATCCGTTTTGTCTCTTTCTATGAACTCTTTCAGCTCTGCCCAGGTGGGGTTCTTGAGTTCAGAAGCGGCTGTAAGCTCAGCATAACGCTTTTCTAGCTCTTCATAATCGAGCCTTCCCAAGTTAAGCTCCTCAGCCAAGGCCGTGTTTTCTGCTTGCAGGGATTCATATTCAGACGTTGACGCACATCCAGTTAACCAGGTTACGCCCAACAAGCAGGTTATTATACCTACTACTAGCCAAGTTAAATGCTTTTTCTTCATTGCTCCGTCCTCCTTTTCTATTACTCAATGCTTGTTTGCGCTTTTAACTTAGCCCTCATTTTCGAGGTTGTCAATCCCCTATGAACCCCTGTCCGTGCCGTTATACTTAAGCCCAGGCTGGTTACATGCCTTGAGTCCAGATTCCAGTTAGTCAGTAAGTTCCGCCAGCTGTTCCAGCACTGCCTTCAGAGCCTCCAGTTCTTTTCCATAGTTAGCCCAATCACCGGCTTTGAGGTACTGCTGAGCCTGGTCATAGTGCCGCTGAGCCTCCTCAATTAGATTGGCTATGTCAGCGGCTACCGCCTCCTCCGGTTCTGCTGGAGTTGGCGGTTTAACCACGGGTTCAGTTGGCGGCTCCTCAGCACCAAAGATAGCCGCAAGACTTTCCTTCAAGGTGGGTTCCATAGCTATCTGGTCACCGGCAGCTACAATAATTCGCTTCAGCTCTGGAAGCCCTCTTTCCTCTGCCTGGAGGAAGACCGGCTCCACATACAGGTTGGACTTACCTATGGGAATCAGCAGCAGGTTGCCGCGGATAACGTTTGACCCGCCGCGACCCCACAGGGCAAGCTGCTCGGTGATGACGGTGTCCTGCTGGATTCGGTTCTCTATCTGGCTGGGACCGTACACCAGCCGCTCCTTGGGGAAGTGGTAGGCAAGCAGCTTCCCGTAATTATCGCCATCACAGCGGGCCGCCAGCCAGCCAATGGTATTATCCTTGTTCACTGGGGTGAAGGGCAACATGAGCAGGAACTCCTCTTTATCCTCATCGGGCAGGCGCATGATAACATAGTAGGGTTCTACAAGCTGTCCTTTGCCAGCATAGACCTCCTTGGGTATGGCCCACAGGTCTTCCTTGTTGTAGAATACCCGGGCATCACGCATGTGGTAGCTTTGGTATACCGAGGCCTGGATATTGAACATGTCCTCGGGATATCTCCAGTGGGCTCGCAGATACTCGGGCATCTGGTCTGCGGGGACGAAGAGGGTAGGGAAGATAGCCTGGTAGGTTCGAATCAAGGCATCCTCCGGGTCGGTGATATAGAAAGTCACACTGCCATCGTAGGCATCAATAACGGCTTTAACGCTGTTCCGAATATAGTTTATCCCACCCCCAAGCGGCTCAGAATAGGGATAGCGGTCACTGGTGGTATAGGCGTCCTGTATCCAGAATAACCGTCCCTCCATCACCACCAGATAGGGGTCACTGTCCAGCTTCAGGAAAGGTGCCAGGTGGTTCACCCTCTCCCTGATGTTCCGATAATAGAGCACCCTGCTCTCGGGGGTTAGCTCGCCACTGATAAGGATATTAAAGTCACCTAATTGCCAGGCATAGACTAATCGGCGGATGAAACTGTCCAGTCTAACCCCACCCTTGCCTTCGTAATGACCGTAGACATTCTCATCACCCATAGGATAGTCAAATTCCTGGGTCTTTGTTTTTACGATTACGTAATTATTCGTCTTTTCCCCAAAGTATATCTGAGGCCGCTCTATATTAAAGTCACCAGCGGGGGGTATATCCTTTACCAGCAATACCGGCAGTCCCTCAGCACTGACCTCGTTAACCGGGCTCAGGGCGATTCCGTAGCCATGAGTAAACTGTAGCCGACGGTTGACCCAGGTTTGCGCCTGCCCGGCTAATTTCTCCGCAGATAGTTCTCGAGCCGATAGCATGACCTGCCGGTACTCGCCATCGATGATATAGCGGTCGACATCGACATCATAGAAGTCGTAGTAGAGTCGAATGGACTGGATCTGGTTATAGGTGTCCTTAAGCGGGCGGTGGTCCCAGAGCCTGATGTTGTTGATGGTCACCTCGTTTTGGACTATATCCTGGAGGCTTGGTGCGTCCTCCGCAGGGAAGGACTGTTCCTCAACCCGGTCAAGAGCGAAGGCCTCTCTGGTAAATTCGATGTTATACTCAATGTAGGGCTGCTCTCGAGCTAACTCGCTGGGCTGCACCTGAAAGCGATGTACCAGGCTGGGGAAGATGCCCCCGATGATGATGGCAGCCACTATCCATCCCACGATGGCGTAGAGGGGCCAGCGAAGGTTGCGGCGCAATACGGAAACCAGGAATATCCCCGCACAGATAAGCACTACTGCTAAAAGAATCCACTGTGCAGGAAGCTTGGCATGCATATCAGCATAGCTGGCTCCAAAGATTACCCCCCGTTCGGAGAAGACCAGTTCCCAGATGCCAAGCCAGTAACCCCAGGCGAAAAGACCCAGGATAGCCATGGCCAGTCCACCAACATGGGCTAAAACCGGCCGAGCAAGGTCGAACCTAAGCCGCTGCACCGCATAGCTGATAAAGTATACCCCGGCACTGCCAAGAAGGGTGATTATCAGCGCGCCCACGAACCAGCCTTGCAGCAGGTGCAGGAAAGGCAGTGAGAAGACGTAGAAGCCAATCTCCCTATGGAAAACCGGGTCGGTGATGCCAAAGGGCTGCCCGTTGAAGAACCGAAGCACAACCTCCCAGTTGCCCTGGGCCACCAGCCCGAATATTAGACTGAGCAGTGCTGTTCCCAGGATAACGCTCCACTTGAGCCTCTGCTGCAGCCAGTGCACTATTGACCAAGGCCAGAAATGTGCCTCCTTCTTGGGTGCCAGGCGCGTAGCCAGCACCAGGTTCCCCAAAAACAGGAGGCAGAAGATGATAGCCGCCGAGAAGAAGACCAGTACCTTGGTCTTCAGAATAGTGGTGTAGACACTGCCATAACCTAGGCTGCTGAACCAGAGCCACTCACTATAGAGCCCCTTGGTTATATTTATAAGAATAAACAGGAACAAAGCCCCGGCCAGTATTAAGAATATCCTGGTAGCCGTCCAGCCGCGCCGGGTGGGCGGTGCCCGCTCTTCGTCTTTACTTTCGGGAAACCAGCGCTGCCATTGTTTTTCAAATGAATCCATTCTATTCACCCAACCTTTCTTAACCCTGTTTTATAGGGTTACACTGCTCTCTGACTTCTATCTCATCGTGGAACCTTCTCACCCATTCTGGTGTAATGCCGGTTGCTTTGACCTATCAATCACCTCTTGATAAGCCTTTTCCAGCTTCTCGCAAATTATTTCCCAGCTATACTTTTGTTCCATCCGTCTCCGCCCTGCCTCTCCCATCTTTTTACCCAATAAGGGATTATTTATAATGGCTTCTATTCTCTTAGCTAAACCATCCGCATCTTTTGGCTTTACCAGCCGGCCGGTTTCCCCATCGGCAACAATCTGGGGCACTTCTCCCACGGCGGTGGCAACTACCGGCAGGCCGGAGGCACTTGCCTCCATAACCACATTAGCCGCACCCTCTGATAATGATGAAAGGACAGATATATGAGCAATATTCATTAGCTGGGGAACATCATTTCTAAAACCTAAGAAAATAATGTTGTCCAAAAAGGGGCTGGCCAATTTTTCATATTGTTTCTGTAAACTTCCACCACCAACTATCAGGAATTTGATACTATCGGCATTATCGTGGTTAGCCAGAATCTCCTTTGCCGCCTGGATAAGATAATTTACCCCTTTAACCAGGTCAAGGCGCCCGACATATAGTATCACAGTATCATTTTCTTTAATACCCAGTTCACTTTTCAGGTGTTCATCGCCATCTCTGGGTTGGAACATCTCAGTATCTACACCTCTTGGTATGGTGAAAACTTTATGGTTCTCTATGCCAAGCTTGGTCACATATTCTCCCAATTGCGAGCTCATTAGTTGTATCCCGTCGGCCAGTTTAAAGACTCTCTTGCCGATAATCATAGAGTATAAATAACCAATGGTATCGACTACTTTATCACCATAAAACCATGATATACCAGGGAAGCTGTCGGTGGTAACTGCTGAAGGAATTTTTAATCTAGGCTTGAGGTAAAAGATGGGCAACACCGTTAGAAAATTTACATGGCTATAAATCAGGAGGTCAGGGTTCCAGTTATCACACAATTTTTTTATCTTATGAGTAAGGGCAAACAGATTGGGTATGGGATACCTTATCTGGAGGAATTTAAAAATATAGGGCACTCTATATACTTCAACCCTATCGCTTATTACCTCGTGCTTATCTTGCCCCTTCCATTTGAGTGAGATGATTTTAAATTCGTGTCCCCGTTCACTAAGTTTCATTATCTGCCTGTAGCCAAAGATTGCCTGACGAGCTTCTATAGTGCTTACATTTAAAGATGGGAACCAGGGCACAACGTAACATATTTTCATAATCTACAATGCCTTACTACAAGTTATAGATTTAGGGTATCTCTAACCTCCACGTCTCATCTCCAAAAACATGCCGAGTCCTCTAATATTGGTCTTTAAATCCCTGAGCGACCTTGTCTGTTTCAACCTTTCCCAGATATAGGAGAATCTAAGATAGAATTCCCGGTATGCCGTTTTACTCCATTTTTTTAAGTCGCCTTTTGACAGTGATGCCGTTTCAAATACCGGTGCGCTTGCTGACCGGAGATTAGCGTAGACAAAATTATCCCAACTCTCGTTCCCGATGCCCTGCTTAAGGTATAGGTTGTACAGGTCGGTTCCGGGAAAAGGTATCGTTACTGAAAATTGAGCGAAATCCAGGGGCAAGTAGTTGGCAAAGTCAATCGTCTGGCGTATGGTAGCTGGCGTCTCTCCAGGAGAACCAAGCATAAAATAGCCAATGCTTTGAATGCCTACGTCGTGTGTCATCTTAATTGCTTTAGTTACCTGCGCAATGGTTATTTTCTTTCGCAGGTTGTCTAGAATGGTCTGATTTCCCGACTCAATACCATAAGCAATTATATAGCAACCAGCCTCTTTCATTGCCTTCAATAACTCTTCGGTGACCAAATCTACCCTGGTTTCACACGTCCAGGGGAGGCTCAGGTTGCGCTGCTTAAACTCTTCGGCTAGCTTGGCAATTCGTTTCTTGTCGAGGGTGAATATATCATCATAGAAGGCTATTTCCTTAACTTTGAATTTTTCCGCTAAATACTCAACCTCGCTGGCGATTCTTTGCGGACTTTGTGACCTAACCTTACGACCAAAGATTGGCTTTGAGCAAAAGATGCAATTATAGGGGCACCCCCGGCTGGTTAGCATTGCCATAAACGGAAGCTTTCTACCATGTGGCGGGTGCAGCTTGTATCTAAGCAGTGGAAGAAGATGATAGGCAGGAAATGGCAAGGAGTCCAAATCAGCGATGGGAGGTCTTATCGGAGTGCTTATAACTCTCCCGTTGTCTCGGTAGGTAATGCCACGGACATTTTGCAGGCTGATACCGCTCTTCAGCGCATTGTACAGTTCTACGACTGTCTCCTCACCTTCACCTCTTACAATTATATCTATCTCCGGGACATTGATTAGTGTCTCTTCGGGAAGAACGGTTACATGGGCTCCGCCTACTATTACCGTAGAACCAGGTTTCTCCTTTTTAATCTCCCTGGCTACCTTGATAGCCGAGTTGATAAAGGGAGTCATCGCCGTGATACCAGTAATATCAACATTGCCAATTTCCCTGGCTGTCTCAGATTTGGATAGCGGCAAGGCATTGGCATCTAGAATTTCGACTTGATAGTTTTCTGCCTCTAAAACAGCGGCTATACTTGCCAGTCCCAGAGGTGGCTGTGGGTATTTGGTATTCTGTGGCGGGTTGATAAGCACCGTTTTCACTTCTGGTCATTACCCCTCAAGGATAGTAGCTCGGCCACTTTGGTTACGAGCTACCCTTTCGTTTTGATAGTGTATTTAGTATTATCCCGGTGAGTATGCTGAATATACCGATAATAAGGAGAAGGGCTGATACCAGGGCGGTGCCCGTGGCCATTTCTCCCGTCGCCGATAGAGTGTTAAGCACCCTGACGCCGGCAAGAAAGCCGAACACTAACAGGATAATTCCGGATATCCCGAAGAAGAAAAGAGGTCTTCTCTCTGAAATCATGGTAATTATCTGGGTAAGGTTCCCCAGTCCATGAGCTACTGGTCTTAGGGTTGAGCCGTCTTTAGTGTAGATAGCTGAGACGGGAATTTGGGTTACATTGAGACCTTTATCAGCTGCCGCCGCTATCGTCTCGGCAGATATAGCCATTCCCCTTTGCCTCAGTTTAAGCTCGGTTATTGCTTTGGGGGAGAAAGCCCTGAATCCACATTCTGAGTCAACGACCTTCTTCCCCGAGAGGATATGGGAGAAATGTGAGAGCACCCTCTGTCCCACTTGGCGGTAGACGGGGATATTGCCCCTTTGCCGCTCCCTTGAGCCGATGACGAGGTCAGAACCGGCTAATATGGACTTGATAAGGTCGGGGATTTCATCAGGGTTGTGCTGGGCATCGGCGTCAAGCAGCACCAGGACATCAAGGCTCTTTTTCCTTGCCTCGGCTAGGAGTGTTTGAACACTGGCTCCGTACCCCCTGTTCTGCTGGTGGAGAATAACAGAGGCTCCAGCCAGTCGGGCTATATTCGCCGTCTGGTCGGTGCTGCCATCGTCAACCACTATGACCTCGTCAACATATTGCCTGGCTTTAAGCACTATGGTGCCGATATATTTCTCCTCGTTATAGGCGGGGATAGCGGCGATAACTTTAGGTCTATTATGAGATTTTGGTTCGGTCACTTAACTACCCTTTAATCTATAGTCGCCTTGCTATTTACTGGGGCTCGGCAATTTTATATAGCCATTGCCTTACATTAGCTTGAATTATGAACTATGCACGGGTTAGTGTCAATAGAGCAGCGCTAGGCGGTTTTGATACCGGGCGGAGGGTAGCCCGGCTGGTGAAAGAGAGTCTGAGTCGAATTCCTCGACTTAACGAAAATATTGACAATGGGAAAGACTGGGGCTATTATTCGTTGTAGCTCTAATGGGCGTGAGGCGGGACCTTATTGGTAGCAGTAAACTAAATGAGATTCACCTTGGTAGGAGGAAATTGGCAATGGCAGCGGAGCAGAGCAAAACCTTAGAGGGGCTTCAATTGGCTATCCAGACGGAAATCGATGGCAAGGAGTATTACCAGAAGGTAGGTCAGAGCAGCGATAACCAACTGGGCAGGCAACTTTTCCAATCTTTAGCTGCTGAGGAAGACACTCACCGGCAGAAGTTTGAGGAAATATATGAGGCCATCAGTGGTCAAAAGGCTTGGCCCAAGACCGATTTTCAACCTGACGGGGGCAAAGGATTGAGAACCATATTCGTCAGGGTAAGCGAGGCGATGGGTTCAAACGTAGAAGCTCCACCCACTGAGCTTGAGGCTATAAAGATGGCGATTGATATGGAAGTCAAGAGCTACGAGCTGTATAAAAGCCGAAGCCAGACCGCTGCCTACGATGCAGAGAGGGATTTCTACGAGACCGTAGCTGCCGAAGAGTGGGAACATCATCTAATCCTGCTTGATTATCAAGAATACCTCAGTGACCCGGCTGGTTGGTTTGTTACCAAAGAGCATCCGTCTCTGGATTAGAAATAAGGAGGGGAAACATGTTAGAGATTAAGCATTTAACTGTAGCCGTGGGAGAGAAGGAAATTCTGCACGGTATAAATTTGACAATAAGAAATGGCGAGACACACGCTCTCTTCGGGCCTAACGGTAGTGGAAAAACCACTCTACTTATGGCGATAATGGGCTTCCCCAAGTATCAAGTAATCGAGGGTAGCATCATCTTCAAGGGCAAGGACATAACTAGGCTGCCGCTGGACGAGAGAGCTCGCTTGGGCATCGGTATGTCTTTTCAGCGGCCACCTGTGGTTCGGGGGGTAAAGACACGTGATATGGTTGACGCCTGTCTCAGAAGGCGAAAAACAAAAGAAAGTATTGAGCAGCTAGCGGAGAGAGCTGACTTAGCTGATTTTCTGGATAGGGAGATAAACTACGGGTTTTCCGGAGGTGAGATAAAGCGCTCTGAGTTAATGCAGATACTAGCTCAAAAGCCAGAGTTGACTTTACTAGATGAGCCAGAGTCTGGGGTTGACTTGGTAAATATAGTCCTGATAGGTGAACTAATAAACGACTTGCTGGAGAAACACTGCCCGATACGTTTCCGACGGTGCTCGGGGTTTATCATTACCCATACCGGTCATATTCTAAACTATGTTGATGCCCGCACCGGCTATGTTATGTGTGATGGTGTGATAGGCTGTGAGGGTGACCCTCACGAGATATTGAAAACCATTAAGGAAAAAGGCTATGGGGAGTGTATCAAGTGCATGGTGAGGAAGGCGTTAAAATGAGTGAAGTGAAATCCGCTAAAACGTATAAAGATAAAGCTAAAGCGGCAATAGCTAAATCAGCTGCCCTTGGTGATGATATAGATTTGGCTGTTTATGCTGACTCGGCTGAGGAGCAGCCATACCAGACTGACCCGTCAAAACTTCCCACCCGAGCCAAGGAGCAGATGCTGGAAGCCGGAGTCATTTTGGATGATGTGAGCCAGAGGTCAGGAACCTTTATCCAGATGGATAATACCCCGGTTCACAGTTCAACCAGGCAAGAGGGTATAGAAGTAATGGCGACCAGCCAAGCTTTAGAAAAGTATGACTGGATGTCAGACTACTGGTGGCAGGCAGTAGCCGTAGATACCGATAAGTACACCGCCAACATAGAGTTGAATCAGAACAATGGTTACTTTATCAGAGCTCTACCTGGGTATAAAACTGTTTTCCCGGTTCAGGCTTGCCTCTATCTGGCAAAAGCGCGGCTAGCTCAGAATGTGCACAATATCATCATTGCTGAAGAGAACTCAGAATTACATATCATCACCGGATGCACCACTGCCTCCAGAGAGGAACCAGGACTGCACCTGGGGGTTTCTGAATTTTACATAAAGAGAGGAGCCAAGGTTACCTTCACTATGATACATAGCTGGAATCCAGAGGTAGCGGTTCGTCCCCGCACCGCCGTCATCGTGGAAGAGGATGGCTTATTTCTTAGTAACTATGTACTTATGAAGCCGGTTCACTCGCTGCAAATGTATCCTGTGGCCAAATGCGTCGGGGAAAATGCAGTGGTCAGATTTAGTAGTATTCTGGTGGCAGCCCCGGGGTCATCACTGGATGTGGGCTCTCGGGTACTCCTCAATGCTAAAGGCGCCAAGACAGAAATCATATCACGAGCGATAACTACTGGTGGTGACATAATTGCTCGAGGTTACATAGAAGGTAATGCTCCCGATGTCAAGGGTCACCTTGAATGTCGGGGACTGATTTTACAGGGAAAAGGCATGATTCATGCCATACCAGAGCTAAAGGGTACACTGGCTGGCATTGACCTGTCCCATGAAGCTGCGGTAGGTAAGATTGCTGAAGAGGAGGTGGAGTATCTGATGGCTCGGGGACTGGATCGAACTGAGGCTACGGCTACTATAATTAGGGGCTTTCTCAGGGTAGATATTGAGGGACTGCCACCCCTGCTCAGTGCCGAATTGCAGCAGGCTATTGAAGCCAGCGAAGAAGAGCTCATGTAATTGAAATTAGTTAACATAATTTGTAGGGGAGGTGGGGAATGAATCTTAAGGCTTTACACAAGTTAAGTTACGGTCTATATGCGGTAGGCTCAAGAAAGGGAGACAGGCTTAATGGGCAAATTGCCAACGCCGTGTTTCAGGTAACTTCTGAGCCGCCGACTATTGCCGTAAGTATCAATAAGAATAATTTAACCCACGAGTTTATCACCGAAAGCAAGGTCTTTTCGGCTTCTGTCCTCTCCCGGGAGACTCCCCTCTCTTTCATCGGTCACTTTGGCTTCAAGTCAGGTAGGGACATAGATAAACTTGAGGGCATTGATTATAAAATAGGTGAGACCCAAGCCCCGGTGGTTATTGACCACGCCATCGCCTATCTAGAAGCTAAAGTAATTCAACAGATAGACGTGGGAACTCACACTATTTTTATTGGTGAGCTGGTAGGAGCCGATGTTATTAGAGAAGGCGAAATTATGACTTACGACTATTATCATCTGGTTAAGCGGGGCACTACTCCCAAGACTGCCCCAGTTTATGTTGAGGAGAAGAAGTTAGAAGCTATCAAAGTAGCCAAGTATAGGTGTTCTGTTTGTGGCTATATTTATGACCCGGAACTGGGTGACCCCGATGGGGGTATCAAACCAGGAACGCCTTTTGAAGAGATACCTGATGACTGGGTATGCCCGGTATGCGGGGCGGCCAAGAGCAAGTTTGAAAAAATAGAATAGAGGGGGATAGTAAAAATGACAGCACTAAGACAGGTCTACAGGTGTAATGTTTGTGGCAACATTGTTGAAGTGTTGCATACCGGGAAGGGAGAGCTGGTCTGTTGCGGGCAGCCCATGGAGTTACTTCAGGAGAAGGCAGCGGATGTCGGTCAGGAAAAGCATGTGCCGGTTATAGAAACAACAGACAGAGGAATGAAGGTCAAGGTTGGCGATGTCCCTCACCCGATGGAGGGAAAGCACTATATAGAGTGGGTGGAGGTAATCACCGATGGCGACATTTACCGTAAGTTTCTCAAGCCGGGGGATAAGCCAGAAGCAGAGTTTGAAATTAGACCACAAAAAGTAGTAGCTAGAGAGTATTGCAGTATCCACGGCTTGTGGAAATCCAGCTGAGATGAGGTACTACATAAGGAAGGCGACAAGAAACTATCTTGTATTCTCCTTAATGTTTCTACTGGCCTTGTTGGAGGTCGTATCTGGCTTTGTTCTGTGGCTGGTTTTGCCTAGAGGAGACGGAGGCTACATGGGGGGCAGGGGTGGATTGGCTACCGAAGCTACCTTCTTGTGGGAAAGACACACCTGGCTTGACCTCCATAACTGGGTTGGGGTGGCACTATTAGTGGTGGTGGTGATACATGTGATTGTGCACTGGAAGTGGATAGTCCGTATGACCAGGAGTTTGGGCAGACAAGAGGAGTAATTACGGAGGGGTTAGATGGACAAGGATAAAATTATTAAATTACTAAACCAGGACCTTGAAGGTGAACATGGGGCTATTATTCAGTATTTGACCCATGCTTATGCTATGGGTGAGGGTGAGATGTCTTGCGAGATTGAAGCACTCGCCCGAGAGGAAATGCGTCATCTGGACTGGCTGGCGGAGACCATAGTTGAACTGGGCGGCACTCCCAGCTTGGAGCGGGGGAGTATGCGTATGGGTGGCGAGTCAGTGGCTGACTGGATGAACAACGATGTGCTGCTGGAAGAGGATGGCATAAGTCTGTATCGGGAGCATATTAAGCTCATTGATGACCCTAAAATTAAGCGGTTGCTGGAGCGTATCCTGTCTGATGAAGAATCGCACCACGGCGATTTCAAACACTTTGTAGATAAGGCACGGAGGGAAAGTGCCAAGGATGTGAGGGGCAGTCGTACCGACAAGCTTGTCCAGACTCTCAACTGGGGCATCGAGCATGAATATACAGTCATCCTCCAGTATCTGTTTCAATCCTACATGTCACCCAATAAGGACGTTAAGAAGGAGATGGAAGACCAAGCCATCAATGAGATGCAGCACTTGGGCTGGTTGGCAGAAAAGATAGTCGATATTAGCGGCAATCCAAGGATTGAGCACACCGAGATTGACCAGTCGACCAAGACTGCCGACATGCTCCGAGCTGACATCAAAATTGAGCAAGAGGTAGCGGTGGCATATGACCGCGCCGCTAAGGAGACTGAAGACCCTGACCTGAAAAAGCTTCTCCTCCGCATAAGGGACCATGAAATATATCATACCAATGTGTTCAGCGACCTGCTAGAGGAAGAGGAGAAGGGGGACTAAAACGGGATAAACGGGATTAAGATATGTCACCTTTATCATTGCCTTTTGAAACGAGATATTGGCCTTTAAAGAAGGTTTTCACTATCTATGAGAGGTCAATAAAAGAGCCGGAGGCATTCTGGGCGGAGCAGGCACGCCAGCTCGATTGGTTTAAGACCTGGGACAAGGTACTGGAATGGGAGCCGCCTTTTGCCCGGTGGTTTATCGGTGGGCAACTGAACGCATCCTATATATGCGTTGACCGTCATGTTAAGACCTGGCGACGGAGTAAGGTAGCCATATACTGGGAAGGCGAGCCAGGAGATGTCAGGGTTCTTAGCTATTCGACTCTGTACAGCGAGGTCAACAAGTTTGCTTCCTTATTGAGACGTGCCGGGGTGACCAAAGGAGATAGAGTAGCCCTGTACCTTCCTATGATACCTGAACTCCCCATATTTATGCTTGCCTGTGCCAGGCTTGGGGCTATACACACTGTCATTTTTTCCGGTTTCAGTGCTCAGGCTGTGGCCGATAGGGTCAACGATGTACAAGCCAAATTGCTGGTAACCGCCGATGGTGGCTTCAGAAGGGGGAAGGTGGTGCCACTTAAGGAGATAGCAGATGAGGCTGTTGCCCTGACCCCTTCCGTGGAAAAGACCATCGTGGTCAAGAGAACTGGTGTGCCGGTTAGTATGAAGCCGTCAAGAGACTTCTGGCTCGATGACCTACTTAGTAAGGCGGCGTCTTTTGTTGAACCTGAGCCAGTTGAGTCGGAGCATCCGCTCTATATCCTTTACACTTCGGGTACTACAGGCAAGCCTAAAGGAATTATCCAAAGTACCGGTGGCTATCTTGTCTATAATTACTCTACCTATAAGTGGGTCTTTGACCTGAAGGAAGAATCGGTCTACTGGTGCTCCGCTGATGTGGGCTGGGTTACCGGGCATAGCTCGATAGTATATGCCCCGCTGGCGCACGGGGCAGCCATAGTTATTTACGAAGGAGCCCCTGATTTTCCGACGGCTGATAGGTGGTGGGATATTATCGAAAAATACGGGGTTACCATATTCTATACCTCCCCCACTGCTATAAGGATGTTCATGAGGTATGGCGAGGATTGGCCAAAGAAGCATGACCTGAGCAGCCTGGAGCTGCTGGGGAGTGTTGGTGAAGCCATCGATCCCGAAGCCTGGCTGTGGTATTACCGGCATATAGGTGGGGAGGGGTGCCCCATAGTTGATACCTGGTGGCAGACAGAAACTGGTGGCATCATGATATCGCCTGCCCCTGGAATAGAGTGTGTTCCACTGAAGCCCGGCTCAGCAACCTTCCCCCTGCCCGGAGTGGATGCGGCTGTAGTCAACGAAAAGGGTGAGACGGTTGCCGCCGAAGAGCGAGGGCTACTGGTAATAAGAAAACCATGGCCAGGGATGCTGCTCGGCATCTACGGCAACCCGGAGCGGTATAAGAAAGCCTACTGGTCAACATTTCCCGGCATGTTCTACACTGGTGACTACGCGGTAAGGGATAAGGATGGATACTTCTGGATTCTGGGGAGGGCTGACGAGGTGCTTAAGGTTGCCGGGCACAGGATAGGTACGGCTGAACTAGAGGATGCTGCCGTCTCCTACCCTCAGGTCGCTGAGGCGGCGGTGGTGAGCAAGCCACACCCAGTGAAAGGTGAGAGCATCATAGTTTTTGCCATACCCACAGAGGGAAGCGCTCCTTCAGTGAGCCTGAAGAAGAAGCTGACTGACCACATGCGGCGCGTGGTAGGACCTATAGCCACCCCTGAAGAAATATATTTCGTGTCTAAGCTACCTAAGACGAGGAGCGGCAAGATAATGCGGCGGGTGTTGAAGGCGGTAGCTAACGATTTACCGATTGGCGATTTAACCACCTTAGAGGATGAAGCCTCTGTGGAGGAGATAGTCAGGAGTTACCATGAACTCAAAATGGAAAGGGAAAAGAAGAAATAGAGTGCCAGTAAAGTAGCTAGTGATGCTGAAGGACAGTAGCGGAAGGATACGCAATGTTGCCCCCCAACTCCAAAGACGGTATAATCTCCCTCGATAGGATGTAACCTCACTAATCGTATAGATGGATACACATTGTTAACCCCAAACCCTGAAGATGGTCTAATCATGTGGAAGGGTAAACAGTCCAGGTTTATCGCTCAGCGGTTATGACTTGTCTACTATCTAATTAGTAAAGGAATATAGTCAATATGAGGGAAATTAGTGTTGAAGAAGTGACCAAGACAGTAGCCTGTCTATTTCAAGAGGCGTGCTATTCTCTCCCCGACGATGTGCTAGTTGCTCTCAAGCAAGCTAGAGAAATTGAGGAATCACCCGTAGGACGCGAGGTTCTGGATAGAATCCTGGAAAATGCAGACATTGCTCGTCGGGGGGAAGTGCCCCTATGTCAGGACACGGGAGATGCGGTAGTCTTTCTGGAGCTGGGGCAGGATGTCCACATAGTCGGTGGCGACCTCTACTCGGCGATAAATGAAGGGGTGCGGCTGGCGTATACCGAAGGCTATTTACGTAAGTCTATGGTGCGCCAGCCTTTTTCCGCAAGGGTCAATACCGGTGATAATACACCGGCTATCATTCATACTGACATTGTCCCCGGCGATAGGCTTAAAATTTCCGTAGTGCCCAAGGGCGGCGGTTGTGAGAATCCGTCTCGTCTGGGCATGTTGCTACCCGCCAGTGGTCGTCAGGGAATCATAGACTTCGTGGTCGATACTGTAGATGCGGCTGGACCTAATTCCTGCCCTCCGGTAATAGTTGGGGTGGGTATCGGGGGGACGGTGGACAAGACTATGCTGATGGCTAAGAAAGCGTTATTACGCCAAGTGGGCGAACCCAGCCCGGATGCTGAGGCTGCTGGACTGGAGAGGGAAATTTTGCAACGGGTCAATAATCTAGGCGTCGGACCAATGGGATATGGTGGCAGAACTACGGCGCTTGCCGTTCATATTGAGGTTTTCCCTTGCCATATAGCTAGCTTGCCGGTAGCGGTTAACCTGCAATGTCATTCGGCTCGGCATAAGGAGGCAACTATTTGAGCCGAGGCAATAAATAGTTGACATAAGACTCAGCTATAACTCGTTATAGAGGGGGAAGACCGATGTTTTTGACCAAGGAAGAGGAGGGGATGCTTGGTGGGGAATATGGGTCTGGTATACAAAGGTCAATGGAGCTGCTGGTCAAGCTTGGTGAAGCCTTTGATGCCGAAAGGATGGTTAGGGCGCAGAGTGCTCATATCCATTGTGCCGTGCCGTATGATATGCTTTTGGAGTTAACCGAAGGCGCTGGTCAGTGCCAGGTAACCACTACTACTCATCCTAATGCCTACCCAGATGTACTCGACCCTGCGGGCTGTAAGCGGATAGGTCTTCCCGAGAGTTATGATATATACGAGTTTATCCATGGGGGACCTTGGGGCAAAATAGAAGACATATTTAAGAGGCTTGGTTATTTCCTCACCTATACTTGCATTCCTTTTTACGTTGGTAATTTACCCAAGATGGGAGATGTGATTTCCTGGGGTGGCACCTCGGGGGCGGTTACCTGCACCTCAATGTTTGGCGCTTGCGGCAGCCGTGATAGTGTACCGGCCAATGTAGCCACCAGTGTTACCGGTAGGGCTCCCTACATGGGGATGGCAGTTAAGGAGAACCGGTATGCTCAAGTTTTGGTTGAATTAGATAACCTTGATTTGGAGAATTTTACCAGCACCGACTACGGGGCTCTGGGTTACTATATTGGTGGCAAGACGGGAAGTAAAAATGTGGTTATTAATGGTCTGCCCGAGACGCTTACCTTGGAACAATTTAGATATCTTGCCTCACCAATGCCAGTTTCTGGAGCTACTAATATATGCCATGTGGTAGGGGTTACCCCGGAGGCTCGAACCTTAGGTGAGGCTTTGGGCGGAGGTAAGCCTGAAGAGGTAATCACCGTAGGCAGAGACCATATAAAAGAGGCGGTGGATAGGTTAACTACCGCTGATAGTGATAAAGTTGACCTGGTTAAATTTGGCTGTCCTCATTGCTCAATTACCGAACTCAGGAATATTGCCTTGCTTTTGACCGGGAAGAAGGTTCATCCTGATGTGCGATTATTCGTGGCTACAGCCAAGCAAATGTATGTTCTGGCTGAAGCCATGGGATATGTAGATATTATTAAACAAGCTGGGGGTGTTTTCACTAACACTTGCCTGGGTTCGCAGGACCCCTTTAACCTGTTAGGTCCCAAGCTGGGGGTGAAGATTACCGCCACTAACTCAGCACGGAGTGCTCACTATTCGGCAAGGACGAGCGGGGGCAAAGTCAAACTTCTCTACGGGAGTATGAAGCAGTGTATAGATGCCGCCATAACCGGGAAATGGAGGGCTGCTTAGGTGAAGCTTAAAGGACATAAAATAAACGGGGGCAGGGTAGAGGGTGAGGCAGTGGTATATAACGGTGCCTTCTCATTTTTAGGCGATTTTGACCCGGTTACGGGAAATTGCCTGATTAAAACTCCTGGACTTGAGGGGAAGAGCCTGGTTGATAAGATACTGGTATGTGCCACCGGAAAAGGCTCGTCACGCGGTCCCTTGAATACCTATCGAGCTATGAAACTCAAGAAGAGCCCCAGGGCAATAGTCTGTATAGAGGCTGAACCGGTTCTGGCTGCGGCGGCGATGGTAGCCGATATGCCTATGGTGGATAGACTCAATGAAAATCCGCTGGAGGTGATTAAGACCGGGGACCGGGTAAAGGTTGACGGTGACAAGGGGACAGTTGAGGTAATAAAGTCAGGTGACTAAAGTAATTTAAGATGGAGAGTCAAGATGCCAAAGAGAGTTACCTTACCCCTGGATGATGAGACGATACGAGACCTTAGAGCGGGAGATAGTGTTCTGATTAGCGGCGTCGTTTATGTGGCTCGTGATGCCGCTCATAAAAGAATGGTTGAGGCTATGGATAGCGGGTGCGACCTGCCCTTTGATATCCGGGGACAGACAATATATTTTATGGGTCCCACTCCGCCTAGACCGGGGCGGGTCATCGGCTCGGCTGGTCCTACTACCAGTGGTCGGATGGATGCTTACTCGCCACGCCTGATAGCCAGAGGTCTTAAAGGGATGATAGGCAAAGGAGTCCGCTCGCCAGCGGTGAAAGATGCCATGAAAGAACACAAGGCGGTTTACTTGGCCGCTATTGGTGGTGCCGGTGCTCTCCTGTCAAAGAGCATCAAGAAGGCAAAGGTAGTAGCTTACGAAGACATTGGAGCAGAGGCAATCCGACAATTAGAGGTAGAGGATTTCCCTGTCACCGTGGTAAATGATATCTATGGCGGAGACCTCTACCAGGAAGGTAAAGCCGAGTATAAGAGAGGATAAGAGTTAAATAAAATTCTATTTGCCAGTCTGATAGAAGGAGAGTGAAAATGGAGGTTTATCAGGTTACCTTCCCGAAAGTAATCCGTTTTGGCGTGGGCGCTCTGGATACCCTTGGGGATGAGGCTAACAAGCTTGGGGCTAAGCAGGCTCTTATTGTTACCGACCCCGGGGTTCATAAAGCCGGGCTGGTAGACCCGGTGAAGGAGCAGTTGTCCCGGGCTAAGCTTTCGGTGGAGGTTTTCTCTGAGGCGGAACCGGAGCCCACATTGCCCAGGCTGAATGCTATAGCTAAGGAACTTGGCAAGAACAGTTACGACCTCTTGGTAGGCGTTGGCGGGGGCTCGAGCATAGACACCGCCAAGGGGCTCTCAGTCCTTTTGGCTCATGGTGGAAATGGCCAAGATTATGTTGGAATTGAGAAAGTTCCTGGACCTGGCATCCCTATGTTCCTGCTGCCGACAACGGCGGGAACGGGGAGCGAGGTAACTAAGGTCGCCATTTTTGACGACCCAGAGAAAGGGCTTAAAATGGGAATGGTGAGCCACTACCTGCTGGCCCAATTGGCTCTGGTGGACCCCACTCTTACCTACGGGTGCCCACCGAAGATTACTGCCGCTGCCGGGATAGATGCCCTCGCTCACGCTATTGAGTCCTATACTAGCATCAACGCCAGCAACTTTACTGATGCTCTGGAGCTTGAGGCGATACGACTTATTGCGGGTAGCATCAGGACGGTGGTGGCTGATGGTTCGGATAAGGCGGCACGCAGTCATATGGCTGAGGGGGCATTCTTCGCCGGCATTGGCATTGCCCACGCTGGTGGAGCCGCTGTCCATGCCCTTGGCCATACCCTTGGTTCGCGGTTTCACGTGCCCCATGGGGTAGCCATCGGCCTTTTATTACCCTATGTTATGGAGTTTAACCTGCCTGCCAGCCTGCCCAAGTATGCCAACATTGCCCAGATATTGGGAGTGAAGACGCCGGGGCTCTCTCTTCGAGAGGCAGCCGAGCAGGGAGTAGAAGCGGTTAAGACCCTGACTAAGGATATTGGCATTCCCCTCCATCTACGTGAGCTGGGAGTACCCAGGGAAGCCTTGGAGGAAATGGCAGCGGCTACCTTAAATGTTACTCGGCTCCTGGCTAATAACCCGAAGCCACTCACCCTGGATGATTCTAGACAGATTTGGGAGAATGCCTGGTAAGATACTGCCTCAGATAATGCCATAGGGATGATAAAGAAAAGGAGAACAACCGATGAGTGACCGATATGGAGGGTATATAGGGAAAATCCTTTATGTGGAGCTTTCTAGCCGGAAGATTAACGAGGAAACTCTGGAGGATAAACTTTATGCCGATTTCATCGGTGGCTATGGTATTGGAGCTAGGATTATATATAGTCGGCAAAAAGCTAAGGTTGACCCGCTAGGTTCAGGTAACACCCTGGGTTTTGTCACCGGCCCCCTGACCGGGACTCCTGCCCTGACCGGGACCAGATATACACTGGTGGGCAAATCACCATTAACCGGAACCTGGGGAGATGCCAATAGCGGGGGGCGTTTTGGTACCGTCCTTAAATCTGCCGGGTATGATGCCGTCTTCTTTTCGGGCATTTCAGAAAGACCAGTATATTTGCTTATTAGTGATGGCAAGGCGGAGCTAAGAGATGCTGGGTGGCTTTGGGGGAAGGGTTGTGTTGAGACTGAAGCGTTACTTAAAGCTGAACTGGGGAAGGAGGCGAGCATTGCCGGTATCGGTCAAGCTGGAGAAAATCTTTCACTAATCTCGGGTGTAGTTAACGATAGTGGAAGAATAGCGGCTCGGTCGGGTTTAGGGGCGGTAATGGGTTCTAAAAAGCTAAAAGCGGTGGCGGTGATTGGGCATAATAAAATCCCGGTAAAAGACCCGAGTAGGGCAAATCAGCTAAGAAAGAAATATCGGGATAAGCTGAAGGGACGCCATATACCTGAAGTACTTAGTAAATTTGGCACTTGTGGTTTTACCCCGGGGGCGATAAAGAAGGGCGATTCTGCCGTCAAGAACTGGGCTGGTGTTAGTGAGGTTGATTATCCTGACCTTGACCTGTTAACTGGCGACACTATTACTAGCTATCAGGTGAGAAGACACGGCTGTTATAGATGCCCCATCGCTTGTGGCGGTATTGTAAAAATAGACAGCGGACCTTATAAGGTGGACGAATGTGGTAAACCTGAGTATGAAACCCTGGCTGTCTTCGGGCCAATGTGCTTGAACCAGGATAAAGAATCAATAATAAAGCTAAATGCTATGTGTAACGACTACGGATTGGATACCCTCTCGGTCGGAGGCACCATGGCCTTTGCCATGGAGTGCTACCAAAATGGGATTATCACCAGGGAAGACCTGGGGGGAATTGAATTAACCTGGGGCAATCCAAAAGCCATGATAGCTATCCTTGAAATGATGGCTAAGAGAGAGGGCTTTGGTGCCATACTTGCTGACGGTAGCCGGGTCGCCGCCGGGAAGATAGGGAAAGGTGCCGAAAAGTATGCTATGCAGGTTCAGGGGCAGGAATTCCCCATGCATGGTATGAGAAATGCTCCGGGTTATGCTACCTCTTATAGTATGGACGCTACGCCGGGCCGGCATACGCAAGGGGGGTTTGCTTATGTTGAAAGATTTACCGGACAAATAACCGGGTTAGATTTCCCCGACCATGATAGGTATGATTATAGTGGTAAAGGGGAATGGTCGGCCAAAATGCATAACCTTTTTCACATACTTAACTCGTCTGGGATTTGTCTGTTAGGCTATCTGAATATAGATTTCAATTCTATACCGGAATTTATGAACGCCATTGTTGGGTGGGAATACACCCTGGATGATTTATTTAAGATAGGGGAGAGAATCGGTAATCTCAGGCAAGCCTTTAATATTCGTGAGGGGTTGAATCCCCTGGAATTTAAGCTTCCGGATAGAGCTATTGGTAAGCCCCCTTTGAAAAGAGGTCCACTTGCCGGTGTCACCATTGACGTTGATACGCAGGTGAAGGAATATCTTAAGGCAATGGACTGGGATATCAATACCGGGAAACCGAGCCGACAGAAACTCTTAGAACTAGGTCTTGATGATGTAGCTAATGACCTTTATTGAGGTTGAAAGACCTCTCAGTATGTAGCCGGTCAGCCACCCGCCTTTCCTAGCTAAAGCGTCCCTGGAGGGATTCGAACCCACGACCCGCTGCTTAGAAGGCAGCTGCTCTGTCCGTCTGAGCTACAGGGACAGGCTGTTTACTACTCAAATGTAGCACAGGCTTTAAGGTAGGTCAAGGTGGTTTTACCCAGGCTTTTCACGAGCCAAAAATAGCCCATCCGAGGCGAGTCGCACAGGTAACAATTGTGCCAGCAATTAATATCCCGATGAAGATAGACAAGAGAGCATGCTTGAATTTTAGACCGAAAAGGACAGCCAACAGCGAGCCTGTCCAGGCGCCGGTGATTGGGAGAGGGATGGCAACAAATAACACCAAGCCAATCCGCTCATATTTCTCCACAATTCTTCCCCGTCGCCTGGTATGTTCAAAGAGCCGATGCAAAAATCGGTCAATAAAACCTATCTTGCTTAGCAGTCTGGAAATGGCATTAAGGAATAATAGAATAAAAGGCACCGGCAGCAGATTGCCAATGACAGCTAACACAAAGGCATAATACCATGGGAAGTCATGCCAAATAGCCCAAGGTATTGCGACTCGAAGTTCAGCTATAGGTGAAGCGGCAATGCCGATCACTTTCAGGACACTAGAAAGACTAAAACCGAGAAGCTCTTCAGGGGACACACTTTTCCTTTACAATTATTATTCAAAAAAGACCCCTGTGGGAGTGTAGCAAATGGGCGTTATAGCGTCAAGCTAATTTAGGAGAATGTTCAACTACCTCTTTAGGGGTTGTCTCTTGACAATTATTCAACTACATTGCTAGTATGTGGTCAACTTTCCCTCTTTGAAGGGGGAGATTAAGGGGGTGAGATTAATAAACGATATTAAAGATATATGGCTCATATATTATAGAAGCCGAGTTAAAATATCAGGTGCTTGAGCTTGTGCCTGATATTTTTGTATCTGCCTCATAGGAGGGACAAGTGGCTAAGATGACAGTCAGAGATGTGGAGGTTAGTGGCAAGAGGGTTTTAGTTAGGGTCGATTTCAACGTTCCTCTAGATGAAAAAACCGGGGTTATCACTGATGATAGCCGTATCCAGGCAGCACTACCTACTATTAAATACCTTATTGACCAGGGAGCAAAGGTTATCCTGATTTCTCATCTGGGTCGACCTAAAGGTGAAGTAGTTGATAAGTTACGGCTAACGGTTGTTGCCCAACGTCTATCACAATTATTAGGGCAGCAGGTTGGAGTTACTAAAGATTGCATTGGTGCTGAAGTGGAGAAGTCGGTAAAAAGCTTGAGGAGTGGTGATGTTTTGCTTCTGGAAAATCTTCGGTTTCATTCTGCTGAGGAGATGGACAGCCCTCTCTTTGCTCGAGCCTTGGCTAGGTTAGCTGACATATACGTTAATGATGCCTTCGGAACCTCCCATCGAAGCCATGCCTCAATAGTTAGGATGGCTGAATATCTTCCTGCGGTATCTGGTCTGCTATTGGAGAAGGAACTTAATACCCTGGGCAGTATTTTAAAAAATCCAGCTCACCCCTTTGCCGCCATTCTTGGTGGAGCCAAGGTGAGTGACAAGCTGGGCATGCTCGAAAATATTGTGGCTAAGGTGGACTATCTTCTAATCGGTGGTGGTATGGCGGCTACCTTCCTAAAAGCTAAATCCTGCGAGGTAGGACAATCATTAGTTGAGCCTGACCGTCTGGATACTGTTGCCGGGTTAATGGAAAAGGCGGCAGGAAACGGAGTGCAGTTGCTATTACCAGTGGATGTGGTTATTGCTGATGAATTTAGTGCCCAAGCTGAGGTCAAAGTAGTACCTATAAAAAATGTGCCACCTGGCTGGAGTATTGTAGATATAGGCCCCCAAACCGTTAAGAGCTTCTACAAAGAATTACGCCGGTGTAAAACCGTTTTCTGGAATGGTCCTATGGGCATATACGAGATACCTCAATTTGCTCAAGGAACGCAGACTATAGCCAAGCTCTTATCCAATCTTAACGCCACTACGATTATGGGGGGAGGCTCTACTGCTGAGGTAGTGATTGAGTTGGGATTAGCCGATAAGATGACCTTCATCTCTACCGGGGGCGGTGCGTCGCTTATATTTTTAGGTGGCGGAGCACTGCCTGGCGTGGAAGTACTGCTTGATAAAAAACCATAATCAGGAGTAAAGTTAAGTAGTACACCCCCTTCAAAGTGCTCTTCTCCCTTTCCTTTGAAAGAGAGGGGAATACGAAAGGTGAGGTTGATATGATTAATCTGGAGTTAATAAAATCCATTTCTAGGCCTTCGCCTACCAAAATTGTGTTATTAGTCATCGACGGCTTAGGTGGATTGCCCAGTCCAGAAACAGGTGAGACAGAGCTGGAGACGGCTAATACCCCGAATCTCGACCAATTGGCGGCTAAAGGTATATGTGGCCTTATTGACCCGGTGAGCCCGGGGATAACTCCAGGTAGTGCCCCCGGTCACTTAGCTTTGTTTGGGTATAATCCGGTCAGTTTTAATATTGGTCGGGGGGTATTGGAAGCAATTGGTGTGGATTTTGACCTTCGGCCGGGGGATGTGGCGGCTCGGGGCAACTTCTGCACTACGGATGAGATGGGTTTAGTTACTGACCGCAGGGCAGGGCGCATCTCTACTGAGAAGTGTGCCGAACTGTGCCAATTATTGGATGGACTGGTAATAGATAAGGTCAAAATTCTGGTTTGGCCGGTTAGGGAGCACCGCTTTATAGTGGTATTTCGGGGGCAGGGTCTTATCCCTGACGTCAGCGGTTCTGACCCCCAGCAGCTAGGAGTAGCTCCGGTGGTGGTTACCGCCCTATGTCCCGAAGCTGATGGGATGGCTGGTATTGCCAATCAATTTATAGCCCAGGCGAAGACAGCCCTGGCCGGGCATCATCCCGCCAATATGGTTCTCCTCCGCGGCTTCTCCAGGCTTCCTCAATTGCCGACTATGGGTGAGGTTTATAAATTGAAGCCGGCAGCCATTGCCAGCTATCCAATGTATCGGGGGTTAGCCAGGTTGGTCGGTATGGAGATTCTGGAGACAGGAATTAGTATTGAAGATGAATTTATGACACTAAAACAGAACTACGCTAATTATGACTTTTTCTTCTTACATATCAAAGGAACAGATAGCGCTGGTGAAGATGGTGACTTTGACCGAAAGGTCAGAATTATAGAACAGGTTGATAACGCTCTATCCGAGCTAATAAGCCTGGAGCCCGATGTCATCGTGGTTACTGGTGACCATTCCACGCCAGCAGTGCTTAAAGGGCATAGCTGGCACCCGGTACCTATTCTTTTGTATTCTAAATGGTGCCGTCCTGACAAGGTAAGCCAGTTTTCCGAGTCGGCTTGTGTTTCTGGTGGGCTGGGGCGCTTTCCCGCTACCCAGATTATGCCTTTAGCTATGGCTAACGCTCTGAAGCTAAATAAATTCGGGGCTTAGTTGTAGTCATCCATAAGCAGATAGGGTCATGAGCAATCTCTTTAGGGGGCTAAAATGCGGGTGCCGATGATTGCTGGTAACTGGAAGATGAATACCACGGTAAGCCAAGCCGTAGAGTTGGTCAGTGAAATGCGCCACGAACTTGATGAGATAGATAATATTGACAAGGTAATTTGTCCCCCATTCATTTCGCTAGTTGCGGTAGGGGAGCTAATTAAAGGCACCTCAATAAAGTTGGGAGCGCAGAATATGTACTTTGAGGAGAAGGGAGCCTATACCGGGGAGATTTCCCCGCTGATGCTGGCTGACCTGTGTGAATTGGTTATTATCGGGCACTCTGAGCGCAGGCAGTATTTTAACGAAACCGGAGAGATGGTTAATAAAAAGATTCTGGCCGCGCTGGGGGTTGGGCTGAAGCCTATTTTATGTATTGGGGAGAGGTTGGAGGAAAATGAGGCGGGAAGGACGGAAGAGGTGGTAACCGGGCAGTTAAGGTCAGCCCTGGCCGGGGTAAATCGCCCCAACGACCTGATTATCGCCTATGAGCCGGTCTGGGCTATTGGCACCGGTAAGGCGGCTACCGGTAAGCAGGCAAATGAGACCATCGGTTTTATTCGCCGTAATCTGGCTGAATTATATGGTAAAGAAATGGCGCAGGAGGTGCGTATTCTGTACGGGGGCAGTGTTACTGCGGCCAATACCGGTGAATTCATAAACCAGCCTGAGATAGATGGCGCCCTTGTCGGTGGGGCAAGTCTGAAAGCCAGCGAATTTTTGAGCATTATCAGGCTGACCTCGGAAATTAGAGAGCACCTATCGGGGTAGATTGAAGGGGTGAAGCCCCTCTAAAAACTATGCTCTCCTTATTAAGAGGAAGGGTTTGAAGGAGAGTGCAAGAGAGGCGAAGCCTCTCTTGCATAACGAATTCCCCCTCCCTTACAAGGGAGGGGGATAAAGGGGGTAGGTTGCTAAGGAAATATAGAGGGGATAGGGTTATTAAGAATGAACCGTTTGGTGGCTATAGTTGGTCCGACTGGTGTGGGTAAGAGTAAGCTGGCTCTTGGTCTGGCTCAGACTTTTGATGGAGAGATAGTAAGCACTGATAGCCGACAAGTGTACTGTCATATGGATATTGGCACGGCTAAACCTAGCCCCCAGGAGCTAGCTCTTGTCCCTCATCACCTGATTAGCATAGTTAACCCTGACGAAGATTTTAGCCTGGCTCAATATCAGGAGCTAGCTTGCCGAGCTATTGACGCTATTCAGCAGCGTAACAAATTGCCGTTACTGGTAGGTGGTAGCGGACTGTATGTATGGTCGGTACTGGAAGGCTGGGGAATACCGCAAGTTCCGCCCGACCCAGAATTCAGACGTAGCTTGGAGAAGAAGGCAACCGATGTCGGTAAGGATGAGGTTTATCAGGAATTGGTGAAAGCTGACCCGGTTGCCGCCCAGAGGATTGACCCGCGTAACATGCGCCGCGTAATAAGGGCTCTTGAGGTGTGCAGGAGTGCAGGAGCCCCTTTTTCTCAGCTTCAAAATAAAGAGGCACCGCCGTTTAATACGTTGATAATAGGGTTGACCGCAGACAGGGGAGAGCTATATCGTAGAATTGACCTGAGGGTTGATGAAATGATAAAGCAAGGCCTGGTGGCTGAAGTGGAGAAGCTGGTGAATATGGGCTATGACTTTAATCTGCCGGCTATGTCGGGCATTAGTTATAAGCAAATTGGCATGTTCCTTAACCGGGAACTGACCTTGCCGGCTGCCATTCAGCAAATCAAGTTTGAGACCCATCGGTTTGTTCGTCACCAATACGCCTGGTTTCGGCTGAAGGATGACCGGATAAAGTGGTTTAATATACAGAGCCGGCTGGATTCAGAAATCACCGCGCTACTGGCTAGATTTATAAGGGGTGAGTAGACCCGGTGAGGATTTTATGTCTCTAACAAAATCTATAAAGAATATGTTCCCGGAAGCAATACCGATGCCTGGCGCCGTAATTTACAATGCCATACCGGCAAGAATCCTCAAGAAGCCAGAGAGAGAGCTAGCTCAGAATATAGCTGGTAGCATGGAAACCGGGGTTCTGGTGGATTTAGGCTCAGGCACCGGTTTTTTAGCGATAGAGATTGCTAAAAGGGCACCTCAGCTGAAGGTTTATGGCATTGATTTAAGCCGAGCAATGGTAAAAATCGCCAGAAGGCATGCCCAAACTACTAAAAATGTTCAATTTGAAGTTTGTAATGCTGCTGAACTTACCTTTAAGGATGATTCAATTGATTTTATTGTTAGCACCGGTTCTTTGCATCATTGGAAGAAACCAGTCAAGATATTCAATGAATGTTATCGAGTTCTCAAAAGTGGCAAAGAGGCGTGGATATATGACGGGTGCCCAGATATTCCTAAAGAAGAGGCTGGCAAAGTAGTTAAGAAGTATGGTTTTTTGCGCTACCAGGTTTTGAGAAGACTGGTAAGAATTCATGGTTTCACTAGAGATGAGTATGAGAGTGAAATCAGAGGTGTTTTGGAGCAGACAAAATTCAAAGGTCATTATAAAATGGAGCAAACAGACATCTGGATGAAGATAGTGGCTAGAAAGCATGTCAAATCGTAGTTTTATTTGGGAAGTAATATGAACTTTACTAAGCTTCAGGGTGCTGGAAACGATTTTATACTGGTTGAGGCGGGCGGTGTGGGTCAGGATTGGTCACCATTAGCCATGGCTATGTGCGACCGTCACTTTGGTATCGGCGCTGACGGCTTGCTGCTGTTATTGCCTTCAGATACTGCTGACTTCCGGATGCGTGTGTTTAACCCCGATGGCTCTGAGACTGAGGCTTGTGGCAACGGGCTAAGATGCTTAGTTAGATATGTTGTCGATAAAGGACTTTTACCCAAGAAGCTCGAGGGAGCCGGGGAAATATTAGTCGACACAATGGCTGGTATAAGGAGAGCCAAAATCCATAAGGCCAAGGGTAAACTAACTAAAATCCAGGTCGGTATGGGGACACCAAAATTTGAGGCTGAAGATATTCCAGTAGTGGTAGGGCAGGATGTAGTTGACATAAAGTCAATGTTAAGCTACCATATTTGCGTAAAGGGTAAGGAGTTGCTACTAAACCTGGTGTCTATGGGCAATCCTCATGCCGTTTATTTCTGGCAACATTCGGTATCTGATTTTCCATTGTCTGAGCTAGGACCAGAAGTTGAGAGACATAGAATGTTTCCCAACCGGACAAACTTTGAAGTAGCCAATGTTATAAGTCGGCAGCAGATAGAAGCCCGGGTGTGGGAAAGGGGAGTAGGGGAGACACTGGCCTGCGGCAGTGGCGCCTGTGCGGTAGCTGTCGCTGCTCAGCGACACGGTTATATAGATAATAAAGTTGACATAAAACTGCCGGGTGGTATACTGGGGGTGGAGTGGGATGGGGTAGGCGAAGTATTCCTCAGCGGTCCGGCGGAGATAGTATTTACCGGAGAATGGCCAGACGAAGACCGTTTATCACGGGTAGATTAAAGGGGCGAAGCCCCTTCAGAAAATTCTTCCCCATCTCCTTTGAAGGAGAGGGGGATACAGGGGGTGAGGTTGATTAACAATCTCATATCAAAACGGGTGGAAAATCTACCACCTTATCTCTTTGTAGAAATTAGTCGGAAGATTGCCGAGAAAAGGGCGAAGGGCGAAGAGGTGATTAGCTTCGCTATCGGCGACCCCGATATACCAACGCCATCTCACATAATTAACAGGCTGCTTGAGGCAGCCCAAGACCCGGCTAATCACCGCTATCCGGAGACAGCCGGTTTACCCGAGCTGCGTCAGGCTATAGCCGAATGGTATCAAAGACGCTTCGGTGTTTCTCTCAATGCCGATTCAGAGGTATTACCCCTTATTGGTGCCAAGGAGGGTATTGCCCATATTGCCCTGTGCTTTATTGACCCCGGGGACATCGCCTTGGTGCCTGACCCGGCCTACCCGGTTTATTCGATAAGCACTGCCTTAGCCGGTGGGGAGCCTTACTATATGCCACTTGATGCGGAGAATAATTTTCTGCCTGATTTGAAGGCTGTACCTGATGACATTTGGAAAAGGGCTAAACTTCTGTGGCTCAGCTATCCTAATAACCCCACCGGCGCCGTGGCTGACCTTGACTTCTTCAATAGGGTAGTTGAACTGGCTCATAAGCATGACGTTGCTATCTGTCACGATGGTCCATATACAGAAGTTACCTACGATGGCTATCAGCCGGTTAGTTTTATGCAAGCGGATGGAGCCAGGGAAGCGGGTGTGGAGTTCCACTCTTTATCCAAGAGCTATAATATGACCGGGTGGCGGATAGGAATGGTAGTGGGTAATCCTATTATGGTAGATGCCCTGAAGAGGGTTAAATCAAATTTGGACTCAGGGATTCCCCAGGCAATTCAATATGCTGCCATTGAGGCTTTGACCGGCTCCCAGGATTGTATCCAGGAGCACAATACCATATACCAGAAACGCCGCGACCTGGTTGTTGAGCTGTTAAATAGTATTGGGCTTGAAGCCAAGCCGCCTAAGGCAGGTCTGTATATCTGGGCTAAGGTTCCTGAAGGCTATACATCGGTTGACTTTGCTACCGATTTGCTGGAGAAGGTGGGGGTAGCCGTTACCCCGGGAGTAGGCTATGGCCAAAATGGTGAGGGTTATGTGCGGTTGTCTCTGACCATTCCCGATGCATTGCTGGTGAAGGGTTTATCACGGCTAGCCGGGTGGCGTAGCCCTAGAGCTAGACCAAAGGTAAAAAAATAACTTTACATAAAACAAACCCAGCCAGTTAGTAAGGGAGGTTGCTATTAGAAACACCATTCTTACTCAAGCATCTTCAGAAAAGGCATTGCTGGTAGCCGTAGCCACTAAAGGGAGTGCCGGTAGATGGCTGGTAGAGGACTCTATGGAGGAACTGGCTCAATTAGCCGGCACGGCCGGGGCTAGTGTGGTCGGAAAGCTTATACAGCAGTTACCCAAACCCTCAAAAACGCATTATCTGGGCAAAGGCAAACTGGACGAACTACTGGCTCTGAAGACTAGCACCAGCTATAATGTAGCCATTTTTGATGACGAGCTGTCACCGCTACAGCAACGAAACCTGGAAGAGGTTCTTCAGGTAAAGGTAATTGACCGCGCCGCATTGATTTTAGATGTTTTCGCCCGGCGTGCCCGAACCCATGAGGGTCAATTACAGGTAGAACTGGCTCAGCATCAATACCTTTTGCCTCGTCTGGCCGGGCAGTGGAGTCACCTGGAAAGGTTAGGCGGTGGTATCGGTACCAGAGGTCCCGGAGAAGCCCAGATTGAGACTGATAGACGCCTCATTCGCCGAAAAATTCATCATCAAAAGGCGCAGATTGAAGAGGTGAGGAAACATCGTGAGTTATATCGCCACCAGCGCCGGAAGAGTGGTATTCCTATAGTAGCCCTGGTTGGCTACACTAATTCTGGTAAAAGCACCTTGCTAAATGCTCTCACCCAGGCTGAAGTGTTTGTTGAGGACAAGCTCTTTGCCACTTTAGACCCAACCACCCGACGTTTATCCCTCCCTGATAAAAGTGCGGTCTTAGTTACTGATACTGTTGGCTTTATCAGGAAGCTACCGCCGACTATTGTAACTGCCTTCAGGGCAACCCTTGAGGAACTGGTCGAAGCCAGTATGCTTGTTCATGTAGTTGACTTAACTTCTCGTAGTGCTCCTGAGCAATGCCAGACCGTTGAGGATATTCTTGCCGACCTTAACCTCATGGATAAGCCCCGGATTACGGCGCTGAATAAAATTGATTTACTGCTGAACAGGGGAAAGACCTGGGATGAAGAATCAGCCATAAGTTATCTTTCCCACCGGAGTGAGGTAACCGGGAAAAATACGGTGCTCATTTCAGCCACCAAAAGATGGGGACTAACTGAACTTTCAGCGCTAATTAACCACACCCTGGCCCAAACCGTCTCCCCGGTTTAACCCTCCTCAAAATGACGCTCTGTAATCAAAATCTAGGCGCCTAAAAATCCTTTTGAATAGTTGGATACCTTTAAGCCCTGGTGGGAGCTTGATTAACGATTGCGAAGCCCTGAAGAAGCCAGTCTGTCCTCAGAGAGATAGAGCTTGCCATCCTCGGTCACCTGGACAATATCAGCTCTCTTTAGAAGGTCTAAGGCTTGTGGCTTGTAGTCGCGAAACCTGGATAGACGCTGGGTAAAGGTTGGCGGGGTGAGCCCCAGTTCCACAACTGTCTTGGCATTTTTTTCATTGATGGCATTGTGCTCCCGGAAAATCCGTATCACTTTGGGGAAAGCTCGCTTCATAAACCAGCGGGGAACGAAAATCATAACCACCAGGGCTATCACCACCAACGCAATTAAAAAAGAGGTATCATTCATATTTGTCTCCTGTTTAAGTTTACATCATAACTGATGGAGGTGGCAAGTCTTCAAGGGGAATAAGACAACATAACCTCATAATCTTATGTAAAATGGCGTATAGTGGATAATTTGGTTCGCACTATATATC
>Ga0163203_1000001_pt1 | contig 89793 bp, 64 predicted proteins | sample PL_2010_330m_FD_113534 | JGI IMG/M metagenome (GOLD analysis project Ga0163203, IMG submission 113534) | Freshwater microbial communities from Powell Lake, British Columbia, Canada to study Microbial Dark Matter (Phase II) - PL_2010_330m | ecosystem: Environmental > Aquatic > Freshwater > Lake ... | reverse complement strand
TTCGGGGAATCGCAGTCCCGCGCGATTATTTCCTCTAATAAAAATAAGGTATCCGAGATAAAAGCGATAGCGAAGAAGAATAACACACCTCTGACTGTTATAGGGAAGACAGGCGGTAACAATCTTGCTGTTTCCGTGGATAATATCAAGAAAATCGATACACCTCTTGAACAGCTTTATGAATACCGGGATAATGTATTAGAGAAGATGTTAGGCATAGGGGGATAAATGACGAAATATATATTCATAACCGGCGGTGTGGTATCAAGTTTAGGTAAGGGTATCGCATCTGCCTGTATAGGGAAACTGCTGGAGACAAGAGGCCTCAATATCTCAATCATTAAATGTGATCCATATATAAATGTTGACCCCGGCACGATGAATCCATATCAACATGGTGAAGTTTATGTTACCAGGGACGGCGCAGAGACAGACCTGGACCTTGGACATTATGAACGGTTTACCAATGCCAAACTGGGAAGGGATAACAACATAACTACAGGGAAAGTATATTATTCGGTAATAAACAGGGAACGCAAAGGGGAATACCTGGGCAATACTGTTCAGGTCATACCCCACATAACGGACGAGATAAAAAGCAGGATAAGGGAAGTATCCCGGAAAGACGATCCGGATATTGTTCTCGTTGAGATAGGCGGGACCGTCGGTGATATAGAGGGACTGCCGTTCCTAGAGGCCATAAGGCAGTTTTCGCTTGAGGAGGGAAGAGAGAATGTTGTTTTTATCCATCTGACGCTCATCCCTTTTATAAAAAGCGCAGGAGAGATAAAGACAAAACCTACGCAGCACAGCGTTGGTAAATTGAGGGAGATAGGTATCCAGCCCGATATACTCCTCTGCAGGTCGGAAAAACCCCTGTCAAAAGAGGCGAGGGAGAAGATAGCGCTTTTCTGTAATGTTCCCAGTAATACGGTAATACAGGCGCTGGACGTGGATTCGGTCTATGAGATACCGCTGATTTTTGAGAGGCAGGGACTTGATGATCTGATTGTCAGCATGCTGAAACTGAAATCCAGGAAGAGGGGCTGTGCGGAATGGAAGAAGAAAGTAGTAAACCGCATAAAACATCCTAAGCGCACAGTCAGGATTGGCGTGATCGGTAAATATATAACGCTTCAGGACGCTTATAAATCAATATATGAAGCTCTTGTCCATGGAGGCATCGCCAATAATGCCAGGGTTGAAATAAAGAGGGTCGATTCTGAAGAAGTTTCAAGAGATGGTGTCAAAAAACACTTGAGCGATGTTGACGGGATACTGGTCCCGGGCGGGTTTGGTTACAGGGGGACCGAAGGCAAGATAAAAGCCATCAAGTATGCCCGGGAGAACAAGATACCTTTCTTCGGTATCTGTCTGGGGATGCAGACAGCGGTCATAGAGTTCGCCAGGAACGTATGCGGGTTTAAAGGAGCTAATTCCACGGAATTCAACTCTAAGTCCACTTATCCCGTTATAAGTCTTCTTGAGGAACAGAAAAAGGTGAAGCATAAAGGCGGGACCATGCGGCTGGGAGCTTATAGCTGTAGATTAAAAAAGGGGACGAAAAGCCATTCCGCATATAAGCAGGAAGAAGCCATGGAGCGTCACAGGCACAGATACGAGTTCAACAATGATTACAGAGATATCATGAAGAAAAAGGGACTCGTCTTTGCTGGTATCCATCCCCAGGGAAGTCTGGTCGAGATCATTGAAGTCAAAGATCACCCCTGGTTTGTGGCATGCCAGTTCCATCCTGAATTTCAATCCAAACCTGACCGGGCTCATCCGTTATTCAGGGATTTCGTTAAGGCGGCCCTTGCAAGATAAAATGTAAGGGTTTGATTAATCAAACCCCTACACTGGACATAGATTGTCCGGCAGGAATCGAGGAGTTACGACTATGATAAGCACAGGGTTAAAAGGGTTAGACGAAATATTCACGGGTTTAAGGATGGGGGATAATGTCGTTTGGCAAATTGACGACATAAAAGATTATAAAGAGTTTGTTACACCTTTTGTGCGGGAAGCCGTAGCAGATAACAAAAATCTCATTTATATGAGATTTGCTCAGCATGAACCGCTGCTGGAGCCTGAAGGAAGTATTAAAATATATAACCTGGACGCTCGTGAAGGATTTGAATCATTCACCACACAGGTCAATAATATAATTACACATGAAGGAGAGGGCGCGTATTATGTGTTTGACTGCCTCTCATCCCTTTTGCCGGCATGGGCTACGGACCTCATGATCGGTAATTTTTTTTTGGTCACCTGCCCCTATCTTTTTGAACTCAATACTATAGCATATTTTTCTATTTTGCGGGACAGCCATTCGTTCAAGGCAATAGCCCGCATCCGGGAAACAACACAGCTTCTGCTGGATCTATATCGTTGCGAGGGGAATTACTATATACACCCGTTGAAGGCATGGAACCGGTATTCTCCCACCATGTTCCTTCCCCACTGTAAAGAAGGGGACAGATTTGTGCCTATTACGGACAGTGTTGATGCCGCGAAACTGTTGTCTTATATCGGCCAGAAGGGTGCTGACACGGCAAAGAGAAATCTGGATTACTGGGACCTTTTGTTCCTGCAGGCGGAGGATTTGATAAAATCCCAGGCTCCACCTGAAAAGATGGACGAAATGGTCAAACAATTATGCGGCATAATGATAACCAGGGATGAAAAGATCAAATCCCTGGCCATAAAGAACTTTTCTCTTGAAGAGCTGGTCACTATGAAACCCAGGTTTATAGGAACGGGGATCATCGGCGGTAAGACCGTGGGTATGCTTCTTGCCAGAAAGATACTGCTCAATGACGGATCATTGGACTGGCAGAAGTTTTCCGAGCTTCATGATTCTTTCTATATAGGTTCGGACGTATATTACTCTTATATTGTCCAGAACGGTTTGTGGAAATTGCGCATGCGGCAGAAGACGGATGAGGGTTATTTTGAAGTGGCTGACGTGCTGAGGGAAAAAATGCTTTTCGGGACTTTTCCTGAAGAGATCAGGGAACAGTTCCAGCAGATAATAGAGTATTTTGGGACATCTCCCATTATTGTCCGTTCAAGCAGTCTGCTTGAAGACGGGTTCGGCAACGCGTTTGCCGGTAAATATGAAAGTATTTTCTGTCCCAATCAGGGCACGCCGGAGCAGCGTTATTTGCAATTCGCTGAGGCGGTCAGAAGAGTATATGCCAGCACAATGAGCGAAGACGCGTTAACATACCGTCTGCAGAGAGGGCTCGATAAGCTTGATGAACAGATGGCCCTCCTGGTCCAGAGGGTTTCGGGAGCGTACCACAAAGAATACTTTTTTCCGGATATTGCTGGTGTTGGTATTTCCTATAACACCTATGTGTGGACCAAGGAGATGGATCCTAAGGCCGGAATGTTAAGACTGGTTTTCGGGCTCGGGACCCGGGCGGTTAACCGCGTTGAAGGGGATTATCCCAGGGTAGTGGCAATGGACGCGCCTCTTCTTAAACCTTATGCCGGGAAAGATGAAGTAAAGAGGTTCTCGCAGCATGACGTTGATGTGATAGATGTAAAAGATAACATTTTTGAGACAGTCTCATTTGTAAAGCTCATGGCCGAAAAACCTGACATAGATATCGACCGTATAGCAATAAAAGACCGGGAAGCGACGCGGATGATGAAGGGGAAAGGGGAGGAAGGAGAATACTGGATACTGACCTTTGATAAACTGGTTTCTGATAAGTCTTTTTTAGATGTTTTTAATAAAGTGCTAAAAATTCTTGAGAGCAACTACGATTACCCAGTAGATATTGAATTTACCGTAAACTTTATAAAGGACGGTGAGTTCAAGATCAATCTTTTACAATGCAGGCCCCTTCAGACAGGGGGATTGGGAACCAAGGTCGAAATACCGGGGAATATCCGCAGGGATAAGATACTATTCGAGTCTGAAGGATATTTCCTTGGAGGAAATGTTTCAAAGCCGATTCGCCGGATCATATACGTTGACCCCAAAGGATATCATGAACTGATTCTCTCAGGCAAGTACGATATCGCGCGTATAGTGGGAAAATTGAACAAAGAGATCCGGAACAGAGAAGAGCTGCCCACGCTACTGCTGGGGCCAGGCAGGTGGGGAACAACGACCCCCTCACTGGGAGTCCCGGTTTCTTTTTCAGAGATAAATAATATCACGATTTTGGGTGAGATCGCCTTCGCTGGCGGAAATCTAATGCCGGAACTTTCCTTTGGAACGCATTTTTTTCAGGATCTGGTGGAAACCGATATCTTCTATGTCGCGCTTTTCCCCGAAAAGGTTAATGTCATGTTCAATCACGGGTGGCTGGTATCCTTTGAAAACATATTGGAAGAGCTATTGCCGGAGTCCGGAAAATATAAGGATATTATCAGGGCGTATGATGTCAGCGGAAAAGGGCTCAGGATAATGTCCGATGTCTTATCGCAGAAAGTAATATGTTTTTCAGAACTCGCATAACGAAATCCAATAGAGTATAAATGGTATTAAGGGGAGTATGAAGAGCCCAGACTTCGCCTTAAGATCAGGTGCGCGGGGAAAGCGTGGATCTTCATAGAGTCGTTCATCATAAAAGCCGGGGATAGAAAATTTACCCTGTTTCCTGTAAATCTCAAGAGAAAAGCCATTGGCGACGGCACTGTAATAAATGTAATAGAGGTTGATGACAGGCCTGTAACCGCGGAGATCTATGAAATAATAAAAGCGGTCATTCCATCCGAGGACGCAATAATCAGATATAACGGTAAAACCACTTATAAGGACAGGACAATAACAGCAGAAGAAAAGGCTGCTTTACAGAACGTCTTAAACGCTTATAAAGCCCTGGGCGAGACATAATCCCCGCTTCTATCTTATCGTAATCCATTATAAATCAACAAGTTAGATTGAGACCCTCCCCCTCGCAGGGGGAAGGGGTTTTTGTAATAGTCTTTTTAAGAAGAATTAAAAAGTTTTTATTTTTTTCTTGACAAGAGTGAAAAAGCGTGCTAGAATAAACTCAAGTTTGTTAATAAAATAGCCTGAAATTAAGGAATTAGCCAGCGGGAATCGTTAGAACAAAGCCAGCTAAAAGACAGGAAATTTAACTGCCCGTTAGCTGGCTTTTTTATTTTACAGGAGGAAAGGAAGGTCAGGTTAACTCATCCGGCCTCAGCCTGATGAGTGCTCCTGTCCCGTGCCCCCCGGGACAGGAGCGTTTTTTTGTTTTAACATAATATAAGGCTCGATAAATCGAGCCCCAAACGCCTCGGATAGATGCGACCGCGTCATGCTTGTTTTGCGGCCCGTTATATAGTATTCTTGTATAGCATGAACAAGAATAATGAAAAAAAAGAATTATCCCAGGAAACGATAGAACGTTTTGATTTTGTCGTAACGAGCCTGAGCACTGCCATCAAGAACAGCGCGCTGTATTCTGCTTCCCATCCCGTATTCGATTCATCCATAAGGAATCTTAAGACATCACTTGATAACTGGTTCCAGAACGAAGGAAAGCTGGAAATAGCGACAGGGGAGAAGAACCTTCTGTTGAACGGTTCCTATGTAAGGGAGAAGAACGTGGTTTACGCGGAAGTCTCCGAATTCCTGCACAGGCGCGGGCTTTTGTCCCTTACGATAGAGAATAGTATAAGCCTTGATGAGCTCATAGATTTTGTAACAATCGCTAAAGAAGATGACAGGCGTATCAGGGAAAAGGGGGGGATATTAAAGAGCATGAAGCCCTGTCCCAACCTGAAAATAAAAGAGGTTGACTACAGCGCGCTGCTGGGAAGCGCGACAGAAGAAGTCACCGAGGAAGAACAGGATGTATGGAAATCTCTCTCTGATGTTACCAGAGAAGCCGGAGAGGGAAATCTCCCCGCCTCAAAGGCGGAGTTCCTGAAGGATTTTTTAAAGGATTCAAAACGGTCCTCATCAATATTGAACAAGGTCTATAAACAGGCGGCGACCGGCCAGATCGATGAAGAGACGATCCTTAATGATATACGCACGAACGTGGCGAAGATGACCGGTTATTTTGCGAAAGCCCCCGGGGAAGAGTCAAGAGAGAGGCGCAGGGAGCTCGCGGACATCATCTCGAAACTGGATCCGCACATGGTAGTGAAAGTATTGGAAGAATCGCAAGTAGAGGGAGAAACCGTTGACCTTGCCAAGGAAATAACCAGGGATTTCTCCGATGAAATGCTGGGCGATTTTATAGGTTCTTTGATAACCAATGAAGGCGGGGTCAATGATAACCTGCTGAAGCTGTTCGATAAGATGATGCCGGATCAAGACAGGAGGGGTAACATCGTCTCGATGGTGACGGATAATATCCTGCAGAAGAACCTTGATAAAGAGATACTGTCACAGCTCCAGTCATCCATAAAGGAGCTGGCCAAAGAAAAGCCCGACAATGAGTTCGTGTCGCAGGTATATAAGTTGACGCTGGATACATTCGTGAGCGAGACCATATATACCGTCGGTACCGAGGGAGAATTGATGCGCCTGATAAGAGCATTCAAGGATTACATGAGAGATGACCACATAAGACAGAGCAGGGTAAGGCTTATGCTTAATATTTTATGGCTTGAGGATGATCCTTTGGATTTCGAGAAACTTACCTGCAGGATGGAAGCCTATTTCCCGCAGATAGTGGAAGCGGGAGATGTCGGAAGCATGAGAGACATTATCGAGTTTTTCTCCAAGAAACTCCGGCCCGAACAGATGCGGGACAGGCGCATAAGAGGGAATATAGATAAAGTGATGGCACTTGTAAACGACGACAAAACCATCGACAAATTGATATCCCTGGTCACGGAATCCGGTGAAAGCACACTCGATGATGTCGTGTATCTGTTTTCCCATATCAAACCCGGTTTTAGAAGCCGGCTTATTGACGCGTTCATATTCGAAGAGGACCCTTTTAACAAAGATAAATTTCTCAACATTTTTTTCAGAATGGGAAAAGATATATCCCGGGATATATCACAAAGGATAAGCGGCGAAAATTTTTCAACCATAAAAGACCTGTTGAGGATCCTTAAGTCCATTGATCCGGAAGGCGCACGGGAGCTTACAAAGGACCTGTTACAGAACAAAAATCCGAAGATACGCATGGAAGCGCTGCGCGGGTATGTCCCCGAAAAAAATGAAGAGTTGGAAACCGTATTCGACAGATTCGTTAAAGAAAAGGACAAAGCCGCGCGGGACATGGTTTTGCAGATATTGGTAACTACCAGGAACTGGGTGATAATAGACAGGCTTTTCAGGACCGTGGAAAGAAGTTCCCGCAGCAGGGAGTATCTTTTGACGCTTGTCAGATCATGCGGGGACAACAAGATGGCGGAATCCATTCCTTACCTCGAAAAGATACTTTTCCGCAGGGTCTTTTTCAATACGGTCAGGACGGACGAACTGCGTATTGCCGCGGCGGTAAGCCTCGGCCGCATCAATACCCCAGGGTCCCTGGAACTGGTCAAGAAAGGACTGAAGATCGGGAGGGAACCCGTAAGGCGGATGTGCGAAATAGTTTTAAGGCTGGGAGAACATGGCACAGGATCAGATTAGAGAAAAGGTGGAGAAATTAGTAAGGGGGATCGCTGGCGCGGCGCAGGTCCGCAGCATGTACAGCGAGGACCATGACCTGACAAAAAAGGCAGTCAATAAGCTTTATTACATCCTGGAAGATATCCTGTTTATCAAGAACGAGATAACGGTCGGGATCATAGGCAGCGAGTTCGCTTTTGAGAAAGAACCCTTCTATGATGCCAGCCGGCAAATACAGGGATTCATCCAGCACTTAAAGGCGATAAAGGCCGATAAGATAAGTTTCCTGAAAGGGGTTACGAGAGAGGAATTGACGAATTTTATGAGCATACTGGCCATGAACGCGGAAACACTGAAAAAGACCGGCGGGCTCGAAAGATTTTTTGAATTATCCGAAATAAAGAACATCGCCTTAGGGAAGATCGGATACAAGAAGGAAGAGATTGAAGAGGTGAGCGAAGACTTGGTCGGTCTCGCCAAGCAGAATTTCCAGAACGGCGTGGAAATCTTAGAAAGTGTCGCGAAGAACATCTTCGAGAACAAGGCCATTGACGTGAAAGGCGTCCGCAGCTTCGTCAACAACATAGTATCCAGCCTCCTGAGCAACAGGTCTTCTCTCCTCATGCTTACCGCCGTCAAGAGCCATGACGAATATTCATTCGTGCACAATATAAACGTGGCTATTTTTTCGCTCCTCATTGGGGAAACGCTTGGACTGGAGCAGAATTATTTGAACGAGATCGGCGTAGCCGCGCTTTTACATGACGTGGGAAAACTGTCCATTCCGTCGGAAATACTGCGAAAAAGGGCGGCATTGAGCGAGGGAGAGTTCAAAATAATACAGGCGCATCCGGTTTACGGCGCCAAGATATTGCTGGAGAGCCCGGATGTCTGTCCGCTCGCGTCAATAGTGGCGTTCGAGCATCATATAAAATATGATACCTCAGGCTACCCGGAAAGAATATTCAAGGATAAAGAGTTGAATCTCGCGACGATGATAGTGACGATATCGGATTTTTATGACGCGATGAGGAGCAAAAGGGCATATAGCGGCGAAATTGCGCCGGAAAAGACCTATCAGGAGATGATAGAACTGGGAGGCACGCATTTTCATGAAGGTTTGTTGAATCATTTTTTCAACATAATAGGCGTCTATCCACCGGGCACTCTCGTGGAACTGGATACCAGGGAGATAGGGCTTGTCCTCAAAGGGAGCCTGTTGGATATAAAACGTCCGCAGGTGGAAATACTTTATGACGGCAAGGGGAACATAGTAAAAAAGTCCTACGTTGCCAGCCTTATAGACAAAGATACCAAGACCGGTAAGTATAAACATTCCATTGTCCGCTCAATAGTCCCTTCCGAAAAGTTCGACGTCCCGGAGAAGTATAAGGAATAACACGTATTGCTAAGAATAAAAGAAAACCAAAATCTTTTCCCAAAGCAAATTTTTAACGTCTTTTGTTTCGCTTTTGAGAGGGCATGGCAGAACTCGCCCCCCACGCACGGGTGGGGGGCTCGGACAGCTGCCATGCTTTTCGTATGCTGATGCTTGCAAAGTAAACCTCTCAAAAGCTAATAAAAGACTAAATTTGCAATGGGGCCCTTTAGATTTCTGGTTTTCTTTTATTCTTTGTAATACGATGTGCGAATATATGTTTCCGCATCCATTGTATATGGAAACTGGTTAGGATATTTCTAATTTAAATATTCTTGAGGCGGGAGGGGAATTGTGTGATAATATAATCGTTTGGCTGATCATTTACGCAAAACAAGGGGGAACACATGGAGAAATTCGTTATAGGAGTCGATATAGGAGGGACAAAAATAGCATCGGGGGTCATAAGCGCTGATGGGAAGCTCAGGAAGAGCGTTGTCCTGCCCACGCTCGCAGGCAAAGGGGGGGACGCTTCCATGCAGCAGGTATTTGACTCGATAGACGATCTTTTGTCCGGCAGCAAGATCGATAAAAAAAAGATAAAAGGCATAGGTGTATGCGCGCCGGGGCCGCTTGATCCGGTCAAAGGCATAGTGCATAATCCTCCAAATCTTCCGGGATGGAAAGAAGTGCCGCTGGCGTCCCTGGTCAAAAAAAGATTCAAGATCCCTACAAAACTGGAGAACGATGCCAACGCTGCCGCCATGGCGGAGATGGTCTGGGGGGCTGCCCGGGGATACAAAAATGTTTTTTACGTGACTGTAAGCACGGGTATCGGGACCGGCATCATCATCGACGGAAAGATATATCACGGCAAGAACGGGCTGGCCGGTGAAGGCGGGCATGTGACCATAAACTATGACGCCAAGGACGATATCTGCGGGTGCGGCAAGACAGGCTGTGCGGAAGCGCTGGCGTCCGGGCCCCATACGGTCAGGCGATTGAAGACAAAGCTGGAGAAGTATCCCAAATTAGTCACCTCCATAGTGGACCTGGTGGACGGGGACCTGGACAAGATAACGATGCGTACTATTGCCAAGGCGGCCAAGAAGAAGGACAAGCTCGCGTTAGCGACGATCAAGGAACAGGGAGAGATCCTGGGGATATGGCTGGGCAGCATGATAAACATCCTGGATCCCGAGATCATCGTTATCGGTGGTGGTGTGTCCATGATAGGCGAACTTATCTTTAAGGAGATAAGGAGATCCACGCGCGAGCACACTATAAACATCTTTGTCTCGAAAACTCCGATAGTCCAGGCGCGACTCAAGAAGAACGTCGGTATCTTCGGTGCCGCGTCAGTGTTCATGACATGATCCAGGGATATGAAGCAGGCCCGGCGCATTTTTACTATGAGATATTCTGCGACATTACTGCTGACATCTTTGCTTCTTTCCGCTCTTCTGGTCGAAGCTGCGGCCGAGAATGAGAAAAGCGGACTTTTCAAGACCATGGAGAGCAGGGAACAATTCGCACGTGAAATATCCTCTTTGATCGAAAAAGCCTGGAAGAAATGGCAGGACAAGGTAGTGATAAACAATGTTTATGTCGAAGGTTCCCAGGGAATACTTTTGCCCGGAGACGTGAGGGAACCGGTCTTTACCGCCTCGGCCATGCTGGAGGAGTTTGACCGGTCGGGTAGATCGCAGGATTATGTCCGTTGCGTCAGGACCGTGGCGGGCGCTTTGGAGAACGGGATGAGGCTGTGGCAGAGGGGTTATTCGCACGACAACATTCCTTTTCCGCAAGGGGCGTCATGCGTGTACACTTTGCCGCCAAGTAACAATATTCCGGTGCTGGTAGGGACCGGCCGTTCTACCGGGGACAACGCGATGACAGAAGAGACGCTTTACAGGTATATGCTTTACCGCATCCCGCATTACCGAAATGATATATTGCTCGTTTTTAAGGGGACTGCGGCAGCCATCTCTGAATGTTTCTCAAAATGGAAGGCCTCCTGTCGGATCACGGATATAGTCGCCACGGGAGGTGTCGCGCCGCAGCCGGCTCCCATGGGCCACGGTCCCGGTATGGTGAAAGGCGCCAGAGGGAATAACGGCAGATTAGAAGGGGCCTATTTTGACGGTTCGCTCATGTACGATAAGATGCGCGAGTGCTTCCGGGAGGAGGGAGGAAGCGCAGAGAGTGATGGGTGATGAGTCATGAGTGCTGCGAGTTATAGATATATCTGTACTAATCTGTGTAAAACCGAAAGCTCTTGAATTTTAAATAAGCCTGTGCTATAAAATAGATCATGTCATATCAAGTATTCGCCCAGAAATACAGGCCTCAGGGTTTTGATGATATAATCGGACAAGAGGTCATTGCGAGGACGTTGAAAAACTCGGTCACGCGCGGCAGAGTGGCTAACGCGTATATTTTCTGCGGGCCGAGGGGCGTGGGAAAGACCTCGGTCGCCCGCATTGTCTCTAAAACGCTTAACTGCGAAGAAGCCCCGGAGAAGAGCCCCTGTAACCGGTGTGTTTCCTGTGAAGAGATCACAAAAGGGAACAACATGGATGTATTGGAGATCGACGGCGCTTCAAACAGGGGGATAGACGAGATAAGGGCCTTGCGGGAGAACGTGAAATTCTCTCCATCCAGGGGCGAATTCAAGATCTATATCATCGACGAAGTTCACATGCTGACCCCGGAGGCTTTTAACGCGCTATTAAAGACGCTGGAAGAACCGCCGGGGCATGTCAAATTCATATTCGCGACCACCGAGGCCCACAAAGTCCTGCCGACCATTATGTCCCGCTGCCAGAGGTTTGACTTCAAAAGGATCCCGCCGGGGTTGATATTCGACCGGGTGATGATGATCGCGAAAAAAGAGAATATCGATATCGATGAAAAGGCCGCCCTGCTGATAGCGCGTAGCGCAGACGGCAGTCTCAGGGACGCCCTTGTCATCCTGGACCAGATGGTGTCTTTTTCGGAAAAAAAGATCTCGACCGATGACGTTATAGAGCTTCTGGGGATGGTGCATAAGGACAGGATATTCGATCTTTCCGATGCCGTTATCCTGAACGATACCAGACGAGTCATGGGGGTACTGGACGAGCTGATAAACGGGGGGAAAGACCCGGTGTTCATAGTTAACAGCCTTATGGGTCATTACAGGGACCTCATGATCCTTAAGACCGCGGGCGCTCCTACTTCTGATATGGCATTCAGCGAGGATGAACTGGTGAGGATGAAAAAGCAGCAGGAAAAACTGTCACTGGAGGAAATACTTTACATATTACAGACGCTTTCTCATTGCCTGACCCTGATGAAGAATACCATGTTCACCCGCGCGCCGCTGGAGATAAGCCTTATAAGGCTGGCCAGGAAACATAATGTGCTGTCCTTGCCGGAGATCCTCGGGAGGCTGGAGAAACTGGGAAATATGCAGGGAAACACTCGGGGGGCAGTGGATGGACGGGAAAATTCCGCAGGGGCTGTGCCCGAAGAGCCGGATGTTCCGGGATCATCAAATATAGAGTCGAATTCAGACACGGAAAGGACCCACTGGAAAGCGGTGCTGAATTACGTGAAGAACAGGAAGATGTCGGTATTTACTTCTCTCAGTGACGGAAAACTGATGGAGTTCAATAATGACAGGGTGATCATAGGTTTTGGACAGGACGACACGTTCAATAAAGATGTTCTCGAATCCGATAGCAGCATGCGCCTTATTGATGAAGCTGTAGCCAGTGTTTTAGGGGCGTCACCCAAACTGGAATTCAAGCTCCTTGAATTTCTGGGGAAATCAGCCAGGGACGCGGCAGAGACCGAAAAGAAAAAGGCCATGGACAAAGAGGCCCTGAAGCCCGTCCTGGAAAAGGCCATGGACATTTTCGGCGGACATGTAGTGCGGGATTTCACGGAGAGGACCAGGTGAATAAAGCTTTCCCACCGGCCATTCAAAGGCTTATCAAAGAGTTCAGCGCTATGCCCGGGATAGGTGCGAGGTCCGCGCAAAGGCTGGCCTTTCACATACTCCAATCCCCACCTAAATACATCGGTGCACTGGTAGATTCCATACACGCGGTCAAGGATAACGTAAGGTTCTGCAAAACGTGCAACAACCTCAGCGAGGGGGAAGTTTGTTCGATATGTTCGGATGGTTCCCGGGACAGGTCAAAAATATGCGTTGTGGAAGAGCCGGGCGGGGTCATCGCCATGGAAAAAGGCGGGGTATATAACGGGACCTATCACGTGCTGCTTGGATCGCTTTCTCCCCTGGAAGGGGTGGGACCGGATGAGCTCAAAATAGAAGGGTTGCTTAAAAGGGCAAAAAAAGGAGATGTCAGGGAAGTTATAATCGCGACCGATTTTACCACGGAAGGTGAGACCACTGCCCTGTACCTTTTTAAGGTTTTGAAGCCATATGAAGTAAAGATATCGCGGCTCGCCCGTGGCGTTCCCGTTGGCGCCACTCTGGAATACGCGGATGTGGCGACCCTTCAGCGGGCGTTCGAGGAACGGCGGGGAGTGTAAATCAGATCCGGATCTCGATATTCGCATTTCGAATTTATGCTTAACTGTCAGTATTCATTTCTTAGGTCTTGACTGGGTTCATATTATCATTATACTCTAAATGGTAATAATGGTGATAGACTTGGATTTTAAAGCCCAATTAATCCCAATTTTTCAAGGAGGTAGGACATGGGAATATTCGAAGCCATAAAAAAAGGTTTTGTGCAGGCGTCAAAGCTTATGAGCTTGGTCCTGATATTCTTTATTTTCAACGTGGTAATAGGATTGATCAGCCTGCCACTGACCAATCCGGCTAATGCGGGGAATCCGGCGATCGTGGCAGTATCGATAATCTCAAGTATTCTGTTTTTCCTTGTTTTTATATACCTGCAGGGTGGCGCGCTTGGGACCGTAAATGACCAGCTGAAGACCGGTTCTTCAAGTCTGGCGCAGTTTACCGGTTATGGCAGCAAATTTTATGTTCGCATATTGGGGCTTTTGCTGATCTATCTGCTTATAGCAATAGGCATTGTCCTGGTGCTGTCCCTGATAAGCGCCGGGTTATTGCTTCTGGGCGATAATGCCGTAATGAGGAGCCTGGTGGCGCTTATCGTGACCATAGTGGCAGTAGGTGTTATCACACTGCTTATCTACCCTATATACAGCATTGTTGTGGAAGATATAGGGGCCATTGCGGCCCTGAAAAGAGGGATCCTGGTCGCGGTAAAGAATTTTTGGAGGACCCTGGGCGTGTTTATCGTTCTGCTCCTGGTGAGTCTCGTGATCTCGCTGGTGGTCGGTTTTCTTGCCGGCCTTATTACTATCCCTCTCGGCGACATTGCCAGCAGGATCATACTCTCCATCATAAACGCGGCGGTCCAGTCCTATATACCGATAGTGATGATGGTTGCCTTTATGAGCTTTTATCTCTCCCTGATAAAAAACGAGGGTCTCCAGTCGCACCAAGGGGGAGAGGGTCAGATGACGGCCTGAGTTTCCGGCAATCGGGACACGGCCAATGGATGGATCGGATATTGAAAAGGGCGGTTAAACCAATAACCGCCCTTTTTCATCTTATTTTCTCAAAATCCCTCTTAACATCATACAGTTAGTGTGTTATAATTAAAAACCGTATCAGGCCCTTAACGTATTTATACGTCCTTTAACTATTAAATCTGTTTAAATAGGAGGTTTTTCATGGAACGCAAGATGGTTCCCCATAGCGGGAACAGCGCTGTAGCGCATGTGGCTCACGCTACAAACGAGGTCATAGCCATATACCCAATAACCCCTTCATCGGATATGGGAGAGATAGCGGATTCCAAATCCGCTAAGGGGGAGAAGAATATATGGGGCACGATCCCGGTGGTGGCTGAATTGCAGTCAGAAGGTGGCGCGTCAGGCGCTGTCCACGGCGCGCTGACTACCGGAGCGCTGACCACGACGTTCACGGCGTCCCAGGGGCTCCTTTTGATGATACCCAACATGTTCAAGATCGCCGGTGAGCTTACGCCCACGGTCTTTCATATCGCCGCCCGTTCAATCGCCTGCCAGGCGCTGTCGATCTTCGGTGACCATTCTGACGTAATGGCCGCCCGATCCACGGGTTGGGCAATGCTTTCTTCCGGAAGCATACAGGAAGCCATGGATTTTTCGCTCATAGCCCAGGCCGCCACTTTGGAGGCGAGGATCCCGTTCCTTCACTTTTTCGAAGGGTTCAGAATTTCCCATGAAATACAGAAAATAGAAGAACTCCCATTTGATGAAATGAAAGAGATGCTCGACCCGAAGCTCATTCGCGCCCACCGCGCCTGGGGCATGTCGCCGGAAAGGCCGATCATCCGCGGCACTTCACAGAACCCGGATGTCTATTTTCAGGGCCGCGAATCAGTGAATAAGTTCTACCTCGCCTGTCCCGGCATTGTGCAGAAGGCAATGGATAAGTTCGCCGGGATAACGGGTAGACAGTACAGGCTTTTCGAATACGTGGGGGCCAAAGACGCGGACAGGGTCATAGTTATCATGGGGTCGGGCGGCGAAACAGTGGAAGAGACGGTGGAGAACATGAATGAAAAAGGCGAAAAACTCGGGGTAATAAAGGCGCGACTTTACCGGCCGTTCGACGTTAAAGCTTTCGCGGAAGCCCTGCCGCCGACCGTCAAGGCCATAGCGGTGCTGGACAGGACAAAAGAGCCGGGCAGCCTTGGCGAACCCCTCTACGAAGACGTAAGGACCGCTGTCGGGGAAGGCATGGAGCGCGGCCAGGTTTCGTTCAAGCAATATCCCAGGATAGTTGGCGGTAGATACGGCCTTGGGTCCCATGAGTTCACGCCCGCCATGGCAAAGGGCGTATTTGATAACCTCGCCAAAGATGATGCCAAGAACCATTTTACTGTCGGGATAAATGATGACGTGACCGACACCAGCATTGATTACGATCCTTTTTTCAGTGTTGAGAAGGCGGATACCTATAGGGCCATGTTCTACGGTCTGGGCGCTGACGGGACCGTGGGCGCTAACAAGAACTCCATAAAGATCATCGGAGAGGAGACAGACAACTACGCCCAGGGGTATTTTGAATATGATTCCAAGAAATCAGGGGCCGTGACGGTCTCGCATCTTCGTTTCGGTAAAAACAAGATCATAAGCCCGTATCTGATCACACGCGCAAATTTCCTGGCCTGTCATAATTTTTCGTTCCTTGAAAAGTACGACATGTTAAAAAACATCGAGGAAGGCGGGATCTTTCTTCTTAATTCCCTTTATGGCAAGGATGAAGTGTGGGAGCATATACCCCCTAAGGTCCAGAAACAGATAATAGATAAAAAGCTCAAATTTTACATTATCGATGCCGCAAAGATAGCCCGGGAAGTAGGGCTGGGGGAGAGGATAAATGTCATAATGCAGACCGCATTTTTCAAGATCTCCAAGGTGATCGATGAGAAGCTCGCGGTCAAGGCGATCAAGGAATCGGTCAAAAAGACCTATGGGATCAAAGGGGAAAAGATCGTTGAAATGAATATCGCGGGCGCTGGTAAGGCCCTTTCCCGCATAGAGGAGGTCAAAGTGCCGGAAAAGTTCACCGGCAAGATAGTGGAGAAGCCGACGGTTCCCGAGGACGCGCCGGAATTTGTAAAGACGACCACGGCCAAGATCATGCGCAAAGAAGGAGATACGGTAAAAGTATCGGAGATGCCGTTCGACGGAACCTGGCCCTCGGGGACGACACAGTACGAAAAACGGAATATCGCGATAAACATTCCTGTCTGGAATCCCGAGACATGCATCCAGTGCGGCAAATGTTCTCTTCTGTGCCCGCATGCTGCCATACGTCCCAAGTTATATAAAGAGGAGCTTTTAAAAGACGCGCCCGAGACCTTCAAGCATACAGCGCCTAAACCTCCGAAGGGCCTTGAAGGATACGTCTATACGCTCCAGGTGGCTCCGGAGGATTGTGTCGGGTGCGGGACGTGCGTTGAGCAATGTCCCATGAAGGACAAGGAAGCGATTAAGATGATGCCACAGGAAGAGCTGCGTGAAAAGGAAAGCGAAAATTTCAAGTTCTTTCTCGGCCTGCCGGACACGGACCCGGGGCTATACCAGCGCAACACCATGAAAGGCAGCCAGTTCATCAAGCCGCTTTTTGAGTTTTCCGGAGCATGCGGAGGTTGCGGTGAGACAGCATATGTAAAACTGATGACGCAGCTTTTCGGGGACAGGGCTATAATCGCCAACGCGACCGGGTGTTCGTCCATTTACGGCGGAAATCTGCCCACCACGCCTTATGCCAAGCGTGCGGACGGTTGCGGTCCAGCCTGGAACAACTCGCTTTTTGAGGACACCGCGGAAATAGCGTATGGCATGCGCCTTGCAGTGGACAAGTACACCGAATACGCGCATGAGCTCGCGGACAGGATCATGGCCGGCAAGACGTGCGGCGCGGAAACAGAAAAGCTTCTCAAAGAAATGAGGTCCGCTGACCAGTCCGATCAGCAGAGGATCGAGGAGCAGCGGCAGCGTGTTTCAAAACTGAAGGAACTCTTAAAGAAATGCGGCACTGAAGACTGTGATGAACTTCTATCCGTGGTCGAGTATTTTATAAAGAAATCCGTATGGGGCGTTGGCGGTGACGGCTGGGCCTATGATATCGGTTATGGAGGGCTGGACCACGTGTTAGCCTCTGGGGAGAACGTCAATCTCCTGGTCCTTGATACCGAGGTGTATTCCAATACAGGCGGGCAGGCTTCCAAATCCACTCCTATGGGAGCTGTCGCTAAATTTGCCGCCAGCGGAAAACCCATATATAAAAAAGACCTGGGCTTGATCTCCATGACCTACGGGTATATTTACGTGGCCAAGATAGCGCTTGGGGCGAATCAGGTGCAGGCAATAAAGGCGTTCCTTGAAGCGGAAGCCTATGACGGCCCCTCGATCATAATCGCCTATTCCCAGTGTATAGCTCACGGCATCAACATGACCAAAGGGCTTGATGAGCAGAAAAGGGCGGTAGCGGCCGGACACTGGCCGTTGTTCAGGTATAACCCCGAGCTGTGCACACAGGGTAAGAATCCTCTTGTGCTTGACAGCAAAGTTCCGGATATAAAACTGGAAGATTATCTTTATAAAGAGAACCGCTATAACATACTCAAAAGATCCAATCCGGAAAGAGCGGAGATGCTGCTGAAAAAGGCCCAGAAGCACGTGAAAGACACGTATGATTTTTATAAATATCTGTCTGAAAGAAAGTACTGTGAAAAGACAGAACAGGATCAATGAGAAGATCCAGGATACATATAGGCTGCTCCGGCTGGAACTACAAAGACTGGCGGGGGCGTTTCTATAAAGAGAAAAGTTCATCCCGAGACTGGTTTAAGAAATATTCGTCACTGTTTTCCACTGTCGAGATAAACAACACCTTTTATCGGCTCCCCACCCATTCCACGTTTGAAAAATGGCGCGAACAGGCGAAGGCAGGTTTTATGTACGCGGTAAAGGCCAGCCGGTTCATTACTCACATGAAAAAATTGAAAGATGTCGAAGAGCCCGTAAAGAACTTTCTTGACCATGCCAGCATACTCGGCAGGCATCTGGGGCCCGTGTTGTTCCAGCTGCCTCCGCGTTGGAATGTCAACACGGAAAGGCTGGATAGTTTTACCGATATTCTGCCCAAAGGACAGGGCTATGTTTTTGAGTTTCGGAACAACTCCTGGTACGAAAAAAGGGTGTATGACATATTGTCCGCTAAAAGGATGTCCATGTGTCTCCATGACATGAAAGGGTCGGGATCGCCGCTGATATTAGTCGGGGACATATGCTATATAAGGTTCCACGGAACGAGCGGGAAGTACGCTGGAGGGTATCCATTGTCCCGCTTGCGGAAATGGATAAAGATCATCACCGAAGCGGCCGATAAGGGTAAAGAGGTGTATGTGTATTTTAATAACGATTCAGAAGCGCACGCGCCCAGGGATGCCTTACGGTTAATGAAAGTGACGGGTGAAGGGTGATGGGTGATGAGTGAAGAGAGAAGGGTGGAAAAAAGTGAAAAAAATATGATAAACAATATACCGAAACGACCGCCATGGATCCGTGGGAAGATCTCATGGGATGAGAACTCCGGGAAGGTCAGGGACCTTTTAAAAGAGCTGAACTTGAACAGTGTTTGCGTGGACGCGGCCTGCCCGAACAGGGGAGAGTGCTGGGGGAAGAGGCATGTAACTTTTATGATACTCGGGAGGAACTGCACAAGAAGGTGCGGTTTTTGCAATGTTGCGGGGAAGAGCCCGGAAGGGCCCGATACCGCTGAACCCGCAAGGATCGCCAGGGCGGTAAGCGAGCTGGGACTGAAATACGTTGTTATAACTTCCGTTACCCGTGATGATCTTTCGGATAAAGGAACGGGGCAGTTTGTCAGGACGGTGAAGGAGATCAAGGCAAAGGATCCGGGAGTCCTGGTAGAGCTTCTTATTCCGGACATGGGCGCTGACCCGGACCTTTTGCGGGAGACAGCTTTTTCAGGCGCAAAAGTAGTCGGACATAATATGGAGATGCCGGAATCCCTGTACCCCGCGATACGGCCCGAAGCGGATTACGGGAGATCCCTTCAAACGCTTGCTTTACTTAAGAAGCAGAACCCGGATATCGCCGTAAAGTCCGCCATTATCGCGGGCTTGGGAGAGACAAAAAAAGAGATAATCCGCACTATTGAAGATCTGAGAGATGTGGGTGTTGATATCCTGTACATGGGCCAGTATTTAAGCCCGTCCGTGGACCACTGGCCCGTAAAAAAGTATTATACTCCCGGAGAATTCAGGGCGCTCGAAGAAGAAGCCAGGAGAAAGGGGTTCAAGACAGTAAGTTCCGGTCCCATGGTCAGGAGTTCATTCAGGGCACATGAGTCCTATCTAGCGTTTAAGGGCCCGCGTTCATAAAGATTGAATTCCCAAAAGCCATATTTCGTGGTATATTTACTGTATTAATATAATAATCATTCAGCGCCATTTTAACGAGGGGATCGATATATGAAGGAATCATATTCAAGATTCATGGAAGACCATTTATGGATCATAAAGGAGACCGAATGGGATAAAGGCATTCAGGCCATACGCGAAACACAGTTCGCCCTGGGTAACGGCTATATAGGATCAAGGGCCGTGATGGAAGAGATCCCTTATGACGCCAGGCCCGGGACCTATATCACGGGGATATATGATAAGCTGACGGCGCAGGTGTCGGAAATGGTCAATTTCCCCAATCCGGTTAATTTTAAATTCACTGTCACTGGAGAGAAAATAGGTGTAAGCGCGATGGAGGTCCTCAGCCATAAAAGAGTGCTTAACATGAAAAAGGGCCTTTTATTAAGGAATACACGATACAGGAACAGCAAAGGCGACAGATTCGACTATCAGTCTTTAAGGTTTATTTCAATGCATAACAAGAACATCGGAGCGATGCAGATAGTCCTGACCCCCCTTGATAAAGATTACTCGGTAGATGTAGAGACGAACATAGATACTTCTGTTTATAACGCGGGAAGCGTTACCGAGGGGAGGAAGAAGCATTTCCGGGTAAGAGAACTGGGACAAAAAAGTAACGCCGGCTATCTTTCCGTGGAGACCTTTGCGAAAAAATACGCGCTTGTGTACTGGAGCGGTTTTTATTACGAGTATGAGGGGAAAAAGACCTACGCGAAGGATAACATTTTCAGAATAAGGGTAAAAAAAAGAAAGCCGATCGTGTTCACGAAGATATTCTACATCGAGGATGTTCCGGCTGACAAAGCGATCCCTAAACACAGGGAGGCCGCCTTTAAGAAATTTTACAAGGCGTTCCATTCAAAGTTTGACACCTTGCTGAACGAACACATACAGGCATGGGCAAAATTGTGGGAAGCATCAGATATCGTGATAAAAGGTGTAGCCAATATTTTGATAAACATGCGTTTTAACATCTATCACATGCTGATATGCGGATACTTCGATAACGGGGTTTCAAGCATAGGCGCCAGGACCCTTTCCGGAGAAGGCTACAGGGGGCATATTTTCTGGGACACAGAGATATTTCTTCTGCCTTTTTATGTTCATACCAACCCGCGCGTCGCCAGGAACATGCTTCTTTACAGGTACAAAAGGCTCGATCAGGCGAGGACCATCGCAAAAGAAGCGGGGTATAAAGGGGCCATGTTCCCGTGGGAGTCCGCTGGATCGGGTTTTGATGATACCCCGACCTGGGCAAAGGATATTAACGGTGAGATAGTCAAGATATTCACCAACAAGATGGAACAGCACATCACCTCGGATATAGCTTTCGCGGTGAGGAGTTACTACAATGCGACTGATGACGAAGAGTTCATGAAGGACTATGGTTGTGAGATAATGTTTGAGACAGCGCGGTTTTGCGCCAGCCGGGCTGAATATAACAAGAAAAAAGATATCTACGAGATAAATCACGTCATAGGTCCGGATGAGTTCCATATTGATGTCAACAATAACGCGTTCACGAACACGATGGCCGTCTGGAACCTCCTGGCGGCGTACAGGATCTTTAACGATCTGAAGAAAAAATCCCCGAAAGTGTACAGCTCATTAAAAAAGAAAATACACTTAAAGGACAGCGAGGTCGGGCACTGGAAGACCGTTGCTGCGAAGATGAAAAAATCGAACACAAACAGGAAAGGCGTTATTGAACAGTTTGACGGATATTTCAAACTGAAAAAGGCGGGCTTTAAGGAGGTCGACGAGAACGGAATACCAGTATTACCCAAAAACCTCAGTACCGTTGATATGGGAAAGACCCAGCTGATAAAACAGCCGGATGTTATAATAATGCTTTATCTTTTGTCCGATTTCTTTACGTTTGAGCAGGTTAAAGAGAATTACCGGTTTTACATGATAAAGACGGCCCACAAGTCTTCTCTCAGCCCGGCCATAAGCGCTCTGATGGCCTGTCGCGCGGGAGACATTTTCAGGGCGTATCATTTTTTCAACGTCACGTTAAGGGCCGACATAAGCAACCTCTACGGAAACACATATGAAGGCGCCCACGCGGCAAGCCTTGGCGGCACTTACCAGGCCCTTATTTTCGGTTTTGCCGGCCTGAAGAAAAGCGAGAAAGGGTTAATGGTGGACCCAAGGCTGCCCAGGACATGGGAAAAGCTCGTTTTTCCGTTCCACTGGAAAGGACAGACGCTGGAATTCGAAGTGGATAACAGCGAGGTAAAAATAAAAGCGAAATCCAGAAAAAAGAAAGGGTTTAATATAATCGTCTTTGGGAAAAAGCAGCTGATAAAAGGCAGCAAGACATATACTTTTACCAGAGAGACAAAACCGCCTGTCGGAAAATTTTTCTTTTATTGATACTTTTAAAATTATGGAGGGATATCGATCATGAGCAAAGACAAATTGAATATAGCACATCTGCACTGGGGATTCCCGCCGATCATAGGAGGAGTGGAGACGCACCTGACCATAATACTGCCTGAAATGGCAAAACGTGGCAACAATGTAAGTCTTCTCACCGGATCGGTAGAGGGGATAGAGGGGGAGTATAAGTATGAAGGCGCTACTATCTACCGCACGCCCATGATGGATCTGAACTGGCTTTTCAAGAGAGGTCTGTCAGGACTGGAAGACGAGGTCCACCAGGTTTTCTCAAAATTTATCGAAGACACCAAACCCGATGTGCTGCACGCGCACAATATGCATTTTTTCAGCAAAACCCATGCCCATATACTGGCAACCCTGGCACAGGAGCAGGGGATCCCTTTAATACTTACCGCTCACAATGTCTGGGACGATGTCCTGTTCCTGTCCCTTACCCAGAAAATAAACTGGGCGCAAATAATCGCTGTGAGCCACTTTATCAAGAGGGAGATAATCGGCATAGGGGTGGATGATACGAAGATCACGGTCATACATCATGGAATAGACCAGGATAAATTTCACAAAGGTGTGGATCCTTCCAACATCCTGAAAAAATACCCCCAACTCAAGCAAGGAAGAGTCGTATTTCACCCTGCGAGGATCGGAATAGCAAAGGGCTGCGATGTGAGCATTAAGGCGATAAATCTTGTAAGGAAGATACATCCGGATGTTATCCTGGTCCTGGCTGGTTCAAAGAATATAATCGACTGGGCAGCTTCACAGCAAAAGGATATAGCTTATTTTGTGAATCTCATAAAACATTTCAAGTTGAAGGACCATATTTTAATAGACAGTTATACGCTTGATGAGGTCAAAGAAATGTACGCTCTTTCAGAAGTGGTACTGTATCCTTCAACAGGATGCGAACCTTTCGGCCTTACCATGCTCGAAGCCATGGCGTCGGAGAAACCAATTATAGTCACAAGAATGGGCGGGATGCCCGAGATCATCAGTGACGGTATAAACGGTTTTGTTATCCCGGTCAAGGATTTTGAGATGCTTGCCGCGAAGATCAATAATCTCCTTGAAGATGAGAAATTGAGGAACCGTTTCGGGTATACGGGCAGAGAGATCGTTGAAAAGCAATACACAAAAGAGCTTGTTGTGGATGCTATAATCAATCTTTATAACAGATTTATCTGAGTTTTCCCCATGTCTACAGGCGATCAGGATCTTAAAAAAACTTCACTCTATAATAGACATATTGAAGCAGGGGCACGCATGGTGCCTTTCTCGGGTTGGATCATGCCTGTTCAATATACCGGCATAATAGAAGAACACCTGCACACCCGTTCCAAAGCCGGACTTTTTGACATCTGCCATATGGGGGAGTTCTTCATCAGGGGCAGTTCCGCGGAAAAGGAAGTTGACCGGCTGGTGACCTGTCGCATACAGGGCCTGGCAGACGGAAAGTGCAGGTATGGCTTTCTGTTGAGGGATGACGGCGGCATACTGGATGATCTGATAGTCTTTAAGATATCCAGGACAGAATACATGCTGGTCGTTAACTCCGGAACAATGGAAAAAGATAAAAAATGGATACAGGAACACATTGCCCCAGGGGTTGAGTTTTCTGATGGTTCGTCCAATACGGCCAAGCTCGATCTTCAGGGACCATTGTCCCCGGATGTGCTGGGAATTTTATTTAAAGGTTTTGAGCCCCGTACTTTGGGGCGGTTCAGCTTTACGCGAGTAGAATGGGACGGCGTCATGGTCGTGGTGGGCGCTACCGGATACACCGGTGAGAAGGGGTATGAACTTTTTTTGCCCGTCCAGTCCGCGGAAAAGCTGTGGGACGCGTTATTGAGCTACGGTGAAGTAAAGCCGATCGGGCTGGGCGCGCGCGACTCGTTGCGGCTGGAAATGGGATATTCGTTATACGGCCATGATATCGATGAAGAGCACACCCCGCTTGAAGCGGGCCTGGCCAGGTTCGTTGATATGCAGAAGGATTTTATAGGCAGGGAGCGTCTCATGGACCAGGAAAGGCAGGGGTTTGACCGCGTCCTGACAGGTTTTGTGTGCGAGGGCCGTAGAAGCGCGAGGGACGGTTTTTTGGCAGTATCCGATGATAGAGAGATAGGCAGGGTCACCAGCGGCGTATTCTCCCCTTGTCTTAAAAGGGGCGTAGGTCTATGCTATATAGACAAAAAACTGGCGGTCGAAGATCAGGAGATAGTATTTACGGACGGCAGGGTGAGTATTAAAGCCAATATAAAGAAGCCGCCGTTTATTCAACGGTAGGGGCTCGATTTATCGAGCCCAAAATATCGAGTTCAAAATGTAAAGGGGTTACCCCTACGTTATTGTAGAAGAAGGGAGGAGAGATGGTTCCGGAAGGTCATAAATATACCAAAGAACACGAATGGCTGAGGGTTGAAGGGGAAGAAGCGGTTGTCGGAATAACGGATTACGCCCAGTCCGAGCTGGGGGATATTACTTTTGTCGAGCTCCCTGAAAAAGGTAGAGAGGTGAATCGGTCCGAAAGCATAGCCACGGTCGAGTCGGTAAAGGCGGCAAGTGACGTATATTCTCCTGTTTCGGGAAAGGTCATCGAAATAAATGGAGCGCTGGCAGATACCCCGGAACTCATAAACCGGTCTCCCTATGAGGAGGGATGGATATGCCGTCTCAGCGTTGCTGGCGCCATCGAGATGGAGAACCTGATGGATGCCGAAGCGTATGAGAATTATCTCAAGGAGTTAAAGTGAGCTACGTTCCGAATACTCCACGGGATATTCAGGTAATGCTGGACGCCATCGGCGTTAAATCCGGAGGGATAGAGGAACTTTTTAAAAGCATTTCTCAGGAACTCAGGGCGAAGTCCTTTGACCTTCCAGCCGGACGCTCCGAATTCGAAGTCGAGAGATATTTACGGGGGCTGGGAAAAAAGAACGTGACCGATCTTATTTATTTTCTCGGAGGCGGGTTCTACGACCATTACATTCCGGCCGCCGTGGACGCAATAGTTTCGCGTTCCGAATTCTACACAGCGTATACCCCTTATCAGCCGGAGGCCTCTCAAGGCACGCTTCAGGCAATTTACGAATATCAGAGCTGTATTTGCCGCCTGACAGGCATGGAAGTCTCCAACGCTTCGCTTTATGACGGGGGAACGGCTTTGTATGAGGCGGTCATGATGGCCATACGGATCACCGGCAGGAACAAAATAATTATGGACGGCGCTGTTAGCCCCATCTACCGCAAGATGATACGTTCTTATACCGGCAACCTTTCAGTTGAGTTCGTGGAAACGCCACTTTTTCACGGTAGCAGGATGAGCTACAGGGATGAGATAGACAGGTATCTTGATGACAGGACAGCGGCAGTGATATTGCAGAACCCCAATTTTTTCGGCACTATTGATGACCACAGCGACATAGCTGAGAAATGCCGCGAGAAGGGTATTCTTGTAATAGAAAGCGTCTATCCCATAGCGCTTGGCGTGCTTAAATCCCCGCGCGAGATGGGAGCGGATATAGTCACGGGAGAGGGCCAGAGCCTCGGCATACCGCTTTCGTTCGGCGGTCCTTATCTCGGGTTCATGGCGACGAAAAAGGAATTCGTGCGCAAGATGCCCGGGCGCGTCGTTGGGGCTACAACCGATAAAAAGGACAGGAGGGGTTTTGTCCTCACACTGCAGACCAGGGAGCAACACATACGTCGCAGCAAAGCGACATCGAATATTTGCACCAATGAAGCTTTGTGCGCGCTTCGCGCGCTTGTATACATGTGCCTTCTGGGGAAGGAAGGTATAAAGAAGGTGGCCAGGCTCTGCATGGATAAGGCCGAGTATGCCAAGAAGATCCTGGGAGAGATCAAAGGGGTGGAAGTGAAAAAATGGCCCACCTTCAACGAATTTATAATAAAATTGCCGAAAGACACCAGCGAAGTCATCGGGAAGCTGATAAGCAAGGGTATAGCCGCTGGTTTTCCCTTGAGCAGGTATTATAAAGGAATGGATAATTATCTGCTCGTGGCTGTCACTGAAAAGAGGACCAAGGTAGAGATCACGGCTTTCGCGAACGCCCTGGAGGATATTTTATGGAGCTAATATTTGAGAAATCCAGGCCCGGCAGGAAAGGGCTTACACTTCCGGAAAAGGATGTACCCGCCGAGGCGAAACTGGATCCCAAATACGCCAGAAAAGAAGACGCGGAACTTCCTTGTGTGTCAGAGCTGGATGTGGTGAGACATTTCACCAACCTTTCAAACATGAATTTCGGCGTGGATTCCAATTTTTATCCGCTCGGTTCGTGCACGATGAAGTATAACCCGAAGTTCACCGAAAGGATAGCGGCCATGGAAGAGTTCGCCGCGCTCCACCCTCTCCAGCCGCAGCTCATCATGGGAGGGATGCTTACGCAGGGCGCGTTGGAGATCCTTTATGAGCTGGAAAATATGCTTTGCGAGATCAGCGGTATGGATGAATTCACGTGTCATCCAATGGCTGGTGCGCACGGCGAGCTTACCGGGGTGATGCTCATTGCCGCCTATCACAAAAGCAAGGGAAAGAGACGGAAATATATATTGATCCCGGATTCAGGGCACGGTACCAACCCCGCCAGCGCCGCTATCGCGGGTTATGAGGTAAGGTCGATCAGGACCGATGAGGCCGGTGTCATGGATATCGGGGAGATCAAGAAGGCTCTTAATGAAGATGTCGCTGGAGTGATGCTTACCTGTCCCAACACGCTTGGTATATTCAACCCGCGGATAAAAGAAATAGCCGACCTGACCCATAAGGCGGGAGGGCTCATGTATTACGACGGCGCTAACCTGAACGCGATAATGGGCAAGACCAGGCCAGGCGACCTGGGGTTCGATATCGTGCATCTTAACCTCCACAAGACTTTCGCGACGCCTCACGGCGGCGGAGGCCCGGGCTCTGGTCCGGTAGGGGTGAGGCAGGAGCTTGTCCCGTTCCTTCCTATCTCCCGCGTTGTTAAAAGAAAGGACGGCACTTTTGCCCTGGACTATGACAGACCCCTTTCCATAGGTTACATATCCCCGTTTTACGGGAATTTCGCCGTCATGCTGAAGGCCTACGCGTATATGCTTCTTCTCGGCAGGAAAGGCCTTACCGAAGTGAGCGAGAACGCGGTTTTGAACGCCAATTACCTTAAGAGCCGCTTGAAAGATCATTATGATATTCCTTACAGCGAGAACTGCATGCATGAATTTGTGATATCAGCGTCGCGTCAGGCGGAAAATGGGGTCCATGCCATTGATATCGCGAAAGCATTGATAGACAGGCGTATTCATCCACCAACCGTGTATTTCCCCCTTAACGTAAAAGAAGCCATTATGATAGAACCTACGGAGACCGAATCCATGGAGACGCTGGACAGGTTCGCGGATATCATGATCGAGCTCGCGGAACTGGCTGAGAAAGATCCCGATGCCTTCAAGGAATTGCCAAAGACCACGGCAGTAGGGCGGCTGGATGAGGTCAAGGCCGCCAAGGATATGAATTTGTGCGCCTTGTAAGCCCCTTGCCGGTGTGATAACTAGAAATTTGTTATTACTGCGAATCAAAACCTCTCCAAATTTATATGATAAAGATGCGTTTAGAATAATTTTTAATTTTTCATTTTACACTTTACATTGAATTGATATGAAATTAGTAACTTACCATTCCAATGATCCTGCGGAACTGATAGCCATGGACGAACTACTTCTTAATAAGGCCGAAGCCGGGGAGATCGACGAAACACTGCGCTTCTGGTCGCCGGAGGAATATTTCATTGTCGTTGGCAGGGCCGGAAGGACAGCGGAAGATTGTTTTCTGGACAGGTGCCGCCGCGGCAAAATCAGGATAATAAGAAGGATCTCGGGCGGCGGGACCGTGCTGCAGGGCCCTGGGTGTTTCAATTATTCCGCTATTATCTCATATGAAACGGATGGTGCATACAGAGGGGTCAGATCTTCATACGGGAAGATCCTCGGTAAGATAAGAGACGCTTTAAAGACGAAGCGGTTTAACGCCGAGGTCTTTCCTTTATCTGATATTGCTCTGGGTACGAGAAAGATCTCCGGGAACGCCCAGGCGAGAAAACGGAAATTTTTTCTTCATCACGGAACGTTCCTGCATGATTTTGATGTCGGAAAGGTGTCTTTATATCTCAGGCATCCCTGCAAAGAGCCTGAGTACAGGCAGAACCGCGCTCATGGGGATTTTCTTGCGAATATCCCGATCCCGGGAGAAGAACTGGAAGAGACACTGAAGGAAGTGTTTCTTGTGTCCCAGCCGTGTATATGGGAGCCGGGGCAGAAGGACCAGGACGACCTGAAGGACCTGGTATGCCGGAAATTTTCTCAAGACGAGTGGAATTTCGCCTTTTAATACATTGCGTAATGTCATTCCCGCGCAAGCGGGGATCTATTCCTGGACCCTGTCGATGTATTTTCCAGCGCGCGGATCGATCTCGACTATATCGCCTTCTTCGATGAACTGTGGCGCGTCAATGACCATACCGTTCTCTAGCGTGATCTGTTTGGCGGTCATGGAATCGTGCTGTTTTATTCCCGGTGGAGCGCTTGCGACTTTGAGGCGTATGCGTTCGGAAAAGATGACTTCTATGGGCGTGTTTTCATAAAGGCTCAAAGTGTATTTTTCGTTCTCCTTGAGGAAGGATTCCTTTTTGCCGATCAGCGCCTTGTTCACTTCATAATTTTCATAGGTTTCTTCGTGAAGGAAATAGAAACTGTCCCCGTCTTTATAGGAATAAAGGGCCTTCTGATGGGTGACATCAACATCTTTGAATTTGTCTTCCTGGTGGTAGGTATGCTCCATGTATTTTCCGTCAAGGAGGCTGCGCATCTTGATATTGACGGTCTTGTGGGCCTTAGCGGAACCTTTGGCCTCCACTTCTTCAACCCTGTAGATCGTCCCGTCGATGAGCAGAAGGTTACCGGCCCTGACGTCGATCGCTTCTTTCACGGTCCCTCCTTTGCTCTATTTTTTTAATTCCGCTTCCAGTCCGCCCATGATGGTTGCTTCCGCTTTTGCGAGCGCGGTGCTGCTGAGAGAGCTCAGGGTTATACTGGTCTTACCCTTGTTGACGGGTTCAAAGAAGATGCCTACCCGCGTCGTATTTGTCTGTTTCGGGAAGTTCATGGCCACGATATAGCCTTTTTTTCTGCTGCTCTGGTATATGGTGAGGTTGTTGGATTGCAGTATTTTTGTTACTCTATCAAAAGTTTCGTCATACGAGAGAGAAAATTCTTTTTTTATGCCGTCTTTGCGCGCTTTTTCAAGGTCTTCGCGGCTCACCCCGAAGATGTCGAGAAAAGTTGTCGGATAGGACGTACACCCGCTCACAAGACAAGCGATCAATAGGAAAGAAACAAATACTGCTACAGGTGAAAGGGTTTTCATGTTAACAATTATATAATTTAAAGCGGAAAAAGACAAGTAGATACCCTGTTCACCTTGTTTAACCTGCGAGGTTTGATGGACAAAATCAAACCTCGCAGGTTGCAAAGGAATGGAAGTCTTTATGTCGCATGGTGTTGCGTCCCCACGGAATTATTGACATACCCTTCTTTGTAGTATAACATATATACTCTTATTTAAAGGCTATACATACGTCAACCAAAGGAGCAGAATGAAAGAAGAATACAAGGAACTGCTCCTGCAGAAATGCGGGAAAGAAAATTTAAAGAAACTTGAGAATATCGATAACCACAGGCTTCATGATTTTGTTGCCAGATATATCGAACTGTGTAATCCGGATTCGGTTTTTGTCCGCACCGATTCAAAGGAAGACGCGGAGTATATAAGAAAAAAGGCAGTAAAAGTCGGGGAAGAGAGTTCCCTCGCCGTCAAAGGGCAGACCATCCACTTTGACGGATATTATGACCAGGCAAGGGATAAGTCGAATACCAAGTATCTTCTCAGGCCCGACGAAGTCCTGGGATCTGACATAAAGTTTGTGGACAGGGCGGACGGGCTGGAAGAGATACACAATATCCTGAAAGGTATAATGGCCGGCAAGGAGATGTTCATATGTTTTTACTGTCTGGGGCCCACAGATTCTGAATTTTCCATTTCAGCGGTGCAGATAACCGATTCCACCTACGTAGCCCATTCCGAGGACATACTTTACCGCAGCGGTTATGCGCAGTTTAAAAACTTAAAGGGTTCTGACGAATTTTTCCGGTTCGTGCACAGCGCCGGCGTGCTGGAGAACGGCGTCAGCCGCGATGTATATGACCGGCGCGTGTATATAGACCTTGAAGAGGAGATGGTCTACAGCGCGAACACCCAGTATGCCGGTAACACGGTGGGCTTGAAGAAACTGGCCATGCGTCTGGCCATAAAACGTGCGTCCGAGGAAGGCTGGCTGACCGAGCATATGTTCATAATGGGGGTGTACGGTCCGGACAGAAAAAGGGTGACTTATTTCACCGGGTCTTTTCCGAGCGCCTGCGGGAAGACCGCGACAGCCATGCTTGAAGGCGAGAAGATCATCGGCGACGATATCGCTTATCTCCGTCGAAAAGACGGCAAGTTCCGTGCGGTAAACGTGGAAAGGGGTATTTTCGGGATAATACAGGACGTGAACGCCAAGAACGATCCTGCCATCTACAAAGCCCTCAGGTCGCCGGGAGAGGTCATTTTTTCCAATGTCCTGGTCACGGCTGACAAAAGACCGCGCTGGCTGGGAGACGGGGAGCCCGAACCAGAAGAAGGCATTAATTTTTCAGGGCAATGGTTTCCCGGGAAAAAAGGACCGGATGACAATGAAGTCCCGTACGCGCACAAGAACGCGCGATATACCATACGCCTGGAAAGCCTGGATAATTTTGATGATAATCTGGAAAACCCGGAAGGGGTCGAAATAGGCGGAGTTATATACGGCGGCCGCGATTCGGATACCAATGTGCCGCTAGAGCAGTCTTTTGACTGGACGCATGGGATATTGACGCAGGCGGCCACGATCGAGTCAGAGACCACAGCCGCTACCATCGGCAAGGAAGGGGTCAGGAAATTCAATCTCATGGCCAACCTGGATTTTCTTTCAATTCCCATAGGAAGGTATATACAGAACAATCTGGAAATAGCGGAAGGGGTTAAAAAACCGCCGTTGATATTTCATGTTAATTATTTTCTCAGGGGTAAAGACGGGAGCTATCTTAACGGGATCAAGGATAAGCACGTATGGATCAAATGGATGGAAAAGCGCGTTCACGGAGAAGTTGGAGCCATCGAGACCCCGACGGGATATTTCCCAAAGCATGAGGACCTGCTGCCGTTGTTTAAGGAGGTCCTTGGCAAGGATTACACCAGGGAGGATTATGAGGAACAGTTCACCCTCCGCATACCCGAACGCATAGAAAAGAAGCACAGGATAATGAAAATATACCATACCAAGGTGTTCGATACCCCGCATATTTTTTTGAAAGCCCTGGAAGACCAGATCGTCCGGCTCGAGGAGTGCAGAAAGAAGCACGGGAACTATGTCTCGCCCTTTGTGCTGGAGAAGGAGGGAAGTTGACATGTTACAGAGCGCGCCAGTAATATCGTTCGATCTCGAGGATATCCCTCTTTTTAAGAAGGGAAAGGTAAGGAATGTTTATGACCTGGGAGAGAAGCTTCTGTTCGTCGCCTCGGACAGGATATCCGCGTTTGATGTCATAATGAAGAACGGCATACCGGATAAAGGACGTGTGCTTAACATGATCTCAGAGTTCTGGTTTGATTTCAGCAGGGATATCATGGATAACCACACGATTACCGCTGATATCGGCAAAATAATCGAAATAGAACCAAGGCTTAAAGGACATGAAAATGTCCTGTCGGGAAGGGCGATGCTGGTAAAGAAAGCGGAACCAATGCCCGTTGAATGCATAGTCCGGGGATATCTTTCCGGGTCAGGGTGGAAAGACTACCAGAGGACAGGGGAGATCTGTGATATAAAACTTCCGAAGGGCCTTAAGCAGTCGGATAAACTGCCCGAAAGCATATTCACCCCTTCCACAAAGGCCGAATCGGGACATGACATAAACATTTCCCAGGAAAAGATGAAAGAGATAGTCGGGGAGGATGTATTCGAGTTTCTCAAGGAAAAGAGCATAGAGATCTATGAAAAAGCAGGCAGGTACGCCGAGTCAAAGGGGATAATAATCGCGGACACCAAATTTGAATTCGGCAAAATAGATGACAAGACAGTACTCATGGATGAACTTCTTACCCCTGATTCTTCACGCTTCTGGCCCATGGACGAGTACCTTCCCGGCGGTCCCCAGAAAAGTTTTGACAAGCAGTTTGTCAGGGATTATCTGGAAACCCTGGACTGGGATAAGACGCCTCCCGGGCCGGAACTTCCGGTGGAGATAGTGCGCAAGACATCGGAGAAATACAGAGAAGCGCATCGTATCCTTACCGGCCGCGAGCTTTAAAGGGAATCATTTTAAATGGGGTCAGACCCCATAAACTCCATAAATCATGCGTATATTCAAGATCGATCCTCAAAATATCGACCTCAAACTGATCAAAAAAGCAGCGCAGATAATAAACAAGGGCGGGCTTGTCGCTTTTCCCACTGAGACCGTTTATGGTCTTGGCGCCGACGCACTGGAACACGAGGCCGTGAGCAGGATATTCGAAGCCAAAAAGCGCCCGCTGGACGATCCTCTTATCGTCCATATAGCGGATGAAAAGGACCTGTACGAACTCGCGGAACATGTCCCGCCAAAAGCGAGAGAACTCATGGACCGTTTCTGGCCCGGGCCGTTGACCCTTGTATTAAAGAAGACGGAAAAGGTCCCTGATCTTGTAACCACCGGGCTTTTTACCGTTGCTGTTCGCATGCCTTCAAATACAATAGCCGGGAAGCTGATAGAAGAAGCCGGTGTTCCAATAGCCGCGCCTTCCGCAAACCTGTTCGGCCGGCCATCTCCAACAACGGCGCAGCATGTCGTGGACGACCTTGGTGATGCCCTTGACATGGTCCTTGACGGCGGCAGGACCGAGATCGGGGTTGAATCCACCGTGGTGGAGTTTGTGAACGGGAAAGCCCTGGTCTTACGGCCCGGAGGTGTCTCGATCGAAGAATTAAGATCGGTCATCAAGGACGTGCATGTGTGCGTGGAAGGGGAAGCGGTGGAAAAGTCCCCCGGGAAGTATCCCCGGCATTATTCTCCGCAGGCCAGGGTAGTTATTGTTGAAGATGACGACAGGCAGGTGGAGAACATATTATCGTCGGCAAGAGATTATACTAAAAAGGGGTTCAGCGTTGGCATAATGTCAAAACAGGAACACAGCGATTTTTACAGGGGATTAAATAACAAGATACTGGGCCCTGAAGCCGATAACAGGACGTGTGCTTCCAGACTTTTTCATATATTGAGAGAATTCGACTCCGAAGACGTGGATATCATTATTACCGAAGCTGTGCGCCGGACAGGCCTGGGACTGGCTATAATGAACCGCTTGAGGAAGGCGGCAGGGCTGCCCTCCGCGCAATGACGTCTTGCAGTTCTTTGCTCTCAGCCACGTCGTCGTAAGAAAAAATAACGATTCCGCCAGGAGAGATGTTCCGCAGTATATCCAGCTGTTCTTTGACCGCTTCGGGCTTGCCTTTCAAGAGGTACGCTCCTATACCTATATATACCCTGTCCTGCAGTTGTGGGAAAAGTATGGAGCGGGAGTTCAGCTCCATGAGTTCAGGATCGTCCGTGTAGTTCATTGCCACGACATAGTCGATGAGCCCTTCCCGGAGCCAGCGGGTCCAGTCCTGAAAGGCGACAAGATATGTCCTTTCGATCGAAGGCACTATTGCGCATGATATTTCCAGATCAGGTGCGATCGCCCTCACGTGTTCGGATATTTCCCGGACAGCCGTGGTTATCCGGCTCCTACGCCAGTCGTCCCATTTTTTATAGTTCTCGCGGGATGGCTCCATGTTCTCTAAGTCAAGGCCAGTGGCTTTTTTGAAGTTCTCGACGTTGATATCCCCGTATCCGTAACTGATACCGTGGGAGTCGAACCGGGAGCCGGGTATAAAAGGGACGGCGGAAGGATATCTCACGTAATCAAGGTGAAGTCCGTCAAAGCCCGGATATTTCTTTATTATCTCTCCGGCTATTGACACCAGATATTTTCTTACGTTACTGTCCCCGGGTTCAAGGAAAAGTTGATTTTCCCGGATGTAATATTTATCCAGCTCGTCTTTGTTCCCTTTTATTAGAGGTGTCCTGCCATACCGGTCTTTTGTCAGGATCTTTTCGCCAAAAGTATCCAGTATCCCGGCATCCTTGTTTTGGGCCAGGCTGAAAAGATTTATCCACGCGTGGACCTTTATGTTATTTTTTTTAGCCAGGGTAAGGATATAGGTCAAAGGGTCTTCACCGGCATCCGCAAACATTTTTTCATAAGCGGTCCTGTCGGCTATGTCCGAGTCATAATAGGCCTTGTCGCTTCTGTAGACCTGGAGGTAGATGTGGTCTATGCCCGCGTCTTTGCAGGTCTTTATCATGCGCTCAGCGTTCTCTTTTGAGTACAGGACTTTTTCTGGTGAGAAGACTGTTATCCATACGCCCGTATGCGGAGTGTTTGCCGGAACGGCATCAGTGGGGCCAGCTGAAAATAAAGCCAGCGCGAGGATCAGGCACAGCGGAAAGGAATTATTCACCGTCATAGTTTATCAGGGTCTTCGGGTTATAGCGTTTGATCTTTTCCATGTAATTCAGAAAGGTCAGTCCTATTATGGAGAATATCCCGGCAACTTCGGCTTTCTGATCTTCTACCATTTCGGCCACGGCTTTGAGCGTTCCGCCCGTTGCTATCAGGTCATCTACAATAAGCCATTTTTTGCCCGGAACAAGGTCTGATCTATGTATTTCAAGGATCTCTTCGCCATATTCCAGCGAATAACTTCGCGCGATGGTATCTCCCGGGAGTTTACCCTTTTTTCTTGCCAGGACGAGAGGGAGAGACTTTTTAAGGGCGAAAGGCGCTCCGAGCAGGAAGCCCCGGCTTTCTATGGCTATCACGCCGTCTATTTCAGTATTTTTATAGGTATCTTCCATCCGGTCCAATACGTATTGAAAGGCTTCCGGATCGACGAATATGCTGGTTATGTCATAGAACAGGATACCCGGCTTGGGAAAGTCCGGGACCTTGCGGATTGCTTTATCAAGATCCATTTTTACCCCCAATTAAAAAAGGCTGATTATTTTATTGTTCAACGTGACGAACAGCGCGCCGAACACCAGGGATACTATGCCCATGAGCTTTATCAGGATGTTCATGGAAGGGCCGGCTGTGTCTTTAAAGGGGTCACCGACAGTGTCTCCGACCACCGCTGCCGCGTGAACGTCCGTGCCTTTGCCGCCGAGATTTCCTTCCTCGATCCATTTCTTGGCGTTATCCCAGGCGCCGCCGCCGTTCGACATCATAATACCGAGTAAGACACCGGTTACGGTAGCGCCGGCGAGAAACCCCCCGAGCGCTTCCACACCCAGAAATATCCCCACAAGCGCCGGCGCTATTATGGCGGTGAGCCCGGGAAGGATCATTTCTTTCAGCGCGGTCTTTGTCACTATATCAATACACGTTTGAGAGTCCGGTCTCGCAGTGCCTTCCATAATGCCTTTTATCTCCCTGAACTGGCGGCGTATCTCCAGGACAAGCTGGTCAGCTGCTCTGCCGACCGCTTTCATCGTCATGGAAGCTATTGCGAAAGGTATAAGCGCTCCTACGAAAAGCCCAACGATCGAAAGAGGGTCCATAAGGTCTATTTCCACCAGACCGGTCACTTTTTGAAAAGCCGCGAAAAGGGCCAGGGCGGTCAGCGCGGCTGAACCTATCGCGAACCCCTTGCCGACCGCGGCCGTGGTGTTGCCCAGGGCATCAAGTTTATCCGTTATGCTTCGCACGCTTTCGTCAAGCCCGCTCATTTCCGCTATGCCCCCGGCATTGTCCGCTATGGGGCCATAAGAGTCGGTCGACATGACTATGCCTATAGTGCACAGCATTCCCACGGCTGCCAGGCCGATACCATAGAGACCACCGAACTTATGAGCCAAGAGAGTCGCGCCGCATATTGTCAGGACCGGTAATATGGTGCTTTCAAATCCAACGGCCAGTCCCGTAACTATAGTGGTGGCGGGGCCGGATTTGGCGCTTTCGGCTATTTCCCTGATCGGCTTGCCGGACGTGAAATATTCGCTCTCTATGCCGATGAGGATTCCTGCGGCCAGACCTGCCAGTATGGCCCAGAAAAAGTCCGCTCCGCCGAACATCTTTTGAGCTGTTGCATACGCGCCGGCAAGGAACAGAACGGCAGAGACGAGAGTGGAGTTTCTCAAAGCCGTTTGAGGGTTGAGCCTTTTCAAGAACCTCATGGAAAGAACGCCCAGCATCGATGCCAGGAGTCCCATGGTTATCAGTATGACGGGGAATGACAGGTACTTGACCGGATTGGCCATGGTCGCCCCTATGGCCATGGTCGCGATTATAGATCCCACATATGATTCGAACAGGTCAGCGCCCATTCCGCATGTGTCGCCTACGTTATCGCCGACATTGTCCGCTATTACCCCGGGATTACGCGGATCGTCTTCCGGGATCTGCGCTTCTAGTTTACCTACCAGGTCAGCTCCCATGTCCGCGGCTTTGGTGAAGATACCTCCGCCGACACGAGCGAAAAGCGCTATTGAACTTGCCCCGAGGGCGAAACCGGTGATGATGGAAGTGTCTTTTGTGACCAGGAACCATGAGCTGACACCCAGCACACCGAGTGCTGCTACCGTTATTCCCATTACGGAGCCGCCGCGAAAGGCGATCTCCAGGGCTTCGGCGGTCCCTGATGACCTTGCTCCTTCACAGGTCCTTGCTGTGGAACGGGTGGAAGCGTTCATACCTATGAACCCCGCCAGCATTGAACAGAACGCGCCTGTGGCATAAGCGATAGCCGTGTACAGGGAAAGAAATTTGAAAATAATAAAGAACATCGCGATCACAAAGATAAGGATGATGCGGTATTCCCGCGATATGAAGGCCATGGCCCCTTTCTGGACTTCGTGAGAGATCTCACGCATTTTTTCGGTGCCTTCCGGCTTTTTTAGGACCATGAAAAAGGTAGTGATGGCGAACAGCATGCCGATCAGACCTGTAATAGGAGCTATTATCATATAGTTCATTAATTCGCCTTTATTTATAGATCAGGAGACACGATATCATATCCATAATAATTTTTCAAGAGCAAACTAAGGGGTCGCGTCTAGACATTAGACAAATAACTGTTTTTAATACAAAATGTCTAATGTCTAGACGCGACCCCTATCCCATGCTTTCTCGCTCGGGATGACATTTTTTTGTGTATCACGATAATATGGGATATACTATAATAATAAACAACCGTGCTATGCAATACCTTAAATATCACTTTTATATTCTGATATTAACCCTTCTGATATCAGGCATTTCAATAGTCGGCTGCGGTCCCAACGAGGTCAGGCTGGATGCGGGAGACAGCGGCCGGCGTATAGAACTCGCGAAGGGACGGGTCCTTGCCGTTTCACTGAAAGGCAACCCCACTACCGGATATACCTGGGAAGTAGTGGGTGTTGATAAGCATGTCCTGGCGCAGGAAGGTAAAGCGGAGTTCAAACCGCAGTCCGACTTGATCGGCGCTCCGGGTGTAGAGACTTTTCGTTTCAAAGCCGCCGGAGCGGGCGAGACTTTTCTAAAACTGGTTTACAGGCGTCCATGGGAAAAGGACGTTGAACCCGTGAGAACTTTTTCTTTGAGGGTGATAGTGCGTTGACCATGCAAAAAAAAGGGAGAGAGATCATGAAGCATCGCAAAAACTTATTCCCAGGACTGATCCTGGCTTTTCTTGTCCTGTTGGCTGTTTCTTTTTCAACCGCGCTGCCGCTTGCGGCTGAGGAAAAGACAGACGAAAAATATATCAACTGGCTGGAAGAGCGGTCCATGCTCCATGAGGCCGCCCGGCTTTCAAAGGATGTTTCAGGTTCAGGCATACAGTGGCGTGACCCTTTTGCCATGCCCCAGGGCGAGAAGTTCGTTGAAAAAGCGCCTGTGTGGTTCACCGCCTATCCTCCCGCGACCATTACCCGTCCCGGTGAGAGCATTCTCCAGGCTTTTGGGAATAAAGAATTGTGGAAGATTTTTGAAGATATCGGCATCCATGCTCTTCATACCGGGCCCGTAAAGAGGGCAGGAGGGATAAAAGGATACGAGTACACACCGACGGTTGACGGATGGTTTGACCGGATCAGCCTTAACGTCGATCCCATGTTCGGTAACGATGAGCAATATAAGAACGCGGTAAAGACCATTGGGGAACATGAGGCGATCGTCATCAGTGATATCATTCCCGGACATACCGGGAAAGGAGCTGATTTCCGGCTGGCGGAAAGAGCCTATAAGGATTATCCCGGGCTTTACACCATAGTAGAGATCAACAGGGAAGACTGGCCCCTTTTGCCCGATGTCCCCGAAGGAAAGGACAGTGTCAATCTGCCCGTGGATACCGTTAATAAGTTAAAAGACAATGGATATATACCAGGACAGCTTAAAAGGGTCCTTTTTACGGTTCCCGGCAAAGCGCATGTCACTGGCTGGAACGCTACCGGAAATATCACAGGTGCCGACGGCAGGGAACGAAGATGGGTTTACCTTCATTATTTTAAGCCAGGCCAGCCCACCTTGAACTGGCTTGACCCAACGTTCGCCGCTAACAGGATCATTTCCGGGGATATAGTCAAAACACTGTTGTCCTTTGGAGCAAAAGGTATACGTCTTGATGCGAATCCCTTCCTCGGCATTGAAATGAGACCGGATCCGGAAAAAGCGTGGTCCGAGAGCCATCCTCTTTCGGTCGTGGCAAGTAATTACATAGCCTGGCTGATACGCAAGCTCGGCGGCTGGTCCTTCCAGGAGCTTAACCTGAGGATAGAAGATATCAAGGAGTTTTCGCAATACGGGCCGGACCTCTCATATGATTTTATCAGCAGGCCCGCTTATGAACATGCCCTTCTTACCGGGGATGCCTCATTTTTGCGGCTCACTCTTGAACTTATGCGGTCTTACGGGGTAAAACCGGTAAGACTTATTCACGCGCTCCAGAATCATGATGAAATAACATATGAACTGGTCCACTTTTCTGACCACGCGGATGACCTTTTCTCCTACCACGGCAGGAAGATCACCGGGAAAGAGTTGCGGGACACGATCATAAAACAGCTGCATTCTCTTGCAGCCGGTTCCAATGCCCCTTATAACAAGTTGTCCGGGAACGGTCTCTGCACTACGAGCGCGGGGTTGTGCGCCGCGGCATTCGGCATCAAGGATCCTTATTCAATGACACCGGAGGAAAAGGCCCTTGTTAAAAAAGGCCATATGCTGATGGCCATGTATAACGCCATGCAGCCCGGTGTCTTCGCCTTCTCAGGGTGGGACCTGGTCGGCGCGCTTCCATTGCCCGAGGATAAGATCAAGGACCTGTTAGCGGACGGGGATTACCGGTGGATAAACCGCGGGGCGTATGATCTCATGGGGGTAAACCCCGGCGCGACCATGTCAGCCGGCGGGATACCCGTGGCGCAGGCGCTGTACGGAACGCTGCCCGAACAATTGAAGGATCCTGATTCTTTCGCTTCCCGGATCAAACACATTCTGGAAATACGGAAGAAACACAGGATTTTTCTCGCTGAGCGGATCGCGGTCCCTGATGTAAAGAATGAAGGCGTGGTGGTGATGATCCATCGCCTGCCCGACAAGGCGGGGATACAGATCACCGCGATCAATTTCGGACGGAACCCCGCGAAAGAGACGATAACGCTTGACGAATTAAAGGGGAATACTGTTCTTGATTTACTGGAAGACAAGACGGAAGGGAAAGTCCCGGCTTCGGGTGAATTCACGCTGACGCTTGACGCTCTTGAAGCAAAGGTCTTTCTTTTGTCTTCTACCCGAAACTGATTGATAGTCCTAAAGAGGGGGGTAAAAATGACATTTACCTGGGATACAATATATGTGATAAATGCGTTGATCTGCGCCGGGTTAATGTGCTTGGGTTTGTGGGGGTACACCAGGTACGGCGATAAGGTGCCGCTTTGCATGGGAATAGCTTACGGCATTTTTTGTTTTTCACATATTCTGGTACTTCTTGGATTCAGGGATCCCTCACAGAATTTCGTGGTCATGGTCAGGTTTGTTGCCTATGTAATAGTCGCGGGTGCCATGTACACAGTGATAACCAAGCGAATCAGGCGATAGTTCCCCCTCGGAAGGAGAATATACGGAAATGGGAAAGATTTTGATAATAGGAGCAGGCGGTGTAGGCGGGGTTGTCACGCACAAGTGCGCCCAGGTGCCGGAGGTATTCCAACAAATATCCCTGGCCAGCCGGACTCTTGAGAAGTGTGAAAGTATCGCTTCCAGGCTGGACAGGTCTATACAGACCGCCAGGGTGGACGCTGACAACGTTCCGGAACTTGTTGAACTGATACAAAGGGTCAACCCCGATGTTGTGATACACGTGGCGCTCCCTTACCAGGATCTGTCCATAATGGAGGCGTGCCTGCAGACAGGTGTTGATTATCTGGATACAGCCAACTACGAATCTCCGGAGAAACTGACGTTCTCTTACAAATTGCAGTGGGAATTCCGGGACCGCTTCAGGGAAAAGGGTCTAATGGCGCTCCTCGGCTGCGGCTTTGATCCCGGTGTGACAGGCATCTTCTCGGCTTACGCGATGAAACACTATTTTGACGAAATACACGCAGTCGATATCATGGATTGTAACGCCGGGGACCACGGACACCCGTTTGCCACTAATTTCAACCCGGAGATCAATATACGTGAGATCACGTTGCCGGGAAAATTCTGGGAGAACGGCCAGTGGGTGGAAACCGATCCCTTGTCCGTTCACAAGACATTTGATTTTCCGGAGATCGGACCACGTGAAATGTATCTGATGTATCACGAGGAACTGGAATCCCTTGTGAAGCACATCAAGGGGTTGAAGCGTATCCGGTTCTGGATGACGTTCGGCGAGCAGTATCTTACGCACCTGCGGGTATTGGAGAACGTTGGCATGACGCGGATAGATCCTGTCATTTTTCAGGGCCACGAAATCGTGCCGCTCAAATTCCTCAAGGCGGTCCTGCCGGATCCGTCTTCACTGGCAGAGAATTACACCGGCAGGACGAACATAGGTTGCATGTTCGAAGGCGTAAAGAACGGCCGGCCCCAGAAAATATATATCTATAATGTCTGTGACCATGCCGAATGTTACCGCGAAGTCGGGTCACAGGCCATTTCCTATACTACCGGTGTGCCGGCCATGATCGGGGCAATGCTCATGATGACAGGCGTTTGGAAAGGCCATGGTGTTTTCAACGTTGAGGAGTTTGATCCCGACCCGTTCATGGAGAAGCTTAACGTTTATGGACTGCCGTGGGTAGTTAAGACGATCGATCCATAATGAAAAATATAAGTTCAAAAGTTCCACATACGCCGTGTTATGTAGTAAATGAGGGATCGCTCAGGCGGAATCTGGAGATCCTGGCCGGGGTCCAGCAACGGACAGGCTGCAAGATAATCCTGGCCCTCAAGGGGTTCTCCATGTTCAGCACGTTTCCGGTGGTCCGAAAGTACTTGAGCGGGATCGCGGCAAGCTCGCTGGATGAGGCCCGTCTTGGGTTTGAAGAGTTCGGGGGCGAGGTGCACGTGTGCGCTCCGGCCTACAGGGATGCCGGGTTCCAGGAACTTCTGCGTTACGCGACTCACATCACCTTTAACTCCTTTTCGCAGTGGCAGCGTTTCAGGCCGGCTGTGTCCTATTCTGAAAAAAAAGCGAGATGCGGACTGCGCATCAATCCGCGGCATTCCGAGGTCAAGGTCGCCATGTATGATCCGTGCGCGCCGGGCTCACGCCTCGGGATCACGCGGGAACAGTTCCATGGCCAGGACCTTGAAGGCATTACAGGGCTTCATTTTCACACTCTTTGCGAATTGAATTCCGATTCCCTGGAGAGGACACTCGCCGTGGTGGAACGGGACTTCGGGCCTTTTCTGCGCCGGATGGAATGGGTCAACTTTGGCGGTGGCCACCATATCACCCGTCAGGATTATGATGTGGACAGGCTTTGCCGTGTGATAGACCATTTCAGGAAGCGATATGACGTTGAGGTATTCCTGGAACCCGGTGAGGCCATCGCGCTGAACGCCGGTGTTCTCGTGGCGTCCGTCTTGGATATCATTCATAACGATATGGATATTGCTGTCCTTGATACCTCTGCCGCGGCGCACATGCCGGATGTTCTGGAGATGCCTTATCGTCCGGAGATCGCCGGGGCGGGCCGGCCGGAGAAGTATCCACACACTTACCGGCTCGGAGGCATGACATGTCTGGCCGGTGATGTGATAGGGGACTATTCGTTCCCTGAACCGCTGGCCGTTGGCAGCCGACTCACCTTTATGGACATGGCCCACTATACAATGGTCAAGAACAACACCTTTAACGGTATCCGATTGCCGTCCATAGCTGTTTATGATCCGGGGAAAGACAAGATACGCGTGGTCCGGGAATTCAATTATGAAGATTACCGTGGCCGCCTTTCATGATCCATTAGACGCGGGGTGAGAATGGAAAGATTTTTCTATTTGCTTGAATCCTTTCTTAAAAGGCACATATCCCGCAGGAAATTTTTGAAACTGTTCTTTGGCGGTCTGGCTGTCTTTATTTCTCAGAGCAAATTCTCAAAGCCGCTATAGAGAGCCATTTTGGCAGCGCTGATATCCGCAGAGCAAATATATTGAGATTGACATGAGAAAACTTATCATTGCCAGAAGATGTTCCCAGGTATTTTTTCTGGCGCTTTTTATACACATCCTCTGGTCGACTACTTATCCCCTTACCGGGCTATTGCCGCCCGAGACATTTTTCAGAGCGGACCCCCTCATAATGATCTTTACGTCAATAAGTGAGCGTATCGTTCTCCCGGGACTGGTGTTTTCTCTTATTATGTTGTCCGTCACTTTAGTGCTCGGGAGATTTTTTTGCGGATGGATATGTCCACTGGGAACGGTGATCGACTGGACAGGGGCCTTGAGGAAGAAGAGCACGGTTCCCGGCGAGCGGACGAGCGCCATGATCCGGAAGATAAAATTTTTTATACTCGGTCTTGTAGCTTTGTTCGCGCTTTTTGGTATTCAGACAGCATGGATATTAGACCCCATGGGAATGGCGGCAAGATTTGTTTCATTGAATTTTATACCGTTCGTCACGTTGGCAGCCGATAGTCTTTTTATCACCGTATTTAAGGGTCTTCAGATCTACAGCGGGCCGCTTTACGATTTTTATATCACATTGAAATCTTCGGTTTTAGGCGTCGACATACATTATTTCGTCAATTCCGGGATCATCTTTATGTTCTTTCTTATTGTATGCGCGGCAGCATTATTTGTCTCAAGATCATGGTGCCGCGCGGTATGCCCGCTTGGAGCGTTGTATTCCGTGGTGGCGAGATTTTCGCTCCTGAGACGTGTTGTGGATAAATGCTCGGGCTGCAGGGCATGCGTGAGAGAATGCAGAATGGGGGCGATCACGGAAGACGCGGGCTATGTCAAAGGGGAATGTATACTCTGCATGGACTGTGTCTATGTATGTCCCGAGAACGCGATAAGATTCACCTGGCCGCACTTGAGCGACGGGGTCGGGTCGGATAGCGCGGATATCAGCGAAAGAGGTATTTCCCGTAAGGATTTCCTGTTCCTGGCGCTGACCTCTTTTTTTCTGTCCGGGTTCAGAAGAAGGAACAGAAGGGCGGGAGCGGCGAACCCACGGCGTAATGTTATAAGGCCGCCCGGCGCGTTGAAAGAGAACGAATTTTCAGACCGCTGTATACGGTGCGGGAACTGCATGAAGGTATGTATAACCAACGGCCTTCAGCCTGTCGTTCTTCAGGCAGGGCTTGAAGGAATATGGACTCCCCAGCTTGTCCCTGAAATAGGGTATTGCGAATATAACTGCACTCTTTGCGGGAATGTATGCCCAACGGGCGCGCTTACCAGATTATCTCTCGAGGAAAAGAAAAAGACAAAGCTGGGGACGGCCAGGATAAACCGTTCAACATGCCTGCCATGGTCCGAAGGCAGAGAATGTCTGTTATGCGAAGAGCATTGCCCTGTGCCAGAGAAAGCGATCAAGGTTATAAGGGAAGAAGCAGGAGGGAAGGTCGTTTTAAAACCTTATGTGGATGGGGATCTATGTATCGGATGCGGCATTTGTCAGAATAAGTGTCCGGTCCGTCCGCTCAGGGCGATCACGGTATACGCGGAGCAATGACTGAGTTTTTAGTTTTTAGTTTTGAATAGTTAGTGTATAATGGATTTGGCTTCTACAGGAAAAAGGGAATAGATCATGGCAAAAGGCGATAAAAGCACGGAAAAGATCACAAAGCTGATAGTCGGAGCGGGGAGGAAAGCCAGAAGGGAAACGCGGGTGGAACCCGAACCCGAGTTGACAAAGCCAATAGAATGGCCAGTCAAATGTCTGGTTGGTCCGGGATTGGAAGGGGCGATCGCGTGCGAGTCACAGATAGGCTATGTGAACGGGACAAAAGGATGGCTTATCTATCGCGGTTATAACATATTTGACCTTTGCGCTTATTCCACGTTTGAAGAAGTAAGTTACCTCTTGATGCACGGAAATCTTCCCACAGAGTCCCAGCTGGGATCATTCAAAAAAAAACTTATCAACTACAGGAACATAATAGAAACCAAGCGCCTTCTGATGAGTTTTCCTGTTGAGCGGATGAATGCCATGGCCGCGCTAAGGCTGGGAACGACCCTTATGCGGCATGAATTCACCTACGAGGATAAGGACCTGTATAAACCTGATGTTTCCAGGGTTATAGGTTCCGATGAGGATTCCATACCCATGGAGACAGTTCCCATGGGCGAGGAGCGTGCCATATATGAATTCAAGAGGAGTAAAGAGAAGATCAGGGCCCTTAAAGGTATTGACCCAAAGTTGCAGTCTGCCGCAGGGATAGAGTCATGTTATAGTCTCATTGCCGGGGTCCCCAGTATTGCCGCCGCGGTAGCAAGACTGAAACAGGGACATCTGCCGATCGAGGCGGATCCGGAGCTCAGCCATGCAGCGAATTTTCTTTACATGATCACAGGCCGCCGTCCCACCCCGTTGGAAGAGCGTGTTATGGACATAGCTCTTATATTGCACGCCGACCACGGTATGAATGCCAGTACTTTTGCCACGATGGTGGTAGCGTCGACTTTATCGGATATTTATCTTTCAATAGGATCGGGTATCGCTGCCTTGAAAGGGCCCCTTCATGGAGGGGCGAACGAACATGTCCTGTATATGCTCAGGGAGATCGGCAGTTCCAGGAAAGTGAGATCATGGCTGGCGCGTACCCTTAAGAAGAAAAAAAAGATCATGGGATTCGGTCACCGCGTGTATAAATCCTATGATCCCAGGGCCCGTGTCCTGGGGCCCATTGCTGAATACCTGGCAAAAAGTGATAAGGAGAACCATACCCTGCTCAGAACGGCGAAAGCGCTGGAAAAAGAGGTCAGTTCCACTTTCGGGGCCAAAAAGAAGATTTTTCCGAACGTTGATTTTTATTCCGGCATTGTCTATTCATGCCTTGGGATCCAGCCGGAACTTTTCACGCCCATCTTTGCCGTAAGCCGTATCGCCGGCTGGACGGCGCGTGTAATGGAATATCTTAAAGACAACCGCATTTTTCGTCCGCGTGCGATGTACACCGGGCAGTTTGATAAAAAGTTCTTGCCAGTAGATAAGAGGGGGAAGTAGGTACCATGTCATTCCTGCGGAAGCAGGGGAGGGAATGACGGAAAGACTAAAAGGAGGGATTTATGGGGCAGCTTTCTTTTGACGCCGTTATTTTTGATCTTGATGGAGTTATAACAAAAACCGCTCTTGTGCATGGCACGGCATGGAAAGAGGCGTTTGACGAATATCTGCAGTTGAGGGAGAAGCGGGACGGCGAATCGTTCAGGGAATTCACGCATGAAAATGATTATCTGCCCCATGTTGACGGAAAACCGAGATACGAAGGGGTCAAGAGCTTTCTGGAATCCAGGGACATAAATATACCGTTCGGCGATCCGTCAGATCCGCCGGAGAAGGAAACCGTTTGCGGTATAGGGAACAGGAAAAATAAGAAATTTCTTGAGCTGTTGGAGAAAAAAGGCCCGGAAGTTTATTCTTCCACCGTTAAATTCATGAGAGACCTTAAAGCGAGAGATGTTCGCATAGGTGTAGCGTCATCCTCAAAGAACTGCAGACAGATAATCAAGGCAGCCGGTATCGAGGACCTGTTCGAAACAAGGGTTGACGGAGTGGTCTCCGATGAACTGGGACTTAAAGGAAAACCCGAAGGGGATATATTTGAGACCGCGGCTCTAAACGTTGGTTCGACTCCTGCCAAATCAGTCGTGGTTGAGGATGCTACTTCCGGGGTCCTGGCCGGCAGGAACGGGGCTTTCGGCCTTGTTCTGGGCGTGGCAAGAGAGGGCAATGAAGAGGCGCTTTTTTATAACGGTGCGGACGTAGTCGTGCCCGACATGGAATACATTGATCCTGAATGGATAGAAAGATGGTTCCGGAAGAAACCGCGTTCCCTGTTCGACTGTTGGGATCTTGACCAGAAGGTTTCCACCCCATTGCATGAAATGCAGAAGGAGAACCTGGCCATTAACCCGTGTTATTTCAAAAGCGGGAGAGAGGCCATATTCAACGGAAGAAAACCGATGTTCTTTCTCGATTACGACGGCACCCTGACCCCTATAGTAGACCGGCCGGAGCTCGCTGTTATATCAGAGGAGATGAGAGATGTTGTAAGACGTATCGCGGAGAAATATACGGTGGCCATCGTGAGCGGCAGGTCCAAGGAAGTGGTCGAGGATCTCGTGCGCCTGAAGGATATTTTTTATGTCGGGGACCACGGGGTTGATATTAAAGGTCCCGGTGTTTCCATGATCTATCCGCGGGCCCGGGAAGCCATGGAAGTTCTCGCAGCATCCGCTAAAAGTGTGTCGGAAAGGCTCGGGGATATCCCGGGATTATTGATAGAAGCGAAAGGTTTTAGCGTTTCGGTTCATTACCGGTTGGTAGAGGAAAAACACCTGAACCAGATCGCTAAAACAGTGAACAGCGAAGTTAAAGGAAACGATAGACTGCGTTTAATGTTCGGCAAGAAGGTTCTGGAGATCATCCCGGCTATAGACTGGGACAAAGGCAAGGCCGTAAGATGGATAATGAGGGCTTTGGGCTTTTCGGGGGATTCTGTTTCAGTAATTTATATCGGCGATGATACGACCGATGAAAACGCGTTTAGAATAGTGCGAACACGCGGAACCCCTATCCTTGTTTCGGAAGAGTCGCAGGTTTCAGCCGCTGATTTTCAGGTGGATACACCAAAAGACGTAAGGAACCTGCTGATAAAGGTCCTGGAGGCGAAGATCTGATCTTTTCGCATGGATTAAATAGGGACAGCGACCATTTTTCTAAAGCATAAAAATGCATAAAAATGGTCGCTGTCCCTATTTTTCTCTATTTGACAATTTTCTTTTATTGTGATAGTTTACCTCATTATTAGTTTATAAGTTATATTTATATTATGGCGCGGTGGCCGAGGAGCTAGGCAGCGGTCTGCAAAACCGCGTACACCGGTGCAATTCCGGTCCGCGCCTCCATGACACAGATGGGCGAGTGGCGGAATTGGCAGACGCAAGGGACTTAAAATCCCTCGGCCTTAAAGCTGTGTGGGTTCAAGTCCCACCTCGCCCACCAGAGCAATAGCCAGCTTGTAAGCTGGCTATTGCTCTGGAGAAATCAAAAATTAACGATCGAGAATATGTGAAAATAGATTTTTGATTTCGGTCGATCATCGAATCTCGATTTTCAACCGATTTTCAATAAAACACATTAGTTATATACGCGATAAGCGATTTTTAATATAATATATAGCACAGCGGGCGGTTAGCTCAGATGGTTAGAGCGCCACGTTGACATCGTGGAGGTCACTGGTTCGATCCCAGTATCGCCCACCAAGCGCAATAGTCTGCTTGTAAACAAGCTGACTATTGTGCAGAGCATTCGTAAGTCAATGAAATTAGGGAAGGGAGAATTTCGACTTACGATTTTTGATCATTTTTTGATTATTTATTTTCAAAAACAACCTATGGCAAAAAAACAGGACGAAAGTTTAGTTAAATTAAGGCACAGCGCCGCTCACGTGATGGCGGATGCTGTCCAGAGGTTATATCCAGGGACAAAACTCGGGATAGGGCCGGCGATCGAGGACGGTTTCTATTACGACTTTGATTGTGAGAAGCACTTCACGCCTGAAGATCTTTCTAAGATAGAAGAAGAGATGTTGCGGATAATCAAAGAGGACCTGCGTTTTGAAAAGAAGGGCGTGACCAGAGAGGAAGCCGCGCGGATACTCAGGGACAGTGGGGAGAAGTTCAAGCTCGATCTTCTTGAAGGCCTTGAAGATGAAAAGATAACGATTTACACGCACGGTGACTTCATGGACCTCTGCAGGGGGCCGCATGTCAAAAGTACCGGGGATATCAAGGCTTTCAAGCTTCTTTCCGTAGCAGGCGCGTACTGGAAAGGCTCTGAGGCCAATCCAATGCTCCAGAGAATATACGGGGTCGCTTTTAAGAACAAAAAGGAGCTCGAGAATTATTTAAAGTTAAGGGAGGAAGCGCAGAAGCGGGACCACAGAAAACTGGGCAAAGAACTGGACCTCTTCAGCTTTAAGGACTCGATAGGAGCCGGCCTCGTATTGTATCATCCCAAAGGCGCCATTCTAAGGCAGGTCATCGCTGATTATATAACGGCCAGGCATCTTGAAAAGGGATACCAGCTCATATCAAGTCCGCACATCCTCAAGAGTGATATTTGGATACAGTCTGGGCATTACGAGTATTACAAAGAGCACATGTACATCTTTGAGAGCGACAAGCAGGAGTACGCGGTAAAGCCAATGAACTGTCCGGGGCACATCCTTGTGTATTCTTCAAAGATCAGGAGCTACAGGGAGTTCCCCATAAGATATTTTGAGCTGGGCAGTGTTTACAGGCATGAGAAATCCGGCGTTCTGCACGGCCTTTTGCGGGTAAGGGGGTTTACCCAGGACGACGCCCATATATTCTGTTTAAGGGAACAGGTCGAAGCGGAAGTGATAAGCGTTATCAATTTTGTGGTAGAGACACTGCGGGTTTTCGGTTTCCGGGATTTTGAAGTTGAACTGAGCACGCGTCCTGAAAAATATATCGGGACCCTAAGCGACTGGGACGAGGCCACGGTCGCGCTTAAGAACGCCCTCGGGCAGAAGAAGCTGCAGTATGACATAAATGAAGGGGATGGCGCCTTTTACGGACCGAAGATAGATATCAAGCTGAAGGACGCACTGGGCCGGGCCTGGCAGTGCGCGACCATCCAGTGCGATTTCGCTCTGCCCGAACGTTTTGATCTTAAATATACGGACCGGTCCGGCAAAGAGAAGCGCCCGGTCGTTCTGCACCGGGTGATATTGGGGAGCCTGGAAAGGTTCATAGGCGCTCTTATCGAGCATTACGGCGGGGCTTTCCCCCTGTGGCTGGCGCCTGTTCAGGCCATGGTGATCCCTATTGCCGAAGCGCACGTTGATTACTGCCTCGGGCTCAGGGAATTTTTGCATCAAAAAGGCCTGCGCGTGGAGATAGATACGAGGGACGAGAAGATGCAGAGAAAAATAAGGGACGCGGAGATGTCAAAGATACCCTATATGGCTATCGCGGGAAGCAGGGAGATGGAGACAAGTACCGTTTCCGTCAGGAGCAGGAAGGACGGAAACGTCGGCGTTATAAAAAAAGAGGAGTTTGTCGAGCGTTTGCTTGAAGAGATCAAAATTGACCAGGAGGTGGAAGATTAGTTTTGCAAGACCAAGACCAAGGTTTGGAAGGGGACGCAGGGGGGATAATACCCGGATCAATTCGGAAATAAGGGTGCCTAAAGTGCGATTGATCGATGATGAAGGGAATCAGCTCGGGGTAGTGGAGACCCCGGCGGCGGTCGCAAAGGCCACGGAGAAGGGAATGGACCTGGTGGAAGTCGCGCCTAACGTCAGTCCGCCTGTCTGCCGCATAATGGATTATGATAAATACAGATATGAACAGGAGAAGAGAAAAAAGCTCGCCAAGAAAAAACAGCACATAGTCCAGTTGAAGGAGGTAAGGTTTAAACTTCGCATAGAGGAGCATGATTATCAGGTCAAGCTTAAACATATAAAGGAATTCCTAGAAAAAAAGGATAAAGTCCGGGTTTCACTGCGTTTCAGGGGCAGGGAGATGGCGCATAAAGTGCTTGGCGAAGATCTCTTGAACAGGATAGCAGGTGATATTTCAGCCTGGGGAGAGATGGATTCAAGTCCGAAACGGATGGGCAGGACCATGGTAATGACCATCAGCCCCAAGAAAATGGAGTTGAAACCCAGAGAGGAGACGGAGGAGAAGGAAGATGCCTAAACTAAAGACCAAGAGAGGCGTGAAAAAACGCTTTAAACTTACCAAGACAGGAAAGGTCAAAAGAACAAAAGCGGGGAAAAGGCATATCCTGACAAAAAAAAGCAGGAAGAGGAAGCGCTCGCTGAGGAAGGCCGGTATTGTTGACAAGACAATGGAGCGGAAGGTAAAGAAGTTGTTGCCCTATGGGTAAAGGGCGCATGGCCTACTTGAGAAACACCGTGTCTTTCAGGAAAAGAAATAAGGAGCAGTGATGTCCAGAGTAAAACACGCAGCAAGTTCACTTAAACACAGGAAAAAAGTACTCGAGGCCGCGAAAGGACAGTTTGGGGCAAGATCCAAATCGTATAAGATCGCCAAGGAATCTGTCAGAAAAGGCATGGCGGCCAGTTATGTCGACAGGAAGAAAAAGAAGGGTGATTTCCGTTCTTTATGGATTACCCGGATCAATGCCGCCTGCAGGGCAGAGGGCATTTCCTACAGCAGGTTCATCACGGGACTGAAAAGATCCGGGATAGCTTTGAACAGGAAGATGCTGGCGGATATCGCGGTGCAGGACGGCCGCGGTTTCAAGGCGATTGTTAAGAAGATAAAATAAATAATCCGTACATTCATGAAAATACTCACGCCCGCGCGGATGGTGGCATTAAGTTTTCTGTGCGCCATATTGATCGGAACGGTTGCTTTGTCTCTTCCCGTGGCTACACAGGATGCGGGAAGGATGCCGCTGGTGGACAGTCTTTTTACCGCTACCAGCGCGACCTGTGTCACGGGATTGATCGTGAGAGATACCGGGAGTTATTTTACTACGTTCGGACGGTGGGTCATATTCTTGTTATTCCAGATCGGGGGACTCGGCATAATGACCTTTTCCACGTTGTTCGCGGTAATGCTGGGGCGGAAGATCGGTTTCAGTGAGGACGAGATCATTCGAAGCACGCTGAACCGACAGAATCTGATTGGCCTTAAAAAGCTCATTTTGTATATTCTGGGGATCACCTTTGCCGTGGAGATCACCGGCGCGGTGCTGTTGTATTTAAGATGGCGGGCCATAACAGATTGGGCTTTTTTTGAAACAGTGGAAAGAGCTCTTTTTCATTCCGTATCAGCGTTCTGCAACGCCGGGTTCTCGCTTTTCCGCACAAGTTTTGTCCGGTTCGAAGGGGATGCTTTTATAAACGGGATAATGATCTCCATTATAGTTATCGGCGGCATTGGTTTTGTCGTGATCATGGATGTTCTGGGATTATTCTTCAAACGGGGAAATGCAAGAAGAATAAGTTTACAGGCTAAGATCGCGCTTACCGTGTCGATCATCCTGATACTCGCGGGAGCGTGTGTGCTGCTTTTCTTTGAAAGAGGGAATGTAATGGAAGGGATGTCATTGCCGAGGCGTTTATGGGGGTCTGTTTTCCAGTCGGTGACAGCGAGGACAGCCGGGTTTAACACCCTTCCCATCGGAAAGCTTACCGTGCCTTCACTGATGTTTTTGATGTTCCTGATGTTTATCGGGGCTTCCCCGGGGTCAACAGGAGGAGGGATCAAGACATGCACTTTCGCGGTGCTGGTAATGACGGTCTGGAGCATGCTCAAGAACAGAAAAAGGGTCATGATGTTCAACCGTTCGATCTCCATGAAGGTCATAAGGCAATCGCTGGTAATATTTTTCTTATCAGCCGCGTGGGTATTTATTTTTACGCTTATTCTTGCTTATTTGCGCGCCACCGTTTATGGCAATGGGATATCGCTTGTGCGTGTGGCTTTTGAGGTTTTTTCGGCTTTCGGCACCGTGGGGCTTTCCACCGGGATCACCGGTGATCTTGGTAATCTCAGTAAATTGTGTATAATAGCTACGATGTTCGCAGGAAGGGTCGGACCTCTGACACTTGCGCTGGCCGTGGCTTTCAGAGGAAAAAGCGACAGATATTTTTACCCCGAAGAAAAGGTTATGGTCGGATAAGGAGGACGGACATGAAACAGTTTGCGGTCATAGGATTGGGAAGATTCGGATCCAGTGTGGCCAAGACGCTGGCTGAAAGAGGACAGGAAGTCATTGCCATTGATAAAGACGAGGAGCTGATTCACGATATAATGGACTTCGTGACCAAGGCGGTCTGCCTGGACGCTACGGATGAAAAAGCCATGAGATCCGTGGGGATACAGAACGCGGATGTGGCTGTCTGCGGCATAGGAACGAATATGGAGAACAGCATACTCGTTACGCTCCTTTTGAAAGAGCTGGGTATCCCGACAATAGTCTGCAAGGCCATAAGTGAACCTCATAAGAACGCGCTTTTAAAGATAGGGGCTTCCAGGGTCATCCTGCCGGAAAGGGATATGGGTGCCAGGGTAACCAATACCCTTATTTCAATAGATGAGAATATTCTTGAATACATAGACCTGCCAGGGGACGCAAGTATAGTGGAGTTCCTCCCACCGAAGGAATTTATAGGCAAAAGTCTGCGAGAGATAGATATGAGGGCAAAGTACGGAGTGAACGTTATAGCTATCAAGAAAAAGGAGAAAGATCCGGAAACAGGGGAGGTCATGGTGAGCGCCAAAACGAATATCTCTCCCCTGGCGGATGACATAATCGTGCATGACGACGTACTCGTGCTCTTCGGGGAAAACAAGAAGATGGAGATGCTTAAGAGCAGGTTTTAAAATGAACGATTTGAGCAACATAGAAAAGATAAAGAAAGATTTTGAAGAAACCTTAAAAAAATGCAAAGATGTCCTGCATCTGGAGAGCATAAAGACCGAATATCTTGGGCGCAAGGGCAGGCTTACCAGGACACTGAGGTCGATCTCTGCCCTCCCGGCTAAACAGAAAGCCGAGGTCGGAAAAAAAGCGAACATCCTTAAGAACGAGTTCACTGGAAAGATCAAGGAATTAAGCGCAAAGCTCGCGGCAGCTGAAGTTGCCGGGAAAAAGGAAGAAACCGACGTTACGCTGCCCGGGATACGGCCGGACACGGGGAGGCTCCACCCTTTGACCGTAACGCTTTCCAGGATAAATGAGATATTCATCTCTCTTGGATTCAATATAGCCGAGGGCCCGGAAATAGAAACGGAATTCTATAATTTTGAATCATTGAACATCCCGCTGGATCATCCCTCGCGTGATGCTTTCGATACATTCTATATCGATGGCAAATATCTTCTGAGAAGCCACACATCTAATGTCCAGATCCATATTATGCAGAACCAGAAACCGCCTATCCAAGCCATTATGCCGGGAAGGGTTTTCCGGCCCGACGCCGTTGACGCGTCGCATTCTTTCATGTTCCACCAGGTTGAAGGGCTTATGGTGGACAGGGGTATCAGGTTCTCGGACCTTAAAGGCGTGCTGGAGCTTTTCTGCAGGAGCATGTTCGGAAAGGATATCAAAATGCGGTTGCGACCCCACTTTTTCCCATTTACTGAACCCAGCGCGGAAGTAGACATTTCCTGTATTATCTGCGGGGGGAACGGATGCAGGGTGTGCAAGGGGAACGGATGGCTGGAGATACTGGGCGCCGGAATGGTTAACCCCAAGGTGTTCGAGGCCGTTGGATATGACCCTGAGGAATATACCGGTTTTGCTTTTGGCATGGGCGTTGAGAGGATAGCCATGCTGTTATACGGTATTGAAGATATCCGTTTCTTTTTTGAGAACGACATACGATTTTTGAGACAGTTTATATGAAGATAAGCTACCAATGGTTAAAGGAATATGTGGACCTGGACGCGAGTCCGGAAGAACTTGCTGCGGGCCTTACCATGTCCGGCTCTGAAGTGGAAGCCATAAATGATGCGGGTTCGGACAAGGTGATGTCCCTGGAGATAACTTCCAACAGGCCGGACTGCCTTAATATGCTCGGGCTGGCAAGGGAGGCTTCGGCGGTGTTTGACAGGGAACTGAAAGTCCCTGACGTCAGGCCCTTTGAAGGCGTGCCCGCGGAAAAAGGACAGGCAGTGGATTGTGTTATTGAAAACACCGAACTCTGCCCGAAATATACCGCCAGGGTCATAAGCGACGTTAAGATAAAGGAAGCGGGCGAAAAGATACGCAAAAGGCTGGAAGCCCTGGGCCTGCGGCCCGTCAACAACGCGGTCGATGTGACAAATTTCTGCCTTATGGAACTGGGGCAGCCTTTGCACGCTTTTGATCTGGATAAATTAAAGGGCGGGAAGATAATAGTGAGAGAGGCGCGAAAAGGCGAAAAGATCGTCACTATTGATGAAGAGGAAAGAGAACTTGAACCGGGTATGCTTGTTATCGCTGACGGTGAAAGGTCGGTAGCTATCGCGGGTGTAATGGGCGGGATAGACACTGAAGTAACCGCTAGGACCAGGAACATCCTCCTGGAAAGCGCTTATTTTGATCCGGTCTCCGTGCGGCGCACGGCACGTAAACTGGGACTTTCAAGTGATTCAAGTTACAGGTTCGAACGGGGCGTGGATAAAGGAATGATCAAGGGCGCATCTGACAGGGCGGCGGCTCTGATCGTGGAAGAAGCAGGAGGCAGGGTCCGCGGTTTTTACGAGACAGGTCCTCTTTCAGCGGAAGAGAATGTAATAGAATTTGACACCGAGAAGGCAGGGAAGATCCTGGGCGTTGTGCTGGAAAAAGAATGGGTGAAACACATATTCCAGAGACTGGACATGACCGTTACTGATAGTGAAGGCTCAAGGATGTCAGTAAGAGTGCCCACCTTCAGGGAAGACCTTGAGAAGGAGATAGATCTTATAGAAGAAGCGGCCAGGATATTCGGTTATGACAAGATACCCGCGACAATACCGGAGATATCCCCGGTTGTAGAAAGGAAGGTCTATGCGCGGCAGGTGAGCGAAAAACTGCTCGAAGACCTTGTTGCTCTTGGCCTGAGCGAAATAGTGACATACAGTCTTATCAGCGAGGCTTCTTCAAACAGGTTCCCCGGCCTTGTCAAGGCCCCGGTGACGCTCAGTAACCCTCTGTCCGAAGAGCAGAAGGTAATGACACCACATCTTCTGGACGGTATGTTGAAAACCATTTCCTGGAACATAAACAGAAAGAACAAGGACCTCAGGCTGTTCGAGACAGGTAAGGTATATTCAGAGCTCGGCAAGGGAAAGGGCTACGGGGAAGTCCCCGCGCTGTGTATTGGTCTGACAGGTATTGCCAGGCGGAACTGGATGGAAGGCAAAAGAAATGAGAGTTTTTATGACCTAAAGGGGATCATAGAAGATATTTTTTCCGGGTTAAGGATAACACCGGAGTTCACTTCCATTCATATAGACGGAATAGCGCCCTGCGCGGGGATAAAAATACAGGGGGAGGAGGAAACAATAGGATTTCTGGGGCAGGCCACTAAAGAAATATTGAACGAATATGATATTGAACAGGATGTCTTCTTGTGCCAGCTGAAACCTGGCAGGATATTTGAAAGAGCTGTGCTGGAGAACAGGTATCACACCATACCGCGTTTCCCGTTTTCCATACGCGATGTCTCAATCCTCTGTGAAGAATCCCTCCGGGCGGGGGATATCTCGAGGATAATCGCGGAGGAAGGCGAAGAATTGATAAAGAGCATTGACCTGGTAGATATCTATAAAGGCAAGAAGATCCCCAAAGGCAAGAAAAGCCTGACCTACAGCATACAATACGGACTTGATACCCGCACTTTGAGGGAAGAAGAGATCGAGGCCCTCCACTCAAGTGTCAAAGACGCCCTGGCGAAAAACCTCGGCGTAACCTTTCGATAGAACTGTTGTTTTCAAAGTAAAAGAAGACCGAAAATCCTTTCCCATGTAATAAATAGGGACAGCGACCATTTTTAGAAAAAATGAGGGAAAATGGTCGCTGTCCCTATTTATTAAAGTTTTTGGTGACAAAGTTTTACCGAACAGCATTGATTTGGGCTAGAAGGGGATTTGTTTATATAACTGTACTATTCATAATAAGTTACAAGCGTGTTAAGAAAACAATACTCATCTAACTTTATCTTGACCTAACGTTCGATTTATGATATACTAAGTTCTTCTAGAAAATGGCAAACCTGTGGCGACACAGGGGCGCAAAGTCGAGGGTCTAGGAACAAATATAATTTTGTTTTTGTGTCAATTATAGACAGCCAGACTGCCTGTGAAAAATAGTGCAATCTGGCTGTTCTTTTTTATGGGTATGACCTGGGGATCAGAGCCGCATTGTCCCACCCCTCGACGGGATAATGCGGTTCCCCGGGTTTAAATATGCCCTGAAATTAAAATGATTTGAAAAGCATGAATGGAAACAGAAAAAATATAATGGATATGATAGTGAAAGAAAACTTTTTCGAAAAGAAAATGTTTCGCGTAATAACTGCGCTTGTGACCCTGTTGTGCTTTTTGGTCACGACCGGGCTGGGGGATGTTTTTGTCCACACAGCCTGGGCTGCGAAGGCGCCATTAGTGCAAACTGTGCCTACGGGAATTGAAGATCCGTTATTTGTCAGTGAATTAAATATTGAGACGTTTGTTCTTCCTCAGAACCTCGGAACGATCGAGGATACATGGAGCCCCTCCACGGAACGAAAAATAAAAAACAAAAGACGAAAGACGATCATCCACATCCAGGACGCTCATTGTAACTATGATGCCCAGCACAAAATAGCCAGGATAATCGACCACCTGGGGATGAAATACGGAATAGACGTGGTCAACCTTGAGGGCGGTGAAAGTGATTATGATCTATCCCTTTTCACGGAGATTGAAGATACAGGTCTCAGGGAAAAAGTCGCTGATTATTTTGTCAAAGAAGGTATTGTCAGCGGCGCTGAATATTTTGCCATCAATAATCCCGGTAAAGCAGACTTATGGGGCGTAGAGGATACGGACCTGTATCTTCAAAATCTTAATGTTTATCATGATTTCAGCCGGCATAAGAGAGAGGCCGATCGATACCTGCGGGAACTGGACTATTTTCTCGGCAATCTTAAACGCCACATCTACTCGGATGAGCTATTACAGCTTGACAGAAAATATTCGCAATATAAAGCCGGTGGGGTCGAATTTAAGGATTATCTTACCAGCCTCATAGAAAAAGCCCGGCTCCAGAAGATCAATATCAGGAAACATGTAAACGTATTACTATTGAGCCAGATACTGGAGAGAGAGAAGGAGGTTGACTTTAAAAGAGCCAATGTTGAAAGGGATATGGTCATTGACAGACTCCAGAAGGTCCTCTCCAAGAAAGAGTTGCGTGAATTGGTGACCAGGACCGTGGAGTTCAGAAAAGAGATCATTTCCCAATACGACTTCTATGAATATCTGGTTCAAAAGGCCAAAGAAGCAGGCATGGCGACAGAAGATTTCTCCGAACTCAGTAAATACATGATTTATATATCCCTGTATAACATCATTGACAAGTCAAGAGTAATGGAAGAGATAGATGCTCTCGAGAGCGAGATAAAAGAAGTACTTTATCAGAACGATAAACAGAAGGAGCTTGACCAGCTGTCAAAAAATCTCATTTTGATGAAGAACATTTTTAATGTCACCCTTACCAGAGATGATTATGAATATTACAGGGAGAATGAAACGGCGTTTGGAGCACAGAACTACATTGCGTTCATAAACAAAGAGGCGCCGTTATTCCGCATAACAGTAAACCTTGATAGTAGCATACATGATCTTGATCTTTACCGTAAAAAGATGACCGGCTTCTATGAATGGTCATTCAAAAGAGACAAGGCGTTCATAAAAAACATCAAGTTTTCAACCATAAAGTCTCGAGCAACGCGCAACGAGCAACGCGCAACGATATTAATGACCGGCGGATTCCACGCCGAAAACCTCCACAAGCTGTTCAGGGAGCACAACATTTCCTATGTTTCGATCATACCCAGATTCGAGAACGAGGACGGGTATGAGTGCCCGTATTTCACGCTCCTTTCAGGCGGCTGGAAAAATATGGTCAAGGGGTTATTAAGCAAGACATCATTGATAGCGATATATTCTCATTTTTGCCAGCGTTCCGGCCAGGTGAACGGCGCGGACTCTGAAGAAGTAATAGCCCTGTGGAAGGAGTTTGTTGAAGCGAGATTCAGGGGCGACGGGACGTTTCAGAAAAAGACAGGGAACAGAATATACGCGTTTAATAAAAGTGAAGAAGAGGGATTCAGCCCGGTATTTGAGATACAAGGCTGGACAGTATGCGTGAAAGATCAGGATACAGTAGATGAAGGGGATGATGGTATTAACTGGCTTATCGCGCATATAGAAGACCTGGAAAGAGAGTACATAGATGTATTGGAACTTATAGAGACCGGCATGCCTGATGATGCCCAGACTTATTTGGACGATCTGGAAAAAAGGCGAGACAGGATATTCAAGCAGATAGACCTGTACCTGAATGAACTCGAAGAAGACAGCCCGGTATTCAAGGCTTTTCAGGCTCATAAAGAGTATCTGGGATCAGTTAATGCGGATCTTACTGATATTTACACTGTTTATTATGATCTTATATGGACGGACAGATATCCGGGCTGGGACGGAAGATCAGATGAAGAGGGATCAAAGATGAAGTTTACCGCAGATGGACAATACGAAGAGATACATAATCGCGCTCAAGAAGTGTGGGATAAATGGAAGACCGGGGGAACTGATAATCTCAGGGACATGACCCGGATCATACGCATAAGGGACAAGCTTGCTCCTTTAAAAGAGGAACTGGATAAAACAGAAAATGAACTGGAGCAAATCACATCTAAACTTGACGAATTTGAAAAAAGACAAGAAACGCTGGAGGGAGAACTGTCGGAACTACAAGAGAAACAGGAAAAAGGGGAAGATCTGACGGACGAGATAGAAAATACCCGGAAGAAGATAAATGAATTGGAAACTGCTTTTAAGATCTACACGGAATCCCGCCAGGATCTGCAGATGGCCCTGGCCGACGCCTGGAACAGATGGGATGAGAGTGAAGAAAGTCTGAGAAGGCTTTTAAGGGACCTGGTGGCTTATCTTTCCAATAATATGGGGGGTTCTTTCGCGCGACAGCTTTACTGGGACGCGTTTAAAGCAGCCGGTCCGGAAAAGGAGACTGTCGTGTTAGAGGCGTTTCGCCATTCAGATGAGCTCCAGGGAAGTGAAGGAGAATGGAAGGAAGAGGCAGCGGGGAATCTCTTAAAGGAGATGGAAAAGAGAGAGAGCATGCATATACCGGAATACACCTTCAGGAAGGGAGGAAAAGAGAATTACTGGGGGATATGGGCGGAGTTTGACGCGGTGAGCGTATTAGAGGAGGATAAAGCCGCGCAGGGAATGATAGAGGAAGTTATAGAGGCTGATTGCAAGGAGCTTGAGAAAAAGATAAGGACGAAGAGGAAGCTAAAGAAGGGGATACCGAAGCGAAAAAGGGAATGGAGCCGGTGGGAGAAGATAGTGGTTTGTTTATTAGTGGCCATGTTGGTGACCTCGGTTGTTTTTACGGTTTTTCTTGTTTTTTATAAGCTCTTCCATCAGGGAGAAGCGCCTTCAATATCCGGGCCCGAGGAAGAAGACCAGGGAGTTACTCCCGCACCCGAGGAAGAAACAGTTGTGACCGAAGGTATGGGCATAGCGCAATTTGATCTGGAGAGCATAATCGGCTCGGGGATCAAGGTGGGAGAACCCATGGGAGAAAAGGTTGAAGGAGAAGTTGATGTATTAACTGAGAGACTGAGGGAAAAAATAAGAAAGGTTTCAGAGCTCAGAATGGAATTACAGCAGGACATGGAAAAATTTGAACAGGAAATAAGAGAACAGGAGCAAAAGATAAGGGAAAGCGCCTCATCACCCGAACTTAAGGAACATTTAGGTAAGATCAGCGAGCAGGCAGAGTCCAGAAAGAGGGTTTTGACCAAAGAAGCATATGAAAAGCATAAAAAGAGGGTTGAGACAGATCCTTCCTCGTTCAAAGGTATAAAGCATAAAGAGGACAAGACAGACCCTGAGCCGGCAGTTAAGCCGGGTGAGAAAGAGGAAGAGGTATCAGTAAAAGATGATTATCTGGAAAAGGAAGTGGGGCATGGAGGTGGTAATGATACAGTAGGTGACTGGGTGGCTGATTGTAAAGACGAGAAGGGCATACCTGTCAGTTCGTATCTTTGTGAAGGGGGTTTTGCCGTTATCAATCCAATAACCGGTAAAGTATCAGTTTCTGAGCCGGAATGGAAAGCATGGCCGCTTGAACAGGATAGCGAGGCTTCGGAGTGGGTTGTCATGGCTTCTGACGGAAGAGATAAAATGTTAGCCCGTATACCGCCCGCTAAGGCCATAGTGAATGTGCAGGCAGGTGTTGAAAGCAAATGTCAGGAAGTAAGCGCGTACTATGATAAAGCCAACGGCAAGTGGTATCTGAAATTTGATAAGGATCCTGAACGCATCAGGATAGGTATTCGGGACGCCAATAGTTCTGAGCTGGGGGATATTCCCCTTATACAGATAGATAGATCCGTGGAAGACACATGGAAGGACAGCCTGCCCGAACCCGTGCGGGATATTTTGGAAAAAGCCAAGGATCTCTCTCTTGAAGAACGGGAGAAGGTGAAATCGCAGATCTTAAGCTGGTTTTATTACTCCACAAATCCCTGTCTGGCAAGATTCAGCAGGGATGAGCCTGATTTTATCAAATTCGCTTTTAAGTATTTTTCCATGGCCTGTGACGGTCTAGCCAGGCTGGACGCGATACTTTCGCACGAGCTGGGCATACCCGCCCGTGTTCATGCAGGATTCATGGACCGCAACTCTGATGGCTCGTTCTATTCAGGAGGAAGGCATACTTTTGTCCTTACCCAGGAAGGTGATGAGATAATCGTGGAAGAGGCAACGGCTTTGGTCGGCGAAAGTTCACCGCTATATGGGCGGGAAGCTACTCCAGAGGATTATAAAAAAGAAGAAGAGTACATAAAACAAAGGGCAGAACATATTCTACAACAGTTAGATAAGCCCGGTGAGCTTATGGAGATCAGGCTGGAAAAAGAGAAGCTGCGAGGGAAGCTTTCCGAGACAGAAGCACGCCTGAAAGAGGCGGAAAAGAAGCTGGAAGAAGCGGAAAAAGGCATGCCTGAGAAGCAAGATGAAAGGATAATTTATGAGCAACTAAGGGAACATTACAATGCGAGGTTAAGGGCATTGAGGATACCCAGTTTGTCCCAGGATGGCGATCTGCCCTATGCCAGGGAATTATTGGACGAGTGTCAAAAGTTCGTTTTTTCAGAAAAGACCTTGGAAAACAAATATCAGCTCATGGCAGTGGGACACTTTATGCTTGAGATGTTATCACAGATCGGGGGAGTATTTCCTGATCTTGAGCAGGAGGTTTCAAAGGCAAAGGCAGTAGTATACGAAAAGATGTCTGATTTTGCCTTTGAACAGCAGTGGTTGTTGTTGCGGGAACCGCTGAAAGGAGAGCCTTTGGGATCCAAAACCCCGAATGCCATAAAGAGAAATTTTGTGATAGAAAGAGAAGAGGATGAAACTTATCATGTAGGGGATAGTATCCATATGATAAGTTACCAGATCAGGGTTAATGGGGACATTTTCAGCATTGAGCATGGCCCGCGATTTTATAGTTTTAACAGGAAAAGCGGGGTAGTTATCGTTCATGACCAGTCCACCCCGGGAGGACCCAACAGGCATCATCCGGGTGAGGAGCGCTATAACGGCTGGGCGCATTTGATATTGCATACACTCGACTTCGCTGTCGTCAGGACAAGAGGGGCTGAAAACGGGGAAGCCATAACCAGAATAAAGGACAGGTTCAAAAGAGAATTATCTCTTTATACCGGGTTTGAGTTTAAGCAGTCTTATGAAGTGATCGATCGTGAGCGTAAAGTTCCGGAAGGCGCGACAAGGTATGTGATAGGGATGAATGACAGTGAATACAGCGTTGAGGTGGCAGATGTTTTTGTTACCTTTAACAGAACTACGGGGAAAATCCTCATTCGGGATACAGCGAAAGGCGAACCCACGGTAAAGAGGCCTTACGACCCTTATGACGCAAACGCATACGATGATTTCGTTGGATTCATGAGACAGTCATTTGTGAACGCCGCCAGAATAGCAGAGGGCACGGAACAGGAAGAAGGAGTTGAGTATATAAGAGGACTCTTCAGGTCAGAGATCAGCTTTTTTACAAATGACAGAATGAGAATTCTAATGATTTTGCCGAATATCAGAATGGCACTGGAAGGAGCCAGGGATGAAATCGAAACAGCGGTGATCCTGGCAAATATTCATTTACTTCATAGCAGGATGTATAGGGGTCAAGATGGTGAATTATCCATAAAGAACCGTGAGGGTGCAAGATACTTGTTAGAGGAGTTTAACGCGGCTTTCGGTCATCTTATGTCCCAGGATTTCACAAAGAATGCTCTTAGCCGGGCAAGCACCAAGGAAGAGTTGATCGCGATTTATAGGCGGACTTTTGATATGGTTTTCAGTGTGTATATGACAGGAGGTGTCTGGTATATAAAGGCAATGGACGATTCAGACGCACCGACGTTGACTATAGATCAGCTTGACAAGGCGTTTGAAGTATTGACGGAAAAACGACAGGCGGAGGAGAGAGACCCCGCTATCCCTGAAGACGACCAGGAGGATACGGGTACGATCCGGGTCGTTGACGTTCTTACCGGAGAAAGTATTACGATCCCCGCAAACGGGGAAGTGGTAGACTATTATCAGGGAGCATTTATTACCGGAGAAAAAGGAGCTGACAAGCCATCCGGTATTTCTATTTCAGGTAAAGATAAAACCCTAAAATATCAGGCTCAGGTCAAAGAGCTTAATGAATTTTTTGTGTTACCCAACGGTGATTGGCTTGCGGTGTCGGGAGTGGGCGATATGCTTTCCTTCATGGGCCCATTGGCGGAAAGGTCCGGGTTGTTTAAAGATGGGTGGCTGAAAGCCATTCCTCCTGCGCCATTTTTCCGTCAAAAAGGAATGAATAGAAGTGTAACAATCAGAGCAGACGGTTCATGGATAAGCGCGATAGAGTTTGGTGTAAATAGTCCAGCCGTATCAAAGTCTCAGAAACTAACGATGCAAAAGTGTTATCTTGGCACATTCAATGGAGAGCAAGTCTTAATGAAGATACCATATGCTCACCGTATACTCCCGCCACTTTTTATAGATGACACATGGGTAGGAGCCGCGGACATAGGGTCTCCCAAGCTTTCTCTTGTAGGTCCGGGCGCGCAGAAAATGGCAGGTCTTGTCCAGGATAGAATAATAGTTGACTGGGCGAATCTGCCCGATGGAGATTATGTTGTTCTTGCAAAAAATGATGACGATACTTACAGTTTTGTAGGTCCGGGAGCCGCACCGTTCAATAATAACAGATCACTGACAGGCCCTAAAATAATAACCCCTAAAGACCGTCCTCCATTAGGGATAGAAGCCGTTTATGGCCAGAGACTTATTAAGGTAAGATTCAGCAATACGGCGACGAGTTACTTTAAGAAGTCACAGTTGCGTTACGATCATGCGTTTTTTGGGCCGGCTGCTGAAGAAGCAGGCATTGCCGGGCTCGAGTTTATGGATTCCTGGGAACCGGTATTCGCTCCCGATGGCAGGTGGATAGGGAAGATCGTTAATTGGGATGAGCGCGGCGCGGCTTGGGGATATGTAGGTTCATTATTCCCGGAAAATTCAGATCTAAGATATTCATATGGGACAGGATACGGGATACCCCATGAAGATTATATTTTCACGGAAGATGGCGACCTGCGTATCTGTCTTTGGGATGATACCAGAAAACAGGATGTATGGGTTGATTCCTTACAGCCAAATGGGAGAAAAGTGATAATAGAGTACAGAAAGAAGATAGAAAGGGAGAAACTCGGTTTAGGGGTATCAAGACAGCATTACCTAAGCCGTATTGCCGGACTATACAATATACCCTCTCAAAAAGCTGCTGGACAGCTTAGAAAGTTACGCGCGGAGCGTCTTGATATAAGATGGAGGAACGTAAACGCCCTGGCAAAAGTGGATCAGGGAGCCGCATTAAGAGAGTTGGGCGAGATATTGGATTATATGGACCAGCATTTTCCGGAAGTGTACGCTTCCCAAGGTCAGATCGTAAATTTCTTTGATCTCCAGACCGTAACAGACACAATAAAGCCCCTTTTGCATGCATTACCTGAACATTTGAGCGAAAACCAGATGATAACGCTTATGAAGTTTTTGCGGACAACAGAGTTCAAAGAGTATATCATTGAACTGTTTGATCATTATGTGGACCCGAACTATACCATCAGAGGGGCTGCACGCGCAAAAAAAGTGACCCAGGGATGCTCATTCACCCTTGAACAATGGAGAGAAATAGTATCAGACTATCTTCAGAAATTCACGCCCGAATGGGGATTTGATCCTTTGGAGTTTCCTTTATTTGTCCCAGCTGATTTTCACAACAATTACCATGATAAGGCAAAGGACCTCAATACCTTTATGCTTGGAGTATATGAAAAGACATATCCGGAACACGATTTCAAATCTTATAAGGACTGCATAGACAGATTGGATCTGATCGGAGAGAACCTGAACATTACCCTTGGAAGTACGTTAGAGGATGCTTTTGCGGGATTGCGTGAGCTGACAGGTATGGGAGATAGACACTTTGATATAGAGATCGAGTCTTCTGTAAGGGACAATCCGGTTTACAAAGCAATTCAACTGGTAAGAAGGAATCCTTCATTTTTAAAACTTAAACAAGACTCCCAGCCATGGGACAAAGCCTGGTGGACTGAAACTGATAATGTTGGGATGTGGGATGAGATCAACCAGGGGCTTATGGACATTTTGAAAGATGATTACCAGGGAAAAGTTACATTAGATTCAGTATGGAAAGAGTTCTGGGATGAATGCAGCCACGATGCAATTTGTGTGCTTTTTATGATAGGAGTGCTGGCTTTTCTCTTGAGTTATGCTTCAGACACTCTTAGGAAGAGGGACATGATTCTGGGTCCTTCCGCGGATAGGATCATTGAGCGTATTCTGAAGGAAAGTCCCTGGTTCACCGGTAGAAGAGCGGATACGGCGAGGCAGCTTTTGAATGAAATGATGGAAATGCGGTCTCAGGGATTGACCCGGAGACAGCAGGCCGATCTGGAGACAATGCGGATGATCCTTCCGGATAACCAGCGTGCAGTGTTTGATGCTATCTCGTGTGTAGCCATGGAGCCCCCAGCAAAGACCAGGGGCGCGTTAAGGCGGATGATAAGTCTCGTGCCGCTTGCCGCTCTTTACAGTGTTCTGGATACACGCGATCACCACGGCCGCCAGGCAATGAACAGGGAACTGCTTAAGCTCTTCAAATCAATTGATGAAAAGACAGACCCGGATGAGGTCTACGAGGGGATAAGAGAGATCGTTGATAAGTATAGTGTGCTTTCCTCGGCCGGGTTAGAATCCGATAGGGAGCAAATAGAAGTTGAATTCAGCCAGATTGAGGAAAGGTTGCGGAAAGAGTTAAGGTCAAAGATGTTATTGCGCGTGGGCGCCCCGGTAAAGCATTCCCTCAAGCCAAACGGCAGGTCCAAGGCAAGAGCCGGGCAGGGAAGCGAATTTTTGCAATTAAGAGAATATGTTCCGGGACAGGATGACTATAGGAAGATAGACTGGAACGCAACTGCCCGCAGAGGGAAGACAATGGTCAGGGAAACTGAAACTGACACGACCAAGAGGGGAAGCATCCTTGTAGATATGCGGTCTGTTTTTGACAAGAACTATAGAGATACATGGGTCAAGGATACTGCCCGGTCTCTTGTGGAGATGTTCGACCCCGTCAGGCTTCAAGGAAAGCAGCCATATACATTGGATAAATTCATCTTTATCATGCCGGGCAATATCGTTGAGATAGAAAGACAGGGCAGGAAAGTGAGATATGACATAAAAGGCAAGGGACTGGATAATGTGATATTGATGCTCCAGAAGAGATATAAAAAGTCAAGGGAGACCCTGGCTTTTAATGATCTGGATTTTTACAACAGGGAACAGAACAGAAGATATGCGGAAAGGACCGGAAGGATCTTTGGTAACGGAACAAAGGTTGAAGAAAAATTAGGCAGGCACGTGAAAGGGTGGGAACTTGAGGATGAACACGTATTCTGCGTCGGGATAAGGGACAATGAAGACAGAAGAGAGATGACCCGCGTTCTGGGTAAACGTTCCGTAACGCCTCTTTTCTGGGATAAGAATGAAGCCAGGCCGTTCAGCCGACTCGCAAGGAAACGTGCCGCTGGATCAATGGTTGGGACCAGCCAATCCGGCAGTTTTATCGGGAAAGTAACAGATAAAGAGGGCAATGTTATAGGAGGTGATGTGCGGATAACACGCGGGAAGGGACAGAATAAGAAAGACGAAGAGGGAGAAGGTATCTTCATAACTTCAAAGCGGGATGATGAATTTGAGCCTGTTTTTGTGCCGTTTGCTAAAAAGAAAGATAGTGCCGAGGTCCTGACGCTGTCGCCGGAAGAGGTCAGAGAAAGCATCAAAGCATGGGTCAAGGGCAGAATGCGCGGGTTATCCTCTGAAGCAAGTGAAGCGGTAAGTAAATCCATTGCCGGTATTATTGACGGCCTCCAGTATGAAGTTGAAGAGATAATAGTTCTGGAAGACCACGAAAAGATAAAAGGAGTGGTCAGCGAAGACGAAAAAGTTCTTTACCTTAATAGACATCTTCTTGAACCATTGGGCTTTATCCACGAATTAGGTGAAGCGTTCGTGAAACTGCCGTGGGACCAGGAATACATCGCACTTACGCGTCATACCTTTATGCGCGGAGCCGGGAAAGACGTAAGGAGGGCCTGTAACGAGCTTATAGAAGAAGAAGGAAAAGAAAAAGTGGAAAGCATGTCTCCTGATAAATTGATCGAAAAACTTGACGAGAAAATGCGTAAGCCGGATTTTGAGATGAGCAAGGAGAGAAACACGCGCGTACAGAAGGGCGAAAGTCCGGTAACAGAAAGCGAAATAGCGCTTATTCGATATAATGCCAGCTTGAAAACCGCAAGTCCGGAACTTAAAGGGGAAAAGCTACTTTACGGCATACAGGACCATCTTGATCCGGCAGGGAACGCGGTATTCACGAAAGAGATCAGTCTTATTACGGATGATCTGAGACAGGGAGACCTTAATGTGTTTGTCATACCCCGGGCGTCCCGCCCAGGTGCCGAAAAAGAGCAATTTGCGGTCGGACAGGACCTGAAAAGGAAATTTGATAAGAGTTACGGCATCTCTACGGGGATACTCTATTATGACCCGGATCTGGGTAAGGAAGTTTCCTCTGAGGCTCAGTTCGAAGAATTCACGGAACAGCTGGGAAAAGCTTATCAGATAGTAGTGGAAGAGAGAAATAAGGCAGAAAGAGAAGAAGGGAGAAAAGCCCTTCCCAAAATATATGTTGATTGTCCTACTCAAGCTCATGTAGAAGAAGCCAGAAGCTTTATCGGATCAAAGAGAACGGAGGATCCGGAAGTTGAGAACATGATATGTATAGGCAACGATCCATTGAAGGAGGGACGGATCATCGATGAGGCCAGGGTCGTTGCGGTCGGGACCATACTTATGAATGACAGACGGGTGCAGGATATTTTTGATAAAATGGATCCGCAAAATCCTGAATTCATGAGAAAAAGAAGAGAGATGCTTGCCTTTTTCCAGAGCGCCGGCATAATTGACGATGCTGTTGATTTTATGAACATGAGTGCGGTGGATTTGGGTAATTTTGTCAGGAAGATATGGACAGGGGACAAGACGCTCAGGATTACACCTATTAACTGGGAAACGCTGCGCCAGTGGAAGGATTCCCAGAACCAGGTCCTCCAGTCGCTGTAATAAATAGGGACAGCGACCATTTTTTTTAAAAATGGTCGCTGTCCCTATTTATTATTGCTGAATTTTCGGTGGAGTGTTATAATGAAAATCAGCATAGATCTCCTGTCTGGTGCGTGTTCTGGGGATGAGTATTGGCCAACACCAATAAATGGGGAGTCTAGCTCTGGTGATCTCGCGGGATTATCAGGATGGCACCCACGTGTCCTTAAGGGACCATATCTCTTCCCGTTCACGGCCAGATGGGGTCTTTTCAGGGCCGGATGACCTCCGGCCCTGCTTTTTAAAACCGATCACGAACCATGGATCTATTCGAAAAGAACACAAATAAGAAGAAGGATCTGCCTTTATCGCTGCGCATGTGTCCTGATACCCTTGAGAAATTTCATGGACAGGGGCATATCATCGGCAAGGGGAAACTTCTGCGCAGGGCAATAGAAGCGGACCGCATAAGTTCATTGATATTTTACGGTCCTCCAGGGACAGGGAAGACAGCCCTGGCAGTGGTAATATCTAAAAAAACAGGTGCGCGCTTTATACGAACGAATGCTGTTTCCAGCAATGTAAAAGAGATCCGGGGGGTCATAGATACAGCCGCGAAGAACAGAAGCCTGAACGGCCAGAAGACCATATTGCTTCTTGACGAGATACACAGGTTTAACAAGGCCCAGCAGGATGTGCTCATGCCCGCGGTGGAAGACGGCACGGTCATACTTATAGGCACTACTACCGAGAACCCTTTCTTTTCAGTGAATTCCGCTCTTCTCTCAAGAAGCCAGGTCTTTGAGTTTAAGCCGCTGAGCGAAGAGAGCATAAGGGGGATCCTGAACAGTGCGCTGAAAGACACTTCAAGGGGATTTGGCGGGATGAACATCAAAGTTGATGAAGATGCTGTCAATCATCTGTCAAAGATCTCAGACGGTGACGCGAGAAAAGGTTTGAACGCTCTGGAAGTCGCCGTGCTTACTACCGAACCCGGGAAAGACGGGATAAGACATATTACCCTGGGAGAAGCCGAGGAGTCTATACAGAAAAAAGCCATAGTCTATGACAGGGACGGTGACGCCCATTATGATACGGCCAGCGCTTACATTAAAAGCATGCGGGGATCAGACCCCGACGCGGCTCTTTACTGGCTGGCAAAGATGATAGTGGCGGGCGAAAACCCCAGGTTTATCGCGAGGCGCCTGGTTATATGCGCGGCTGAGGACGTCGGGAACGCTGATCCGCAGGCCCTGGTGGTGGCGAACTCCGCCATGCAGGTCGCGGATTTTATCGGCTTTCCCGAGGCAAGGATACCACTCGCTCAGGCTACCATCTATGTGGCGTGCGCGCCTAAAAGCAACGCGTCTTATCTTGCCATAGAGAAAGCAATAAAGGATTTAACTGAAGAGCGGACGCAGGAAGTGCCAGACCACTTGAAGGACGCAAGTTATCCCGGCGCGGAAAAGCTCGGACACGGTGAAGGATATAAATACGCGCATTCTTTCAACGGCCATTATGTGGAGCAGGATTATGTGCGCAGGGAGAAGACGTATTACGTGCCGGCAGACATAGGATATGAGAAAAAGATAAAGGAATGGCTGATGGCGCTGAAGGGAAAGGGAAAATGAACCCGAAAGCTATCGCTTTAATATCAGGCGGACTTGATGGCCTGCTCGCCGCAAAGGCCGTCATGGAACAGGGCATTGAAGTCGAGGCCGCGTGTTTTGTGATGTCGTTCGCTTCGCGGGACCTGGATTTTTTCAAACAAAAAGTCCGGGAAGCATGTGAGGATGCGGATATTCCCGTGAAGATGTTCGACATATCTCAAGAGTTTCTTGAGGTATTAAAAAGACCGGACCACGGTTTCGGGTCTAACCTCAACCCCTGCATAGACTGCAAGATATTGATGCTGCGGCGGGCGAAAGGAATAATGGAAGAAGAAGGCGCCGGGTTTGTCATCACGGGCGAGGTGCTGGGCGAAAGGCCAATGTCCCAGAGGCGGGAAACCCTGAACATGATAAGGAAGATGTCGATGCTTGACGGATATCTTCTCAGGCCGCTTTCCGCCAGGCTTCTCGAGGAAACGATCCCGGAGAAAGAGGGTGTCGTGGACAGAGAAGCATTGTTTGATATACGCGGCCGTTCACGAAAGTGTCAGTTCGAGCTGGCCGAAAAGTACGGGATAAAGAAGTTTTTTTCACCCGCGGGGGGATGCCTTCTTACAGACCCCGGGTTTTCGAGAAGATTAAAGGACCTTATGCAAGCCGGTAAGATGGAACTCGATGATATTAACCTCCTGAAATGCGGAAGGCACTTTCGCCTGGATGCCGCGACCAAAGCGATCGTTGGAAGAGATGAAAAGGACAATGCCGGCATAATCGTCCTGAAGAAAGAGGGGGATATCCTGCTGCATTTGAAAGAAAAAGCCGGGCCGTACGTTCTTTTACGTGGCGAGCTCAGCTCTTCAAACATTGAGAAGGCAGCCCTGCTTTGCGTTAGCCATTCAAAAAGTAAAAATTATTTTTCAAATGAGAAGATCCTGTACTGGACAGATGATAATAACAAAAAGGACATACTCGTAGGGGCAATGGAAAGGGCCGAGGTAGAGAAGATCAGGGTGTAGTAGTTCGTAGATAGTTGACTTGACATAATAAGACCAAATTTTTATCTCTGAACTACGAACTACGAACTAACACGGAGAGCCGATGAAAGAAGAAGGAATTATTGTAAAAATTGAAGAAAAAAGGGCTGTAATAAAGACTGTTCCCACGGAAGAGTGCAGAACGTGTTCCCGCTGCGGGCTTGCCAGGTCCAGGCGCATCAATATAACTGCAGCAGATATCCAGGAATTCAAGGAAGGAGATCACGTTACCATAGACGTGTCTTCTTTAGAGATGATGAAAGTATATCTTATCTTATATGTTTTTCCCCTGACAGTATTTGTCTCTGGAATACTCATCCTGTACGCGTTTTTCAGGAATCCCCTGATAAGCTTTGCAGGGGCCTTATTGGCCACGATAGGCGCTTATGCGGGTGTCGGATGGTATGTAAGGACCAGGACAGTGTTCTCTCCCAGGATATGCGTCCGCAGGTAGATCCGAAAAACGACACTATACAAGTTTAATGAATACAACAAGTTAGGCCAAAGGGAAACGTTCCCATTGAAGGATTGACTTATTCGGCCAGAAGGATATAATGGATAGGCTTGTTATTTGAATTGTCCAGCTTCGAGGAGGCGAAATGGAAGATAAGGTAAAAAATGTGATCGAAAAGATACGTCACGCCCTTCAGCGGGACGGTGGTGACATAGAGTTCGTTTCAATGGAAGGCGGCATTGTCAAAGTAAGGCTCCAGGGGGCCTGCAGGGGATGCCCGATGAGCCAGATAACAGTTAAATCTGTGGTTGAACGGACCATCAGGGAGGAAGTCCCTGAAGTCCAGGGTGTGGAAGCAGTATAAAGGCTGAAAAAATCGGCATATACATCCGGGAAACTTTGGAGTATAATAACGTGCAGTTCGACGATATTAGATCGTTAAAAAATAATGTCAGGAAGGAGTTAATAGAACAATTAAAGGGGCAAGCTCCGTCGTTGAGAGGCGAGAGGAGCCGCAGGATTCAGGAAAAGCTCCTTTCCAGCGATGAGTTCAGGTCCAGCAAGACAGTAATGACCTATATTTCTTTGCCAACCGAGGTGGAGACCGGGTATTTTAACAAAAGATCGCTGGAAATGGGCAAGAGAATGGTTGTCCCATTTATCGATACTAAAGACCGAGTTATAATCGCTTCAGAACTTGAATCGATAGATGATCTCGTGAAGGGCCCGCATGGTATTTCCGTACCGAAAAACGGGCCCCGGAAAGTGTCTTTGAAGGAGATAGATTTGATAGTGGTGCCTGGAATAGCATATGACAAAAATAACATGAGGCTTGGCAGGGGCAAGGGATATTACGACAGATTCCTGGCCAGGCCCGAATTATCTTCAGCAAAGACAATTGGACCAGCATTCCGATTCCAGATAGTGGATTTCCTGCCATCGTGTCCCCATGATAGACCTGTCTCAATGGTCATCACGGATTGACCCCGAAAAAAACTAATCATTCTTTAATTTTCGTTTGATCAATGGTGTCTCAGCCAAGGAGGTATAAATGAACGCTAACATGAATGTGTCTCATGTAGGATTTGCATTTTTAGGGTGTTTCTTTTTCTTTTTTCTCGGCTATGTGGTAAGGAAGTATACCGCGAAGATGAAGATAAAACGTGCTGAAAACAGGGCGAAAACCATTGTAACTCAGTCAAAGGTCGAAGCGGAACGCCGGAAGAGGGAATCAGCGCTTGAGGCCAAGGACCTGCTCCTGAAAATGCGCGCGGAATTTGAGGAGGAATCAAAAGAACGCAGGAGAGAGCTCCTGATGATGGAAAAGCGCCTGATACAGAAGGAAGAGAACCTTGACAGAAAAGTGGAACTTATCGAGCAGAAAGGGAAGGATATTAAAAAAACGGAATCGGAGGTAAACCACAGAAGGGACGAGGTCAACCGCCAGAAACACAACCTTGATAAATTACTTCAGGAAGAGAAGGTCCGCCTTGAGAAGATATCGGGAATGAGCAGGGAGCAGGCCAAGACCATGCTTGTCAAAAAGATGGAGGAAGACGCCAGGAACGAAGCCGCTTACGCGATAAGGAGAACACAGGAAGAGTCCAAGGAGAAGGCGGACAAGGAAGCGAGAAAGATCATCGGCCTTGCCATCCAGAAATGCGCCGTTGACCACACCGTGGACACAACGGTAAGTGTGGTCAACCTGCCGTCCGAAGAGATGAAAGGGAGGATAATAGGCAGGGAGGGAAGGAATATCCGCGCCCTGGAGATGGCCACGGGGGTCGATGTGATCATCGATGATACGCCGGAAGCCGTTATTATATCGGGTTTTGACAAATATCGCAGGGAGATAGCCAAGCGGTCACTGGAGACCCTGATAGAGGACGGAAGGATACATCCCGGACGTATCGAGGAGATAGTGGCCAAGACAAAGAAAGAGATGGAAGCCCTGGTAAAAGAAGAAGGAGAGAACACGCTTCTTGATATGGGGATACACGGGGTGCACGGTGAGCTCATCAAACTGCTGGGAAAGCTGAAGTTCCGCACCAGTTACGGGCAGAACGTCCTGCAGCATTGCAAGGAAACAGCCTATCTTATGGCCACAATGGCCGGGGAGCTCAGGCTGGATATCAAACTGGCCAAGCGTATAGGCATCCTGCACGATATCGGTAAAGCGGTCTCTCACGAGATGGAGGGCACCCACGCGAGACTGGGAGCGGAACTCGCAAAGAAATACGGGGAGCCCGAGATCATAGTGCACGCGATAGAAGCCCACCACGGGGACGTAGACCCAAGGACACTTCTGGCCGTGCTGGCCCAGGCCGCGGACGCGGTAAGCGCCAGCCGTCCTGGGGCCAGAAAAGAGACGCTCGAGTCCTATATAAAGAGGCTGGAGGACCTCGAGGGTATAGCCAATTCGTTTGAAGGCGTTGAAAAGACTTACGCGATCCAGGCGGGACGGGAGATACGCATCATGGTGCAGCCGTCCAGGGTCGATGACGCCAAGACCGCTGTGGTAGCTATGGAGATAAAGAAGAGGATCGAGAATGAACTGCAGTATCCGGGACAGATAAAAGTGGTCGTGATACGTGAGACCAGGTCCATCGAATACGCTAAATAAATCAAGGCGAGGATATGAAAATATTATTTTTAGGTGATATAGTCGGCCGTCCGGGCAGGGACATAGTGGGGGAGATACTTCCCGGCTACAGAAAAAAGAACGCTATAGACTTTGTTATAGCCAACGGGGAGAATGCGGCAGGCGGGAGCGGGGTAACGCCCAAGGTCGCGGAACAGCTTTTTAAAAGCGGTATAGACGTGATGACTTCAGGGGATCATATATGGAAAAGAAGGGAAATATACGATTACATTAACCGGACGGATAAGCTTATACGGCCAGCGAACTATCCCCGTGGCGTACCTGGACAGGGCTCGACCCTCGTGGAAGCGAAGGGGATCAAGGTCGCCGTAATAAACATTATTGGCCGGGTCTTTATGGAAGCCGTGGAATGTCCATTTGTAAGGGTCAAAGAAGAGATAGAAAGGCTTTCCGCCGAGACTCCCGTAATAATCGTGGATATACATGCCGAGGCGACGAGCGAGAAAGTGGCGATGGGGTGGTTTTTAGACGGGCTGGTAAGCGCCATGATAGGGACCCATACCCATATACAGACAGCTGACGAAAAAGTCCTTCCGAAAGGCACCGCGTACATCACTGATTGCGGGATGACCGGGCCGTACGATTCAGTTATCGGCCGAAAAAAAGAACAGGTCATAGAACGTTTTGTGACGCAATTGCCCACGCGTTTTGAGATGGCAACGGACGATGCCCAGATGCACGGTGTGATGGTTGAGATAGACGAGAACACGGGAAAGGCGCTGGGGATAAAAAGGGTGCAGGAGAAGATACAGTAAGATGCCCGTTGACGAAAAAACACATGTCTACTCGGTTACCGGATTAACAAGGGATATCCGCTTTATTCTGGAAGATAAATTTCCCGAGGTCTGGGTCGAGGGAGAGGTCTCGAATTTCAGGTCGCCTTCATCGGGGCACGTTTATTTCAGCCTGAAAGACGAGAGCAGCATGTTAAAATGTGTCATGTTCCGAAGCGCTAATTCCCGTCGGAAGTTTGAAATAGAGGACGGGATGCACGTTCTGTGTTTCGGCAGGATAGGCGTTTATGATAAACAGGGCCAGTATCAGCTTTATGCGGAGATTATCGAACCCCAGGGCAAAGGCGCGCTTTTTGTGGCGTTTGAACAGCTCAAAAAGAAGCTTCAGAAGGAGGGGTTGTTCGAGGAAGAGCGGAAAAGGGCCACACCCTTTTTACCAATGCGCGTGGGCGTCGTAACATCGGCCACTGGCGCGGCTATCCGTGATGTTTTAAAGGTAGCGCGCCGCAGGTTCTCGAACATGGAGATCACCATATGCCCGGTAAAAGTCCAGGGAGATGAAGCCAGGGACGAAATAGCGCAGGCTATCCGTGACCTGAACGAATACAACCGATATCTGATAGATGCCGGGTTGAAAGAAAACCCAGTAGATGTTATTATTATCGGGAGGGGCGGAGGAAGCCTTGAAGACCTGTGGGCGTTCAATGAGGAGGCGGTTGCCAGGGCCATATTCGCTTCCGAAATACCGGTAATAAGCGCCGTGGGCCACGAGATCGATTATACAATATCCGATTTTGTGGCGGATCGCCGGGCGGCTACTCCTTCGGCGGCCGCGGAACTGGTAATACCGGAAAAGGACGAACTCACTGGACGCGTCAGAGCTTTCAGTGATAGATCGGAAACAGCGATGAAGTCGAGACTGGACATGGCCGGAGCAAAACTCAGGAGCCTTAAAGAGAGCTACGTGCTGCGGGAACCGGTCAATGTTGTCCTGCAGCTGGGGCAGCAGGTGGACGACCTGGGAAGGAGGGCGCGTATTAAAATGGCTCATTACGTGGAACTGGGAGAAAGCGCGTTTGCCGCGCTTTCCGGAAAGCTGGAAGCGCTGAGCCCCCTTTCCGTGTTGAACCGCGGGTACAGCATTACGTTCAGGGGCGGCAGGGTGGTCAAGAATATCAAAGGGGTAAAAGCCGGTGACAGGCTGTTGACGCGGCTCAGTAATGGAGAAGTGTCGAGTCGAGTGGAAGGAACAGGCAATGGAAGCGCCGAGCCGGAGGAATAGACAAGGGCATGGGGCAAGGCGCATGGGGGGAGTGAATATGAAAGAGATCTCGTTTGAAAAGGCGATGGAGAAGCTCGAGAAGATAGTGGATGAACTGGAAGCCGGGGATATTCCCCTGGACGCTTCGCTTAAAAAGTATGAAGAGGGGATCAAGCTGGCGAGAATGTGCCAGGAAAAGCTGGAAAAAGCCAGGCAGAAGATCGAGGTCCTTACTAAAGGTAAAGACGGGAAATTTACGAAGAAAGATTTCGAAAAAATTTAACCTAAAAGAATATGTATAAATATCTGGACCAGATATCATCGCCGGCGGATGTCAAGAAACTGAACATCAAACAGTTGAATAAACTCGCCGCTGAGATACGGGGAAAGATCATAGACACCACTTCCCGGAAAGGCGGGCATCTCGCCCCCAGCCTCGGTGTAGTGGAGCTGACCATCGCCCTTCATTATTGCCTGGAAAGTCCCAAGGACAAGATATTATGGGATGTCGGGCACCAGAGTTACGCGCACAAGCTTCTTACCGGGAGGAGAAAGAATTTCGACACTCTAAGGGAAATGGGCGGTTTGAGCGGATTTCCCAATAAGGATGAAAGCAAACATGACCAGTTCACCTGCGGGCACGCCGCGACCTCTATATCGTCCGCGCTTGGCATGGCCTGCGCCAGGGACCTCAGGGGTAAAAAGAATAAAGTGGCCGCGGTTATAGGCGACGCGTCTCTTTCAAGCGGCCTGGCGTTTGAGGGTCTGAACCATGCCGGGCACAGGGGAACTAATTTGATCGTAATATTGAACGACAACGAACGTTCCATCTCCGCGCCCGTGGGCGCCATGAGCCGGTATCTGAACAAGGTCATAACCAATCCTCTTTACAACAGGGTCAGGGGAGAGGCTGAAAAGATAGTCAAAAGCATCCCCAAGCTGGGCCACAAGGCGGTCAAGGCAGTAAAGAAGTTCGAGGAAGGAATAAAGAACCTTCTGGTCCCGGGTATCCTGTTTGAAGAGTTGGGATACCGCTATTTCGGCCCGATAGACGGGCATGATATCGCGCAGTTGATATCGATATTCAATAACACCTTTTCCCTGAAAGCACCTGTTTTTATACACGTTATCACCCGGAAGGGAAAGGGATACAACGGTGCGGAAGAAGATCCGACGAAGTTCCATGGAGTAACTTCGTTTGATGTAGGGACAGCAAAGGTGCCGCGCGAGGAAGAGGATAAAAAAACTTTCACCCAGCACTTCGGGGAGAAGATGGTGAAGCTTGGTGAAATGGACAAAAAAATTGTCGCGATCACGGCGGCGATGAAGGACGGCACGGGTCTGTGCAAGTTCGCTGAAAAGTTCCCCGATCGTTTTTATGACGTCGGGATCACCGAGGAACACGCGGTCACGTTCGCGGCGGGACTGGCTAAAGGCGGATTGAAACCCGTTGTGGCGATTTATTCAACTTTTCTTCAGCGTTCGTATGACCAGATCATACATGACGTAGCGCTCCAGGATCTTCCCGTTGTTTTCTGCATGGACAGGGCCGGGCTGGTCGGTAAGGACGGCCCTACTCATCACGGGGTATTTGATATGGCCTACATGCGGAGCGTTCCGCATTTCATAGTGATGGCGCCGAAAGACGGCGTGGAACTGGAATCAATGATGGAGAGCGCGCTGGAATACAGCAGGCCGGTTGCGATAAGGTATCCGCGTGATTTCGCGCAGCAGTTCATCGGCTTGTCTTTTTATGCCCCGCTCGAGTTTGGGAGATCCGAGAGACTCAGAGAGGGCAGGGAGCTGGCCATTCTTGCTGTGGGAAGCATGGTGAACACGGCCCTTGAAGTCGCGGAACTTTTATCCAGAGAAGGGAAAGAGATATCGGTCGTGAATGCCAGGTTTATCAAGCCTCTCGACCGCGATATGCTGGAAGAAGTTTGCAATAGCACGAAGAAAGTGGTTACCATTGAAGAAGGCATAGTCACCGGAGGGTTCGGAAGCGCTGTCCTGGAATTTTTCGAACGGGAAAATGTCAGCGGTGTTAAGGTCAAATGCCTGGGCCTGCCTGATGAGTTCATCGAGCATGGGGCCAGGGAAGAGCTTTTGAGGAAATATCACCTTACCCCCGACGAGATTACAGCAACCATAAAAGCCGAGTTATTCTAAACATGAAAGAGAAGATCAGGAACAGATCAGGACTGAAGATAGATAAAGAAAGATGCAAGGGCTGCCTCCTGTGCGTGGAAGTATGCCCCGCTGGAGCTTTGTCCATTTCAAGAGGAGTCAATGAGAAGGGACTTAGATACGTGGAGTTAAAGCAGCCCGAGAAATGCACGGGTTGTGGATTGTGTTTTATAATGTGTCCGGATTGCGCGATCGAGATTGGGGCGAAGAAATAGAGGACGTTAGATTCTCGCATGTGGAGTAATATCGAGAATATAGTATCGAGCATCGAGAATCAAATGATTGTTTAATATGATGAAATATCTATCAACTGGGAACGAGGCTTGCGGTGAAGGTGCTGTGCGCGCCGGGTGCAGGTTCTATGCGGGATATCCTATCACGCCGCAGAATGAACTTACCGCTTACATGTCCCGCAGGATGGAAGAAGAGGGAGGCACCTTTATACAGGCGGAGAGCGAGCTCGCGGCCGTAAGCATGGTCTTCGGCGCTTCACTGGTCGGCGCCTGGGCCATGACCAGTTCTTCAAGTCCGGGCATAAGCCTTAAACAGGAAGGTATTTCGTATCTTGTGGGAGCTGAACTTCCGGCGGTGATCGTCAATGTCATGCGTGGAGGCCCAGGTCTGGGTAATATAGCTCCGGCACAGGGAGACTATTTCCAGTCCACCAAGGGTGGGGGCCATGGCGATTATCATATTATCGTCACCGCTCCGGCAAGCGTGCAGGAAATGTTTGATTTCACCTATGACGCCTTCTGCCTGGCGGATAAATACCGTGTACCTGTCATGATCCTCGCGGATGGCATGCTCGGCCAGATGATGGAGCCGCTTGAATTTGACGAGAATATAAAACCTTGTCCGGTAATTCCTAAGCCATGGGCGCTGACGGGCGCTAAGGGGCGGGAAGCGCAAAGCATAAAGAGCCTTTTGCTGGGGACTGGGAAGACATCGCTTGAGGAACACAATAAGAAATTACAAAAAAAATATAAAGAGATCGAGGATAAAGAGGTATCGGTTGAGATGTACAAGGTTGACGACGCTGAAAAAATCGTTGTCGCTTACGGTTCGACAAGCAGAATAACGCGTGCGTGTGTCGAACGCCTCAGAAAAACGGGAGAAAAGGTCGGGCTTGTGCGTCCTATGGCATTATGGCCGTTCCCATATAAGGAGATCAGGAAACTGGCCGAAAAGGGTCTCAAATTTCTTGTCGTTGAGATGAGTGCCGGACAGATGGTGGAGGACGTCAGGCTCGCTGTTCAGGATGACAGGATGGTCTCTTTTTATGGGCGCATGGGCGGAGGTGTTCCAACGGAAGCGGCAATACTAGAGAAGATAAAGGAGCTTTGAACAGGATAGATCATATTATGGCAAAGACGTTTACCAAACCTGAATCCATGAAAGATGTTAGAACGCATTACTGTCCGGGGTGCGGACATGGGATTATTCACCGTCTTATCTGCGAAGTCATCGATGAACTTGGTGTGCGGGAGGGGACAGTTGCGGTGGCCCCTGTCGGCTGTGCTGTCCTGGCCTATGATTACTGGGACTTTGACACGGCCGAAGCTGCTCACGGCCGGACTCCCGCAGTGGCAACAGGCATAAAAAGGGTTCTGCCAGACAGGTTGGTTTTTACCTATCAGGGGGACGGGGACCTTGCGGCTATCGGCACGGCGGAGATAATCCACACTGGTAACAGAGGGGAAAACATTTCGGTTATCTTCGTGAATAACGGGGTATACGGGATGACAGGGGGGCAGATGGCCCCTACGACTCTTCTCGGCCAGACAACGGCAACGAGCCAGTTCACACGCAGGGCGGAGAAGGAAGGGTACCCTTTGAAGATCATGGAGATGATGGCGGTTCTGCCAGGGGTCGTGTATCTGGAGAGAACGTCTGTCTATTCGCCAAGGGAGGTCTTTAATGCGAAGAAGGCGATAAAAAGATCTTTCCAGCTCCAGCTGGAGAGGAAAGGTTTTTCAATGGTAGAAGTCATCTCTCCATGCCCTACATACTGGGGGTTAACGCCGTTCAAGGCAATGAAACGGATCGAGGAGGAAGTCGTCAAGGAATATCCGCTGGGGGTTATAAAGGAATGAAATGAGCGAGTCGAGGGATCTATTACCCTCATTTTATCGTTGACAGACCAATAGTCTATGAACTCATAACTATAAGATGAAGGACATAAACGAATCAATATTATGCGCCGGGTTCGGCGGCCAGGGCATCATGGTGCTTGGCAAGTTTCTCGCCAATGCCGGGATGAAGCAGGGCCTGAATGTGACGTGGCTTCCGTCATACGGGGCCGAGGTCCGCGGGGGAACAGCTAATGTCTCTGTCCGGATAAGTTCTGACCTTATAGCGGATCCAGTTATTTCTTCAACGGATACGGCTATCATCATGAACGGGGCGTCTCTTGATAAATTCGAGGACAGGATCGTGCCGGGCGGGTTTTTGATATTGAATACCTCTATCAGTGACCGGAGGCCTGGAAGAAAGGATATCGAGGTCATGGAGGTGCCGCTTACGGATGAAGCGATATCACTCGGCAATATCAGGGTTGCCAATATAATTGCTGCGGGGATCTATGCCGCAAAGAAAAAAATATTCGATAAAAAATTACTGATAAATATCATAGAAGAGATGTCCGGCAGCAGAAAAGAGATCATCCCTGCGAATATAAGGGCCATTGAAAAGGGGATGTCGTTTGTCGGATAAAAACGGAGAAAAATGATACGAGTTCGTTTCGCGCCAAGCCCTACAGGATTCCTGCACCTGGGCAGCGCCAGGACCGCTCTTTTTAACTGGCTGTATGCCAGGCATACCGGCGGAAAGTTCCTCCTGCGCATTGAAGATACAGACCGGGTCAGGTCTGATAAGAAGTTCCTTGACGAGATACTCTCCGACCTTGAATGGATGGGGATCGACTGGGATGAAGAACCAGTATACCAGAGCCGGCGTTTTGACGCATACAGGAAAGCGGCCGAAGGCATACTGGAGGCGGGCAAGGCCTATAAAGAGGGCGAAGCAATAATATTCAAAGTGGAAAAAGGCCGGATCATCGAGGTTGATGACGTCATACATGGAAAGATCATCTTTAATACCGACGAGATAAAAGACCAGGTGATGATAAAGTCCGACGGCTCTCCCGCGTATAACTTTTGCTGTGTAGTGGATGACGCCGATATGGAGATAACGCATATCATCAGGGGAGATGACCACATTTCAAACACCCCCAAGCAGGTCCTTTTTTATGAAGCCCTTGGAAAAGAACCGCCCGAATTCGGTCATATACCGCTAATGATGGGCAAGGACGGAGCCAAACTGTCCAAAAGACACGGCGCTGTGGCAGTAGAAGATTACAAGAGAGAGGGCTTCCTGCCGGAAGCCCTGGCCAATTATCTTATCCTGCTCGGCTGGTCTCCTGGAGAAGATCGCGAAGTAATACCACTAAAGGAAGCAATAGAACTTTTTGATATAAAGGACATGAGAGACGTCCAGTCAAGGTTTGATGCGCAAAAGCTAAGGTGGATCAACGGCGAGTATATCGCAAAAAAAGACGCGGCCGAACTTGAAACTTTATTGAAAGAACAACTCTTGGACCTTGGCATATCCGAAGCCAATATCGATCCTGAAAAATTGAGGAAGCTGTTAGACCTGTACAGGGTACGGGCCAAGACAATGCGGGATATTGCCGGACTGATAGATTGTTTTTTCAAAGACGATTATTCGGTGGACGAGAAAGGGAAGAAAAAATATCTGGGATCCCCCGAAAACAGGGAGAACCTGAGAGTTTTCGCTGAAAAGCTGGATGGGATACCGGAAGGATCTTTCACAGCCGAGAATATCGAGAAGACCTGCCGCGACATTGCCGAAGGAAAAGGGCTTAAGGCCGCAAAGATTATCCACCCAACGCGTACGGCCATAAGCGGGAAGACCGAAGGCGCGGGACTCTTTGAGATGATGGAGGTATTGGGTAAGGAAAAGGTGTTAGAAAGGATAAAAAAGGCGATTGTTTGACATTGTTCTTTTTATAGTATAATATTTTCACAGATTTCTAAAATACCGCTGGGATGTGGTGTAATGGTAACACAGATGATTCTGGTTCATCCATTCCTGGTTCGAGTCCAGGCATCCCAGCCATAAATATAAAAGAGGACTGTCCCAAGCGGAGCGAGTGGACAGTCCTCTTTTATATTTATGGAAAAAAGAGACCGACAGGTCTCTTTTTTTATATCCATTCGTCGGTTTTAGTATAAGTTTTAGTGTCAGGCCTCTCCATAGCACATTTTTTGTGTTAATTTGGTTACCGCTAAGTTTTGGCAAGAGGTCTGCCCCCAGTTTTTGGTTCTATTTTTAAATTCGGGTTAAGAATTAAAGGAAGAAAAAAAACTGGAAATCCATGGGATTTATCGGTAAAATCTATTTATGACAAAGAAGAAGAAGAAATACGTAGAGCCAGCCCTGTATCGTGTTAATGCCAAGGGGTCCGTGCGGGGATACTGCTACGTCCCCGGTTCCGGCGAGGGCAGTGACTGCGAAACGGGCACCGGTGCCGAAGATTGCGCTTTGCCTGGCAACAGCGCGTTGAACTGTGATGGGCCAGGCAACAGTGCGGAGTAAGTGAGTTTTGGTGTCAGGCCTCTCCATAGCACATTTTTTGTGTTAATTTTGTCACGATTTATTATATTTTTTGTGCTATGGGGAGACCTGACACCGCTCTCCAAACTCATATTGACAATGATTAATACCGGGAAGATACTTACCCTATCATCTGCGTAAATATCGTATCTGGTGAAGTTGTGTAAACCCTATACTGCCGGCAGGGAAAAGTCCGTGGAGGGAACCGGATGAAAAATTCAACAGATTTTTATGAAATATTCCAGTTTGCGATTTTTTTGATCATTCAGTTACTTCTCTTACCTTTAACCGTCATCGGGTATATTGTCTTGGTTGCTAAAGTTATGCGTTACAGCAAGAAACATGGTTTATCGCTTACATCTACAAGGCCATTAGGTTCCCGTTGGATTTTACATCTATTTGGATTACGCGAAGATGAAACGATGGTTAAAATGGTTGCCTCATTACCCCATATTTCAAAAGCTGCATTATGGTTGACGATGGAACCCGCTGTTATTGCACATCGGATCTGCGGATACATACCAAAGATTGCCCGGATCCCTCAACCCGAAAAAGCGACATTGATGAGTTTTCTTAACTGTAGAACAGAGTTTTTTGACAAAACGAAGGAAAAGAATATTAATAGCATGGACCAGGTCGTATTTATGGGCGCAGGTTTTGATACACGGGCATTCAAGTATTGTAAAGAAAAAAATATTAAAGTCTTTGAACTGGACAAAGAGAATACACAAAAATGCAAGATTGAAGCGTTTGAAAAAGCGAGAATTGATCATGAATGGATCACTTTTGTTCCGGTTGATTTCAATAAGGAATCATGGGCAGATAAACTGATAGAGTATGGATATGATACATCTAAAAAAACATTTTTTCTTTGGGAAGGTGTTACCATATATCTAGAAGAAGAGAGCATAAAGCAGACATTGCAAGCAGTAGCCAGATCCAGCGGTAAAGGCAGTATAATTACATTTGACTTCTTTTCAAAAGCAATAATTAATGGAGAAGGGTCCTGGATAATGTCATATTATTGGAAAAAAATGGCAAAGATGGCCGGGGAACCATTCAAATTCGGAATTGATGTAGCTACCGACCCCAAGAAAAATGTTGAAAAGCTGTTAGATGAGACCGGTTTGTCTTTAGACGGACTTGCATTGATCGGTAAGACAACCAAAAAAGAGAAACCTTTTGGAGGTTTGGTCGAAGCTATAAAAATATGAATTTCTAACGCGGTTACCCGCTTCCCGAATTATATCAGTACCGTTTATCGTTTTAAACCCACACCTGTACCCCTGCAGCACATAATTATCCGATATCTTATCCGGTTTACTACTTTTTCCATGATATCGGGGAGAACGCGATAAGCACAGTGTAGATCTCCAGCCGTCCGAGGAGCATGCAGAGGGAGAGGATCCATTTTCCGGAAAGCGGTATCCATGCGTAATTCTGTGTTGTGCCGATGCCGGAAAGACCGGGACCGATATTGCACATTGTTGCGACGACCGATGTGACAGCCGTGGTAAAATCGTTTATCAGAAAGCTCATGACCGCGGAAAAGATCACGAAGCATCCCAGGAAAAGCCCTATAAACCCTACGATATTAGACACCTGCTTTTCCTTAAGTTCCTTTCCCGCTATCTTTATGTGCGCAATGAGCCGCGGCTGAATAATGGTCTTCACCTCCCGCCATGCGGTCTTGATACCCACCATGATCCTTGTCATTTTTATGCCGCCGCCGGTAGAGCCGGCACACCCCCCGAAGAACATGAGCACCACCAGCATGAAGCGGATAAAATTGGGCCACATGTTCGAATTAGCTGTTGAGTATCCGGTGGTAGTCGTTATGGAGACCACCTGGAACGTAGCGTAGCGCAGCGTGTCAATAGGCGAGCGGATCTTCGCTTTTTCTACGGCCATTTCTTGCTCAAGAGCCTTTTCCTGGAGTGGCTGGCTCCGGAAGCTTCTGGTGATCTGTTCCTTTGGAGCGATACCGCGCATTTGAAGGACAACTGTGCTGAGTATGATCGCTATCAGGATGACTGTGACGTAAAAATGGAATTCCCGGTTGTTTTTTACAAGGCTCCATTTTCCGGCGAATAAAACCTGGTAGTGAATGATAAAATTCATGCCGGCGAAGAACATGAAGATGATAACGACCCAATCGATGTAAGCGCTGTTGTAGGCCCCGATGGACGCATTTTTCGTGGAAAACCCGCCGGTGGCCATTGTGCCGAAGGCGTGGCACAGGGAGTCGAAAACGGACATGCCGCCGAATTTCAAAAGGAGCGCTTCGACCAGGGTCAGTAACGCGTATACCCCCCAAAGGATCTTGGCGGTTTGGGCAAGACGCGGTTTGAGTCGTTCGGAAGTCGGCCCCGGCACCTCGCCCCGGAACATCTGATAACCGGCGATGCCGAAAACCGGCAGTATCGCAAGCGCCAGGGTCACGATCCCCATGCCGCCGAGCCAGTGTGTCATGCTGCGCCAGAACAAGACCCCGCGGGGAAGCGCTTCTACATTGGTTATGATAGATGCTCCGGTGGTAGTAAAACCGCTCATGATCTCGAAGTAGGAGTCGGTGAACGCGCGGATCCCCGCGTTCATCGTAACAGTTTCAGCCTGGGAGATGAAATAGACGAAGAGTGGTATCGCGCCGAAAAGGGTTAAAATAAGCCATCCGAAAGTGACAATGGCAAAACCTTCACGGATGCCGGTCCCGGTCAGTTCTTTACTGCCGATAATTTTAAGAAGCTTTCCGCATATAAAAGAGGAAACTATCGCGATAATGAATCCCAGAAGCTTATAGTTGAAAATGATGTCGGGGAACGCTTTTGAAGGGATCTCTAAAAAAGCGATCGTTGCCGGAATAAGGAGAATGAAGGCAAGGATTTCCAGCAGCTTGCCGACCGAAAAGGTTATAAAGCTCTTGTTCATAGAATTCAGTCTTTGGGTTTAAATAATCTATTGACCAGAGCGGCATTTTCTTTATTGCTAAAGACCATGACTTCATCGTTTTTCCGGATAACCGCATCTCCCTGCGGGATAATTACCGAGTTTTCACGGATAATGCAGCCGATGATAATAGATTTCTTAAAAAGGGCGTCAAGCTGCCGGAGCGATTTGCCCGTGGCCGGGCTGTTCTTTCTTGCTCTAATACGCATGATATCGATATCAGCGGTCTTTAGCTTGAGGTGCACGCCGATAGAGATCATCTGGATCTTTTCAATGATCGCGTTCAAAGTGATCTCCTGCGGATAAATAATATGGTCCACTCCAAGAGAGGTGAATAATTTTTCATACCGGTTGTCGTCTCTCAGCGCAATGACCATACCGGCGCCTTCGGCCTTTGCCATCAAGCATGACATGGTGTTGTCTTCCGCGTATTTGCCGGCGGCGATGAAACAGTCGGCTTGACTAATGTTAATTTCCTCCAGCATGGCACTGTTTGTGCAGTCTATATGGAACACATCGACCCCCTGAAGCATAGACGCCGCCGTGTGACCGTGTTCCAGATCCGGATCCGTTAGAATGACCTGTTCGCATAAAGGTTGTAATGCTTCAGCGAGATGGATGGCTGTTAGTGAATCTCCCGAAACCACGACTTTTTTCATCTTTGAGGCCTTGCGATTAATAAGCAAGCGGAATGTTTTAAAAGATCCTTTAGGCATGATAGCCACGACTTCATCGCCGGGTAGAAGTTTTTGATCTCCGGTGGGCGGAAGACTTTTCCCCCCACGGACAATTACCACGAAGAGTATTGGCGAAGTTCCGGCTATATTCCTGATCTCCGCAAGTGTTTTATGAGCTACAGGCATGTCCCCGGTTATCCGATGACCGCGGAGATAGATATTATTTGATTCGAAATTTGCAGTTTCAAGCACATCCGGCAGTTCCACATACTGGAGGATCCTTTCCATTACCTCCCGTTCGGGTTCGATCAGGCTGGTAACACCAAGCTGCTCAAGGCTGACACTTGGCGTATTGGTGGTGTAGATGTCCGATTTGACCCTGGCGATCCTTTTTTTGACGCCATTCTGCATGGCAAAGTTACAGGCCAGCAGGTTGGTTTCATCGCTTGGGGTAACGGCGATGACAAGATCGGCCGACCCGATGCCCGCCTCGTTAAGGACGGCTGGACTGCTTCCGATGCCCTCAACCACAAAAACATCAAGCTTGCTGTTGATCTGTTCGCAAAGCGCTTTATCTTTTTCAATGATCGTGATATTGTGCTTCAAGCTGGAGAAATGTTCCGCTAAACTATATCCGACCATTCCGGCGCCGACAATAACGATTTTCATAAAAACTCCTTAAAAGATTCAACCAAAAGTAATATTATTACATTTTACCTTTTTAGGTGTCAATCACATAATCTCCCTGTCATTTTATAATGAAAATCTTGCGGTAATATGATAATATATCCTTTAATTATCAATAGATGGAGACAATAAGACAAGGGAACATCATGTGGGAAGTCTACATCGTTCAATGCAGAGACGATAAGCTTTATACAGGTATAACCAATGACCTTGAACGGCGGGTAGAAGAACACAATTCAGGCCAGGGAGCAAATTTCACGAGGCCCAGGAAACCCGTTAAGCTTGTTTATCATGAGACCAGGCCGAACAGGTCAGAGGCATTAAAGAGAGAAGCGGAGATAAAGAAGTTAAGCCGTTATGAGAAATTAGAGCTTTTGGGGCAGTAAGATATGGAAACGCAAAAGAGTGCTTCAAATTTTATAAGGGATATTATTGATGAGGACCTGAAAGCCGGCATGAATGAGGGACGGGTCCATACCCGGTTCCCGCCCGAGCCGAACGGCTACCTGCATATCGGGCACGCCAAGTCCATCTGCCTTAATTTCGGTATTTCCGCTGATTATAAGGGGTTGTGCAACCTGCGTTTTGACGACACAAATCCGGAGACCGAAGAGGAAGAATACGTTAAATCCATCAATGAAGACGTGCGGTGGCTCGGATTTGACCGGGGCGACCGGTTGTTCTACGCCTCAGATTATTTTGATCAGCTTTATGAGTACGCGGTGGATCTGATAAAAAAGGGCAAGGCGTATATATGCGACCTGAGCGTGGACCAGATCAGGGAATACCGCGGCACATTGACCGAGCCTGGTAAGGAAAGTCCGTATCGGGACCGGCCGGTAGAGGAAAACCTGGACCTCTTTGAACGCATGAGGCGAGGTGAGTTCGGGGACGGTTCCCGCGTCCTGCGGGCGAAGATAGACATGGCCGCGCATAATTTATTGATGCGGGACCCGATACTCTATCGTATCAGGAAAATGGCGCATCACAGAACAGGCGATGAATGGTGCATTTATCCCACCTATGATTTTACCCACTGCCTTTCTGATTCCATTGAAGACATAACGCATTCTATCTGCACGCTGGAATTTGAGAATAACCGGCCTCTGTACGACTGGATCCTTGACGAATTAGAGGTCCATCATCCCCGGCAGATAGAGTTCGCGCGCCTTAATCTCAGCCATACTGTTTTGAGCAAGCGGAAACTCCTGGAACTGGTAGAAGAGGGCCATGTAAGCGGATGGGATGATCCGCGTATGCCTACTATATCCGGTTTGCGGAGACGCGGGTATACTCCGGAGTCAATCAGGGCTTTCTGCGAGAGTATCGGCGTGGCAAAGGCAAACAGTATCGTTGATATGGTTGTGCTTGAGAACAGTATCCGTGATGAATTGAACAAAAAGGCTCCGCGTGTTATGGCTGTATTGCGGCCATTGCGGGTGGTCATAGACAACTACCCGGAAGATAAGGTGGAAGAGATGGACGCTATCAACAATCCGGAAGATCCGGGTATGGGGACAAGGAAAGTCCCTTTCTCTCGCGTGTTGTATATTGAACGGGATGATTTCCGGGAAGACCCGCCGAAGAAATTCTTCCGTTTAGCTCCGGGCCGTGAAGTCCGGCTGCGTTACGCGTATTTTATTACATGCACGGACGTGGTCAAGGACGAGAAAACCGGCGAAATAATTGAGCTGCGCTGCACTTATGATCCGGAAACACGGGGCGGGGACGCTCCTGATGGACGAAAAGTCAAAGGAACATTGCACTGGGTTTCAGCCCGCCACGCACGCGAAACCGAAGTGCGTTTATACGATTATCTCTTTACAAAGCGAGATCCCAACGACGTGCAAGAGGGCGCTGATTTCAAATCCAATCTGAATCCAAGATCTACCGAAGTCCTGCAGTCATGCTATGTTGAGCCAGACCTGAAAGCTGCGGCCCCGGGAAGCCGCTACCAGTTTGAGAGGCTGGGCTATTTCTGCGTTGATCCTGTCCATTCTTCCGGTGAAAAACCCGTATTTAACCGCATAGTATCCCTACGCGATACCTGGAGCAAGATCGAAAAAGCCATGGGATAAAATAGGGACAGCGACCATTTTCCTAAAGCATAGAAATGCACAAAAAATGGTCGCTGTCCCTATTTTATTCTCAAGATGTTAAGAATAAAAAGTAAGTAAGCTTTAATT